>Ga0208032_1000091_pt1 | contig 82954 bp, 76 predicted proteins | sample MalvirAntarct_66_FD_184254 | JGI IMG/M metagenome (GOLD analysis project Ga0208032, IMG submission 184254) | Marine viral communities from the Global Malaspina Expedition - Malaspina viral metaG Antarct_66 (SPAdes) (version 2) | ecosystem: Environmental > Aquatic > Marine > Oceanic | place: West... | reverse complement strand
AAGGCAGGCCCTGAACCCAATAATAGGAATCGACCCAAGGGTCGAGGTATTGAACCTAGATCCCGCCGAAAAAGGCGGGATTAGTTCAACTTGCAATTTTCAGTGCGTCCTACCGACTACTCAAAATTGAGTTTCACTAATAAATTTATACTACAAAATGTATTTCCATTCCATATATTTACCGTTGAACCACTATTTACAACTATTTGAAATCTTCTAATAGAAAACAGTTTCCGGACAATAACTGATAAATTAACAAAATATATAGAAATTTATTAAATCATCTTTATGTAGATTACAGAAAATTAATTTAAATTCAAATCCATTTTAAAAAAATAGAAAACTTTCAAAAATTATGTCCAAAAAAAAGACCGCATTTAGTAACAATTCGAGAAGAGATTTTATTAAAGGTACCGGCTTGGCAACTGCCGGATTTATGATCGTCCCTAGACACGTATTGGGAGGTCCAGGTTATGTTGCCCCAAGTGACAAACTAAATATTGCCGGCATAGGTGCCGGTGGTAAAGGTAGAAGTGATATTTCATCATTCGCAGAAAGTCCAAATGTTAATATTGTAGGGCTTTGCGATGTGGATGACAGACAGGCCGTAGAGTCCAGGAAATCGTTCCCAAAGGCAAAATACTATGCCGATTTTAGGACAATGTTGGAAAATGAAAAGGACAATATTGACGCCGTTTCGGTATCGACTCCAGATCACAATCATGCCGTTGCCGCTTATATGGCCATGTCCATGGGCAAGCACGTTTACGTTCAAAAACCTTTGACACACGATATCTGGGAGGCTAGAATGCTTACCGAAGCAGCAAAAAAATTCAAGGTAGTTACCCAAATGGGTAATCAAGGTGGATCTGGTGATGGAGTCCGTAAAATGAAAGAACTCTATGATACAGGTATTATAGGCGATGTCCACACGGTGAAATGTTGGACCAACAGGGCCATATGGCCACAAGCATTACAGACACCAACTAAAAAAGATAAAATTCCAAAAGGCTTAAACTGGGACCTATGGTTGGGAACAGCTGAAATGCGCGATTATAATGATGCCTATCTTCCTTTTGATTGGAGAGGCTGGTCCGATTTCGGAACAGGGGCATTAGGTGATATGGCCTGCCATATTATGGATCCTGTATACAGAATTCTACCAATTCTATATCCTAACCAAGTTGAATGTAGCGTTTCCGACTCCTTTAAAGGGAAATTTGAAACAGCTGATTATCCTAAGAGTTTCCCCAATTCCTCTAAGATACACTTGAGCTATCCAAGAACCGATGGCAAAGGTACTGTAAAAGTTACTTGGATGGATGGTGGACTCTTACCAGAAAGACCGGATGAAATGGGAGATGACGAAGCTTTGGGCAACTGGGATGGTGGTGTACTATTTATTGGTACCAAAGGAAAATTATTGGCCGACTGTTATGGTGCCAATCCAAGATTGCTTCCGTTATCTTTAAACGAACAGTTCGAAGTTGCAGAAACAATTGCGAGAGTTCCGGAAGGTCACTATTTACAATGGGTAAATGCCTGTATGGCGGGTTATGGCAATGCCGAAACCAGTTCTTCATTCGATTATGCCGGTCCGTTTACCGAAAGTATCCTTATAGGTAACTTGGCCCTTAAGGCCTATTTTGAAGTAGACCCTAATGCCGATCAGAGCAGTTTCTGGGGAGGTTCAAAATACAACGGAAGAAAACGCTTGTTGTGGGATGCAGAAAATATGAGGGTTACCAACTTTGAACCAGCCAACAAATATGTAAAACGTAACTATAGAGCTGGATATTCTTTAGGATAGACCACTTAATTATAATTTTAATAAAAAACGCCGGACTAGGTAAGTATCTTGGAATACTTATTTATGTCCGGCTTTTTAATGCCAATTTTCCTCTACCCGAAAATCCGCTAGGAAAGTCTTTATTTAGCACAAAGAAAGGATATAATGGATTTACTACTTATTTTTGCAGCATGATAGAAGACAAGAATCAAGAAAAGACGGGACTGGATCAATTGGGAGAGTTTGAATTGATAAAACACCTTACCAAGAATTTCACCTTACAACATACTTCCACTATTAAAGGTATAGGCGATGATGCCGCGGTCCTGGATTTCAAGGACAAGAAGGCCGTAATATCTACAGATCTATTGATTGAGGGCGTGCATTTCGACCTTAGTTATATGCCCTTAAAGCACTTGGGCTATAAGAGCGTTATGGTAAATTTATCCGATATCTATGCCATGAACGCCACGGCCACACAAATAACGGTTTCCATTGCCGTTTCCAATAGATTTCCTTTGGAAGCTTTGGAAGAATTTTATAGCGGGGTTGCCCTGGCCTGTGAAATATATAAGGTGGACCTAGTTGGGGGAGATACTACTTCCTCTACAAAAGGAATGTTGGTAAGTGTTACAGCTATAGGGGAAGCCAAGGAAGAGAATATTGTATACAGAAGTGGGGCCAAACCTAACGATCTATTGGTAGTTTCGGGAGATTTAGGTGGTGCCTACTGTGGTTTACAGGTTTTGGAAAGGGAAAAAGAAGTTTTCAAGGTAAATCCAAACAATCAACCTGACCTATCACCTTACACCTATATCGTAGAACGTCAATTAAAGCCCGAAGCCCGAAGGGACATAAAAGGCTTGTTAGAAAAGTTGGAGATCCTCCCCACCGCTATGATCGATATCAGCGACGGACTTTCCTCCGAAATTTTACATATTTGCGATAAAAGTGAGGTGGGCTGTAATTTATTCGAGGACAAAATTCCGCTAGATCCTACCGTAATTTCGGCATGCGAAGAATTTAAAATGGACAGTACATTGGTAGCCTTAAGTGGAGGTGAAGATTACGAATTGTTGTTTACCATAGACCAAAAGGATTTTCCAAAAATAAAGGGTAATCCACATTTCACGGTAGTGGGCCATATGACCGAGAAGAATGAAGGCGTTCATTTGGTTACCAGAAGCAACACCAAAATCCCTATTACCGCCCAGGGTTGGAATTCATTTTCATAAAGGAAAGGTATCTATTGGGATTATTTAGAAAAAAGAATTCCCGAAAACCTAGGACGTTCCTTACTTAACTGTCGTGGGGCGCAGGACAGCCAAGAATATGGGCGTTCTATTAATTAACGGGAATAACTTCAAAAACTCCGATACCGCTTAAGGTCGGAATTAAATTGCCAAGCATGGTTTAGGCTACCTGTTGGGTAGCCCTATGTCTTTTCTGATAAATATCTTGTAAGGTATTGTTTATATCCTGCAATTCCGGGGTCAAGTTGGATAGATTTCCACTTACATCCGTAGTCACCTCTTTATTACAATGAACACATTTGTATTCCTTGATGTGTAAGGTAACCTTCTTGGAAACTATGTAGTGGTGTCCAAAAATGCTGCAGCATAGGGCGCTGAGTCTTGTTCCATAGTCTGTCATAACTTTCTTCATAACGCAGGTTTTTTAGGTGGCATTGGTAAGGCTTAGGGGACCGTAAAATGCAAAAATTAAACTTTAGGTTAACTGGTGAAAGCACTTATTAAATGTCTTTCAGATAATTAACGCCAACACCCTTCCTTTTATTGAGTGCAACCTGTTTTTTTTTCGTTTTTTTTTAGCAAAATTTGATTTTTTCGACCAACTGCACATATTAGGTGTTTATATACCAAATTAAACTAAACGGTTTTTAAACTATCTTTCGCCAAAATTGCCTTAAATGCACAATACTAAGGATACCCTTGTCACCTCCTTTGCACTATTCTCCTTATTTTTTGGGGCAGGAAATTTGATTCTCCCACCCCTATTGGGGTTTCAGTCTGGAAATTATTGGTGGCTGGTGGCCCTAGGGTTTGCAATGTCTGCCGTCTTGGTACCCATATTGGGAATTTTGGCCCATGCCAAAATACAGGGTACCATTTATGATTTTGGAAAAAAGGTCTCCCCTAATTTTAGTCTTATCTATTCCTTATTGATTTATGTTATTTCCTTGAGCTTGCCCTCACCACGTACTGCTGCCGTTACCCATGAAATAGCAATACAGCCCTTCTTCAATTCTTCTGCCCTCCTCAGCAGTGTGGTCTATTTTTCCTTGGTTTTTATTTTCGCTATAAATCGATCCAAATTATTGGACATACTGGGCAAATTTCTTACCCCTGCCATCATATTAATTTTGGTTTTGATAATCGTTACGAGCCTTTTTACGCTCGACTTCAATTTTGGGGCCACCGAAATTACCAGTCCTTTTAGCCATGGAATATTGGAAGGCTACCAAACATTTGATGCCATTGGGGCGGTAGTGGTCGGAGGCGTAATCATTGTATCCATCAATCTAAAGTCCAACGCATCCTTTAAAGACAAGAAAACTTTGGTCCGCAATGCGGGCTGGTTGGCAGGCTTAAGCCTTTTTATAATATACACCGGCCTTATCCTTAGCGGAGCCCTAAACCACAACAATTTTGAATTGAATATCACCAGAATAGAATTGCTTTCCGGAATAAGCAAACAAAGCCTAGGGAATAACGCCAATATTTTCCTAAGCATTTTGGTAAGTCTGGCCTGTTTTACCACTGCCGTGGGCATTGTTACGGGGTCTTCCGATTTTATGAAGGACCGGCTCCCCAAATACAAACATGCCTATCTGCTAACGGCTATAGTGGGCTGCCTTCTTGGGATTGCCATAGGGCAATTTAATGTGGCCTATATTATTACGGTAGCTTTTCCCGCACTTATGTTCATATACCCGATTACCATAATATTGATCCTCCTTAACGTAATCCCGGAAAAATGGGCTTCACCAATGGTGTTTAGGGCAGTGGTAATCACTACCGTCATTTTTAGCATCCCGGATTTTTTGGGCAGTTTGGGAAACTGGGCCCCTAAAAAGGAAGTTTTTGACTGGATACCTTTTAGTGCCTACCAGTTGGGCTGGGTTTTGCCAGCTTTGTTGGCATTCGTAATAACCAATTTTGTAGTAACTAATAAGGCAAAAAAAGGAAGTAACATTCGATACTGATAATTGGACTAAAAATTGCCTTCTGTTATTGTTGATTTTAACCTTAATGTCCAATAAACATTAGTTATTATTACATTTAGGTAATTTCCCATTACACAATCACGGTATTAAAAAACTCAATTACCTTATTCTTTCAGCTATAATTTCAAATGGTTCTTTTGGAAGCCCGTAAAGCACTACCTTATCTTCGTCAATCTCCTTAATTGGCATAACCAATCCTCTTTGGTTATTATTGAAAAAGGATACAAATAATGTTTGATCTAACTTCTCCAATAGTATTTTCATGCCCTCGAACTTGTACTTGTTCTTTAAGTGCTTTAAATTCTCCAAAAGAGATCCCATAGCTTCCTTTTCATATAATTCCTGTGTTCCAGCATTTAATGGTGGGTTCAAAATCTTGTTGAACTCGATAACCTGCTTTTCGTTGTTCCAGACAAAATTGTATCTCATTAATTGTATTCTACTTTCAGAAATATTTGAATTAGTCGGAAGCAATTTTACATAATCTTGTGCTAGTATTGTTTCATAGGCTGTTGACTCCTTTGTTTCCATTATGATTTTATGTCCATTCGCTTTTCTAAACAATCTTATTCTATTAGGATTTACAAATTCGTAGGAACACCTGGATAAATTCTCATAGTGATCTTGCACAATATTTTCCGTTAAAACCAAACCCCTGTTTGTTCTTTCCAAAAGAGAATAATTGATAATATCATCATTAAATATGATAATATCTAGACTTCGAAAAAATCTAATTTCACTAACATTTAGCCATTTTTCAATCGATTTCACAGTCACACCAAATTTTAAACTTTAGATTCATATGGCTAAATCCCGTTTCATCCAAGTCCATTTATTCGATCTTAAAGAAATAAACAATACAATTCCTCCTTTACCAACCATAGAACATTTGTGGAACCAAAGAATAAAACCCTCCTGTTCACCTCACCCGAAACTGCCCGAAAAGGCAGTTCCGACCTCTCCCAAGGAGAGGTATTAGCGGGCCAAAAATTAATGCTCGTTTAACTAATCATAGCAATATGGCCTAAAAACCTACTTCCCGGCATTCATCAGCTCTTCAATCTCGGCTGCTTCAATAGGGATATTTGCCATGAGGTTAAAAGGAGCTCCTTTTTCTTGGATTACCACATCGTCTTCCAATCTTATTCCCATTTTTTCCTCCGGAATATAGATTCCAGGCTCCACAGTATATACCATGTTGGCCACCATAGGTGTTTTTAAAGCCCCATAATCATGAGTATTTAACCCTATGTGATGACTGGTGCCATGCATAAAGTACTTTTTATAGGCGGGCCAGTCCTTATCCTCATTCTGAACATCGGCCTTATCCAGCAAGCCCAAGCCCAACAACTCTGAAGTCATTAGCTTACCTACTTCCTTATGATATTCCCCCCACATAGTACCAGGTACCAACATGACCGTAGCGTCATTCTTTACCCGTAGTACGGCTTCATAAACCGCCTTTTGCCTTGGGGTAAACCTGCCGTTTACGGGAATGGTGCGGGTAAGATCACTGGAATAATTGGCGTACTCGGCCGCTACATCCATCAATAACATATCCCCATCCTTACATTCGCGATTGTTTTCTATATAATGCAGTACGTTGGCATTGTTGCCGGACGCAATAATAGGGGTATAGGCAAAGCCCTTGGACTTATTACGAATAAATTCATGTAGCAATTCTGCCTCAATTTCATATTCCATTACCCCTGGCTTTACAAATTGCAATAGGCGCCTGAATCCCTTTTCGGTAATATTACAGGCTGTTTGCATGATAGCAATTTCCTCTGGCTCCTTTACCCCCCTAATCTCTTGTAAAATCGGATTACTTTTGGCCCATTGGTGCGCAGGATAATCCTGTTTACATTTCATTATAAACCGATCTTCCCTTGTTTGGGTCTCCACGGCCTGACGGTAATGCTCGTTGGTATTAAAATATATCGTTTCCACTTCGGTCATAAGATCATAAAATATCTTATCAAATTCAGTCAACCAATAAATGGTTTCGATACCAGATACTTCCGTGGCTTTTTCCTTGGTCAATTTTTCCCCTTCCCAGACCGCAATGTGTGCATTGGTCTCCCTGACGAACAGGATCTCCCTATGCTTTTTCTCATGGGCATCAGGGAAAAGCAACAAAATGGTTTCCTCTTGATCGGCTCCACTTAAATAAAACAGATCCCTATTCTGTTCAAAAGGCATGGTGCTATCGGCACCAATAGGATAAAGGTCATTGGAATTAAAAACGGCAATACTTTTTGGCTTCATTCTGGCCATAAATTTCTTGCGGTTCTTTACAAACAAGTTGTGATCTATTTGCTGATATTTCATTTTTCTACTTTTATCGTCAAATTTAATAATTAGGAAATGCTTTACCCACAAACCGTTAAATGAATTTTAAAAACTGGCCATTCCAAGTAGGGGAACTCCAAATTATTATATCTTCGCCCTTCCATTTTCTAGAGAAGAAGAGACATGTACCTTTATTTATATGGTCTTTAAAAATTTGTCTATAGTTATGACCAAAATTCCACTCCTTATATTTCTAAGCCTAGTTTGCCTAAGCTGGGCACAAACAAAGAATTCTGCAGTTACCACAGACGATTATTTAAATATCCTTAGGAACAACCTTAGCGGGGATGAAGCCTATGAAACTACTGCATTCATAGAACAGTTTTGGCGGGTGGTAGGCAATGAAGGCTTTAATAAGAGCATCCACAGAGTGGCAGCATCCTTGCAAGCGGCCGGCTATGTTTTGGAAGAAAACGCAACCAATACAGATCGTTTTACCTACAGACTGGAAAAAAGGCCCTTGCAACATCCTACTTGGGAAATTGTAGATGCAAACATTAGTCTAGTTGGAGAAAATACCCCATTGCTATCCTACACCTCCAACAGGAACATGGTTTATCTAAATTCCATTTCGACCCCAAAAAATGGAACAACCGGAGAGGTTATTTATGTCGAAGACATGAATGATCTTCAAAAGGTTTCTGTAAAAGGCAAAATTATTTTTACTGAAATAAATGCCCGTGAAATTTATACAGAAGGGGTGCTAAAAAAAGGTGCCTTGGGTATATTCAGTTATGACAATCCCGACTATTTAAAGCCCGATATAAATGTGAATTCCATCCAATTCCGAAGCTTGACTTTCGATCCCAAAAACACTTGGGGAATTGCCCTTTCCTACCGGGCAAGAGAAAAATTAAAGGCGGAATTGGAAAAAGGAAAAGTATATGCCAAGGTATTTATTTCCAGCAAAATATACCCTTCCGAGGAACTAACCTTGGTTGCCAATATAAAGGGCTCCGAAATACCAGAGGAGCGCCTGGTGTTCAGCGCCCATGTTCAAGAACCTGGTGCCAACGATAATGCCAGCGGAGTAGGTGCCCAATTGGAAATGGCTACAATTACTGCCAAATTAATCAGGAATGAGAGTATTGATGCCCAGAGAACTATGACCTTTATTTGGGGCGATGAAATTATTTCCACAAAAAGATACTTACAAGAAAACGAGATAAGGGCCAAGGGTATAAAATGGGGACTAAGTTTGGATATGGTAGGAGAAAACACTGCTATTACGGGGGGTTCGTTTTTAATAGAAAAAATGCCGGATCCAAGTGCCATATGGACTAGGGGAAAAGATAAACATACAGAGTGGGGCGGCAAGCTGCTCAACTTGGAAGATATGAAGCCCCATTACCTAAATGACTATATGATCCATAATTTTTTAAAGCAGGGAAAACTTGCCAATTGGGAGGTAAATACCAACCCCTATGAAGGTGGCAGTGACCATACCCCTTTTTTGGACAGCAATATACCTGGATTACTGTTTTGGCACTTTACGGATCAGTTTTACCATACCGATAGCGACAGATTGGATAAGGTCTCCCAAGAAACCCTTAAAAATGTGAGCATTGCAGCTTTGGCTAGTGCCCTTACCTTAGTAAATGGCGATTCCTATGCAGCAATGGATATCGTTAAAATAGCGAGGGATGCGGCAACAAATCGGCTTGCAGAGGAATTTCTGCTCAGTGAAAAAGCCATTAAAACCGGAAATCCCTTAGAAAGTGAGGTGGCTATAATAAAAGCATGGGAAGATTGGTATTTAAAGGCCATTGCGTCAACAACAGACTTGGCCTCCCCGGAAAATACTGTAATTTTGGAGAAAGCAATTTTAGAGGCCCAGGCCATAATTGAATCCCAGGCAAAAATGTTTGTCGAAGAATTGGAAAAATAGGCTTATTGGGATATTCCTAGGCATCAAATAAAAATGCCAATATTCAGACAACAATCAGCTCTTAATTCCACTAGGTTAGTTGATCTATATTGACCATAATCATCCAGCACCAGAGTAATGCCGCCCACAACCATAATATTAACAAATATGCGGCAATAAGCAGGACCTTGGATCGGGTTATTTTTTGAATGTAGTACCAGGCCACTGCAGCAAACACAAAACCAAAGGACCATAACATCCCGACCATTATTACGCTTGGCCATACCCAGTCGCCACTCCAATCATTTAAGGCGGGATAAGATGTGAACAGGAAAGAAACCGGGTAATACAACAAACCTCCAAGAGCTCCCATACCAACAAGGCCCAATATTGCAGTTATAAAAAACGCAATTAAGGAGAATTTAATGTTTAAGGACCAGTTTTTCCAGAATACCATTCGGTTTTCCCAATTTAAATTTCAGTTAGTTTCTAACGCTAAGAAACCAATAAAAGTATGGCCCTGTCCGATAGATCTAAATAATTTAACAAGAAAAACCCTTCATTACAAACAACATTTGCGTCGAAAAATCGAACCAGCACCCTCCTTAAAATCACCATTTTAGTTACCTATACTTACGGAAATAAAAGGGCTTAAAAGTGATCGCTCAAGAAAAGCATGTACTTTATCCAACCATTTCCTAAGTGGGATGACAAAAGATTTTCTATTATTTCCTCTCCAGAATTGATGAATTCTTTAAATTGGTTCTAAATACTGTACATAAATTCAACAAAATTTGTTGGTAACTCGTTTGTGGAGTAAATTTGCAATCAAAACAAATAACTAATGAGTGGATTTTTAAACTCTTCAATTGGCAGAAAGTACACCATGGCCCTTTCCGCTTTTTTCTTAATGATTTTTATCCTTCAACATTTTGCCATTAATATCCTATCTGTTCTAAATCCGGATACTTTTAATGAAACCTCACATTTTATGGGCACCAATCCCCTTGTACAATACTTATTACAGCCTGTACTGCTTTTTGGGGTTGTCTATCATTTTGTTATGGGGTTTGTGTTGGAAATAAAAAATAGAAATGCCCGTGCTGTCAAGTACGCCAAAAACAATGGTGCTGCCAATTCCACATGGATGAGCAGGAATATGATATGGAGCGGTGGATTTATCCTTGTTTTCCTGATCATTCATTTCTTGGATTTCTGGTTTCCTGAAATCAACACAAAGTATATTCAAGGAGACATGTCCGGCTTGCTGGCCGATGGAGAAGGTTACCGTTATTACGAAGAACTGGTCCACAAATTTGAGCCTATTTGGAGGGTTGCCCTTTATTGTATTGGTTTTGTTTTTCTTTCATTGCACCTACTTCATGGCTTTAGTTCAGCATTTCAGTCTGTTGGTGCCAACAATAAATATGTAAAAGGGTTAAAAGGATTTGGAAAGGCATATGCTGTTTTAATTCCGTTGGGATTTATTTTCATTGCACTTTTTCACCATTTTAACCATTAATAATACAATTCTATGTCTGTATTGGATTCTAAAATACCAAAAGGCCCATTAAAGGATAAATGGACTACCTATAAGGATAAAATAAACTTAGTTAATCCTGCCAATAAGCGAAACATCGACGTTATTGTTGTGGGTACCGGTCTTGCAGGAGGCTCTGCTGCTGCAACCTTGGCCGAGCTAGGTTATAGGGTTAAAGCATTCTGCTATCAGGATTCCCCCCGAAGGGCGCATTCCATTGCGGCCCAAGGTGGTATTAATGCTGCTAAAAATTATCAAGGGGATGGGGATTCTACCTATCGCTTGTTCTATGATACCGTAAAGGGTGGAGACTACCGTTCCCGAGAGGCAAACGTGTACCGTTTGGCTGAGGTGTCTACCAATATAATCGATCAATGTGTGGCACAAGGGGTGCCTTTCGCCCGTGATTACGGTGGATTACTTGATAACCGCTCTTTTGGTGGTGTTTTAGTGTCACGTACTTTTTATGCCAAAGGACAAACAGGCCAACAATTGTTGTTAGGGGCCTATTCCGCCATGAACAGACAAATTGCCCGTGGTAAGATAGAAATGTTTAACCGCCACGAAATGCTGGATGTGGTTAAAGTAAATGGCAAGGCACGCGGTATTATAGCCCGTAACTTGGTTACCGGGGAAATAGAGCGCCATTCGGCACATGCAGTAGTGATTGCCTCTGGAGGATATGGAAATGTATATTTCCTTTCTACCAATGCCATGGGATCCAATGCCACAGCAGCTTGGAAAATACACAAAAAGGGGGCGTTTTTTGCCAACCCGTGTTATACCCAAATTCACCCTACCTGTATCCCAAGATCTGGAGACTATCAGTCCAAACTGACCTTAATGTCCGAGTCGTTGCGTAACGATGGCCGTATATGGGTTCCAAAAAAGATGGAGGATGTGTTGGCCATTAGGGAAGGTAAATTAAAACCAACCCAATTGAGCGAGGATCAAAGGGATTACTATTTGGAAAGAAGATATCCTGCCTTTGGTAACCTGGTACCACGTGACGTGGCATCCAGAGCAGCGAAAGAAAGATGTGATGCCGGTTTTGGAGTAAACGCTACTGGGGAAGCTGTATATCTGGATTTTAAATCGGCCATTGAAAGATACGGTTTGGAACAGGCAAAAATCCAAGGAATTCAAAATGCTTCCAAAGAAAAAATTACTGAGTTGGGTGAAGCCGTAGTAGAGGAAAAATATGGTAACCTGTTTCAGATGTACGAGAAAATCGTAGATGAAAACCCGTATAAGACCCCAATGATGATCTATCCCGCGACCCATTATACTATGGGCGGTGTTTGGGTAGATTACAACCTAATGACCACCGTTGAAGGTTTATATTGCATAGGCGAGGCCAATTTCTCCGATCATGGTGCCAACCGTTTGGGAGCATCTGCCTTAATGCAAGGCTTGGCCGATGGTTATTTTGTATTGCCCTACACTATAGGGGACTACCTATCCCATGAAATTAGGACTGGAAAAATTCCTACCGATACGCCCGAATTTGACGAGGCCGAAAAGGAAGTAACCGAAAGAATCAATTTCTTTGTCAATAACAAAGGATCCCATTCGGTAGATTATTTCCATAAACGTTTAGGCAAGGTGATGTGGGATAAATGTGGTATGTCCCGTAACGCAGAAGGCCTAAAAGAGGCTATGGCGGAAATTAAGGCTATCCGTGAAGAATTTTATAAAGAAGTAAAAGTTCCTGGATCGGCCAATGAAATGAATCCTGAACTGGAGAAAGCAGGACGTGTGGCAGATTTCTTGGAATTGGGCGAATTGTTTGCCAAGGATGCCCTAATGCGTGAGGAATCATGTGGCGGACATTTCCGTGAAGAGTCGGTAGAAATTGATGGGGAGCAAAAAGGGGAAGCAAAACGTAACGATAAAGATTATGCGTTCGTAGCAGCCTGGGAATACAAAGGGGAACCTTCGGATGCCGTTTTGCACAAAGAACAATTGGAATTTAAGGATATTGAATTAAAACAAAGAAGTTACAAATAGGCAAAAGACAATAGGCAATAGGCATTAGCCAAATATAAATTGAGGTTGCCCATATGAATGAAGTAAGAACGTATAAAGACTTGCTGATATGGCAAAAAGGAATAAATATCGTTAAGGAAATATATTTATTATGCCAAGAAATCCCAAATGACGAATTATTCGGTTTACAAAGTCAAATTAAGCGTTCCTCTATATCAATACCTTCAAATATTGCCGAAGGATGGGGTCGGAATTACACTAAGAATTATATTCAATTCTTAAAAATTTCAAGAGGATCCTTATACGAATTGGAAACTCAATTAATAATTGCAAAAGAATTAAACTTTATTTCAACCGAGAGTTATAATAGAATACAAGTTTTAATAACCGAAGAAAGTAAAATGTTAAACGCCTTCATTAAATCGATAGACAAGTAACTAATGCCTATTGGCTTTTTGGCTAATAAACTATAAGAATGAATCTTACATTAAAAATTTGGAGACAGAAAGGACCACAGGACAAAGGTAAAATGGTCGATTATAAAGTGACTGATATTTCAGAACACATGTCTTTTTTGGAAATGATGGACGTTTTAAACGAACAGCTAACCAATAAAGGGGAAGAGCCTGTTGCCTTTGACCATGACTGTCGCGAAGGTATTTGTGGTATGTGCTCTATGTATATAAATGGAGAAGCCCATGGCCCCGATAGAGGGGTTACCACATGTCAGTTGCACATGAGAATGTTCAAGGATGGTGACACCATTACCATTGAGCCATTTAGGGCAAAAGCCTTTCCCGTTATAAAGGATTTGGTGGTTGACCGCAGCTCCTTTGATCGTATTCAACAGGCTGGTGGTTTTATTTCCGTCAACACCTCTGGAAATACCCAGGATGCCAATGCCATTCCTATTGATAAGCACGCGGCCGATGAGGCCATGGATGCCGCTACCTGTATTGGTTGTGGCGCCTGTGTAGCAAGTTGTAAAAACTCTTCAGCCATGTTGTTTGTAGGGGCCAAAGTATCCCAATACGCCTTACTTCCACAAGGACAGGTAGAAGCAACAGACCGAGTTAAAAATATGGTTGCCCAAATGGATTTGGAAGGATTTGGAAACTGTACCAATACCGGTGCATGTGAGGTAGAATGTCCAAAAGGAATTTCCTTGGAAAACATTGCCCGTATGAACAGGGAGTATTTCAGTGCCAGTATAAAAGGATAGTACGGATTAAAATATAATTTATTAGCTACAGAAACAGACCCCATCCCTTTTCAGGAATGGGGTTTTTCTATGCCTAGATCTTAAAAATCCAGTATCTTTAAGTATGCCAAAAGAATATAAGGAAGAACGGATAATAGTTCCACGTTTTAATGAAGAGTCCGGTTTCTATACCACGCCGCAACGCTCCAAGATGATGGGAAAGATCAAGGGAAAGAACACCATCCCCGAATTGAAATTTAGAAGGGCATTATGGGCGGAGGGTTATAGATATAGGATAGACTATAAGAAGTTGATCGGGAAACCGGATATAGTCCTAAAAAAGTATAAAACCGTTATTTTCATTGATGGGGAATATTGGCACGGTTATCATTGGGAGGAAAGGAAACAAAAAATTAAAACCAACAAAGAGTTCTGGATTCCAAAAATTGAACGTAATATTCAACGGGATAAGGAAGTAAACCACGAGCTACAACAATTGGGATATACCGTTTTTAGATTTTGGGAGAGGGAAATCAAAAAAGAACTGGAACAATGTCTAAACAAGGTAATTATCCATTTACAATCACAGCATTCCTAACCTACTTATAAAAATTTTAAACGCTCTTCAATGCCCAAGTATAAACACAAAATAATCTCCAAGCTTCCCAAAGTAAAAACTACGATTTTTACCACTATGGGCCAATTGGCTCAGAAACACAGTGCCATAAATCTTTCCCAAGGTTTCCCCAATTTTGAGCCCGATCCTTCCTTGATAGATTTGGTAACACTGGCCATGAAACAAGGGTACAATCAATACGCACCTATGGCAGGGGTAATGGAACTGCGAGAAATGATCTCAGAAAAAATTGAACAATTATATGGCAGGCACTATCATCCGGAAAGTGAAATAACCGTAACCATCGGAGCCACACAGGCCATTTTTACCATCATTACGGCCTTTATTGGCAGTGGTGATGAAGTAATAGTAATTAAACCGGCATACGACTGTTATGAACCTGCCATTGAAGTAAACGGGGGAGTTCCCGTTTTTGTTCAACTAAACAATAGCGATTTTAAGATAGATTGGGAGGTTTTCCGCTCCAAAATTACACCTAGGACCAAAATGGTCATTATAAACACACCACACAATCCCAGTGGCACCATTTTCTCCAAAGAGGATATGCTTGAATTGCAAAGGAGTCTCGAAAATACCGATATAATTGTTATAAGTGATGAAGTATACGAGCATATCACCTATGACGGCCACGAGCATGAAAGTGCTTCAAAATATAATGGCCTTGCCTCCCGCACCTTTGTATGCGGTTCCTTTGGAAAAACCTTTCATATTACCGGCTGGAAAATGGGATATTGTGCGGGTCCGGCCGAACTGATGCACGAATTCCGAAAAACCCATCAATTCAACGTGTTTAGTGCGGACCATGCCGTTCAAAAAGCTCTGGCCACATATTTAAAAAACCCTCAGCACTATTTGGGTTTAAACCAATTTTATCAAGAGAAGCGGGATCTATTTCTTCAAGGATTATCTACCTCAAGGTTCAAAATAAAACCTTCCCAAGGTACTTATTTTCAATTAGTGGATTATAGTGATATTACCCAAGAACCGGACGAAGTCTTTGCCGAACGTCTGGTAACAGAACACAGAATAGCCAGCATTCCCATTTCCGGGTTTAACACTAAAGGGATCGACAATCACTTAATAAGATTCTGTTTCGCCAAAACCAACGAAACTCTGGAAAAGGCCACCGAAATTCTCAGTAAGCTTTAAATAAAATTATTTTGTGAAAAACCTCGTTTAAATATCCAGCCGCAATAGCCAATCCGTTTGCTCATCATTACCTATAAAATAAGGATGGCTCCCAAACTTATAGAACCCCAGTCTTTGATAAAATTTAATGGCCTTGGGATTATGTTCCCAAACACCAAGCCACACATAAGACCTATTTTTTGCTTTGGCCATGGATATTACCTGCGCCAGTATCCACTCCCCAATTCCCTGGCCCTGAAATTCGCTCAATACATAGATACGCTCCAACTCTATGGAATTAATGTCCTTAATATCGGATTGGGCTTCATTTTCATTCAGCTTTATGTATCCCACCAAACTGGAATCCTTATAAATAAAATAATAGGATGAATTAATATCCTGAAGTTCCTTTAAAAGCCTTTCCTCGCCAAAAGCAGAATCAAGGTATTCCTTAAAATCCTCCGGCTTATTGTCCTTTTCAAAAGCATCTATAAAGGTCCTTTTGCCCATATTGGCCAAAACTCCCAAATCGTTAATGTTACACAGCCTCAAATGTAGTTTCATGCTTTACTTTCCTTCTTAAAATTACGATTTTCAACTAGATTGAAAACAAAAAAGGGAGCACTACTATAAAGTAGTGCTCCCTTTGTAAACTTTTGATTTATGCTATAGCATAAATAATTTTTTTGTCAATCTTACAATGCCCGTGAAAAAGTCATTTCGATAAACTTGAATTTCTTTTTGAGCGCGGGGGTGGTTAATTTGGGCTTCCATAGTAATTAAGGTTTAGTAGTTGTTAAATTTGGGGTTTAACTTCTGTTATTAAATGCAATATAATTCAGATTAACGCAACATTTAAAAAATTGTTGTGAAATATACAGTAATTGTTGTCTGCGTATAAAAATAGTTATTTTGATCGATATATATGCTTTCCAAAATGTTAAATAGAGACTGTTCATTTAAATGTGTCTTGAGATGAAAATTCTATAAAATCTGACACAATTAATTTAACATCCCGGGTTAAATATCCATCTCTGGAATATCCCCTTCCAGAATTAAATTCCCTTCAGTAGCCTTTACTATCTCATCAACGCTAACACCAGGTGCCCTTTCCAACAATTTAAATCCCTCGGGAGTTACATCCAGTACTGCCAAATTGGTCACAATTTTTTTTACACATCCAACTCCCGTCAATGGTAAAGTACATTTCTTTAACAACTTGGATTCGCCTGCCCTATTGGTATGCATCATGGCTACAATGATGTTCTCAGCAGAAGCTACCAAATCCATAGCCCCGCCCATTCCCTTGACCATTTTACCTGGAATTTTCCAATTGGCAATATCCCCGTTTTCAGCAACCTCCATGGCGCCCAGAATGGTCAGGTCTACATGTTGCCCCCGAATCATGCCAAAGCTCGTTACAGAGTCGAAAAATGAGGCTCCTGGAAGCGTTGTTATGGTCTGTTTACCCGCATTGATGATATCGGCATCCTCTTCCCCTTCAAAAGGAAAGGGGCCCATGCCCAACACCCCGTTTTCACTTTGAAATTCCACACTGATATCATCCCTTACAAAATTGGCCACCAAAGTAGGTATCCCAATTCCAAGGTTAACATAATATCCGTCTTTGACCTCCTTTGCTATGCGCTTTGCTATTCCGTTTTTATCCAACATAATTAAGGTTATAATTTAGCAATGTATCAATTAAATAATTTAATAATTGGCCTATAACTTAATGTGACTATCTCCCAATTAACCAACAGATTAATTTGTTGTTCCTAGGTTACAATCTTGAATTCCTCTTAGTGGTGCTAATAATTTTATATAATATTAACCCCAATTCATCAATGCTTTCTTTTAAATCGATTTCGAAAGGGTACGACTTTGACCGTTCACATAAAACAAGCCAATATTTAGTTTCCTCAAGCTCCTTGACAGCAATTTTCATTTTATGAATAAAGTCGGCCCTACTTTCGGCGTTTTGAGCTTCATGAATATTTGCACCTATGCTTGTACCTGCTTTTAACAACTGTGTTGCAATAACGTACTTTCTTTTCTCCTCTAAAACTTCGCAAAATTCAACTATCCTTATGGCAACATCGATGGATTTTTGAACGACAGCATTTTCCCTATTTATCATACCGAATTTAAAGTTAAAGTGACTCTTTGGCCATTACAACAAAGCACACATTTAACAAACCAGAAAAGTACAAAGCCTTACATTTAAACCCAGATTTACTTTCTCGTTTATATCAGCACCCATCAAAATTATATCCCAATTGTTACATTTTTAAATTATTCAATTGCTTAATTGACTTTACGTACCGTCAACTGCTCAATTCTTTTCTCGTAATTTTTACCTTGGAAGATACGTTGTACAAAAATTCCAGGGACATGGATCTGGTTGGGGTCCAATTCTCCTGCCGGTACCAGCTCCTCTACCTCGGCCACCGTAATCTTGGCCGCGCCACACATGGCCGGATTAAAGTTTCGTGCAGTACCCTTAAATATTAGATTTCCCGCCTCATCCCCCTTCCATGCCTTTACGAAGGAAAAATCGGCCTTAAAGGCTTCTTCCAGTACATACATTTTTCCATTAAACTCCCTGGTTTCCTTTCCTTCGGCCACTTCAGTTCCATAACCGGCCGGAGTATAAAAGGCGGGGAAACCGCCTTGTGCGGCCCTACATTTCTCTGCCAGAGTTCCTTGAGGGGTAAGTTCTACGTCCAATTCCCCGCTCAACATTTGCCGTTCAAACTCGTCATTCTCCCCTACATAAGAGGAAATCATTTTCTTTATCTGTCTTTTGTGCAACAAGAGCCCAAGACCAAAATCGTCCACACCGGCATTATTGGAAATACAGGTTAAATCCTTGACTCCCATCTTCACCAATGCGGCTATAGCATTTTCAGGGATACCACATAATCCAAATCCTCCCAACATAAAAGTCATCCCGTCCTTTACCCCTTCTAAGGCCTCCTGCACGTTGGCAACTGTTTTTCGTATCATATAAAACCGACTTAATTAAAACTATTTTCTTGCTCTCTCTAAAATACGGGTTTTTAACGAAAAATGCCCTTAACTTTTAGATAAAAGCAAGGGCATTTATGGCAATGATTTATTCTGATACTAAAAATCCAAATCGTCTTCTATATCAATTTTATTATCCTCCTCGGTAGAAGTCTTGGAGCAATCTACGTTAATAGATAAATTCTCCGGCTTTTCAAATTCTCCATCGGAAATACCCAATTCCTTGTTGGAATAGTTCTTTTTCATATATAAGCCCCAAATTGGCAAAGCCATGGAAGCTCCTTGTCCGTAGGTAATGGTCCTAAAATGAACCGCTTTGTCATCTCCCCCTACCCAAACTCCAGTAACCAGGTTAGGAACCATTCCCATAAACCAACCATCACTTTGGTTCTGGGTAGTACCCGTTTTACCGGCAATAGGATTTTTAAACTCGTAAGGATAACCTGTTATGATCTCCTTATACTCCGGTCTATATTTCTCTGCTCCCGTGGTTCTTAATCTTGTCCCGGATCCTCCTTGTGTTACCCCGGACATAAGATCTAGCATGGCATAGGATACATCCTTGCTTAAAACATCTTTTGTCTCCGGTACATACTCGTACAATACCGTACCATTCTTATCCTCAATCCTGGTTACCATAACGGGTTTAACATATACCCCTTGGTTGGCAAAGGTGCCATAGGCCCCAACCATCTCATACACATTAAGGTCTGCAGTTCCCAAGGCAATGGAAGGTACCTCAGGTATTTCTCCTGTTATTCCCAAATTTTTGGCGATGGATACCACGGCCTTGGGACCAACCCTGTCTATTAATTGGGCGGTAATGGAATTTACTGAATTGGCCAATGCATTTTTGAGTGTCAACATTTCCCCGGAATATTCTCCGTTAGAATTTTTTGGACACCACGGGTCAGGATTTCCGTGTTTATTGGCCTCTATACAATATAGATTGTCAGGAAGCATATCGCAGGGCGAAAGACGTAATTGATCTATAGCGGCAGCATATACAAAAGGCTTAAAAGTAGATCCTACCTGCATACTCCCTTGGATAACGTTGTCATACTGAAAATGCTTATAGTCTATACCGCCTACCCAGGCTTTTACATGTCCGGTTTGGGGTTCCATAGACATCATGGCCGTCTTAAGAAAGGATTTATAATATCTAATGGAATCCATTGGGGTCATTACCGTATCCTTTTCCTTGGTATCGCTATTCCAATCAAAAACGGTCATTTCTACAGGCTCATTAAAGGAAGCCCTTATTTCTTTTTCATTCCTCCCTTGGTCCTTTAGGTTATGCCACCTGTGTGAAGACTTAATGGCCCGCTCCATAATTCCGTCTATTTCCCCAGGTACCTCTTCAATAAACGGGGCAGTTTTATTACGGTCGGGAGTGTTTTGATGAAAAAACTCCGCCTGCAATTTTTTCATATGCTCGGCCACGGCATCTTCTGCATTTTTCTGCATACGGGAATCTATGGTAGTGTATATCCTAAGTCCGTCCAAATACAGATTATATTTATCACTCTCCCCTTTTAAAACCGGTTTCGGGTTTTTTTCTATCCACTTTCGCATAAAGCCCTGAAGATACATCCTAAAATAGGTAGCCAAGCCCTCTCTATGCGACTCTGGACTAAAATTGATGTCCATTTTTAAAGCCTGTAAGGAATCCTTTTGCTTTTCCGTGATAAAATCATATTTCGCCATCTGGGACAAGACCGTATTTCTACGATTTAGGACCAATTCTTCCCTTCGAATAGGATTATAATATGAAGAGTTTTTAAGCATCCCCACCAAAACCGCTGATTCTTCTATTTTTAGATTTTTGGGCTCTTTGCCAAAATAAATACGTGAGGCAGATCTGATACCATCGGCATTATAATTAAAATCGTAAATATTGAGATACATCTTAACGATTTCTTCCTTGGTATAGCTGCGCTCCAACCTTATGGCGAGCACCCATTCCTTTATTTTTTGGGTAATAGTTTCAAAAATATTCTTGGAACGCACCCCTACAAACAATTGTCTCGCCAATTGTTGGGATATGGTACTGGCCCCTCCTTTCTTGCCCAGATAGACAAAGGCCCTAAGCGTACCCCTGGCATCTATTCCGGAATGCTCATAATACCGCGCATCTTCGGTAGCCACAAGTGCCTGCACCAAAGTTTTCGGCAACTCTTCGTAGGCCACATCGGTCCTATTGTCGTCCAGATAGAATTTACCCAAAGTCTCTCCATCAGAGGAAATAATTTCACTGGCCAAATTGGTCTGCGGATTCTCCAAGCGTTCATATTCCGGCATAGCTCCAAAGGCACCCCAAGACGCCAAAAGGAAGACCATTGCTACGGAGAGTACACCTATAAAAAACAGTACCCAAAACCATTTAATGAACTTAAAAAAATTGTTGTTGCTTTTTTTCTTCTTTTTGGTAGCTGTTGCCATAAGCCTACTGATTACTTTTTTCGATTAGGTAACCCACATCGGTGATACCTTCCAATTCGACAATTCCATCTACTTGGCCATTTTTACGCATGGCATGGGAAATTTCTAAGGTATATACGCCTGAAGACGGGAAAACGACGTTTTCTTTATACCATAATTTGTTTTCCTTTAAACTTCCATAACCAGTTCCCAACCACTGTCCGTCCGGTTTTGCCATTTCATATTCCAAGGTATCCCGAACTACATCGCCGCTGGGAAACCTTAATTCCGCAATGAGAAAAAGGTTGCTGTAAGGATATGTCCCATCGTTTCTCAGATTAATGAACATATTATACTTCTGAAGTGTATCCAGCTCCTGGAAGGAAAATTTTGCTACGCTATCCTTGTTCCACCGTCCATTCTGTGTTGGACTATAATCGGACTTTACGGTTTTCTTATCGCAGGAAACCATAAAAATTACTAAAAAAATTACACCCAAACTCCTAAGCATTGTTGGTAGGCCTTTTTTTATAATTGCTTCGTTTCTTTTTTTTGTTGTTCCTGTTGGACCTTCTTTTCTTAGGGGTGTCGAATCGCGTTAAGCTATCCTGCCCTACCACATTCTCAAAAACCTTTTCAACTGCTTGAACATTATCCACCGCATATTCCTCCAAACTGGCTACTTTCTCCCTCTTTTTGTTTTTTTCCAACACCTCCAAAACCTGGTCTTTGGACAAGACATGCCAATTGGCAGGTTCATCCTTATAGGAAAACCAAAGTGAGGCTTTGAAAATATCTACCTTCTGGCAAAAGGCCATCCCTTTTTCCGTAAATAGCTTGGTATCCTGTCCTGGAAAATCCTTCAAGGCATCCAAATAAACGTCCAATTCGTAATTTAGGCAACATTTAAGTTTACCACATTGTCCTGCCAATTTCTGGGGATTAAGGGAAAGTTGTTGATAACGGGCCGCCGAAGTGCTTACCGACCTAAAATCGGTCAACCATGTAGAGCAGCACAATTCCCTTCCACAAGAACCAATTCCTCCCAAACGTTGGGCTTCCTGTCGGTAGCCAATTTGCCTCATTTCGATTCGGATACCAAAAGCCTTGGCCATGTCCTTGATCAGCTGGCGGAAATCCACACGCTCTTCCGCGGTGTAATAAAAGGTAGCCTTGGAACCATCTCCCTGAAATTCCACATCGGAGATTTTCATTTGCAACTTTAGTACAATGGCGATTTCTCTGGCCCTTTTCTTAATCTCCTCTTCCCTATCCCTACATTTTTGCCAAATGTCTATATCCTTTTGGGAAGCCTTTCTGTAAATTTTAGGAAGTTCCGGATTGTTATAATCTTCCTTCTTTTTCTTCATTTGCACCCTTACCAATTCTCCCGTAAGGGTAACCATACCTACATCATGGCCAGAAGTGGCCTGTGTAGCCACTATATCGCCAATGGAAAGTGAAAGATTTTCGGAATTTCTGAAGAATTCTTTTCTACTATTTTTAAAACGGACTTCCACACAATCAAATGGTTTTTCCCCATTTGGAAGTGACATATTGGAAAGCCAATCAAATACCGTCAATTTATTACAGCCATCGGTGCCACAAGTACCATTGTTCTTGCATCCTTTAGGCTGTCCGTCCTTACCGGTTGAACAACTGCTACAACCCATATTTCGTATCTTGGTTTAGTAAAAATGTAACACTTTTACTAAAAAAGGTTCATAAAATTATTAAACGTAAAGATAGTGTTTTTTTGATGCGATAAAAAGAAAGAGTTTTGTTGTCCGCGTAAAGGTCCTTAAAACAGGGAAAAATGACTCCAAGAAGGAAGTTTTTAACTTAGTCTTTGCCTTAAAAACACAAAATACCCCACGACTTTAAAAGGGACCATTATTTACAATTGGCCCCCAAAGTTTAATTAATTGACAGAAAAACAGTTATTTGTTGCCGTGAAGCTAAAGCTATGAAGACAAGGTGCCAGTAATGGATGTATATAGGGACTTACTTCTTATACTTCAAAACCTCGGAACGACCCTTTTTAAAAATCTTGTTACTAACCACTTTTCCTTTCCTCAATTTTTTCTGTTCCTCAAAAGGTAGTTCATGAATTTCCTTGCAATCCACAGAACAACAGTTGTTCATTGCCTCTGCACAGGCATCACATTGAATAAAAAGTAGATGGCACGCCTCATTGGCACAATTCACGTGATTGTCACAAGGGCTGCCACATTGATGGCAATTGGCGATGACATCATCGGTTATCCGCTCCCCCCTACGGTGGTCAAAAACAAAATTCTTTCCTAAAAATTTATTCTCCAAATTCAGGTTATTAACCTGACGCGTATATTCTATAATTCCACCTTCCAGCTGATATACGTTCTTAAATCCTTTGTGCTTATAGTAAGCACTGGCCTTTTCGCACCTAATACCACCGGTACAGTACATGACCAATTTTTTATCCTCTTTATGGTCTGCCAGATCCTTTTCAATGATATCCAACGAATCCCTAAACGTATCCACATCAGGGGTAATGGCGTTCTTAAAATGCCCAATTTCACTTTCATAGTGATTGCGCATATCTACCAAAATAGTATCGGAGTCCTCAATAAGTTCATTAAACTTAACTGCATCTACATGAATTCCCTTATTGGTAACATCAAAAGAGTCATCATTTAAGCCGTCGGCAACAATCTTTTCACGAACCTTGACCTTTAATTTTAAAAATGATTTGTTATCCTGCTCTATAGCGATATTCAACCTAACATTTTCCAAAAAGGTGATACTATCCAAGTGAGCCTTAAAGGTGTTGAAATTTACGGCAGGAACGGATAATTGGGCGTTGATGCCTTCATGGGCTACATAGATACGGCCCAAAACATCCAGTTCGTTCCAATGAATAAATAAATGGTTTCGAAAAATTGACGGATTGCCAATACGTGCATATTGATAGAAAGAAATGGTAAGGCGCTCCAATCCCGCCTCCTCTATAAGGGCTTCTCTCTCCTTAGCACTTAAGGTATTGTACAGTTGCATGCTATACTAATATTTTAAGTTAAAGAAATATTTTATGTGGGCAAAAATAGAACTTATAGATCGGGATTAAAAGAATAATGCCCGTTTTTTGAATTCCAGGAAGACCCAGCCCAGCATGTAAACCCAATTAAACAAATACAAAATAAAACTATCTACTTCAGAATTAATAGGAGTTAGTCTATAAAGCAAAAAAGGATCTTGAAAATATCAAGACCCTTTTTAAGGTCAATATCATTTTTTCTTTTTCATAGAATTAAAATAAAATATTGACCCACAACCCTTATTGTTTTACCAGAACAATAAGCAACCTAATTTGAGTTAGTTATTTTTTAGATGATACAAACGCAAAAAGGTTGCGTGCAAAGTCAAAAATAATTGATAGAATTTATAGGTGCACTACATAATTTGTAGCGGATCAGCCCATTAACCCTTGTAAATTAGGGCATTTCAAAAGAAGTGGGGCCAAGAAAAAATTTTAATTATAATAAAATAATGTACTAATTTCTTCATATAAAATCCTTGCCATAGGTGGTTTTATGCAAAAAGAATTGGTATTTTAGCCTCCCTAATAAGATATGAAAATGAGTTCCGAAAAAGACGCAAAATTAAAAGCACTTAAACTAACCCTGGATAAATTGGATAAAACTTACGGCAAGGGTGCTGTAATGAAAATGGGAGATAGTGTAGTACAGGACGTAGAAGTGATATCTTCGGGTTCTTTGGGATTGGATGTAGCACTAGGTGTTGGAGGTTATCCACGAGGACGGGTAATTGAAATTTACGGACCTGAATCTTCCGGTAAAACCACTCTTACGCTGCACGCCATGGCTGAAGCTCAAAAAAATGGAGGTATCGCAGCTTTTATTGATGCGGAACATGCCTTCGACCGTTTTTATGCCCAAAAACTAGGGGTAGATATTGATAACCTTATCATTTCCCAGCCCGATCACGGGGAACAGGCTTTAGAGATTGCCGATAACCTAATTCGCTCTGGTGCCATCGATATCGTAGTTATCGACTCTGTTGCCGCACTGACCCCAAAAAGTGAAATTGAAGGTGAAATGGGCGACTCAAAAATGGGGCTTCATGCCCGATTAATGTCACAAGCATTGCGAAAACTTACCGGTTCTATCAGCAAAACAAATTGTACCGTAATCTTCATTAACCAATTGCGTGAAAAAATTGGGGTAATGTTCGGAAATCCGGAAACAACCACTGGAGGTAACGCCCTTAAATTTTATGCTTCCGTACGTTTGGATATAAGAAGATCTACCCAAATTAAGGATACCGACGGTGACGTACAAGGAAACAAGACACGTGTAAAAGTGGTGAAGAACAAGGTTGCCCCTCCATTCAGGACCGCCGAATTCGATATTATGTACGGGGAAGGTATTTCCAAAGTAGGGGAGATAATCGACCTGGGTGTTGAATTTGAAATTATTAAGAAGAGTGGATCCTGGTTTAGTTACGGCGATACCAAGCTGGGCCAAGGTAGGGATGCTGTTAAAAGTTTACTACTGGACAATCCGGAACTACTCGAAGAACTGGAAGGCAAAATTAAAGAAGCCATCAAAACAGTAAAGTCATAAACCTTAAAATCCCGATTTAATCGGGATTTTTTATTTCTCCACGCAACCTTTATTTCCCGTTTACATCTTAATAACAAAAGCAATTGTTATGAAACCGACTTGCCCCTAAAAATTAAAATATGTCCATTCATATTTCTTAGGGAAAAAAGGTTTCCAAAACCATAATAAAACAACTTAAATATTAAGAACATGAAACGAGTATTCTTTTTGCTGCTTGTTGCCTCTTTTACCCTTTTAACATCTTGTGACATAGATGACGATGTTAACTATCATTTTGAAGCTTTACAGGTAAAATCTGTAGAAATGCCGGAGTCATTTGATTACGGTGAAATCTATAAAATAAAAGTTACTTACTTTAGGCCGAATAATTGTACCTTTTTCGAAGGTTTTGATGTAGTGAAAGAAGATTTAACTACTAGAAAGGTAGTTACTATTGGTACTGTTATTGAAGATGACGAGGAAGAATGCACCGGTAGCGGTGAGGACTTAGTGGCAACATTTAACTTTGAGGTCCTATATGATGAGCCGTATTTATTTAGATATTGGACAGGTGAGGACGCCAGTGGTGAGCCAACATATTTGGAAATTACTGTGCCTGTCAACGAAGATAGTTCGGCCATATTAGCACCCGTAAGTGATATGGGCACGACCAATTTAAAGAATTAGTAAATAACCCAATCCATATTTTGAGTAATCTGGTAGAGCTCATAAATAATTGCAAAAAGGGGAACAGACAAGCACAAGAACAGCTATACCGGGATTATTCCCGGATACTGTTCGGTATTTGTCTCAAATACTCGCGCAATAAAACGGAGGCCGAAGACAATCTGCATGATAGTTTTATGACCATCTACAGCAAAATTGAGCAGTTTAAACACCAAGGTTCTTTTGAAGGCTGGATAAAGCGAATTACTGTAAATACAGTACTTCAAAAATATAGGAAAGAGGAGACCTTAACACTGGTCACAGATAATATTGAGGATGAAATGCCAGAAGATTCGGGCTATTTAAACCTGGATCTGGCCACCTTGCTTAGTTATGTGCAAGAGCTTCCCAATAAATACCGCTTAACCTTCAACCTTTATGTGTTGGATGGCTATAGCCACAAAGAGATCAGTGAAATGCTGGGAACGTCCCTAGGGACTTCCAAATCCAATCTTGCCAGGGCAAGAATGATATTAAAAGAAAAAATTGAGGCAAATAAAGCTGGAATTATAATGGAAGGGTAAACCCTACGGATTATAATCCCTGCTGAACAATTGAAAACATGAGTGAAAATAATTTAGACAAATTATTTCAAGAGAAGTTGGCCAACTTCCAAGAAATTCCAGACGAAAAAGTATGGAATTCCATAGCCACTTCCTTGGATAATAAGAAACGATCCCGCAAGCTTATTCCCCTTTGGTGGAAAGTAGGAGGAGCGGCAGCAATACTTGCCATCCTATTCTTTGCGATCGATCCTTTTTCCACTTCCGAATCGGCAACACCGGTTATCACAGATGTAGAAAATAATACCCCAAGTACCAAGGACGATAATATTTTAGAGGAATCTTCCATTGAAGCCACCAGCATAACCGGTAATGAAGGGAAAACACTAGAGGAAAATAAAATTGAAGCCTCAGACCAAACGGCTAGGGACAAAATTACAGATCCCCTGCCCAACAATGAAAGCATAGCTGCAGAAGGTAACCCAAAACAAGATAACTCAGGAAAAGGACAAAAGAACGCTATTCCAACCCACACGGCATCCAAGGAATTGGTGACAAATGCATCGGGCACTAAGAGTATTGATAATAATGCAGGCCAAGACCCGGCCAATTCCGTATATCCAAAACCAAAAGAGGACATATTACCCTCTAAGGAGTTGCCTATTCCTGCTGAGGAAGCAATTGTACATCAAGAAAACAATAACGCAAACAAGCCCATTGAAAAAACTCCGGAGGTGAACTTAGAGGACCTTCCATCAAATAAAAAATCCATTTTAGAGGCCATTGAAGAAAATGAGGTCGTTGAAGTTAAGCAAACCCAGAATGGAAAGTGGTCTGCAGGTCCCAGTATTGCTCCAGTTTACTTTAACGGTATGGGTGAAGGATCCCCAATCAATTCCATTCTAGCCTCCAATAGCAAAACAGGAAGTGTAACCATGAGTTACGGTATTACGGTAGCTTACGAAATTTCCAAAAAACTAAGCCTGCGCTCCGGTATCCATAAGGTAGATTATGGTTATGATACCAACGACGTCTCCTTTACATCCTCCTTTAACGCTTCTACGGGTAACCAAATAAGCAATATTGATTATTCCAATGACTCCCAATCCATCATTTTGAATAATCCGAATAACGAAAATGTAATTCCCAAACCTGGATCTGTATTCGCTATGGATGTAACTGGGAAAAACCCTACCCGTTTAGGAACAATGGGGCAACAAATGGGGTATTTGGAGGTACCGCTTGAACTAAATTATGCGCTCTTGAGCCGTAAATTTGGCGTCAACATTATAGGTGGGGTAAGTTCCCTATTTCTTACGGATAATTCCGTGGTGTTGGAATCCAGCGGACAGACTACAGAGTTTGGGGAAGCCAATAATATCAATTCCGTTAATTTTAGCACCAACCTTGGTCTTGGACTGGATTACAAGTTTACGCCTAAGCTTAAATTTAATGTTGAGCCGGTTTTTAAATATCAACTGAACACCTTTTCGAACACATCGGGCAATTTTAACCCCTATTCGTTGGGGGTTTACAGCGGGTTCACGTTCAAGTTTTAAATCTAAATAAATGGATTGGCTGACGGGAATTGTTAGCCTAATGGGAATGCTCTAGATCGTTCAGTATTACCGCTCTTACGGATTCCCGAAGTTCAATCTTATCTGTTTCTTTAAGATTATGAGTTGCAAAAAATTTATGTACCCTAACGCGTAACCTCCCTGGACGGCCACTAAAAAAAGTAAAGGAAAATCGCTTTTTGTTGTCATAAAATGTCATGGGAACTAGAGGAATTTTATGCGCAATGGCCATTTTAAATGCCCCGTCCTTAAAATCGTCCAAAACAATATGTTCATCGGGTACGCCGCCCTCCGGAAAAATACATATACTCAAGCCTTGTTGTAATCTTTTTTGTGCCCTTCTGTATACCGCTGTCCTGCTTTTAGCGCTCTCCCTATCCACCAAAATACATACCCTTTTATAGAAGAACCCGAATAAAGGAATATTCACCAATTCCTTCTTCCCGATAAAAACAAAAGGATTTTTACTGACTTTTAACATCAACATAATATCCAGCATACTGGTGTGATTGGAGACCAGCATATAGCTTTCACCCTTTTTAAGCCTTTGCTCCCACTCAATTACGGGAAAACACCCCATGCCATAAAGAATAGTATTGGCCCAAATATTTCGGGCCATCCAAAAAAACTGTGGGTAAGTCCTTTCGGAAAGTGTAAAAATCACCAAAAAAGGTAACATTATTAAAATGGGCAAAAACACTAAAAAATAGAACCAAATCCGGTAGAGCGTATGGCCTATTTTTTTTAGGAATGATAACATGCGGTCAAAAGTAATAATTTTAGTCCTTCTTTAGAATTTCTTTTACCTTTGCCTTCTTTGAAAGTAAAATAATGGCAAGAATCTTAACCGGTATACAAAGTACAGGAACCCCTCATCTAGGGAATATTTTGGGAGCGATCATCCCAGCGATAGAAATGGCAAACAATCCAGCAAACGATTCCTTTCTCTTTATTGCGGATATGCACTCATTAACTCAAATTAAGAATGGAGAGCTATTACGAAACAACACTTATGCTGTTGCGGCTACCTGGTTGGCATTTGGCTTGGACATTAATAAAACCGCCTTTTATCGCCAGAGTGATATCCCCCAGACCGCAGAACTGGCTTGGTACCTCAGCTGTTTTTTTCCATACCAAAGACTAACCCTAGCACACTCTTTTAAGGACAAGGCAGACAGATTGGACGACGTAAATGCCGGTTTGTTCTTTTATCCCATGCTAATGGCTGCGGATATACTTCTATATGATGCAGAGATAGTCCCTGTAGGCAAGGATCAAATGCAGCATTTGGAAATGACGCGGGACGTAGCCTCAAGGTTCCACGCCCAATTGGGAGAAACTTTTGTAATACCTGAAGGAAAGGTACAGGAAGAGACCATGTATATCCCTGGCACCGATGGCTCCAAAATGAGCAAAAGCAAGGGGAATTTGATAAGCCTTTTTCAAACCGACAAACAATTGCGCAAACAGATTATGGGTATACAAACGGACAGTACCCCTATGGAAGCCCCTAAAGATCCAGATACGGATAATGTGTTTGCACTGTACAAAATTCTTGCTACAGAAAATCAAGTTGCCGAAATGCGGTCCAATTATATAAACGGCAACTATGGCTATGGGCATGCCAAACAAGCGCTATACGAAGTGGTCTTGGAACGCTTTGGCGAAGCTAGGGAAAAGTTCAATTATTATATGAATAATCTAAACGAACTGGATGAAGCCTTGGCTTTTGGCGCCAAAAAAGCCAAAATAGTGGCCGATGGGGTTCTGGAAAGAGTAAGGATGAAGGTGGGGTATTGATTTTTGGGCAACTCTTGTCCATTTTAATTTTTAGTTCGTAACTTAATGCTCCTATAAAGGAAGCAATGGCACGGATTACCCATTATATTCTATTATCCACTGTTTGTCTATATTCTATTGTACTATTTGGTACTCCCAAAAGTTATTCCGGGGTAGTGGCCAAGGTAAGCCCGAACATTTTCCAACAGTTTAAAATAAACGGAAAGGTCATAGATAAAGCCACGGGAGAAGCCATACCCTTTTGCAATATTGGAATTGCAAGCTCTCCTTGGGGAACCGCAAGTAATGAATTGGGAGAGTTTGTTGTACAATTGGATTCGTTGCCCGCCACAATTATATTTTCCCATATAAACTACAATAAATTTACCCTCGAAATTGCACAACCTGGCAACCTAGTAGTTGAACTAACTCCTTTGACCAATATACTTGAAGAGGTCACTGTAATGGCATCCAAGAAAGAGCCTTATGCCATGGAATTGGCTAAAAAAGCATTTCAAAAAGCGAATAGCCAATCTTCTAAATCCAATTACGGTAGGGCCTTTTACCGACAAAAATCGAGAAATGGAGATCAGTATTCCGAGTTTTCCGAAATTATTTATGACATACGTTATAATGCCTTAGGTATAGAAGATTGGGATATAATTGAAGGTAGATATGCGCTACAGCCCGGAGGCCTGCATAATAGAAACTACACCCTTTTAACCCGATTGATTTCTCCATTTCAACCCAACACGGAAGAAGTTATTTTTCCTATGCATCCTGCTTTGGAAGTCTTTTATGATATCTACCTAGTTGAATACATACAATCCGGCAATGATAAAATTGCAGTATTAAAGCTACAGCCCATAAAAACCAACAAAACCCCAACCTTCGAGTCAGAGGTGTACATCAACGTTAATACTTACGATATCCTAAAGATTATCGGCAGTCTTTCCCATGACGATTTAAAATTTGTGCAACTCATGAAAAATAACAACAATGCATGGAAAGACTATAATATCTCTTTTGAAATAGCATATAAGAAGGAAAATGAGAGCAATGTTTCCATAGATTATATTAATATAAACCAAGAATTTGACTACTATGTAAATGACAAATTCGAATTTCATACCAATTCTTCCTCGAACCTTACTTTTTTTGAACATTACACTCCTACTTCTAGGAAAAAATTAGGTGGACAATTCGGGAAAAATAAAAGTGACTGGCAAAAACTTGACGAAATAGGATATGATGAAAAATTTTGGATAGACAATCCAATTGTAAAAAGGACCCCTGTAGAGGAAGAGGTAATTGCCTCCTTTGCAAAAGTCGGTGCATTTGGATCCATCTTCCTAAATAGCAAAGATCAAGTGGCATTGATTCAATCCGATTTGACCAATGACGTATTTATAAAGGATTTGTCGACCTGGATGAACCGATATAATAATTACAACCCCATTGAAAAAGTCTATTTGCATATGGACAAAGAAATATTGGCATCTGGCGAAACCCTGTGGTACACCGCATATACGGTTTTGGGCCCGTATCACCATTTTTCCTTGGGCAGTAGGGTGCTTCATGTGGATCTAATTGGTCCAAAAAATGAAATAGTTTTATCACAAACCCATGAAATTATAAATGGCAAGGCCATAGGTTCCATTGATTTGCCCCCAAACCTTCCTTCCGATAATTATCAGTTGCGGTCCTATACCAATTGGATGCGAAATTTTGATCAGGATTTCTTTTACACCAAGGCCATAAAGGTTCTTAATAAAAACAGTACCCCTATTGCAGCTACCCCAAAAGAAGATAAAATTGATTTACAGTTCTTCCCTGAAGGAGGGCACTTGGTGGCCAATTTGGTGGGCCAAGTAGCATTTAAAGCTATTGGCAAGGATGGACTCGAGAGAAATATAAAAGGACAATTGGTCGATTCAAAAGGAAATTTTATTGCCACTCTGGCTACGATAGATAGAGGGTCTGGATTTTTCACCCTTAAGCCCTTGGCCGGCGAACAGTATTCAGTAATCCTTAACGACGGTTCCATATATCCCTTCCCAAAAGTTATGAATGAAGGGTATGCCATTACCGTCTATAACGTTAACCCTAAAAGCATTCAGTTAAAAATCCAGGCTAGCGAAACATTCAGTGAAAGGTCTTTTTATGTAATTGGGCATATAAACAATAAAAAATATTACCAAGGCAAATTTGACTTTGAAGGCCAGCCTGTTGTGAATTTTGAGATTCCAAAAAGTAAACTGCCCAGTGGAATTATGACCCTCACCCTCTTTGATGCCCAAAAAAAAGCATGGTGCGAGCGTATCGCATTCATCAATAATCAAGATGAACTGGTTATTACCGCAAAAATGGACCCTAAAAAATTTAATGACAGAAGTGAAATTACGGTAGATGTGCATGTAACAGATACAGATGGCAGACCTGTGTCAGCTGAACTGTCCATGGCGGCCACGGACACAAAACAAGGCTTAAAGAATCCGGACGATGCCAATATTATAACGCACTTATTGTTACAGTCCGATCTTAAAGGACATATTACCGAGCCTGGGCTACTTTTTCGAAATCAGAAAAAAGCAACCTTACACGCCCTGGATTTGGTTATGCTTACCCATGGCTGGAGAAAAATCCCCTGGTCAGATAATGATGCTGTTACGGATTCCCCCAAAGATTTCAATTTTGTTAAAGGGCTTTCCATTTCAGGAAGGGCCACGAGTCTAAACAATAAACCCTTAGGTAATACTCCCATGACCGTAATTGCCAAATCCGGGGAGCAATTAGGCATGCTGTCCACAAGGACGGCGTTGGATGGAAGTTTTAGCATTCCAGATTTTAACTTTAAGGACTCGACCAATATTGCATTTAATGCCTTTGACGCCTCGGACAAACCAACTGATGTAAAAATTATTTTGGACAAACGGCAAACGGTACTTCCGCCTCCTAGATTTAAAAACTCGAATTCAAAGGCCGAGAGTTATATTGGGATTAGGTACCCCCAAAGAAATTTGGATCCTGCCTTAGACCTAAGGAATACCACAAAACTTGATGAAGTAATAGTTACCGAAAAAAGGGTTGAAAAATCCAGAAACGCCTCTCCTTCCGTGTACGGACAGACCCCTGATGCTACCTTGTACATGGAAGATCACCAATCCGCCCAAACTGTTCTTGATTTGGTAAGAAGGTTTAGTGGCGTCACCGTAAATGGCAATACAGTAAGTATCAGGAATGGAGGTACGCCATTGTGGGTGCTTAATGGAATGCCTGTCAATAATGATAATCCTTCACCATCATCCCTGGCCCGTGCCTCCCAAAGGCAAGGATCTTCTACTGACCAAGGTGCGGCAAGCGTTGCACCCACAGCCATTTCTTTATCCATGGAACAATCCATGGCCCCAAGCCCCGTACCTACCTACATTGCCACAATGGATACCTATGCCGTAGAAAGAGTGGAAATATTAAAAGGTCCATCTGCGGCCATATACGGCTCCCGTGGGGCCAATGGGGTTATTCTTATCTATACCAAAAGAGGTGGAAGTAAATCTATAGCCCCAGCAATATCACCGGATTTTACCGTTATGGGCCATGCACCAGAACGAGTGTTCTATTCCCCTAAATACAATGTGGTATCCGATGAAAACAGTAGTCCGGATCACCGCGCAACACTTTATTGGAATCCTTCCTTTAAAACGGACAAAAATGGAAATGCGCGACTTCAATTTTATAATTCGGATAGTGCCAAACAAATTCAGGTGGATATTGAAGGATTATCCCCTTATGGAACCCCTGGAAAATATCTACAAACCTTTGGTACGGACGATTGATTCACAAAGACTGTCCTTAGCGCTTTTATTACATCAATATACCATCCAGTCGGTTTGGGCTCTTCATGGTTTAGGTCCATGGTTCAAAATCAAGGATTTGCAGTGGCCTTTTATCGATAAGCGACCACATTCCCCTAATTCCAGCGCTAATTTTTGAATAAAGAAACCAATAGGTCTGTCATTATTTAGATAGCCTCGAACAATTTACCTGGAAGTGGCCTCACTACTCCCTTAATTTCCATATTCAAGAGGGTAGAGGAAACCTTAAATATGGGCAACTTACAGTCCAATGCAATAAGGTCCAGCATTTGTTTCCCCCCCTGCTGCAAATAATCATAGATTTCCTTCTCGGTATCGTCCAAATCTACAAATAGTTGCTTTTGAAGGGAAACGGGCTCCTTTTCTTCCAATTCCCAGCCCATCATATAGATCAAGTCGGCGGCCGAGGTAAGCATTTGTGCTTTCTGATGTTTAATGAGATTATTGCATCCACTGCTGTACTTATCCTGGGTTCTTCCAGGCACGGCAAAAACATCTCGATTATAACTGTTGGCTATATCTGCGGTAACCAGACTACCCCCTTTTTCAGCGGATTCCACTACAATAGTAGCTTCGCCCATACCAGCAATAATCCGATTTCGCTTTAAAAAATTTTCCCTATCCGGTTGACTCGTGCTCCAAAATTCAGTGAAAAAACCACCATTTTTATTTATATCGGGCACATATTTTTCATGTATTTTTGGATAAATCTGATTCAACCCATGGGCCAGGCATCCAATAGTTTGTAACCCATGTTTCACGGCTGCCCTCTGTACACAAATATCCACCCCGTAGGCAAACCCACTAACAATAATTGGATCCAATGGTGCCAAGTCCTCTATTAATTGCTCGCAAAATGAAGTGCCATAACTGGTAATATTTCTGGTACCAACAATACTTATGATCCTCCTGCGGTTCAAATCTATGTTCCCCTGACTGAAAAGTAAAATAGGACTATCTATACAATGTTTTAAATAAGCGGGATAACCGTCCTCCATAAAATAATGAAGGTTTATTTCCTGACTCCTAATAAACTCATATTCCAATTCAGCGGCCTCCAAATGCTCCAGATCCATAAGTCCTTTTAAGATCCCGGAACCAATACCATCCAACTTTTTCAAACGAGTCATTTTTTCCTCAAAAATGGCCGAAGGACTCCCACAACTGGATATTAATTTTTTTGCGGTAACGTCACCAATATTCGGAACGTTCTGCAAACGAAGAATAGCAATTATTTCATCTCTAGTCATTTATGGAACCGGCTTAGTTGTTCACAAAATACATAAATTATAATGTTAATAAAAAGTTATGTGAAGAGTTTTGAACTTGTGTATTTTTTATAATCTTTGTCCCTATGGGAACCGAACATTACATAGCGGAGCTGCTTTATAGATACAATTGTGTATTGGTGCCGGAATTTGGTGCTTTTTTGACACAGCTTAAATCTGCCGTTATCAATGATGCATCGAATTCGTTCTACCCTCCTTCGAAAGTAATATCTTTTAACGAACAACTGACTTCCAATGACGGACTGTTGGTTTCCTACATGGCCGATGCCGAAAAAATGTCCTATGAGGACATGCAAAAGCAAATAGCCGCCGTGTCCCTTAAGTGGAAAAAACTTCTTAAGGAAGGAAATAGATTGAATCTTCCCAACATAGGTGAGTTATGGTTGAACAAAGAAGGAAAAACCCAGTTTCAGCCTTCGTACCAAGTAAATTATCTTACCTCGTCCTTTGGATTGTCCACATTTGTGTCTACCCCAATTTCTAGGGAAGTTTTAAAGGAGGAAGTGATTGAACTGGAAGAGAAAATTCCATTTATGATTACCCCTGAGGCTAGGAAGGAATCTACCCTTAGGCCTTATTTAAAGTATGCAGCGGTAATACTATTGGCCATTGCCACAGGTTTTACCGGCTACCGACTTTATAACGAGAAAGTGTACGACCAAGAGTTGGTAAGGCAGGAAGCGAATCAACAAGTTTCCAAAAATATCCAGGAAGCGACCTTTTTCAATACCGCTCCCTTGGAATTGCCTGCAGTATCCCTAAATGTCATCACCAACAAAAAAAGTGGTGGTGTGCACCAAGTTATAGCCGGAGCTTTTAGAATTCAGGAAAATGCCGAAAAGAAAGTCCTTCAACTTAAAGAAAAAGGATACGATGCCTCTTATCTTGGTGTTAACCAATATGGACTACATATGGTAGCCTATGGCAGTTTTGACGATGCCAAGGAAGCCCTAAATTATTTAAGGAAAATTAAGCAGTCCGAATCGCCAGAGGCTTGGTTGCGTTCCGTAAAATAATTCTTACTCTCCTTTTTAGCTTAATATTAGCAATGTATCTTTGCCCAAAAGAAATGTATGGAGCCAAAGACGCCCAGTGAATCGCGCACCTTAATGACCGATATGGTCCTTCCAAGTGAAACCAACCCTTTGAACAACTTGTTTGGAGGCGAATTGTTGGCCAGAATGGACCGTGCCGCCAGTATTGCCGCCAGGCGCCACAGTAGACGTATAACAGTTACTGCTTCGGTAAACCATGTAGCCTTTAACCAAGCTGTTCCAGTAGGAAGCGTGGTCACGGTAGAGGCAGCCGTTTCCAGAGCCTTCAGGACCTCCATGGAGGTATTTATAGATGTTTGGATGGAAGACCGGTTTAACGGCGAGAAATCTAAGGTAAATGAGGCTATCTACACCTTTGTGGCTGTGGACGATAGTGGAAAGCCTACTACGGTTCCAGAATTAAAGCCAGAGACCGACTTGGAGATTCAACGTTTTGAAGCCGCCCTGCGTAGAAAGCAGCTAAGTTTAGTGCTCGCCGGCAAGATGAAACCCAAAGATGCCACCGAACTCAAGGCTTTATTCATGGATTAAAAATCGAAATTATTGGGATCGGGACCAAATCTTTTTCCACGGTCCAATTGCTCCAATTTTTTTACATCCCCGTCGGTAAGTTCAAAGTCGAAAACATCGGCATTGGCCCTAATCCGTTCCTTTTTTGCAGATTTTGGAATGGTAACAACCCCTTTTTGCAAATCCCAGCGCAGTACAATCTGGGCAATGGTCTTATTGTATTTTTCCGCTAGGTCCTTCATAATGTCCAATTCAAAGATATACCCCTGCATCAATGGGGACCAGGCTTCATACTGAATGGTATTTTTATTACAAAAATCGATCAATTCCTGTTGTACCAAATAGGGGTGAAATTCCATTTGGTTCACCATTGGGACTATTTCCGAGGAAGTTAGTAAATCCTCGAGATGATGCTGCATAAAATTACTTACTCCAATAGCCCTTACTCCCCTATGCTTGTACAAATATTCCATTGCACGCCAAGTCTCCTTATACTTTCCCTTTACAGGCCAATGTACTAGGTACAGGTCCAAATAGTCCAAATTCAAGCGCTTTAAACTGGATTCATATGACTTTATGGTACTTTCATAGCCCTGATCGCTATTCCACACCTTGCTCACCACAAATATGTCCTTGCGGTCCACGCCACTTTCCTTGATCCCAATGCCCACACCCTCTTCATTCCCGTAAACCGATGCAGTGTCTATATGTCGATATCCATCATCCAACGCCCATTTTACGGCATTGGTCACTTCCTTTCCATCTTCGGACAAATAAACCCCTAAACCAAAATAGGGCATCTCCACGCCATTATGAAGCGTAAAAGTTCCTTTTAAATCTGTTAAATTTTTCAATTTTAAATTATTTTATAGTTGATATATCCATTCCTCAGGATTAAGGCGGGTTGTATCCTTGTAAAGATAAAATTTTAATTGGGTAGTGCCGCTGGATTTGCTAGTGTAAATATCCCCCAAATCCGACTTGGTGTTTACCTTATCCCCTTTCTTTACATAAACTCTGGAAAGATTGTAATAGGTACTTATATAATTTCCATGCTTAATCTGTACTCCCTTATTCCCCCCAGGAACAGACAGAATGGCGATAACTTCCCCTTCAAAGATAGCCCTTGCCTTGGATCCCTCATCCGTGGCAATGATTACCCCATTGCTTTCATGCTTTATCCCTGGATAAACGGCGTCATTATAAACACCAAAACCCTGTCTTTTAATTCCCTTTTCCACCGGCCAGATCAATTTTCCCTTATTGGCCGAGAAATTATTGGCTACAATAGTAGCCTCTGGAGTCAAAACGAACTTACTACTACTTGTGGCGGTTGAACTGCTGGACTTACTAGCCTCTCTGTTAGAGGCGGCAATAGCACTGCGAATCAATCTTTCAATTTGTTCATCGATCCTTTTGGCCTCCTTCTTTTTATTTTCAATGGCCGTAGCATATTTGCTTTCGTTCTTCCTTATACTCTTCAGCAATTCCTTTTGGGATTGGATTTCCTTGTATAATTGATTCTTGATCTGGGTATTTTCCGCCACAAGTTTGTCCTTTTCCTTGCGCTGTTCGGAAAGGTCTTTGTTCAATTGGGTAAGCTCGTCCGTTTTGGCCACAATTTGCTCGCCCTGTTCCTTTCTGTATTGGGTGTATTGTTTCATATATTGAAACCGCTTAAAAGCCTGTAGAAAATTCTCAGAGGACAAAAGAAACATTAATCTACTCTGTCTGGATTTATTCTGATAGGACTTTTGGATCATATTCCCGTATTCTTCCTTAAGAAAAGCAAGATCGTTACGCAGTTTTCCAATGTTCCTCACATTCGTGTTTATCTGCCTATTAAGTAAGTTGGACTGTTGGTTGGTAACACGGATCAACTGTTGGCGAACATTTATTTTTTGATCCATGGCCTCCATCTGCTCCAAGACATTGCCCTTCTCCTTTTTCTCCGCGAACAAGAGTCGATTAATTTCCGATATTTCCTTTTGGAGTTGTTCCCGCTTGGATTCCAATGCCTTCTGTTCATTGGTCTGAGCAATTGCAATATTGCTAATACCAACAAACATAACTAAAAGAAAATAAACTATATAAGAGTGCTTACTTCCCATATTAATTTAATACAATTTCTTTGAAACCATTTGGTATATTATATGGGAAATTCAATGCCCTATTGAACTCCATATTCCTAAATTCTACTTTAATATTATTGGTATTGTCCCCATCAACGGCCAGAATATCTATCTCCCCTGGCAAGACCCATTTATTAACCTTTTGATAGGTCTTATAGTTGATTTCCAACAATCGTTTCTCCCATGGCTGCGACAACTGTTGCGTGGCCATTCTATAATTCAAGGGCTCTATTTGAAACAATGTTTTAAATAAATCCCCAGCCTTTTTTGGTTTTAACTGATAGTTGTTGTTGGCGATATCCACCATATACTTTTCATCCCGTAAATCGAAAAGAGGTTCTCCCAAAAGAAGGTTTTGTACTTTTTGAAAATTAAGGTCGGTTCCCAATAATTGACTCAAATAGGAAAAATTACCATCAAAATACTCATTGTCCAACTTATTATAGAACGAAACCCTATCTGGAGTAATGTAGGCTTTTACGATTCCCAAGGGCGCGCTTAACCATATGGCCTTATCCTTTTCCATCCTAAAACTTACACTAACGCTTTGAGTGCTCTCCCCGTCGGAATAATCTATCCTCATCTTTCCACTTAGGGTCTTAAAATTAAAATGGGAGTAATAGTGGTTTCTTATGACCGCTTTTGCGGTCAAATTTTCATCCACAGTACCGCTTTTAATTACGCTAGTGGACTTACACGAAAACACCAATACCACAAAAATGCCAAGAATAGCCCATTTTTGAAGTCTTTTAAAACTGTATTTCATAGATTTACGACCCGGATTTTAATTTACTAAGATACATATTTGCTTTGGAAGAATTTCCCAAAGCATTGTTAGCATCTACCAATTCTTTGTACATCTTATTGGCTAGATCAGCATCGTCCAATAAATAGTCCAATCCAGACTCCAATATGGCAATGGCCTCCTTATGTTTCTTCACCTTATTTAAACTAAGTCCGTATGTGTAATAAAAATATGGCTGTGCAGGGAAATTCTCCAAGGCCTCCTCACTTAAGGATGCAGCACTTTTAAATTCGCGCTTTTCCAAAAAGCCAGAAATATTGGTTACATAATTATCCATGGGGCTTTCTTTTTGGACCTCCACAATAATTGAATCCTTTTGAATTTCAGTATTTTCCCTGCTCTTGATGTGGCTGTGTATTCTCGAGGAAAGATCTTTGGAAAATGCCGAAATTTTCATACCGTTAAGTATTTTCAAGGCACTTTCGTAGTTTTCCTGTCTAAAATAGATCAAAGCCAGATTTTCTTGGAGCTTGGCATTATTATAAGGGATCTTATCCTTTATCAAATCCAAGCCCAACCCTTGGCGTTGCGTAATATCTACCAAGGTATTCAATACCCACAGATTATCCGGCCTGGCATTCAAGGCCGAAATACCATATTGCTGAGCCAAAACAACTTGTTTGGAAGCCAAATAGGCCTTGGCCAGTTCATGGTCCAATACCGAGTTATTGGGGTCCAAGCGTTTACATTCCAAGAGTAGGTTAACTGCCCTATCGTAGTTTTCAATTCCCTTTTGTTTTAACGCCTCAAAGAATTTTTCCTGAAACTCATCGGTATATTCCTCCAAAAAAACCTCCGAACTCTCCTCTTCCTTAAATTCATTTTCTTGGGCATAACTAGGTCCTGGGATTAAAACTAGCCCCAAGGCAAAAATAAAAATGTAGCCCCTCCTTCTCATATTACAAATTCCTTTTTCTAGGAAAATAAACCTTAAATCCTACACAATTTCAGACCCAATATTGGATTGTCCCAAAATTACTTCTATTCTAACAGATTCTTATGGCAGAATAAAAAGACAACCAAAACCTTCATAAAATTAGTGATAATGCCATAGCCCACCCTGTTTATACCAGGGTTTTATTTTAACCCTGTACTCCCAAATCCTCCCTCGCCCCTTGAGGTTACGGAAAGCTCCTCGACCAAGTCCCACTCTGCCCTTTCGTGCTTGGCAATAACCAATTGGGCTATACGCTCCCCATTTTCTATTGTGAAAGCCTCCGTGGAAAGATTTATCAATATTACCCCTACTTCACCTCTATAATCGGCATCAACCGTGCCAGGAGCATTTAGAACAGTAATTCCCTTTTTCGCCGCCAACCCGCTTCTTGGTCTCACCTGAGCTTCAAAACCTATTGGAAGCTCCAGAAAAAGACCAGTCTTTACTATGGTTCTTTCCATGGGTTGCAATACAATGGATTCTGTTAGATTGGCCCTAAGATCCATCCCCGCAGAAGCCAAGGTTTCGTAGTTGGGCAAGGGATGAACAGATTTATTGATGATCTTTATAGTCATTTTCTTAGAAATATTTGTTTTAACTTATCACTTTCAAGCCTATATACCATACCCAAAAATATAATAAATAATATACTGCCAATAATCAAATTACGATTGAAAGCGTAAAAAGATAGCATGGAAAATGAGATGGAAACCACTAGATAAAAAATTATTTTTCTGTGATTGTAAGGTATAGGGTAATACATTCTGCCAAAAAAGAAGGAAAGGATAACCATGGAGCCATAAGCTACCAAAGTAGCCACTGCAGAGGCCACATATCCGAAATAGGGAATAAATGCATAATTAATAATTATCGTTAATACCGCTCCTATCAGGGAGATATAAGCCCCAAATTTTGTACGGTCCGTTACCTTATACCATACCGATAGATTGTGATAGATTCCCAGACAAAAACTTGCCAAAATAATTATGGGCACCACAGACATGGCCTCCCAATAATCCGAATTGGGAACAATGAATAGTTTGAGGACATCCGCATAGACCACAACAGAAAGTAATATAACGCTTCCCAAGATCACGAAATAATTGGTGATCTGTGCATAGGCCCTTTGGGGGTTATCACTTTTGGAGTGACTAAAAAAGAAAGGTTCTATTCCCATCCTAAAAGCCGTTGCAAAGAGTGTCATGAACAAGGTAAGTTTATAGCAGGCAGAATATTTTCCGATCTCACTCTCGGCAATATCATTTGGCAAAAGCCAATCCAACATAATCCTATCAAATACTTCATTGATGGTAAAGGCAATACCGGCTATTAAAACAGGGGCAGCGTATTTCATCATGTTGGTCCATATAAACCTGTCGAAGATGTAGGGCCTTCTTAAATATAGCCGCAACATCAAAAGAAGGGTTATGCCACTCGCAATCAGCATAGAGATGAATATGTAGGAGATCTCAAAGTTGGGCTTGTAGAGACCGCTTAAAAACGAATCTGGATTACTTTCCGCCATAATCGGAAGAATCAATAAGAAAAAACAATTGAGACTTAAGTTGATAACCACATTGGCAATTTTGACAAAAGCATAGCGCATAGGTTTTTCATTGGCCCTTAACCAGGAAAACGGAATAATTACCAAAGCATCCAAAACAAGGATCAATATGGCATAGGTGATAAATTGGGGATCTATATCACTTATTGATGAAATGGTTCCCTTAAACATAAATGCTAACAGCATGAATATAAAGGAAGAGACCCCAATGGAAATTAAGGAAGTGGTAACAACGGTTTTCTTATTTAAAGAGGTATCGTTGTAAAAACGAAAAAAGGCAGTTTCCATGCCATATGCAAGCAGCACATTAAAAATAGCAAACCAAGCAAAAATAATGGAAACCTCCCCATATCCATCTGTGGGAAGAACAGTTACATATAAGGGCGTTAAAAGAAACGATAGCATTCGGGGCAATACCGTAGCTAAGCCATAGATAAACGTCTGTTTAAATAGTTTTTTAAGTGGATTCAAAGAAATCTATGAATTAGCTTTAAAATTAGGCATTTAATCAATGCGCGCAAAGTTAGTTAATTAGCTTATGCGACAAATAATTCCATAAATATAAAAACCCCACAATATAGTGGGGTTCTATGTTTTAAAACCTATCCATAACGACAGGAATTTTATTTAAAACTTATATGTTCAACGCCTAAATAGCGTCTAGTTGTTCAGGGCCTCAGCTCCACCAACAATTTCAAGGATCTCGCCGGTGATGGCAGCTTGTCTTGCTTTGTTATAGGTAAGTTTCAACTGATTTCTCAACTCAGTTGCATTGTCCGTTGCCTTGTGCATAGCAGTCATACGGGCACCATGTTCACTAGCAAACGAATCACGCACCCCCTTATACAACTGTGTCTTTAATGATTTTGGAATCAACTGTTCCACAATCTCGGCCTTGGAAGGTTCAAAAATATAATCTGCTGCCGAATTGGCTTCACCTTCTACGGGAACAATTGGCAAGAATTGCTCTGTCATTACTATTTGGGTAGCGGCATTTTTGAATTTGTTATATACAATTTCAATCTTATCGTATGCCCCTGTGGTAAACAGATCCATCAATTCCTCGGCAATAGCGGCTACATTATCGAACGTTAAATCATCATAAACCGCACTGTGGTTTGCAATAACCTTGTTCTTTTTCTTTAAAATATCATTGGCCTTTTTACCTATGGCAACAAAATCTACCTGTTTGCCAGCATAGGTCTCCCTTGCCAAAAGAGCACTTTGTTTTAAGATGTTCGTGTTGAAGGCGCCGCATAAACCCCTGTTCGAGGTAATGGCAACGATCAAAACCTTTTTTACTTCACGATTATCGGCAAACTTGCTTCCGGAATCTGCATCCAAACTAGCGCTAAGACTTTGCAAAAGCTCCGACAATTTATCGGAATATGGACGCATTGCGGTAATGGCATCCTGAGCCTTCTTCAACTTAGCCGCAGATACCATTTTCATGGCACTGGTTATCTGCATCGTCGAAGATACCGAAGCAATTCTATTACGTATTTCTTTTAAATTGGCCATAGGCTCCACTTAAGCTCCCCAAGGAGAGGAATACTGTGTTAGACATTCATTTATTCAATTTTTTCTGTCCTCTTGGTTGAAAAGAGGACAGAAAAAATACCTTATTAATATTTAGCGGATAGATCTTTTGCTACAGAGCTCAAAACATCTATTACCTCATCCGTTAACTTTCCTGCCTTAAGCTGATCCAAAACGTCTCTGTGCTTGGCATTCAAGAACTCGATATAGTCCCTTTCAAATTCCTTTACTTTCTCTACAGGAACCTTGTTCAACAAGTTCTTGGAACCAGCATAAATAATAGCTACCTGATCTTCAACAGTAAAAGGATCGTTTTGCGCCTGCTTTAGAATTTCAACGTTTCTACGTCCTTTTTCAATAACATTCAATGTAGCGGCATCCAAATCTGAACCAAACTTGGCAAAAGCCTCCAATTCACGGAATTGTGCCTGGTCCAATTTTAAGGTACCTGCTACCTTTTTCATAGATTTTATCTGGGCATTACCCCCAACACGTGATACCGAAATACCTACGTTGATCGCTGGACGCACCCCTTGGTTGAAAAGATCCTGGGTCAAGAAGATCTGACCGTCCGTAATGGAAATTACGTTGGTAGGGATATATGCAGAAACGTCACCTGCTTGAGTCTCAATAATAGGCAAGGCAGTTAATGAACCTCCACCTTTTACCATAGGTTTCAAAGCCTCTGGCAAATCGTTCATGTTCTTGGCAATGGTATCATCGGCAATTACCTTTGCAGCACGCTCCAATAATCTAGAGTGTAGATAAAATACATCCCCAGGATATGCCTCACGTCCCGGTGGTCTTCTTAACAACAATGATATCTCACGATAGGCAACCGCCTGTTTTGACAAATCATCATAGATAATTAAAGCTGGTCTACCTGTATCCCTAAAATATTCGCCGATAGCTGCTCCGGCAAATGGTGCATAAACCTGCATGGAAGCAGGATCGGAAGCATTTGCGGCAACAATGGTAGTATAGGCCAAAGCTCCTGCATCTTCTAAGGTTTTGGCTATGTTTGCCACTGTAGAGGCCTTTTGGCCAATAGCAACATATATACAATATACAGGTTCCCCTGCATCATAAAATTCTTTTTGATTCAAAATGGTATCCACACAAACGGTAGTCTTACCAGTCTGACGGTCACCAATAACCAACTCACGCTGACCTCTACCTACCGGAATCATGGCATCAATAGCCTTGATACCCGTTTGTAGTGGCTCGTTTACAGGCTGACGGAAAATAACCCCAGGCGCCTTACGCTCCAATGGCAATTCATATAAATCCCCGGTAATGGGCCCCTTACCATCTATTGGCGCTCCCAATGTATCTACAACACGTCCTACAATACCTTCACCTACTTTAATGGAGGCAATGGTCTGTGTACGTTTTACAACAGATCCTTCCTTTACATTTCTAGATGGGCTCAACAATACCACACCAACGTTATCTTCTTCCAAGTTAAGAACGATCCCCTGAAGTCCACCTTCAAATTCTACCAATTCCCCGTATTGGACATTAGACAATCCATAAACCCTAGCGATACCATCACCTACTTGTAGAACGGTACCTACCTCGTTTAATGAAGCTGATGCTTCAAATCCCGATAACTGCTTCTTTAATATTGCTGATACTTCAGCGGCTTTTACTCCTGCCATTTGTTATAGATATAAGATTAGGACCACATTGAAACCCAACATCGTCCAAAAAAATTATTTATAGACTATTTGTAAACTCTCTTTTCAAATTACTCAATTTGTTGGCGATGCTCGCATCGAACTGCAAATCTCCAACACGCAAAATAAAACCTCCTATAATGCTCTCATCCACCTTGTTCTCTATAGTGGATTCATTACCGGTAAGTTCAACTACTTTGCCCAATATCTTTTTTTCCAGATCAGCGCTTAGTGGTACCGCGGTGGTTACGAAAGCAACTCCTTGACCTTTACGAGCTTCATTTAAAATAATGAACTTCTCGGCAACGTCCTTCAAAATTGAAATTCGCTTATTATCCACCAAAGTGGAAATAAGTCCCTCTGTAACAGAACTGCTCCCGGAGAAAATTTCGGACAATGCCTTCTTTTTAACTTCACCCTTTAAAACGGGACTTCCCAACATTTCCTCAAGTTCAGGGCTGTCGGCAATAGTAGCTACTATTTTTCGAAAATCCTTCTCCACCTGATCGATAGCCTTATTCTCTACCCCCAAGTCCAATATTGCTTTTGCGTAACGTACGGCTGCTCTAGCTTCGTTCATATTCCAGTTCCTAATTTAGCTTGATATCCCCGATCATGTCCTCGACCAACTTCATTTGTTTGGCCTTATCGGAAAACTGTCCTTTAATTACTTTTTCCGCAATCTCCAAAGATAGGGTGGCAACTTCGTTCTTTATATCGGCAACCGCTGCTTTCTTTTCGCTTTCAATAGCAACTTGGGCCTGCTTGATCATCTTATCAGCCTCTGCCTGTGCCAAATCCTTAGCATCGGCAACTATTTTCTCTTTCATCTCACGGGCCTCTTTGATCATAGACTCACGTTCTACCCTTGCCTCCTGCAAAAGACGTTCGCTATCGGCAGTAACATTTTGCATTTCCTTTTTGGCGTTCTCCGCTGCAGCCAAGGCGTCCTTGATACCTGATTCACGATCCTCAACGGCATCAAGAATAGGCTTCCACGCAAATTTACGTAACAAGAGAAGCACTGCTATAAACAATAACAATTGCCAAAAAAACAATCCAAATGAAAACTGCTCTATTAATTTTTCCATGTCCTAATTTATGAAATGTAAACGTTTAATTTTTAATTGTAAAAGAACAGCTATAACCAACCGTTATAGCCGTTCTTTATTTTGTTTGACTAAGATGCGAAAAGCGCAGCAAAACCAATACCTTCAATAAGAGCCGCAGCAATCAACATTGCTGTTTGAATCTTACCTGAAGCCTCTGGCTGACGAGCGATGGCATCCATAGCAGATCCACCAATTTTACCAATACCTAAACCAGCACCGATAACGATCAAACCAGCTCCTACAATAGTTGGGATTTCCATAATATATATAATTAATTATTAAACATTCTACTCTTAGTGATCGTGATGTTCCTCAACCGCCGAACCAAAATACAGGGCGGACAACATCGTAAATATATAGGCCTGTAAGGCCGCTACCAACAACTCCAACAAAGAAAGTGCAAATGCCAAACCAAACGACAATGGACTTCCTATCCAGTTTTTGAAGATAAACATCATTCCCAAAATACTCATCAAGACTACGTGACCTGCAGTAATGTTCGCATACAAACGAATCATTAAGGAGAAGGGCTTAATAAAGGTTCCCAAAAGCTCGATCGGAGCCAAAACAATCTTCATAAACACAGGAACATCCGGCATCCAGAAAATATGCTTCCAGTAATTCTTATTTGCGGTAAACGTAGTAATCAAATAGGTGAGGATGGCCAAAGCAAAGGTTACCGCTATATTGTTGGTAACATTTACCCCTAATGGAGTAAGGCCTAAAAGGTTAATGATCCAAATAAAGAAAAACACCGTTAACAAATAACTCATGTATTTCTTGTAATGCTTCTCGCCTATATTTGGAATAGCAATATCATCACGAATATAAAGCACTATAGGCTCCAACAGGCGCCCTATGCCCTTTGGCAATGCACTGGTTTTGTACGATTTGGCCATTCTGCCAAATAAAAACAACATCAAGGCAGACACCAAAAATATAAAAACGACATTTTTTGTAATGGAAAAATCCAATGGTTTTACATTGGTCGCATGATGATCTTCATCGTAGTTAATGGTCCCTTCTGCATCGGTCTTTACAATTTTACCATGATAAAGGGCATAATAATTTCCGTCTACTTCTGCCACAGATTCCCCATGGTGAAATTTAGAGGAAGAAAACACCTTTAAGCCGTTATCCCATAAAATTACGGGCAATGGAAAACCAACGTGTTCATTATTTTCTTCATCTATGGTAAAAAGGGTAAAATCGTGGGAATCCAACAAGTGATGTCCAATAAATTCCTTGATTTCGGTTTTTAGGCTTCCTTTTTCCTCGCTGGACGAATGGTCCTTTTCTTGTGCGAAAGCATTGATACCCAGAAGAAGTGTAGCAACTAAAAGAACTTTGACGTAAAATGGTTTTTGCATATCGCTTAAAATATCGGTCTCAAAAAATCCGTGCAAATGTACGCTTTTATCTCAAAAAGAAAAAAGCATTAATCGGTTTATTTTGGACCATAACTTAAAAGTAATATGGAAAACAAAATTGAAGCTAACTATTTAGCATTCTGGCAGTAAAGAATGTCTCCAAAAGAAGGCACACCAAATAGGGAATAAAAAAAGTGGTGAACTCCAAGGATTCCATGTTCCCATCAGCATTATAGAAGGGATAAAAAACGAGAAAGAAAAATAAAAATTTGAGCATGCTCCCGCCTAAAAAAAGAAATCCGATCTGATCCCTCCATTTCTCCCGAAACCAGTAAAGCACCGAAAATATAATAAGGGCCAGTACCATATTGAGCAAATATGCCAAAACGATCATATGGTCCAATAAAGGAAATCCGAACAAATAAAGTGCCAGTAGGTGAAGGCAGAAAACCAACAGGCTCAACAATATTAGGGAAAGATAAAAAGTAAAAAGAAATTTATTCTTGGACATCAATACTTTATGCGTTTCAATTGCTGCAAAACCAAGTATATAGCAACGGCCACTCCCACTAAAGTAAGCACTATAACAAAGGTTTTGGATTCCATTTCAAAATATTCATCCAACCACTTTCCTCCCTGGGCAGCCAAAAAAATTATTCCGCCCATTTCAATGGCAACACCTGTAAGGATTGCCGCATTTTTTAAACCATTATTATTTTTAGGAGGCTTTTGCTGGCTCATTGCTGGTTGCTGAGTGTTTTGTTGGGCTATTTAGAGCGCCTTTGCCCTCCTTGCCCTTCATGGTACAGGAAGCATTAAAGGTAGCTCCAGGCTCAACAGCCAATTTGGATACCATTACAGTGCCCTCTATTACTGCAGAAGACTTTAGGGACAAGAGATCGGCAACGATCAACTCTCCGTTAAAATTACCTTCAATATCGGCATTGACACATTCCACTTTGCCATGAATATAACCATCGATTCCAATGACCACTTTTCCTGAAGTTTTTACGTTACCGTCCAATTTTCCATCGATCCGAAAATCGGCTTCGGAAACAATGTCACCTTTGATCTTGGTGTTTTTTTCAATTCTGTTGGGTTGTCCGCCTAATTCTGTCATAACACGAGGTTTTTTGTTATCTGAAAACATTTTGCTAAGGTTTTGGGGTTTATTGCTGAGCTTTATAATCTGCTATATTCTTATGTACTTGAATTATTTTATAGTTGTTGGATAAAATTACGAAATTCTCATCATCGATCCGGTAATCCTTATTGTTTTTTATCAATTCTGCATAACCTAAAGCGAAGTCCTTGGATTTAAAACCATGAACCACCACAAATTGATCTTCAAGATTATAGATGTCTTTGGATACCACATTCTTATATTTAAGATCCTCTATGGATTTTTCCAAAAGTTCCTTGAGTCTAAGGGCTTTTTTATCGTCCCTAATTTTAAGTGGAAATACTACCTTCCAATTTCCCGTACCTGTAGATTCGGTTTCGGTGGAAAATACCTTGGGTTCCAACTTTGGCAATTGTTCCGCCACCATAGTCTGTGCCTTTTTACCTTCGGGATTATTGGGATAGTTCAAGGCCACATAGTTCAAGGCCTCCTTAAAATCCTCAAACCCTTGTAACCTGCCAATGGCATTAGCTTTTAACATTTCAAACTTCGGAACAATAGGGTCCCCTGTGTATTTGCTGATATTTTCTTCGGCTCCAGTAATTACTTGTAAAAATTCCTGATTTTGGAACATTTTATACAGACGTTGGTACTTGGCATCCGGACTATCCGCACTTCCGGTTAAAATAGCCTGTGGGTTTAAAAGGATTTCCGCATATCTGGATTCGGGATGGTTTTTAATGATGTCATATTTCATATCCGTTGCCAACGAACTTCCAGACTCTTCGTAGATCTTGTACAGGTTGTATTTAGATGGAATTATAAGCCTTTCCTCAGGATTGGATTTTAACACGCTCTCCAATTTACCGGCCGCCAAAAGATTTTCCTTAAATTTTTCCTTATAGATCAACCCCAATTGATAATTGGCAAAGTTACGCTCGGTCCTTAAACTGTCTATCAGCAATGGATCCGTAGGTATTTGACTTAGGTAGAACTCAACGCTGTATTTTTCCTCTTCCCCCAATGCCGCAACATTATTCGCCGCAGTATTGGCCGGATTCTCGCCATTTACCTCCAAATTTTGTGCTTTGGATTTGTTGGACCAGCGCCAATCGTCCTCTAGGGTTCTCTTACCCCATCTAGTCTTAAAATCGTTCTTGCCATAACCCAATGTGGTTATGTTATAAAAATAAAACTTGCCTTGGTTCTCCTTTCCTCCCTTTGTTTTACTAAAGGCGGCGAAACCGGCATTGGCCATATTTTCCCCTTTCTTTCTTTCATTTTCGGCAACTGCCTTTAATTGGGCAATATGCTCCTCGAAATAGGTTATTCTATCATCAATTGAAAACTCATATAAAGTTATTACACTATCAGTGTACTGTACCACCTCCTCATATTTAATAACATCTTCCAGGTTATCCAGTTTCTTTTTAACCTCCCTGTACTTCTTAGTATTCTCATTTAAATTCTGCAACACACTGTCATAATAAGCCCCAGAAGGTTTGTATTCATTCTGGTCAAAATTATAAATCGCCAAATTTTCATAGTTCAGGGCGTTCAATTGGGGCATATTCTGAGTGGCCCTCAAGGATTTGTTGTAATACACCAAGGCCAGGCTATCGGATTGGGTTGCCAAATGGAATTCTGCTACCTGACGGTATATTTTATTCAAAAAGGGCCTGTTTTCCCGGTCCTCCTCCAATTCCGTAAGGTACTCGTACATTTCCTCCCTGTTATCGTCGGTAAGTTCGGTATTCTGAATTTTTTGTAAATGGGCATTGATCATGTAGACCCTGGGCGATTTCCTATTTAGATCGATGACCTTATCGAAGGCATAATTGGCACTGTCCTTATATCCCAATTCATTGAACAACTGACCAATAATATATAAGTAACGACCCCTCTCTGGATTCTTTTTGGTATATGCCGATGCAATCTTCAACTGCTGAATGGCAGTATCTTGAATTTTAAGATTGATGTAGGCCTGACCCATCATGGCACGGGCGTCCGCATATTCTTGATCGCTTAAATATTCCTGTTTAATTAAACGCTTTAAATTTCTTAGGGCAAGCTCCTCATTTTCTAGACGAATATTAACCTTTTCCCTCCAAATGGTTGCTTCATTAAGCTTATCGCTCTGCGTATATTTATTTAGGATATAATTGAAAGATTCCAAGGCAGGCATGTAACGCTGGTCAAAATACCTGGCCTTGCCCAAAAGTAAAAAAGCCTCATCGGTCTGGGGATTGCGCTCCTCGTCCTTTATGTCCATACTGTGTTTTTGTATGGCTTTGGTAGCCTTTTCCTCGGCAATAAGAAAATTGGGATTGTTATCTTCGGAATCCAGCTTTATGTCCTCGGTTACCTCCAGTCTTTCTACGGGCAATATTTCCCAATAGTTATCCTGGTATACGGCATTGAGACCCTCACGCCCTTCTTCAAAAGCAATATTACCATTATACAGGGTATTGTACTTGGTATTAAGTGCGTGCCAATTGCGGTTTAAAAGGGCGTCTTTCTTGGTAGAACAGGCATTAAACGCCAGTCCTCCAAAAACAACCGAAAATATAAGTTTATTGCGAAGCTTCAAAATTCTATGTATTCGTACGTATCCTTAACTTAAAAACGACCGGATTATTATGTAGTTGGTCGACAAAAACTGCATTATTTTTAGTTATTGGATAATTCCTATCCTGGCCCAAGAAAAGTTCAGGAACAAAATTCTTGATAAAAACACAACTTAGGCTTGCAAAACCTAAAACCGGCAGAAAACCATATTGAAGGGAGATGAGGAAAATAAGATTGATTGATAATGACATTATTGGCTACAGGACAATTTATCCTCCAAAAAATACTTCCAACTCCTTAAGGGTTTCCTTAGAGGTCTGGATATCCCTTACCAGCTCTCCCTTGTTGAGCACTACGATCCTCTCGCAAACCTCAGTAACATGGATAAGATCATGACTGGAAACCAGAACGGTAACTTCTTTACTGGCCGCCATATCCTTGATAATCCCTTTTAGCTTTATTTGGGTAGTTGGATCCAAGTTGGCAAAAGGTTCGTCCAATATAATTACTTCGGGATCACCAATGAAGGAGGCAACGATTCCAACTTTTTTCTGATTTCCTTTGGATAAGTCCCTCAAGTATTTTTTCTGACCCAAAATTTCATCGTGAAAAAAATCTTCGAACCCGGCCAACAAACTATCTACATCGGCCTTGTTCCGCCCCCTCAGTTCCCCTATGAAATAAAAGTACTCCTCCGGAGTTAAGTATCCAATTAAAAAGGTCTCATCAATAAATGCCGATGTAAATGGTTTCCATGACTCACTTGTATCTATTTGCACACCATTATTAACGATGTGTCCTGTAGTAGGCTGAATTAAATCTAGCATTAAACTAAAAAACGTGGTCTTTCCGGCACCGTTGTTGCCCACTAGACCAAAACTTTGACCCTTGGGGATTTCCAAACTTTCAATATTTAACACGATGGACTCCCCGTATTTTTTTGTTAAATTTTGGACTGTAATCATGCTTATTTATGTTTTTTGTTTGTAGGCCGCAAGCGTCTTATACTTTTCCTTCTTGTAAATGGACTCAATCATGGCAAACACCTTATTTCTAAATCCAAATCCGATAACCCCCGCCATACCAACAAAAATATAGCCCGCGGTTGGACTAATCAAATAATGGCCCAGGGCATAAACCCCCAAGGGCAGAATTAGCTTGGGCAATGTCAATAACAAGGTTTTTGAATTAAAGGCCTGTTTGTCCCCAAATGCCTTTTTATTGGATGTTAGATCAATGGGTGTTTTAATATAGGCCCCGCCCCATAAAACCAGATAGGAATTGACACCAATATTGTAAATGGCCCCAACAATCACCGCCAAATAGGCGTCCCAGCCAAAGTATATATAGAAGGAGGCTAGAATAGTACTTGCCGCGGTAGCCATGATTATCAAGTACCATTTGGAAGTTAAATATTCCCTGTACCTGATATTCTGACTCATCATTAAGGGATAGTATGAACTGTCCCAACTTGGCACAAACTGACCAAAACTGAATAAGAATCCCCCGGAAATAAAAATCCCGGCAAATATTTTCCAAACCGGGCCGTCGTAAGCCTCTATACCACCCGTAAAAAAGAGAAGTCCATAAAAAATAAACAAGAAACTCATGATTACAGCGGTTTTTGACCTCTTGTTCCTCCTAATCAATTTAATATCGTTCTTTAAAAATGTACCCAAATTCCCAAAACGGTTCAACCAGGCATAGTCCTCCGTTTTGGCCATAGATTTCTTTCCCGCCAGTCCGGCATCCAGATACATATGCCTTTTAAAATAGGTAAAGGCAGAAGTTGCCACCGCTATTAGCAAGCCCCAAGTTAAAAAGGCCATCCAAGGTAGCTCATAAAGTATATTAAAAAATGGCGAGGTGTAGGTTGTTATATTAAACAGTCCATAATATTGACAAATTCCCAAGAGCGAAAAAAGGCCCAGCAGCATGTAAAAAACATTGTCCTTATTATTGACCAATACGTTAATAAAATTATTGCACAAAAAGAGCGCCATGATTCCCAAATGCCAACCCATGACCCCCATAGGGGAGTAACCCTCAACCACTAATACTACAGAAAAGGGCACAAAGAAAAATGCATGTGACCAATTGAAAAATGAAACTACCGTTTTCCCTAAGGAATACCCTACTATCTTACTTTTTTTAATAGGTAGGTACAGCAAAGGCTTAATATTGGTAATCGGCATTTTCTGAAGCATGTACCTAATGTACAGATCCCCCACTAAATAATAAACCATGAACCTATTTACCACCAAGAGGGGGTCTCCCCAAGCTTGCTTTTCAATGATATAAAAAGCCCCAATTCCAAGCCCTAGAAATACAGCCATAAAATAGAGGGCCCCAAAAACCATAAAGATCTTTATGGCAAGATTGGCTTTAAAAGAGGCGGATCTAAAAAAGGATTTCCATTCAAGCGTAAGAAAGTGCTTTAGCATTCTTTTGGATAGTTAAATCTGACAGATTAGTGCCTAATTTAGGGTATTTGTTACAAACGGCTGGTATTTTTTTAATTTCCCGTTTTAAATCCTCCCTGCTTTGCTTAATTTTGCACCAAAGATTTAATATGGCCCACTTTCATTCGCTTACCGTTCAAAAAATTAAACCGCTTACCCCTAACTCAGTTGCAATAACTTTTGCCATTCCAAAAGAACTGATCCAGACCTTTGCCTTTACTGCCGGTCAGTACATCACCATTAAAAAGGAAATAAAGGGCAAGGAATTGCGCAGGGCATATTCTATTAGTTCCTCTCCTAAATGTGAGGGCATTACCATTGGTGTTAAGAAAGTGGACAAGGGGGGCTTTTCAGATTTTGCACATAACAAACTTAAGGTAGGGGATGTATTGGAAGTAATGCCTCCGGAAGGCCGATTTATTTTTAAACCCTCTCCTAATCCAAAGAGCATAGTGGCCTTTGCGGCAGGTAGCGGTATTACTCCGATCATGAGTATTGCCAAAACCGTTTTGGAATCCAATTCCAAAAATAATTTTGTGTTGGTATATGGGAATAAATCCTATAAGGAAACCATGTTTTATACCGATTTGGTGAAGCTTCAATTAGAATATACCAATAGGTTTCATATCTATTTTATTTTGAGTCAGACCCAAGAGGACGAATCTATTTTTGGACGTATAGAAGCCTCTACGGTTAACTATGTACTCAAAAACAAACATAAAAACCTGGAATTCAACGATTATTATCTCTGTGGGCCGGAGGCAATGATACAGTTGGTGACCGGAAACCTAAAAGACAAGGGCATTTCTGAGGATAAGATTCATTTTGAACTGTTTACCTCAACAGAGATCAAGGACGAACTTCCGGAGAAACCGGAAGGAAAGACCCAACTTACCGTTATTGTGGATGATGAGGAATTTTCCCTGTCCATGGACAAAGGTACCCTGGTACTGGATGCCGTTTTAAAAGAGAACATAGATGCTCCCTATTCCTGCCAAGGTGGAGTATGTAGCAGTTGCATTGCGCGTATCAAGGAAGGAAAGGCCGACATGGTGAAAAACCAAATATTAACCGATGGTGAAATAGCCGAAGGATTGATCCTTACTTGTCAGGCGCACCCCACTACCCCTACTTTAACCGTGGATTACGACGATGTGTAAACACTAAGGGCTGTTTGCCTATTTCCAAGTCGGCTCATAATAGACACTAAGTCTACTTAAATTTCTGCTCCATCACCCTTATGGCGTGTTCGTAACCAATGGTATAGGCTTTTTCAATTCCCTTTTTGTCCAATATACCAATGAACTCCAAGGCCCTGGGTTCGAACAATAGGTCGCATTTATTAACTTTGTTCCTGTTAATGGCATAAATCATCAAAGAGGTAGTCCTATTGGCCAACTGCAAGGACGACTTTATTCCTTCTTTGGGAATTTCCCTGATTCCGGAAACATTACTCCCAATTACAAAATCTGATGAAACGGCAACTACATCATAAGGGAAATTGTTCATTATACCTCCATCGGCATATAAACGTCCATTAATAGCCACCGGACTAAAAACAGGAGGTAAGGCTGCAGAGGCCAATAAAGGTCTAATCAATTCTCCTTCAGAAAATATTTTTTCATCCCCTTTTTGCAAGTCGGTAGCTACAACATAAAGTTTGCGCTGCAAAGACTCAAAGGTATTTCTCGGAAAATAATTTGAGAACAAATCGAAGTACCTTTCCGTGTCCAACAGGCCCGGTTTTAAAATAGTCATAAAATTATAGCGGAAGAGGGGTGTTTCCTTAAAAAACTGAAGCATTTCGGAAACCGAATTACCATTGGCATACAATGCCCCTATCAAGGCCCCAACACTGGTGCCCGAAACGACCCGGGTACTAATGCCAAATTCATTAAGGGCTTGGATCATCCCTATATGCGCCATTCCCTTTACGCCCCCTCCGGACAATACCAGTCCAACCGATTTTGATTTAATTTGCGATAAATCCATTTCAGTCTTTGTTCATCATAGCTGTTTTACAAAGGGAATATCCCTGCCAAACATTAGCCCAAAATTACCTATATCAGCCCTAACTTTAAAAAATTCAATTAGAAATAAATATTGTTCCACAAACTAGACAGTTGGTAAACTGGCTTTGGCCAAGCCGATTTTGACGAATTTCCGCTTTTAATCCGCCCGTTAGTTCCATAAATCGGATTTTTAATGTAAGGACTGTAAAGTTGTGGTGCCAAAAACCAACCGAACAGTATGTTCTGCTAAATCTTTACTATTATATACTTTTCCGGAAATGAAAGGACGTTGTAACCCAAAAGAAATAAATAAACTCCGCTAAATTGATATAAAAACCGCATTTTTGGATGGCCTAGGCAGGACAAGAAATCCAGAGGCATATTACTATCAGGAATGCAATAGAAACACCAAGAGGATAGCTGGCATAAAATATATGGCTATAGTCCTTGCCCCATCGTAATCCTTTGCCATACGCTGACCAAATAGCAGCATCAACAAGGCTAGACATGCAAAAATAGCGCCGGCCAAGGCAATAGATCCATCCCCTTCAACAATGAGAAAATAAAATCCTATGGTACAAAGTGTCCCTGCCACGATTTCCGTTACCATTACCGTACCCAATAATAAGGGTACCATATTCTTAAAAGGCGTTTGGGAAAAATGACTTTTTAACCATGACAAATTGCCCTTCCAGTCCAAGATTTTGTCCAATGCACTTTGAAGAAAAGTAATGATCAAAAAAAGAAGAAGGAGTAATTCTGCGGGATAGGTTAATACGTTGTCCATGTTAGTGACTTTATGATTATATAATTACTTTAGGCGGCCTTTTTGTGTAACAATCTTGTTAATTTAATAGATAAATCCATCAATATTAGTTTGGAATTACCATTTCTTTCAATGTGATAAATGGCGTCCTCCAATTCCTTCACAATGGGAACAATGTTATTTTCATGTACGAATGGAGCAAACTTTTCCAATTGAAATCCCTCTACATGAATCCTCATAAATGCCAATTCACGGGTATTGTAATTGATCAACAGGGCCTGCCTCATTACGGACATGCAATAATTCAAAAACTTTTTCTGGGTCTCCCTCCCTGTCTTTGCCACCACTTCGCTCCAAGAAATAAGATCGTGGATCGCTGCCTTGTTGCCCTTGGCCTTAAAGGCGCTTCTAACCCATTGCACAAACCACTTCTCAAATACCAAGTCCTCGGAATCGTTGTTCATGAAATCGAGGGCCTTATTAAAATTGCCATTGGCTTCATGCGATATTCTATGGGCATCCTCCTCGGAAACTCCCCTGTCTATAAGTGCCTGTGAAATAGCTTCTTCTGCCAACCGGGGAAAATGCAATATTTGGCACCTAGATCGTATCGTCTGGATTATTTGTTCTTCATCTTCTGCAATTAAAATCAATACCGTTTTGTCCGGCGGTTCTTCAATCAATTTCAGAAGTTTGTTGGCGGTAGAGGTATTCATTTTTTCGGCCATCCAAATAATCAGGGCCTTATATCCGCCTTCGTATGATTTCAAAGAAAGTTTCTTTACCACATCTTGGGCCTCGTCCACACCAATCTGTCCCTGTTTATTTTCAATCCCTATTAATTTATACCAATCAAAGAGATTTCCATAGGGCTGTTCCTTTATAAATAGGCGCCATTCCTCCAAATAATGATCACTAACGGCATGGCTTTTTACCTTATCCGAATTGGAAACCGGAAAGGCAAAATGTACATCCGGATGTACCAAGGAGTTAAATTTGGTATTACAGGCGCTGTTGCCGTTATTATTTTCCCCCTCACTGTTGCCGCAAAGCAAGTATTGCACATAACACAATGCCATTGGCAAGGTACCACAGCCCTCTGGGCCAACGAATAATTGGGCGTGGGGTATACGACCTGCATCGGCACTGGATACCAGATGATTCTTTATATGGGAAAGTCCTAAAATATCCTTGAATAGCATGGCCCAAATATAGCGGTTTTTATCCGAAATTTAGTTGCTACGGGCTCTTTGGAAATTATCGGAATAAACGCCAATGCTTTTCAAAATACCATTACACATTTTGCCTGACCTGCAACCATTTACATTTCTAAAATCAATATTGGGGCATAAACCATGTAAATAAATGGAATAGTCTCTTTAATCACTACCTATAAATCTTTACATTTGTCACTCTCTAAAAATAAGTGGCAAATGAAAACCATCAACGATTTTAATTTTAAAGGTAAAAAAGCATTAATAAGGGTAGATTTTAATGTTCCATTGGACGCGGATTTTAATGTAACCGACGATAATAGAATTGAAGCTGCAAAGCCTACTATCATAAAAGTATTGGAAGATGGCGGAAGTGCCGTACTAATGAGCCATTTAGGAAGGCCCGACGGAAAAGTGAATCCTGATCTGTCCCTAAAACACATCTGTAGCAAGGTATCCGAGGTACTTGGTGTAAAGGTAAAATTCTCAACGGATAGCATCGGTCCAGTAGCAGAAAAGGCTGTGGCCGAATTAAAGAGTGGTGAAGTTCTTTTGTTGGAAAACCTAAGGTTTCATTCAGAAGAGGAAAAAGGAGACAAAAACTTCGCAGAGCAATTATCCAAACTAGGGGATGTTTATGTAAATGATGCCTTTGGAACTGCACATAGGGCCCATGCCTCCACTACAATAGTTGCCCAATTTTTTCCAGAAAAGAAATGTTTTGGGTTCTTGTTGGCCAAAGAAATTGAGGCCATAGAAAAAGTTATGAGAACAGGGGAAAAGCCAGTGACCGCTATTTTGGGAGGGGCAAAGGTATCTTCAAAAATTACGATCATCGAAAACATTTTGGATAAAGTAGACCATCTTATTATTGGTGGGGGAATGACCTACACTTTTGTTAAAGCCAAAGGCGGAAAGGTTGGAGATTCTATCTGTGAGGACGATAAAATGGAATTGGCCTTGGAGATTCTTGAGCAGGCCAAGAAAAAAGGAGTAGAAGTGCATATCCCGGTAGATGTTTTGGCTGCGGACGACTTTAACAACAACGCCAATACCAAGATTGTAAATTCCAACGAGATTCCAGAAGGTTGGCAAGGTTTGGATGCAGGGCCCAAAACCTTGGAAATATTTAAAGAAGTAATCTTAAAATCGAAAACTATTTTGTGGAATGGTCCTATAGGCGTTTTTGAAATGGAGAGCTTTGCCAAAGGTACCATTGCCCTTGGTAATTATATTGATGAAGCAACAAAAAATGGTGCCTTTTCTTTAGTGGGTGGCGGAGATTCTGTTGCCGCGGTCAAGCAATTTGGTTTTGAAAACAAGGTAAGCTATGTTTCTACTGGCGGAGGTGCCATGTTGGAAAGCCTTGAAGGCAAAACCCTTCCCGGAATAGCAGCAATATTGGCATAAATACCACGTTATTTAATATGGGTTATCTGTTTTTTATCTGCTTTTAAAAATTAAATTTTAAAGTTTAGAAAAAAATCACGATTTTAGTCTGCCCCGCTTAAAAAAACAAACCTTATGAAAACATCCAGATATATTTTATTGGGAGTCTTGTCTATGGGTTTCTTTGTTACCGGCGTAGCACAGGAATTTGATTCAATACCTACTGCAAAAAAGGGCCTAGACGCTCCAAAGTTACAAGAAATTTCAGTGGACACTACTGCAATGGATATGGAAGGTGTTGAGCAGATGGAAACAATGGAGGCCCAGGATGATATTCAGGACAATCCGTTGCTTTTGGTGAAAGGGCAAAAAAAGTACGATTTAAAGGACCGTCCGGAAACTGCCAAGTTCGATAGCCTTTGGATGAAAGAGTTGTATGACAGTTCCTCTTTATTCGATTCCATTTATCAGGACATTACTTCCCTGGAAATAGATTCCGTATATCATTTCAATGTAGACACGGATACCTTAAAGGCCAGACTGAAGCTCCTAAATCAAAAAACCCCCTTTAACATCGTTTACAATCCGTCTTTGGAAAACGTCATACGATACTTTCTTACCCGTAAAAGGGATATGATGAGCAGGATGTTGACTATAAGCCAGTTTTATTTCCCCTTGTTCGAACAGGAATTGGACAATCAAAATGTACCCTTGGAACTTAAATATTTGGCCATTGTTGAGTCGGCACTTAATCCGAGGGCCCGCTCAAGGGTAGGTGCCACTGGATTATGGCAATTTATGTACGGTACCGGAAAAATGTACGATTTGGATGTAAGTAGTTATGTGGATGAACGCAGCGATCCCATTAATTCTACCAAAGCGGCAAGTTTGTACCTTAAAAAGCTACACGATATTTTTAATGATTGGGATTTGGCCCTTGCGGCCTATAATTCAGGGCCTGGTAACGTAAACAAGGCTATAAGAAGATCTGGGGGCTACAAAAACTACTGGAACATTAGAAGAAACCTTCCCAGGGAAACTGCCGGATATGTACCTGCATTTTTGGCTACCATGTATATTTTTGAATATGCGGAAGAACACGGTTTTACAAGACAGGTCACGGATAGACCTTATTTTGAGACAGATACCATACATGTGAAAAGCACTATTACCTTTAATCAAATCTCGGAATTGGTAGATGTTAGCGAAGAAGAATTGATGTTTTTGAATCCGGCCTACAAATTAAAGGTAATACCTTATGTCAAGGACAAAAATTATGCCCTGCGACTTCCAGTGGATGCATTGGGAAAATTTGTCGCCAATGAGGAGGCAATCTACGCCCATGTGCAGAATCAACTAAAATCCAAAGAAGAGCCCTTACCACAAATAGTGCAATCCAAAGATCAAATTACGTACAAGGTTCGCAGTGGCGATTTCTTGGGAAAGATTGCAGAAAGGTACGGAGTGGGTGTTAGCCAAATTAAAAATTGGAACGGTCTACGAAGCAATAACCTTAGAATAGGACAAAGATTGACTATTTATCCAAGAAAAATTCCCTCATCAATAAGCTCGACAAATGCCAGCAAAAGCTCAACAAATTCAGTGGCTGCGGCGGGTACCAAGGTACATACGGTTAAAAGTGGGGACTCACTTTGGACCATTTCAAAAAAATATCCTGGAATTAGTATAGATAATTTACGAAAATGGAACGGTATTAGTGGTAATGACATAAAACCGGGCACAAAATTAAAATTGTGCGATTGTTCTTCGTAAATAAATAACTATATGAAAAAAATTGGCGCAGTAGTATTATTACTTTCCTTGATTATCGTCTCTTGTGAAGAAAAAGAGAAAAAGAAATATCTGCCAGAATCCATAGGTGCCATAAATTCCTTGGCGGTTATAATGGACAATGAGTTGTGGGAAGGAAAAGTTGGGGATCGGGTAAGACAACATTTTGCAGCACCAGTTCTTGGCCTTTCTTGGGAGGAACCCCTCTTCACCATTAATCAAATGCCCCCAAAAGTCTTCTCTGGCACTATTATACAAACCCGTTCGGTACTTTTTATTGCCCAGGATACGTTGAGCCTTGCCCACATTAAAACCGATACCTATGCCACTCCCCAAAAAGTAGGAGTCATCAAGGGAAGGACGGATGAAGAAATTATTTCAAATTTGGATTCCAAAGCGGATGAGATTATCAAAGAATTTAAGGAGGTCGAAATCCAAGAGTCCCAAAAGCGCTTCTTAAAATCACTTAGCAAGGAAACGGTATTAAACGACAAGTTGGGCATAACCCTGTCCCTACCCTCCATTTATAAACTAGGCAAGCAGGAAAACAATTTTATATGGATCGACAGACAGATCCAAAAAGGGAGTATGAATATTATAGCATATGATATTCCCAACGATTATTTTAAAAACGACTCCACCTTTGTCAAGGATATTGTGGCCATGCGGGATTCTATAGGAAAGCAATATATCCCAGGGCCTGATGTACCTGGAAAAATAACCTATATGATGACCGAGAAAGCCTTTGCCCCATATGTTTTTCCAGTGGAAATTGCCAATAGAAAGGCTGCCGAAGTTAGGGGCATATGGGAGATAAGTGGATATCCCATGGCCGGACCTTTTCTGACCTACATCATAAACGACGATGAAAACAATAGGAAAGTGGTTATTGAAGGTTTTGTTTTTGCTCCAGCTACTGAAAAAAGAGACGATATGTTCCAGCTTGAAGCCATTTTAAAAACCGTGAAGTTCACGGATAAAAAATAATTACATCTTCAAAAAATAAATATTCTTTTTAGGGCCCTTTTACGGGCCCTATTTTTTTGGCTTTATCTTGTCTTGAACAATATTACAAACGCCCAAAAAACGCATTAAAACAGCTTAGAACATCCTATCGTAATTCTATCTAAACCCAGTTCACGGATTAAAAAGAATTGTAGGGAACAAAAAAACGCCCTCACGGGCGTTTTCTGGTTTGGTTGGTTAGTATGGTTTTAATCAAAGGCAAAGCCCGTAGTAATTCTGAATACAAATGCATAGAGTACAATTAAGAAACTAGCAAAGCAAAACCAGCTCATCACCTTAAAAAAAGATTTAACGAAAGCGTGGCCCAGGTTTCTAAATGCCTCTAAATAAATTTCTCTTACTAATAGAACGTTTTTCATGATATTTGGTTTGGTTATATGGTTGGTTATTAGATATATAACTCAAAATCTTACGATTAGGTATTTCATCGGACTTTTTTGTTGTAAATAGACCCTTAAGCGTTGTGAAAATGGGTTTAACAATTAATTGGGGCCAATACCAACAACCAAGTTTAAGTTTATCATATACAGAAACCAACCAGACCTAGTAAATTTTTCCAACATAAAAAAAAACAAAATTTGGACACAAGAACTTAACCCTTAGTTTCTCCTCCGCCAAAACCAAATATTATTATAAACCTGATTCAGTTTGCCATAACTACCGTAAATAGTCAATTCAACAATAATACTCAATAGTATATTTCTTGAAATGGTAAGCACAAAAAAACCGCCTTTACTATAAAAGAAAGGCGGTTATAACTCTATTGATCAGGTATGTCTTAAAATTACATCTTTACTATTACAAACTCGGAACGCCTATTAAGTTCATGTTTCTCCCTGCTACAACGAACCCCATTTCCACATTCATTGATCAAACGCTCCTCCCCGTAACCAATGGCGCTTTCAATGCGGTCTGCCGAGATACCTTTGGAAATAAGATAGGCCCTTGTGGACTTGGCTCTTTTGTCCGATAGGTATTTATTGTAGACATCAGGACCTCTAGAATCGGTATGGGATTCGATCTTGATGACCATATCCTTATATTCCGTCATCACCTCAACCAATTTATCAAGTTCCAGCGATGCGTCCTTTCTTATGTAGGATTTATCAAAATCAAAGAAAATCATATCGGTCTTAAGCTTTTTGATCCCGTCTTCAATTACTATGAGCTCTTTTAGCTTTTTCATTGTAATATCCACATTTACAACCTCATTTTTCTTGGTTTCGGCCGTAACCACATTTTCAAAGAATTCACTTCTGGTTGTTTTAATCGTGTATTTGGTATTGGACTCCAAATCTTCAAAGACAAAGGAACCGTCATCTTCAGTAACCATTTCCTTTAATTTAATGTTATTCTCATCCAAAAGGGTAACCAATGCCTTGGGCATTAAATCGCCAGTAATCAATTCGGTAACAACCCCGGAAATGGCATTCTTTACCACTTCTTCCAGTACCAGTCTTTCAAAGGAATAAATATCATCGTCCCCTTTACCCCCACGTCTATTAGAGGCAAAATATCCTTTTTGATCCTCTTCATTAACGATATATGAAAAATCGTCCTTGTTACTGTTAATGGGCTGACCCATGTTAATTACCTCTTTAAAACCTTCCTCATCATAAGCTACCTCGTATACATCCAGTCCTCCAAGTCCAACATGGCCATTGGAGGCGAAGTACAACTTCTTATCATTTATAAAAGGAAACATTTCCTTTTGCTCCGTATTTATTCCTGGACCTAAATTTTTGGGCTCAGAGTAACTTCCATTATCCAAAACATCTACCACAAAAATATCGGTATCCCCTATGGTTCCGGGCATATCCGAGACAAAATACAGTTTTTTCCCATCCGGACTTAATGCTGGATGACCGGTAGAATAATCATCGCTGTTAAAGGGCACTTCTTCGGCTTCCATCCATTCCCCATCAACTTTCTTGGAAACATATATTTTCAAATGGTTGACTCCATTTTTATCCCTCTTTAATTTTTTACCGTAATTATTTCTGGTGAAATACATGGTTGAATTATCGGGAGTAAAGGTCACTGATGCTTCGTGATACTTGGAATTTATTTTTTTTGAAAATCTAATCGCTGCTTTTAAATCCTGGGATTCCTTATTTACCTTGGAGACATATAAATCTAGGTAAGGTTGATTGTTCCACTTATACCGTCTGGTATTAAAAATAGAAGAGTCTTTGGCGGAAGCAAATACAATTTCGTCATCATTATAGAACATAGGAGAAAACTCTGAATACTTGGTGTTTATGGCCAAGTTTTTAAGTCCAAATTTAAGTTCCATATTTAGAATTTTGTCCAAGACGGCTTCTTTTTTGCTCGCCTTAAAATCCAATTTAGAACCCACATTACCTTGCTCGACCTGCTTGTCGTAAAGACGCATCATTCTCTTGGATTTGGAATATTTACCGGTACCCTTTAAGGTATGGGCATATTTAAAAATTTGATCAGGAGACACTTCCTCTTCATATCTTTCAAATATGATATTGTAATAATAATAGGCCCTCTCCATATTCGTATTGTAATAATGGGAGTCTCCAGCCTTTTGAAGAATTTCCAGGGAATAATTGTTGGCGTCTTTATTAAGTGCCTCCTCATATAGTTCGGCAGCTTCTGCATACCACATTTTATCAAAATATTGATCAGCTTTCTGTATAAGCCTTGTAGCATTGGGGCTTGTCTTTTCATTAAAATTGGTTCCCCTTACCTTACTCACATCATTTTTATCCTCCTCGATAGGACTCAACATATCATAGGTAACTTCTTCTAAGGACAATTCCTCTTTAGTCTCTTCCTTATTGGTCTTCGGCTCTTGTTTCTCATCTTGATCCAGAGCTTTAAAGCCCTTAGGATAATCCTTTACCTCTTGAGCTGAATTCTTGTCCAATGCTGTGTTGGGTAAAGGTAATCTTGAAACAGTGCCATTCCCGTTTATCTCTAATTTCTTGGATTTTCCTCCATTATCCACGTTCATTAACCAAAATGGATCGGTATATGTACCATCCAACTTGGAATTACAAGCTAATATGGCGCTATCCAATGTATCATATCTGTTTAAATAGACGTAGTTGAGGCCATTACTAGGATTACTAATATATCCTGCGGCAAATCCCTTAACCTTTAATTTCTGTGCCAGATTTTGAGCATTACCCATATCGGAAAATACTCCAGAAACAATATAAAAGCCTTCATCCGCACCATTTATATTTTTAAACGTCCTGCTTTTTATGTGGTTTGCCGCAGCCTTCTTTCTAAAAATTTCAGGGGTGACCCTTCCGTTGGAATCTGAGGTTGAATTAGATTGTTGCTTATTGGTGTTTATATCTATTTCCGAGTATTGCGCATGCGAATATGTGGAAACGTTTTTCCTTATTCCTTGGGCACTGCAAATAAGAGCAAGAAAGAGCAAGCAGGCTGTTAGAAGTTGTTTCATGTTTATTCTATTAAAAATCTTGGGGGTCTAATATTCTAAAAATATAATGGCATGTGTAAAATTCATAATAACTTCCCTAGCGAATTACAAATACCTTATATTTTATAACCAACGCTAAAACTAGAGCGGTTAGTGCCGCGAAAAAATTATTTGTTGTGAATCCACTGTTTTCAATGGTGTAATAGCAATTTACAGGGATATATTAGGCTTTTGATAAGCAAAGCCACTACATATTAAATAGGAATAAACAGAAGTAAATTTCAAACTAATTCCATTTCCCTCTATCTTTAAAGCATTGTTGATTACGAAAAATTTGATAACCCCGTACTACCAAGATAGCTTGCAAGTACCCCCATAAATTAAAATTCCGATTGGTATTTTGTGAAGAAATGACAAGGAATGAACTTTTCAAGTTAAATTATCAATTTAAAAAAAAAGACATTTCAAGCCTTAAATTATTTACTAAAAAAGATTTAAGGCAACCATAATCTATAAGGAATTGTCAATTTAGTCATAGGTATAAACAAAAAAACACCTACCAAACGGTAGATGTCCCTTGAAAATATTTAAAATATAATCTATTTTTCCTTTTTCTCCTCTAATTTATCGTCTTCCTTGGAAGCATCTTTAAATTCTTTAATGCCGCTTCCCAATCCACGCATTAATTCAGGAATTTTTTTTCCTCCAAATAAAAGTAGGACGATGGCCACAACCAAAGCGATTTGCATTGGCCCAATGGCTAAGAATGTGTTTAAAGTTATCATGGTATAATAATTTACGAATAACAAAGGTACTAAAAAAGATGTTAGAATGCTGTTAATTTTAACGTCTATAATATATTTTAATTATTCTAAATTAGAATATATTTTCCTAATAGATACTTTTGCAGTGAAAACATTGTGGAAAATCAAATTCTGTAATAAAGGAATTAAAGTTAAATACTAAGCTTATCTTTGTTCATTATGGCCAAAAAGGTAAAGAAAAGAAAGGAAATTAAGCAGAAGCTCTTACATAAGTACCGTCTGGTAATTTTGAATGAAAGTACCTTTGAAGAAAAAATTTCATTTAAGCTTAGCCGAATGAATGTTTTTGTAACCGGTTCCCTGTTTATTATTGGATTGATAGGATTCACCATTTTATTAATAGCATTTACTCCACTGCGGGAATATATTCCAGGCTACTCTTCCACTAAATTAAAACGACAGGCCACAGAACTTACCTATAGAACAGATTCTTTGGTCGCCACATTAAATTATACCAACAGGTATTTAGAAAACATTAGAAAGGTACTGAGAGGTGATATTGAAAATAATGAAATTAACAGGGACTCCCTATTTGATCAATACAAACTAGATCCTTCTACCATAGATTTAACGCCTATTAAGGAAGATTCCTTATTAAGGGCACAGGTAGCTTTAGAGGATAAGTATAATTTGTTCGAAAGAAACATTAATAACCCAGGGCAGGTACTTTTTTCTCCCCTTGCTGGAACCATTTCCCAAGAATTTAATGCGGAAAACAAGCATTTTGCCGTAGATGTGGTTGCCCCCATGGACAGTCCCATAAAGGCAGTAGCCAACGGCACCGTAATTTTTGCCGAATGGACGGCGGAAACCGGTTATGTAATTATATTGGAGCATATGGACGGACTATTAAGCGTTTACAAGCACAATGGGTCCTTAAACAAAGGGCAGGGCGATGTGGTAAGATCAGGAGAAGTAATCGCCTCAGTAGGAAATACAGGGGAGTTGACCACAGGACCACATCTTCACTTTGAGCTTTGGAGCAATGGTAGCCCCATAGACCCACTAAATTTTATAGATTTTAAATAAATTTAAATGAGTTTAAAATCATTTGCAGCAAAAATATTTGCCAAGAATATCGCGAAGAAAACTGCCAAATGGGTAAATAATCCCATTCAAACCCAGGAGGAGGTATTTCAATCGCTTATATCCAATGCCAAAAATACCGACTTTGGTAAGGATCACAATTTTTCACAGATAAAATCGCATTCCGACTTCGCCAAAAAGGTTCCTATAAGGGACTATGAAGAATTAAAGGGATATGTAGAGAAAGTAGTAGCTGGTCAGAAAGATATATTATGGCCAGGTAAACCCGCTTACTTTGCCAAAACTTCGGGAACCACTTCTGGAGTAAAATACATCCCCATTACCCACGAATCCATAAAATACCAGATTGAAGCTTCGCGAAATGCCATTTTAAATTACATCCATGAAACGGGAAATGCGGATTTCGTAGACGGCAAAATGATATTTCTTCAGGGAAGTCCGGAAATGAAGGAAAAAAATGGAATTAAAATAGGGAGATTGTCAGGAATATCTGCCCACTATGTCCCTAATTATCTTCAAAAAAATAGATTGCCAAGTTGGGAGACGAATTGTATTGAAGATTGGGATACCAAGGTTAATAAAATTGTTGAGGAAACGGTTAATGAGAATATGACCGTTATTGCGGGAATTCCGTCCTGGGTTCAAATGTACTTTGAAAAATTACACTCTAAGTCGGACAAAAAGATTGGAGAGCTTTTCTCCAACTTTCAACTTTTTATATACGGTGGAGTAAATTATGAGCCCTATCGCGCAAAATTTGAAAATCTCATCGGCCGTCGAGTGGACAGCATAGAACTATTCCCTGCCAGTGAGGGATTCTTCGCCTACCAAAATTCGCAAAAGGAACAAGGAATGCTTCTGCTATTGAATTCGGGTATTTTTTACGAGTTTGTTAAGGCTGATGAATTCTTTGTTGAAAACCCTAAAAGAATTACCCTAAACGATGTTGAATTGGGCGTTAACTATGTGATGATCATCTCTACCAATGCCGGTCTCTGGGGATACAATTTAGGGGATACCATTCAGTTTATTTCTGTAAAACCCTTTAAAATAGTAGTTTCCGGAAGAATTAAACATTTTATATCCGCCTTTGGGGAGCATGTTATAGGTAAGGAGGTTGAAGAGGCAATGAAACAAGCTATAGCAGCAACCGATGCCCGGATAAACGAATTTACAGTAGCACCACAAATCAATCCGGAAGAAAAGGAACTTCCCTATCATGAATGGCTGATCGAATTTGAACACCCCCCATCAGACATCAAAAAATTCATCAGTATATTGGATTCCGCCCTACAAAAACAGAACAGTTATTATTTTGATCTGATTGAAGGTAAAATTCTTCAGAAGCTCAAAATAACGGAGATAAAAAATGAAGGTTTTCAGGAATATATGAAATCCATTGGAAAGTTGGGAGGACAGAATAAAGTGCAGCGTTTATCCAACGATAGAAAAGTAGCCGATGGATTAAGAAGCTGGTCAATAATTAAAAACTCACAATAATACCGACTATTATTTTTCAATATTTATAATTTTAGTACCAGGTAGAAACTGAGAAAAGCTCCACAGGAAAAAAAATAAACAATATAAATTGTAGTTTTGCACGAAATCTGCTTATGAGTAAATCCGTTAACACTACTAGGGCACAAGATTCCACCAATGCCATTGAGCGCTTGTATATTACAATGCGGCATCTCTTCAATCGTGGATTTTACAAGCCTTCAGGTGTCTCCGGGGCTACTCTTAGACAATCCCTTTTACAGTTGCGCCCAGAAATATACGGTTCCATTGCCGAGGAAAAAGCCGAGCTAAACGGCCTTATGTACGTTTTAGAAAGGTTACCGGAAGGCATAGAACAGTGTCGGTTTATAAACCTAACATCCGATGAAGGATATGCCGGTTCTCAATTCAAACCTATTATTCCCCCAAAAAGGCGAAGAAACTGTTACAGGATAGATGACGAACAGATGAATATCGAGATTACCCGTGGCAGATCGGACATTTACGATATACTAACCCATCTCACCTTTTTATTTATCGAATCCGAGAAAATTAGTAAAAAAGTCCTTATAGAGGACACGGATAAGACCATAAGGGACTGGGTAAAATTGGAACAGGCTGCTAACAAAGAGGAACTTAGCCAAAGGGAAAGGGAAGTAGCCTTAATACATATGGCCAATATTTTGGGAAGACCCTTTATTGAGGTAATGGTCATTCACAAAAAACTTTCTACGACAGCCGATCCAGAACGATTTTTAAAAATTATCTATTGGCTGGGCAAGCTGGCTATTGAGGAGGAAACAACTGGAAACAAAAGGGCGATAACTTTTAGTCCCATGTTACGAGAACGTTTGGGACATCACATTCATGGGGAACGTTGGGCCAACAGGATTAAAGCGGTATTACAGGAAAACGGACTTATGGAACGTCCCATCCATATTATAAGTGCAAATATGCACAGTGTAATGAATTCATTGTTCGCCAAAAAGGCATTGTCCAAAACCTTGGCAGGAAAGACAAAATTGGAGATATATGAGGCTTTGAGCATCCCCAAAAACTCCAGTTTAAGGGAAAAAGTAATTGCCCTAGCTAAAAAAAACGGAATGATTGCCATTGATGACGTTTCTGGCACCAATATAGACGTACAAATTTTTGACATGTCAAAATTGGGTAAAGGCGCATGTTGTTACGAATTACCTAAAAGCTGCCAAGAAAATGAAAAACCTGTTATCTTTGTTATGGACTATGCTTTTGGAGAACAGGCCTATGAAACCATTGATGAATTATTGAAACCTTATAGGGTTAAAAAAAACCAAGAAGTATTTTTAAATGTGGCTTCCATAACCATAATGGGAAAGGCAGGCATTCTGGAAGGTGGCAAAGGGGATATAATGATTCCTGATGCCCATATTTTTGAGGGGACCGCAGATAATTATCCCTTTGAAAATGAATTGCGAAAAGAGGATTTTGAAGGCAACGGACTAAAAGTTTTACAAGGAGCCATGGTAACCGTATTGGGAACTTCCTTGCAAAATAGGGACATCCTAAAATTCTTCCATGAATCTACATGGAACGTAATTGGATTGGAAATGGAAGGGGTTCATTATCAAAAGGCAATTCAATCCGCATCCAAAATTAGAAAAAGTATACGGGAAGATGTTAAAGTGCGTTATGCCTATTATGCCTCCGATAACCCTTTGGAAACGGGGAGCACCTTGGCATCCGGTGGTTTGGGGACCACAGGGGTTAAACCCACCTATTTAATAACCGATAAAATACTAACACAAATATTTAATTCCTAGTTTATGGCTAATCAACAACCGACAAATAATAGCACATCCTCTTCCGAGGAAGTAGATTTGGGGCAACTGTTTCAATTAATTGGAAACGGTTTCAAGAAATTTTTCCGTTTCATAGGTAATATTTTCAAAGGTATTTTCCATGCGGTTATCCTTTTCCTACTTTTTTTACAAAAGCATTTTATAAAATTTGTGGTTGCGGCCGTCATAGGTTTGGCCTTGGGTATTTACTTGGATATGAATAAGAAGCCAATCTATATTTCAACTATGGTTGTTGAACCAAATTTTAATAGTGTGCAACAATTGTACAACAACGTAAATTTTTACAATGAGTTGGCACGTGCAGAGGACTCCACGGCATTGGCAGAAGCAATGGAAATAAAAGTCTCAGAAGCTTCAAAATTAAAAAAGTTTGTTGTAGAGTCCTATTCGGATGAGAACCAAAAAGTACAATTGTTCGATAAGTTTGTACGTAGTTTGGATTCGACCACCAAAAAAGCCATTGATATGGAGAATTATTTGAAAAATTTCAACTCCATGGATGCAAGATTCCACACCATTTCTGTAACCGCAACGAATAATACGGTCGCCAAAAAGATTCAGCCTTCCATTATTAAATCTATTTCCCGAAACGAATATTTTCAGTTGCAACAGAGCATCAGTGACCAAAATATCACATTACAGGACAGCCTGTATAAAAAGCAATTAATGGAAGTGGATTCTCTTCAACATTTGTATAAACGTGTCATGGAAAAGGAGGCGGAGAAACCACAACAAGGTACCAACATTAGTTTGGGAGAAAATGGAGGTCAAGAAAATAAAGAACTGGCCCTTATCAACCAAGTAGATAAATTAAAACAAAGCTTGGTATTGCTTAATGAAGAACGCGCCAATAAGTCCAGTATCCTTAATGTCATCTCTGCCTTCCCAAGAAAAGGTGTAGAAGTAAAAGGGCTATTGAAAAGTAATAAATTTAAACTTCCTGTTGTGTTTATTGCTCTAACCTTACTAATTTTAAGTCTACTTGATTTGAACTCCTATTTAAAAAACTATAAAAAGAATAGTCAATGAAAATATTAGTTACCGGCGGGGCCGGTTTTATCGGCTCCCATGTGGTCAGGAGATTGGTCACCAACTATCCAAATTATCATATCTATAATTTGGATGCCCTAACCTATGCCGGAAATTTAGAGAATTTAAAGGATATAGAATCTTTCCCGAATTATACATTTATTAAAGGTGATATTACCGATGCGCCTTTTGTTGATATGCTTTTTTTAGAGTACCGTTTTGATGGGGTCATCCATCTGGCAGCTGAATCCCATGTTGATCGATCCATAACAGACCCCTTGGTTTTTGTCAAGACTAATGTAATTGGCACCGTAAATCTTTTGAATTCCTTCAAGTCTATTTGCAAAGATAATTTTAAGGGTAAACGCTTTTATCACGTAAGCACAGATGAAGTTTACGGATCTTTAGGTAAAACAGGATTGTTTACCGAAACCACTGCCTATGATCCTAATTCTCCCTATTCGGCCTCAAAGGCCAGTTCGGACCATTTTGTAAGGGCCTATGGAGAGACCTACGGCATGCACTATGTTATCAGCAATTGTTCCAACAACTATGGTCCAAACCATTTTCCCGAGAAATTAATTCCGTTATTTCTCAATAATATAATTCACAAGAAACCCTTGCCGGTATATGGAGATGGTAATTATACCAGGGATTGGTTATTTGTGGAAGACCATGCAAGGGCCATTGATTTAGTGTACCATAAAGGAAAAAATGCCGAAACCTATAATATAGGCGGCTTTAATGAATGGAAAAATTTGGACTTGGTCAGACTACTGTGCAGACAAATGGATACTAGACTTGGAAGGGTCCAGGGAGAGAGCGAAAAATTAATCAATTTTGTAAAGGATAGACCTGGGCACGACCTGCGCTATGCCATAGATGCATCAAAAATTAAGAATGAATTAGGCTGGGAGCCCTCGGTTACTTTTGAAGAAGGTTTGTCAAAAACCATCGACTGGTATTTGGATCATGAAGAATGGTTAAAGAATGTTACTTCGGGAAAGTATCAGGAATATTATGAGCGGAAGTACCTTTAGATAACATTCATTACTGGTTTACTCTGCAAAAGGCATAAGTTATCCAAAAAGAACAAGAGTGTGACCGGAACGACAACATAATTTCTACTAATTTTAAGAAGTGAAGAAATTGGACTATTACGATAAAAACAATTTTATTCTTATTAAAACATTACCCAAATAGTGCCTTAATAATTTAACATTACACACCTTGAAAATCACAGAAACCCAACTCAATGGCTGTTTTATTGTAGAGCCCATCATCCATCAGGATGATAGGGGATTATTTTTTGAATTCTATCACAAGACCCAATTAGATAAAGCCCTTGGCCAGCCTATCGATTTTGTTCAAGATAATGTTTCGGTTTCTAAAAAAGGAGTGCTGCGTGGACTCCATTTTCAAACAGGCCTGCACGCACAAGCCAAATTAGTAAACGTTATTAAAGGAGAAGTCCTAGATGTTGTGGTAGACTTACGCAAGGACAGCTCCACCTACGGACAGCATTTTAAACTTAAAATTTCTTCGGATAATCGTAAATCCATATTTATACCAAAAGGTATGGCCCACGCCTTTGTTGCACTGTCCAACGAAGTGATTTTCACCTACAAATGTGATTCATTTTACCACAAAGATGCTGAAGCAGGGATTATATACAATGATCCAATTTTAAATATAGATTGGGAATTATCTAAAAATCAATTGGTATTATCAGAAAAAGATCTACAACTGCCTTTATGGAAAGACCTAAAGATATAATGCGAATCCTAGTTACAGGAGCCAGTGGGCAGTTGGGGTTGAGCATTCAGGATATAGCTTCAGAGTTCCCACAGTTAGAGTTTATTTTTGCGGCGTCCGAAGATCTGGACATAACTCACCCTAAAGCTGTTAACCAATATTTCCAAAAAGGAAATTTCAATTATTGTATCAATTGCGCCGCATATACCAATGTGGAGCAGGCAGAGAAGAATCCTGAACTAGCGTATAAAGTAAATGCAGAAGGCGCTAAGATTATTGCTATGGCCTGTAGGCAAAATCATACCATATTGATCCATATTTCCACCGACTATGTATTTGATGGAGAGAAAGGATTGCCCTATACTACTAATGACACCCCCAACCCTATTAACCAATACGGTAAATCTAAATTGGCGGGCGAGCAGTCTATATTGAATTTAATTGATAGGTATTTTATAATTCGCACTTCATGGTTATTTCACAAAAAACACGGAAAAAATTTCTACAAGACCATTTTAGAAAAAGCCCAAGCAAAAGAAGAGTTACGTATTACGAACGGGGAAACCGGTTCTCCAACAAATGCAGCCAACTTAGCAAAATATATTATAGATATGATTACCGGCAAAAACCTTGAGTATGGAATTCATCATTTTACCGACGGAAAAGCAATGAGCTGGTATGACTTTGCCCATGAAATCCTAGTGAAAAATGATCTAGGCAGCACTACAAGCCTCATCATGGACAATACGTACCCAACTTTAGCTAAGCGCCCAAAATACAGTGTTTTGTTGCCTGGATAAGATTTCCTTAAAGCCAAGGTTTTGTTTTCCTTAATAGTATGGGTAAAAGAAAAGGCGCTACCACAATTTATGAAAGCCTGTTGAAAAGTATTACATTACTGTTAAAGAGCTATATTTATCGTAGTTTTGTTCATACTTACATAAAAAAGTTGTAGATATATTTAGGAATAGTAATACAATTGCATGAAAATTAAAAATTTAATAATTTTTGGTACTCGTCCAGAAGCCATAAAAATGGCCCCTTTAGTTAAAGAATTTCAAAAGCATTCAGATCGTTGTGAAACAAAAGTTTGTATAACTGCCCAACACAGGGAAATGTTGGATCAGGTATTGGATTTTTTCGAAATTACACCTGATTATGATTTGAATATAATGAAACCCAATCAGAACTTATATTCCCTTACGGCCGATATTATCACCAATTTAAAACCAGTTTTGGAAGAATTCCAGCCCGACTATGTGTATGTACACGGCGATACCACCACTACCATGGCAGCTAGTTTGGCTGCTTTTTATGCTGGATCAAAAATCTGTCACATAGAGGCTGGACTAAGGACCTTTAATATGCAATCGCCATTTCCTGAAGAGATGAATAGAAGTGTAACCGGGGTTGTGAGTAACCTAAACTTTGCACCTACCACTACCTCTAAGGATAATTTACTACGAGAAAATAAAAAGGAAGAAAGTATAATTATAACCGGAAACACTGTAATAGATGCTTTATTGTTTAGTGTTAATAAGGTGAATAGTAAATATTTTAAAGATGCTGAGGTTACTCAATTAAAAGAAATTATAGATAGTAATAAAAGATTGATCTTGGTTACTGGTCATAGAAGGGAAAATCATGGCCAAGGCTTTATTAATATTTGCGAGGCCTTAAAACAAATTGCCCTAGAACATCCAGATACCCAAATTATATATCCCGTACATCTCAACCCAAATGTACAAAAGCCGGTATACGAATTATTATCCAATATCGATAATATTTCCTTAATAGCACCTCTATCTTACCCAGCTTTTGTATGGCTTATGGAAAAATCTTATCTGATCATTACCGATAGTGGTGGAGTTCAGGAAGAGGCACCTAGCTTAGGAAAGCCCGTATTAGTTATGAGGGATACCACAGAACGTCCAGAGGCCGTCGACGCAGGAACAGTCCTATTGGTAGGCACGAATAAAGAAAAAATTGTTGCCGAAACGACAAGGCTTTTAAATAATACTGAGGCCTATGAACAAATGGAGAGATTACACAATCCATACGGAGATGGCCAAGCGTGTGGCAGGGTAGTAAATCATATTTTGGGATAATAAATACAGACTAAAGGCAAGTGGTAAACCTACTGTAGAGCAAATAATAACCTCTATTAATTGATTTAGAATCTTCTATAAGTAGATGAAATATTAGATTATAACAACACAAATTAAAAATGAACAAACCAGAAGTAGTAATGATAGGGTTGGGTTATATAGGCCTACCAACGGCCGCATTAATAGCCCAAAACAAAACCCATGTTTACGGGGTAGATATTAATCCAAAGGTGGTGGAGACCATCAACGCTGGGAGAATACATATTGTAGAACCAGAATTGGATACTGCAGTAGCTAATGCGGTTAAGGAAGGTTATTTAAAAGCAGCAACTACACCTATTGAAGCAAATACCTACCTGATTGTAGTACCAACACCTTTTAAAGGGAAAAATGAACCGGACATCTCTTTTGTAGAGGCAGCGACCAAGGCTATATTACCTTTTTTAAAGGCAGAAGATCTTTATATAATTGAATCAACTTCTCCCATTGGGACTACAGAAAAAATGATGGCCCTAATATTTAATGAACGTCCCGAACTGGAAGGAAACTTATATATCGCTTATTGCCCAGAAAGGGTTTTACCTGGAAATGTAATGTATGAGTTAGTTCATAACGATAGGGTAATTGGCGGTGTTAATGAAGCTGCCACAGACAAAGCAGTTGAATTCTACAAAAAGTATATTAAAGGTGATTTACATAAAACAAATGCACGTACAGCCGAGATGTGCAAACTGGTAGAGAACTCGTCTAGAGACGTACAGATTGCTTTTGCCAATGAGTTGTCCTTTATTTGTGACAAGGCCGATATTAATGTCTGGGAACTAATAGCCTTAGCGAATAAACACCCTAGGGTTAATATATTACAGCCTGGATGTGGTGTGGGAGGGCACTGTATTGCTGTAGATCCATATTTTATTGTATCTGACTATCCTATGGAATCTCAAATTATTGGTAAGGCTAGGGAAATAAATAACTACAAATCCTTTTGGTGCGCAGAAAAAGTTCAAACCGCAAAACTACAATTTGAATTAAAACACGGGCGTAAACCTGGCATTGCTTTAATGGGTTTGGCCTTTAAGCCTAATATTGATGATTTAAGAGAGTCTCCTGCCAAATATATTGCCCAAAAAGTCTTGCAAAATGCCAACAATGAGGAATATTATATTGTTGAGCCCAACATAGATGATCATAAAGTATTTAAATTGACTAATTACAAGGAAGCTGCGGACAAGGCAGATATTATTGTGTATTTAGTGGCGCATAAGGAATTTTACACATTAACTTTGTCCGAAGAAAAGGTGGTCTTGGATTTTTGTGGCGTATTGAAATGATGGTGCGCTAGATACTAGAGCAATATTAGAACTACTTCATAGTAAGCTAATATGGCTAAGGGTATATAAAATAGAAAGGCAATAAACGATTGGTGGGTATGTTAGTAATTCCGAATGGTTTAATTTTTAAAAACCAGTAATTATTAGGAGTGCAACAGGATTTAATCCAATCAGTATTTAATTAAAAAGTTTTAAAGACATGAAAGGTATTATTTTGGCAGGCGGTTCTGGAACAAGATTACATCCATTGACACAAGTAGTGTCTAAACAGTTGTTGCCGGTGTATGATAAACCTATGATTTATTATCCATTATCAGTTTTGATGTTGTCCGGAATTCGTGAAATATTAATCATATCTACCCCAATGGACTTGCCAAATTTTAGCCGTTTGTTTGGTGATGGTTCACATTTAGGTTTAAAGATAAGTTATGCAGAACAACCTTCACCTGATGGTTTGGCACAAGCATTTGTTATTGGGGAAGAGTTTATTGGTAATGACAATGTATGTTTGGTATTAGGGGATAATATCTTTTATGGAGCAGGTCTTCAAAAATTGTTGGCAGATGCCGTGAAAACAGTTGAAAATGAAGATAAGGCTGTTGTTTTTGGCTATTATGTAGAGGATCCTAACCGGTATGGAGTTGCAGATTTTGATCAAAATGGCAACGTGCTAAGTATTGAAGAAAAGCCAAAAAAACCAAAATCCAATTTTGCAGTGGTCGGCCTATATTTTTACCCCAACTCCGTTGTAAACATTGCAAAAAAGATAAAACCCTCGGAAAGGGGCGAATTAGAAATTACATCGGTAAACCAGACTTACCTGGAACAGAAAAATCTAAAAATGCAACTAATGAGTCGCGGTTTTGCTTGGTTGGATACGGGGACACATGAGGCATTGACCGAGGCAACCGAGTTTGTAAAGGCCGTAGAAAAACGTACTGGATTAAAAATAGCATGTTTAGAGGAGGTTGCCTATAGAATGGGGTATATTAAAAATAAGGACCTTGTTGTTCTCGCCAAAGGTTACAAGAATAGTGGCTATGGAGCTTATCTTAAAAGAGTTTATCAATGATTACAAAACTTGAATGGGATAGTAATTTTTTTGGTTTTGATATTGGAAAGTGCATAGTTGAGGATTGTAACGGTTTTAATTTTCCAAAATTTAAAGAAGAGTCAAATTCATATAAGTTAGTTTATATAATATCTCGAGAAAGGATTGAGATGAAGGATATAAAACTGGTGGATACTAAATTGACTTTTGTAAAAGAGATAAAAAATAATCACCATTCCTATAATGATAGTAATCTAAATATATTTAACGCAAGCACAGATAGTTTTGAGACCTTGAAAAAGCTGGCAATCGCTAGTGGAGAATATTCTAGGTTTAATGTAGATTCAAATTTTGATAAAAACGACTTTGAGTCACTTTATAAACAATGGATATATAATTCTGTATTTAAGCATAAGGCATTAAAGACTATAATTTATAAAGAAAATAATAAGATACTTGGATTTTCTACATTAGAGAAAATATCGGATACTGACGGTAATATTGGTCTAGTAGCGGTTGATATCAATGCAAGAGGGAAGAAAATAGGAAGTAAATTGATTGAACATACTATCTCTATGGCGAAAAGGGAACATTTAAAAAACATACAAGTTGTAACCCAGCAACATAATTTACCAGCAGTAAACCTGTATAAGAATTGCGGTTTTATATCCAGTAAAACCGAATATATTTATCACTATTGGCATTTGTAATTTTATGATACCATTTAACAAACCATTTTTAGTTGGGAAAGAGACCCAATATATTGAAGAGGCAGTAAAATCAGGTAAGATATCAGGGAACGGTACTTTCACAAATAAATGTCAGACGTTTTTCGAGAAAACTTACGGGTTTAAAAAGGCATTATTAACCACATCCTGTACAGATGCCTTGGAAATGGCAGCAATGTTAATGGATATTGTACCAGGAGACGAGGTCATAGTTCCTTCATATACCTTTGTCACATCTGCTTTAGCCTTTACGAGACAAGGCGCTAGAATAATTTTTGCCGATAGCAGGCCAGATCACCCCGGCTTGGACGAAAAAGCAATAGAGTCTCTAATAACCCCGAAAACCAAAGGCATTGTTGTGGTACATTATGCGGGCGTGGCCTGTGATATGGATCCTATTATGGCTACAGCCAAAAAGCACAATATCTTCGTTGTTGAAGATGCAGCTCAAGCTGTGGACTCGTTTTATAAGGGTAAAGCTTTGGGCAGCATCGGACATTTTGGAGCGTTCTCCTTTCACGAAACCAAAAATATAATTTCTGGTGAGGGTGGTCTATTAACTATCAATGATAAACGCTTTATTGATAGATCCGAAATCATTTGGGAAAAAGGAACTAACCGTTCTGCTTTTTTTAAAGGAGAAGTTGACAAATATGGATGGGTAGATACAGGTTCTTCCTTTTTGCCGTCAGAACTAATAGCAGCGTTCTTATATGCTCAATTGGAATATCTAAAAAATATTCAAAAAAAACGAATCCTTTTATGGGAAACATACCATAAGATGTTATCTTCTTTGCAAGCAAATGAAAAAATAATACTTCCCTCGTTTCCAGAATTTGCTACCAATAACGCTCATATGTTCTACATTATAACTAATAATAATTTAGAAAGGGATGCTCTATTGGCCCATTTAAAAGATAATGGGGTTCATGCTGTTTTTCATTATTTATCTCTTCATAAAAGTCCTTATTATACCAAAAAATTACAAGTCAAAGAAGCACCTCCATTACCCCAAGCTGACAGATATTCAGATTGTTTAATTCGTCTACCTCTCTTTTATAATCTGGAGGTATCCCAAGTTCAATACATTGCTAAATGTGTAATTCAGTTTTTTAAATGAAAATATTACACATAGCACCGGATGAAAAGTTTATAAACAATATCTATTTTCAGTTTAATAAATTATATCCAAATCAAAATAAGTATCTAATTCTATTAGAAAAAAATGTAGAAACTACAAGGTATGTAAGTATTGAAGACCATTTTAGCACACTTACCATGTCAAAAAAAAACATTGAAAAATGTATTAAGGAAACAAATGGTTATGAAATTATAATTCTTCACGGTTTGAATTATTTTCAAAGTCAAATTGTTTTAAATGCAAACAACTCAAATAAATTTATTTGGTTCTTTTGGGGGGGAGAATTGTATGATAACGCGAGCGCACTAAGAGAAAAAATTATAGGGGAAATTACATTTCAAAAATTTCATCAGAAGAGTTGGAAAGACAAAATAAAGTCCCTTATCCGTATTCCATATTATTTTATAAAATTCAATACTAGCATTCCTGAAAAATCAATAATTAGCGCTGCGGGAAAAATAAAATACTTCGGAATTCTCCATAGGGAAGAATTGGAATATTTTAAACAACTTGGGTACTTGTCTCCAACAGTGTCCCATATTTGCATGACCTACTACCCTTTGGAATATATATTTAAAGGCATAGAAAATATTAAAGTCAATGGAAACAATATTCTACTGGGCAATTCATCATCATCGTCAAATAATCACCTCGAAGCATTTAACATTTTAAAATCCTTTAATCTTGATGATAAAAATATCATTGTCCCTTTAAGCTATGGTGATAAACGATATGGAGAAACCATCACTGAAATTGGAAAAACCCTATTTGGTAAAAACCTGCAGTCACTATTTGACTTTATGCCATTGGATAAATACACAATTCTATTAAGTAGTTGCAATGTAGTTGTAATGAATCATTATAGACAACAAGCAGTTGGGAATATTATTGCTATGCTATGGATGGGAGCTAAGGTATATTTGGATGAACAAAACACCTTTTATCATTATCTTAGACGAATAGGTATTGAAGTTTTTTCTATTAAGGCCGATTTAAAAGTGGATAATCCATTGGCTTTGGTAGGTTTGTCTGACTATCAAATTGATCAAAACAGGAAAATCTTGCAACGCGAAATTGGATTTTCAAATATTAAGTCTCAATTGGAGCAACGTTTAAAATTAATTGTAGGTGAACATTAATCAAAAAGCCTTTTCCGGTGTTAAATGGACGTCCCTATCTACTATTATTATAGCAATTAGTGCTTTGGTTAAGATTTCCGTATTAGCGCGGTTTTTAGATGCCAGCGACTTTGGGATAATGGCCTTGGTCAGCTTTATACTAGGGTTTATGGATCTATTTATGGATATGGGCATTACCTCTGCTATACTTCATACACAAAATATTAGAAAAGAGGAGTACTCAAGTTTGTACTGGTTAAATGTTGGATTTAGTTTTCTTCTATTTATTTTAATTCTTCTAATAAGCCCAATTATAGCAAATTTTTATAATGAACCGGAATTGAACAAGCTTATGTCTATAGCAGGTTTGGCCATTATTTTTTCCGCAGTCGGGCGCCAGTATAAAACTATTTTCCAGAAAAACTTAAAATTTAAAAAAATAGCGATAATCGATATAACTGTAATTATTATCGCTCTCATATCGGCAATAATCTTCGCTGTAAGAGGATTTGGGGTTTATTCCCTAGTATTCTCTGCTTTGATCCAATACGCATTAGGCAATTTGACTTATTTTATTCTAGGGAACCATAACCAACCGCTTATGTTTCATTTTAATTATAAAGAAACAGAGCCCTTTTTAAAAATAGGAGTCTATCAAGTAGGAGGTCAAGTTGTAAACTATTTTAATAGAGATTTGGATGTTTTAATTATTGGTAAATTCTTTGGCTCGGAGTTGTTGGGTGGCTATAGTTTGGCAAAACAGTTAGTAAGAAGACCCCTTAGTATTATCGATACTGTTATTAATAAGGTGGCCATTTCAATCCTACCTCGTTTTCAATCTGACAATAGATCATTGTTAAGGTATTTTAATATTTTAATATCAGGACTTGGTTTAATAAACGCCCTTGTTTATGGTATTATGGCTATTGGAGCGCCACTAATAATAAATATTCTTTACGGAAGCGAATATTTATCGATCATAAATTTGGTTAGAATTTTTACGATTGTAATTTATTTTAGATCAATCTCCGGTTTAGTAGGTATATTATCCATCACAAAAGGAAGAACCGATATTGAGTTCTATTGGAATATTATAATCATGACGTTGTTCCCTATCGTCATATTAATCGGGGTCAATATTAATTTAATTGGAGTAATAACACTTATCGCTTTGACTCAAGTTGTTTTGATTGTACCTTCTTGGTTTATGTTCTATAATAAGCTTTTGGATATGCCCTTTAGAGGTTATATTAAGAAAGTATTCTTCCCCTTCACAATTTCAGCCCTCCTGTTTTCGGGGTTTTATATTAGCAATAATAATACGAGTTTTACATTTCAAATATTATGGTCGCTATTCCTATTTGTTGCCTTGTTTGTTTATGCAGTATTAACTGAAAATAAATTGAGGGTTTTAGTAATTAATTACAAACAAAAATATGCCAAGTTTTTTAC
>Ga0208032_1000090_pt1 | contig 83122 bp, 76 predicted proteins | sample MalvirAntarct_66_FD_184254 | JGI IMG/M metagenome (GOLD analysis project Ga0208032, IMG submission 184254) | Marine viral communities from the Global Malaspina Expedition - Malaspina viral metaG Antarct_66 (SPAdes) (version 2) | ecosystem: Environmental > Aquatic > Marine > Oceanic | place: West... | reverse complement strand
GTGTTGGCACAAAGGCTACTGGTGCCTGATCGACTTGTAAATCTAATGTCGTTGTATCATAACAGCCTGTATTGATATCCTCTACGCGAACATAAACCGTTTGTGGATTGGAAATATTGGTATAAGGTATAGTCAACATATTCATATCCGAATCTGCATCTAACTGCGTTAAATAATAACTCACTACGTAATTGGGATTGTTGCCCGTAATCTCATTATTCTTTACACTTAAATCTATACTCGTAAATCCATCTGGTACATTGTCATCACAAACACCTAATAACGTTGGAACTACTATAACTGGTAAAGGGTGGACAGTAAATGTTACTAAACTAGTTGAAGGACAAACTCCATTAGTTGTATATTCAACCGTATAAGATACTCCAGGTGTAGCATTTGTAACAGTTCCTGTTAGAACATCAATAACTGCAGTATCAGTAGGTATTGGATTAAAAGCAAAAGCACCACCTGTTACACCATTTATTGTAGCTGTAGCACCATCGCATGTTGGTGTCATAGTAAATGACGAATCATCAGTAACAAGAACATTAAATGTTTGTGTACTAGATAATGGACAAACTCCAGATGTAGTATATTCAACTGTATAAGATGTACCTGATGTTCCTCCTGTAACAGTTCCGGTTACAGAATCAATCACTGCTGCATCTGTTGGAACTGGATTAAATGTAAATGTTCCTCCAGGTGTTCCTGAAACGGTTGCTGTTGCTCCATCACATGTTGGTGTCATTGTAAATGAAGGGTCATCTGATGTTAATACTGTTACATTTTGAATACTACTAGCTGGACATGTGCCAGAGGTTGTATATTCAACTGAATAAGTTGCAGCAGAAGTTCCTCCTGTAATTGTTCCTGTTGCAGCATTAATAACTGCTGCATCTGTTGGAACTGGATTAAATGCAAAGGTTCCTCCTGGTGTTCCTGTAATGGTTGCTGTTGCTCCATCACATGTTGGTGTCATTGTAAATGATGCATCATCAACAGGAATTACTGTAAAGGTTTGTGTGCTAACACTTGGACAAACTCCAGATGTAGTATATTCAACCGTATAAGATACTCCTGATGTTCCACCTGTAACAGTACCTGTAATCGAATCAATTACAGCTGCATCTGTTGGAACTGGATTAAATGCAAAGGTTCCTCCTGGTGTTCCTGTAATGGTTGCTGTTGCTCCATCACATGTTGGTGTCATTGTAAATGATGCATCATCAGTAATAAGAACATTAAATGTTTGTGTACTAGATAATGGGCAAATGCCTGTGGTTGTATATTCAACTGTATAAGATGCACCTGATGTTCCTCCTGTAACTGTGCCTGTAACCGAATCAATTACAGCTGCATCTGTTGGAACTGGATTAAATGTAAAAGTTCCTCCTGGTGTTCCTGTAACTGTAGCTGTAGCTCCATCGCATGTTGGCGTCATTGTAAATGAAGCATCATCTGAAGGATTAATAATAAGGTTAAAAGCTGGAGTTAAAGAGACATTGTTACATAATGGGTCTCCAACTCTTTCTATTCTTACATAAATTGGTTGTGGATTACCAGTATTAGTATAAGGGCTTACTAATGCTCCTGTACTAGTATCTGCATCTGTAAATGAAGCATAATAAGTAACAATAAAATCTGTAGGTATTTGCGCTCCTAAAATTCCTGGCGTTTGGCTTTCCAAATTAAACTGGGCAAAACCATCATTTGATGGATCATCACAAACCACCATATCTCCAACAGGGTTAATTGTTGGTTGGGATGTTATATTAAGAGTAAATGTTTCTGTTTCATAACAACCAGACGTCTGATACTCTATTCTTACATAAATAATTTGCCCATCTGTGCCAACATAAGCTCCTGGTGTTGCAATAGGATTTGTATCAGCATCTGCATCTGCTTGAGTTTCATGATAAGTTACAACCAAATCAGCAGGTACTGGTGTTGGAGCCAACATAACTGGTGTGTTTTGTGTTAAATCAAAAATATAAGGTGGTGCACCTGGGTTACACAAAAATAAATTATTTGGTTGATCATTAATAATTTCAGGAAGCACGTCAATACATACTTGCTCAGTGTATTCACAACCAAAATCATCTGTCACTCTATAGGTATAACAATGTTGCCCTGCTGTTGCTGGCTGAACAGTTATAGTATTTCCTGTAGTATTAATAATAGAAGCATCAGCATCCCAACCTTCTGAAGTGATTACTGGTGTAAATGATAATTCTGGTGGCTGAATGTTTGGATCAAATGCCATTCCCCAAGAAAATATAAAACCATTATCAATAGCTAAATTGTCAACAACTCTAATACACCAATCACCATTTAGTGGGCTACCAACTAAATTAGCAAAAGATTGTTGTGGTAAATAAGTACCAGGAACTATTGAAGCAGAAGGTGGATTACTTCCTGCTATCATAGTAGGTCCATTAACTAATAAGGTTGTACCTGTCATTGAGAAACAGTAATCAGCACCAACACCTGGAGTATTTGAACCATCATCATTCGCTCCTCCCAAGTAGGTACCACCACCACCTGGGTAAGCCTTTAATATTGCTTGTTGACCATTTGGACTTATAATAGTAATTTGCAAATCACCAAGATATGAATGCTCCATATTAAGGCAAATATTAAGCAATTGGTTAGGATCTGTTAAGGTTTGGTTAGATTCAAAACAATCAACAGTAATGCAAGTTTGGTATACAGCTCCTGAACCATCAGGTAAGAAAGTAGTTCCACTAACAGGTGGTGTACAATCATTAATAAACTCTACAGGATTTACTACTCCTGTAATAGTTGTAGTATCTCCATAACAAATTGTGGATTGAGCTGCTTGTGTACCAGTAAAATCTGGTTCGGTTCCAACCTGTATAACCTGATTAATTAAATTTGTATTTGTACACCCTAATGGATCTATAGATGTATTAGTATCTCTAATATTTAAATTTACAATATATACTCCAGGGTTAGGATAAGAAAATGTTGCCGTTTGACCTGCAACTGTATTCCCATCACCTAAATCCCACTCATAAGTTGCACCTGTACCATCTACAGAAAATATCCCACTTCCGGAAAGTGTAATTGGGTCATTTGGACAAACTCTAATATAACCATCTCCATTAGGAGCTGGTGATGCAGAGTCTAATTGTGAATTAATCGTTTGACAAGGTGTTAAACAAGACATGGTTGCTGCCCAACCTGTAGTTGTTCCAGAACCATTAGATATAAACTCAATAGTTAAACATCCTGTTGGGTTTGTAGGTGTAGCACTAACAAAGCCTGGATTATTTGCTGCTCCACCTCCAGAAAATGTTCCAAAAGGGTTGGCTGCTGTACTATCTCCATCATAAATAGTCATAGTATCAGCATTAAGCTGTGTATTAAATGCAGTAAAATCTAGTTGCATTAATTGTCCAGGATTTTCTGGGCATATTGTAAGTATAAAATTCTCATTACTACTGTAGTTTCCTCCACTACCACCAGAGTCGTAAAAAACACCAGAACAACGATTTACTGTTCCGTTTTGCATTAATACATCTTGAGAGAATGTAATATATGTACTTAAAAATAGGAGTATAAGTGTAATTTTTTTCATTATCAATGCTTTATAGTTTATTGATGTTGAGACAAGATTATAATATAGTAATTCGAATTATCAACTCTATACATAGCTGATTCCTTTGAATAAAAGTTAAAATTATATTTCAAAGGATTAAATGATTCAGGATTAAATGAAGCATCTCTAATAATATTTGGTGAATAATAGTCGAACAAAGGCACTTCAGATAACAAAGTGCATTTTTTTAGAGATTCGCCAGCTTTTATTGGATTAATTATCACTCTATTACGTAAAATGTTTTTTATATCCTTAACTCTTTGTGGGTGGTTTAAAACATCCTCTTGTGTTTTATCTCCATAAACTTCTTTAATTTGATTCAATTCTTTTGTTGTTAATGGAGCATTAACATTTGGGTTGTATTTAACTAATTGAAGTGGTTGTTTATAGTCTGATTTCGATTGCGAAAAGCCGTAACTAGACACTAAAACGCACAAAACAAGCACTAAACGTAATTGAGTATTTATTTTCATTGCTCTTTTATTAATTTTTAAGATGTGAAATTTAAGAAAATTTTAATAACTAAACTGTTAATATGTTAATGATATTAACAAACATATAGTTTAACTATATAACATTTCAAATTAAAAAATTCCTACCTAGCAAATGAATATTTTTAATGCTTATCTTTGCAATCTGTTAATTTAAAGTTCATTTAGATTTAAAAAAATGAAAATAGAAAAAGATATAGAAAATTTTGAATCCTTAGGAAACAATCATATTGGTACATCTTCAGATACACCTTTACGTGAAGATGCTTTTAAACTCACTAACGATGAGAAGATTGATATTATTAAAGACGATGTTCGTCATATCATGGAAACATTAGGTTTAGACCTAACTGATGATAGCTTAAAAGGTACACCAATGCGTGTGGCTAAAATGTTTGTGAAAGAAATTTTTGGAGGATTGAGCCCAGAAAAAAAACCAAGCGCTTCTACTTTTGACAACAAATACAAATATGGTGAAATGTTAGTTGAAAAAAACATTACTGTGTATTCAACTTGCGAGCATCACTTATTACCAATAGTTGGAAAAGCTCATGTAGCTTACATTTCTAACGGAACAGTTGTAGGGCTTTCAAAAATGAATAGAATAGTTGATTACTATGCAAAACGTCCACAAGTACAAGAGCGTTTAACAATTCAAATTGTAAAAGAATTACAAAAAGTTTTAAATACTGATGATGTAGCTTGTGTTATAGATGCTAAACATTTATGTGTAAACTCTAGAGGCATTAGAGATGTAGATAGTAGTACAGTAACATCAGAATTTGGTGGAAAATTTAAAGAAAAGGAAACAAGAAGAGAGTTTTTAGATTATATAAAATTAGATACTTCTTTTTAAAATTCTTTTAAATTTACAAAAACGAACATATACCAATGCAGCTTTATAATCAACACACTATAAATTTATACAATTCATTAACTGGAGAAAAAGAAACATTTAAGCCTATACATGAAGGTTATGTAGGTATGTATGTTTGTGGACCTACAGTTTATAGTAATGTACATTTAGGAAACGTAAGAACCTTTATGTCATTTGATATGATTTTTCGTTATTTTAAACATTTAGGTTATAAGGTTAGATATGTAAGAAACATTACTGATGCTGGCCATTTAGAAAACGATGCTGATGTTGGTGAAGATCGTATTGCTAAAAAAGCACGTTTAGAAGAAATTGAACCTATGGAAGTTGTACAACGTTATACTGTCGATTTTCATAACATACTTAACACATTTAATTTTCTACCACCTAGTATTGAGCCAACAGCTACAGGTCATATTATTGAGCAAATTGAAATTATTAAAAACATAATTGAAAAAGGTTTAGCTTATGAGGTTAATGGCTCTGTATATTTCGATGTTTTAAAGTATAATAAAACTAAGCAATACGGAATTTTAAGTAAGCGTAATGTTGAAGATTTAATTCACAACACACGTGAACTTGATGGACAGAGCGACAAAAAAAATCCGCAAGATTTTGCACTTTGGAAAAAAGCCGAACCGCAACACATTATGCGTTGGCCTTCTCCATGGAGCGACGGATTTCCTGGTTGGCATTTAGAGTGTACTGCAATGAGCACTAAATATCTAGGCGAGCATTTTGACATACATGGTGGTGGAATGGATTTAAAATTCCCGCATCACGAATGTGAAATTGCCCAAGCCGAAGCATGTAATAATCAAGCTCCTGTAAACTATTGGATGCATGCCAATATGCTGATTATGAATGGTAAAAAAATGGCGAAATCGACAGGCAATTTTATTTTACCAAACGAAATATTTTCTGGAGATAATCCGCATATCACAAAAGCCTATGCTCCAAGTGTAGCGCGTTTCTTTATGTTGCAAGCTCACTACAGAAGCGTTTTAGATTTTACAAATAACGGATTATTAGCAAGCGAAAAAGGGTTTTATCGTTTAATGGATGCCATTAATATTCTTGATGAATTAAAGCCTTCAACTACATCTACTTTTGATATTTCAGATTGGAAACAAAAGTGCTATGACGCCATGAACGATGATTTTAATTCGCCAATGGTTATTGCTAACCTATTTGAAGCTGTTAAATACATCAATCAAATTAAAGACGGAAGTGCTACAATCACAAAAGAAGATTTGGCAACTCTAAAAAACACTATTAATGCTTTTGTGTTTGATATTTTAGGATTGGTTAATGTTACAAAAGCAGATACAGGTACTGATAAACTTTCAGGAGCAGTTGAACTTTTAATACAATTACGACAAGAAGCTAGAGCAAATAAAGATTTTGCTATGTCAGATAAAATACGTGACGAACTTGCTGCTAAAGGTATACAGTTAAATGATGGTAAAGAAGGCACAACATTCTCGACTAATTAGTTATGAAAAAAATTCTGATTGCACCATTCTTACTATTAATTAAAGCTTATCAGTTATTTATATCGCCATTAACACCTGCAACATGCAGATTTCAACCAACATGCTCTCATTACACTAAAGAAGCGTTAGAAAAACACGGTTTGTTTAGAGGAGGATGGCTAGCATTAAAACGAATTTTTAGTTGTCATCCTTGGGGTAAAAGTGGTTACGATCCTGTGCCTGAAAAGAAAAAATAAACTTTTTGGCGTTACACACAACTGTGTGTCGTGCTTTTGCAACTCGCTTTTTCAGCCCTATTATTCCGCTTTACAATGCAAAATTAAAGACTGAAAAGAGCTCAAACATTTTGCTCAATCACTAACGCAAAACTTAAAGCTTTCGTAAAATTTAAATCTATCTAACATAAATACTCTTCAAAATAGTATATTTACCTAACAATAAAAGATTACTAAATGCACGCATTAAAATTTGTCTGGGATCCATCTAAAGGAATTGAAATTTTTGGCTTTTTCACTTTACATTACTATAGTGTAATGTGGATAATTGCATTCATAATTGGTTTTTACATTATGAAGCGTATTTACAAAAAAGAAAACCAAACAGACGAATCATTAGATTCCTTATTTATTTATTCTGTTTTAGGTATTATGCTTGGTGCGAGATTAGGCCATGTATTGTTTTACCAACGAGAACTTATATCTGAAGATTTTTTTAGCATCTTTTTACCATTTAGCTTTAAAGGTGGTTTTGAATTTACAGGCTTTCAAGGATTAGCTAGTCATGGTGCAGCTATTGCAATGATTATATCGATGTACTTATATAATAAAAAAGTACTGCATAAAACTGTACTCTGGATTTTAGACCGAGTTGTTGTTCCTGTAGCATTAGGAGCTGTATTTGTTAGATTAGGAAACTTTATTAACTCAGAAATAGTAGGAAAACCAACAGGAACAGATTTTGGCGTAATATTCGTCCAAAATGGTGAAAATTTTGCTAGACATCCTGCACAACTCTATGAAGCATTTAGTTATGTATTTGTGTTTTTAATATTGTTTTATTTCTACTGGAAAACTAAAAAAAGCGAACAGGAAGGCTTCTTATTCGGACTGTTTTTAGTACTACTTTGGGCAATTCGTTTTTGTGTTGAATTTGTTAAAGAACCACAAGGAGAAGAGTACCTTACTGCTGGAAGTTTAAATACAGGGCAACTATTAAGTATTCCGTTTATACTAATTGGTCTTTACTTTATGTTTTTTTATAAGCCAAAAGCTAAACTTGCTTAATGAAAAATAGAAACCTTAAAATAATTTCAGTAATTACTTTAGGTCTGTTATGCTTAAATATGTCTTCATGTAAAGACGACAAAAAAACAGTAAAGCCAGTAGTCATTAAATTTAAAAAAGAAGGTGAACTCACCTTAAAAAAAGCAAACGATTCAGTAATTAAAACTATTGATATTGAAATTGCAGATGACGACTACCAGACGCAAACAGGATTAATGTATAGAGACTCAATGGAAGAGCATCAAGGTATGTTGTTTGTTTTTCCAAAAGCAGACTATCATTATTTTTATATGAAGAACACTAAAATACCATTAGATATTATTTATATAGATGCCAATAAAACAATTGTAAGTTTTCAGAAAAACGCAAAACCTTTTGACGAAAACTCATTACCATCTGAAAAGCCTGCAAAATATGTGCTTGAAATTAACGCAGGTTTATCTGATAAATGGAATTTAGAAGTTGGTGATAAGATTGCTTATTAAAACTACTTCATCAAAAATATTATAAAACAAAAAAACCACTTCTTTCGAAGTGGTTTTTTAATATTAATACATATGTATTATTTCTTTTCTTCAGGTGCTTCTCCTTTATCATTTAATGTATCAAACATTATAGGAGTTGCAATAAATATGGATGAGTAAGTACCTACAACTATACCTACAATTAAGGCAAATAATAACCCTCTTAATGAATCTGCACCAAAAGTAAACATTGCTATTAACACCACTAATGTTGTTAGCGATGTATTTAATGTTCTACTTAATGTACTGTTAATTGCCGAGTTAATATTGTAACCACCTCTAAATCCTTTTTCATTAGTTACCTCTCTAATTCTATCAAACACAACAACAGTATCATTTAACGAGTAACCAATTACTGTTAAAATTGCTGCAATAAATGCTTGGTCGATTTCCATACTGAAAGGCATAAACTTGTGCAATAATGAATACACACCTAACACAATAACTATATCATGGAATACAGCAGCTACTGCACCAAGAGAGAATTGCCATTTTTTGAATCGTAATAAAATATATAAGAATACAACTACTAACGACCCTAATACTGCCCAGAATGATTCTTTTTTAATATCATCTGCAATCGTTGGACTCACTTTACTTGATAACATTTTACCAATTTTTGCTTCGCCTGAACCATCAACAAATGTTTCGTAATCCATTCCTTTTGGTAAATATGGCTTTAATGATTCGAACAACATAGATTGTACTTCTTCATCAGCTTCAGCAGAGTTTTCATCAACTTTATACTTAGTAGAAATTTTTAGTTGATTTGCGCTACCAATAGTTTTTACTTCCGCACTACCAAAAGTTGCATTTAAATCTTTATTTACTTCTTCTGGACTTACATCTTGAGCAAAACGAACTTGGTAAGTTCTTCCTCCAACAAAATCAATTCCTTGGTCTAATCCTTCAGTTAATAAAGAACCAATACTCAATAAAATTAATAATCCAGAAACAACATAAGATACTTTTCTCTTTTTGATAAAATCAATATTTACATTTTTGAATAATCCTTTTGTAAACGACGTTGAGAAATCTAAGTTCTTTCCTTTACCTACATACCAATCTATTAACAATCTTGTAATAAATATTGCAGTAAATAATGATGTTAAAATACCGATGATTAATGTTGTAGCAAATCCTTTAATTGGACCAGTACCAAACACAAATAGTATAATTGCAGTAAGGATAGTAGTAATGTTAGCATCTAAAATTGATGATAATGCATTTGCAAAACCATCTTTTACAGCTTCTTTTTGCCCTTTACCTTTTTGTAATTCTTCTCTTATACGCTCAAATATAAGAACGTTGGCATCTACAGACATACCTACAGTAAGTACAATACCTGCAAGACCTGGTAATGTTAATACTGCTCCTAATCCTGAAAGTACACCAAAAATTAATAAGATATTAAACAATAGTGCAATATTAGCAGCAATACCAGCTTTACCATAATACATTATCATCCATACTAATACTAATGCTAATGCTATTAAGAAAGATTTCATTCCACTATCAATAGCTTCTTGACCAAGTGATGGACCTACCTCATCAGCTTGAACAATATCAGCTGAAGCAGGTAATTTACCAGCTCTTAATACGTTAGCTAAATCTATTGCTTCGTTAAGTGTAAATGAACCTGAAATTTCAGAGTTACCACCAGAAATTGCTCCTGTAGTTACACCTGGTGCAGAGTAAACAATGTTATCTAACACAATAGCTATTTGACTTTGTTGAGCGAAAGCTCTACCTGTCATCTCTTCCCATATTTTAGATCCTTTTGCGTTCATTTGCATGCTCACAGAAGGCTTTCCTGTTTGGTTGTAAGATTGACGTGCATCTGTAATAACTGCTCCACTTAATTCAGGAACGTTATCTCTGTTTCCTTTTAAAGCATATAAATCTACAAACTCACTATCTTTAGCTTGAATTCCCCAAGCAAATTTCACATAACGTTGTTCTGCTGGTAATAAAGCTCTAACTTGTGGTTTATTTAAATAAGACATTACTAAGTCTTTATCTTTTGCTTCAAAAGTACCTAGTATTGGTCCATTAGCTCCACCTCTTAATAAGTTTCCTATTGGATTAACAGCAACATCTGTTGAGTCTGATCCTAAGTCTCCAATTAACTCTTTAATTTTACTATCAACTTCATCAATAGTATCTCCAACAACTTCATTTGTTTCTGTTTTTTCAGAATTGTTATCTACTAATGGTTTTAAAACTTCATTAGCTTGCATTAAAAATGCACCTAATTCTTCACCTCTATAAACATCCCAGAATTCTAACTGAGCTGTACTTTGTAATAGTTTTTTAACACGCTCTACATCTTTAGCTCCTGGTAACTCTACTAAAATACGACCTGAGTTTCCTAAACGTTGAATATTTGGAGATGTTACACCAAACTTGTCAATACGCTTACGTAATACTTCAAAAGCAGAAACGATTGACTCGTCAATTTTTTGTCTTATAATAGGTTTAACCTGATCATCAGACATATCGAAGGTAATTTCTTCGCTTAAAGTTCTGTTAGCAAAAATATCTGGAGATGCTAATTTGCTATCTCCTTTAATTTTATCAAAAGCTATAAAGAAATCATCAACATATGTATTTTGACTGTTTTTTTGTAGCTCAGATGCATCATCTAATGCTTTATTGAAAACAGGGTCTTTACTATAGTTAGCAAGACCTTTTAAAATGTCTTTTACTGAAATTTCTAGAATAACATTGATACCTCCTTTAAGGTCAAGACCAAGGTTCATTGCTTTCTCTTTTACGTCTGTATATGTATATTTAGCAATTCCTAAATTAAATACTTCTTGAGTATTTAAAGAATCTAAATATCGAGCTTCTTCTGCACTTCTTTGTGCTGGGTCATCAAATTTACTGGCAGCAATTTCTTTTGCTTGGTCATCAATTTGGTTAGATTTGAATGTAAATGATAGCTGATAAATACTTACCAACCCAAATAGCACTGCAAACAGTTTTACTAGTCCTTTGTTTTGCATTATTATATTTTTTTAAGTCAAATTTTTTAAAACGAGCAAATATAGAATTTACCTCTGATTTGACAATTATTTTTTATGGTTATAAATGAATTTTTATAGCTTTTTGTTTAAAAACATTAAGCCTTATTAAGTGAGTAACATTTGCAAATGCTAAATGTTACTTCAAAATCTGAATATATTATAGGAAGTATAATAAAAAACCCTATTAACAAAGAGGACCTGCTCTTACTTCAGGTATTTTATGTGGAGTATTGTTTATTGCTATTGCAATATTTCTTTGGAAAATGTAAGCTACCTTTAATATTTTATCATTCTCCTTAGCAATTACCTCATTAAAAGGAACATAAAAGTTAGGATTGAAAAATCTAATGTTTTCAGGTTTCTGCTCTAGCGCAAGCTTTCCGCCTAAGTCTGAAGCACCTGTATTACCATTATGAATTTCGTAAACATCTAAATTATAACTTAGTAAGGTTTCATTAGACGATGGTTTAACTGGCTTATTACCTTTTTTATAAGGTTTAGAATTAAAATCTAAGTCATTATCTGTTGAAAGTAGTTTCTTTATTCTTACAACATCAATATTACTATAGTAAGTAATTTTTAATTGACCATCTTCTTGTTCAGCAACTTGAATATTATCAACTCCAATGTCTAACAATTGTTGTTTAATAATTGTTATTGCATTTAGAGTTTCATCAGTAGTTACCTCATCACCAGTAAATTGTAATACTATTTCTTGATTAGGCAGACAAACTTGCTGCTGACTAGCAACACCACCTAAAAGGGTAAGAATAATTATTAATACACTAATGTACCATCTCGACTTCATGCGCCAAATATATAAAAAAATAAAGACTGCATTTCTACAGTCTTTAAATATCTATTTTAATTTTATAAAATTATAACAAATCGTTAGTAGCTCTAACACCTTTAGCGCTTTCTACCATATGAGCTTTTTCAGCATCATTTAATTCAATTTCTACAATTTTTTCAATTCCATTACGTCCTAAAATAACAGGAGCTCCTATACAAATATCATTCATTCCGTACTCTCCTTCTAACAATACTGAACATGGGAACATTTTTTTCTGATCACAAGCTATAGCTTGCACTAAACCACTAACTGCTGCACCTGGAGCATACCAAGCCGAAGTACCTAATAATTTAGTAAGTGTTGCTCCACCTACTTTAGTATCTTCCATTACTTGATTTAATCTGTCTTTTGATAAAAATTTAGATACAGGAACGCTGTTACGAGTTGCTAAACGTGTTAATGGCACCATACCAGTATCGCTATGACCACCAATTACCATTCCGTCAACATCGCTAATTGGAGCATCTAGAGCTTCTGCTAATCTGTATTTAAAACGAGCTGAGTCTAAAGCTCCTCCCATTCCAATAATTCTGTGTTTTGGAAGGTTTGTTGATTTATGCACTAAATATGTCATTGTATCCATTGGGTTACTAACCACAATAATGATAGTATTTGGAGAATGTTGAATTAAACTTGAAGATACCGTTTTTACAATTCCAGCATTAATACCAATTAATTCTTCACGAGTCATTCCAGGCTTACGAGGAATACCAGACGTTATTACACAAATATCACTATTTGCTGTTTTAGAATAATCGTTTGTTACACCTGTAATTTTTGTATCAAAACCGTTAAGAGATGCTGTTTGCATTAAATCCATCGCTTTACCTTCGGCAAAACCTTCCTTAATGTCTAATAAAACAACTTCACTTGCAAAATTTTTGATAGCAATATATTCTGCACAACTGGCACCTACTGCACCTGCTCCAACTACTGTAATTTTCATAATAAATGATTTAGATTAAATTAAATGTGTTGCAAATTTAACATTTTTAAACCATAAATTATTTAAGATTTTATTAAATCTAAAATGAAAAATTTAAACCCAACGAAGCACTATCAAATTCTGCTATGGTATAATCAGCATTTAAGCTAAAGAAACCAACTTTTAAATTTGCTCCAACTGTTGTTCTAACACCAGAAACATCTTGTTTAATTGAAAAAGGATCAATAATATCTTCTGAAAATAGAGCACCATTTGATACTCTGTAAGTTCCTAATAAATCTGTAGTTGTTTTACCATTCACATAACCAACTCCACCATAAAAATTAATAACTTTTAATTTAGTTGAAGCTATCAACTCTAAAAGCAAGGTATTAACTTCTGTCTTAACTTGTTGATTTTCTCCTTCAACTATCCCTTCGTCTGTAAAGTCATAACTACCATCTAAATGAGTATATGCAACTAAACCAGAAATAGCTACTGGAAAGATTTTATCTGCTGGTAGCCAAGATGTAAACTCTTGTTGTAAACCAACACCATACAATCCTATTTCGGCATCTTCAGCCTGTACTTTAGGAAAAAAACGTGCTTTTAATTGTGTACCTTTAAATGGTGAAAAACTAGCTTGTAAAAAAGCTGTCGGTATTAAGTTAATATTAGCTGAACCTATTCCTGTTGGCAAAGTTACTTCAGCCTCTTGATTACCAAAAATTGGATCATCATAGGTTACTATAACTGTAATATCTGGATCGTTATGTCCTAAAGCAGTTGCTACTGTTTTTGATGGACTATTATCTTCAAATCGTATGTTTTCATAATCAGCAACATTAAGTACAAACGTTTTTTTATCATCTTTAATAAAAGATGCGTTTCCAATTAAAGATACTGAAAAATTAAATCTATGAGGTGCTTTACCACTATTAAACCAGCCGTTGTTAATTCCGTAAACTAACCCTTCAGATGCTGGAGCTATATAATCTGCAGTAAATCGTTTGGCATCATTAATACCTGCAGCTAATAAATCATCAATATTTTCTTGTGCATTAGATAATGATACAGTTAATAATGTAAGTGACAATACTATTACTTTTTCATAATTTTCATAGGTTAAATTTATAAGGCTAAAATAGTCATTTTTATTAATTTAACGTATTTTATCGTTTTAAATTGTTTTTTATCGATGATTCTTTGGTTTTTAAACAAAAAAAAAAGCAACTACATAAATAAATACGTAATTGCTTTTGTTTGGGTTTTATAATTATCTATTTAAGCATCAATATTTGCATAAACAGCATTTTTCTCTATAAACTCTCTACGTGGTGGTACTTCGTCACCCATTAACATTGAGAAAATACGATCAGCTTCTCCTCCATTATCAATTTGTACTAAACGCAAAGTTCTAAATTCTGGGTTCATAGTTGTATCCCAAAGTTGAATTGCATTCATCTCTCCAAGACCTTTGTATCGCTGAATTTTAGACCCTTCACCAAATTCTTGAATGATTTCATCACGTTCCTTATCACTCCAAGCGTACTTACTTTTTGCTCCTCTTTTCACCAAATATAATGGTGGAGTTGCAATGTAAATATGCCCATTTTCAATCAACTCCTTCATGTATCTAAAGAAGAAGGTTAAGATTAGAGTAGCAATGTGACTACCATCAATATCGGCATCACACATAATCACCACTTTGTGGTAACGCAATTTTGAAAGGTTTAACGCTTTGCTATCTTCTTCAGTTCCTATTGTAACACCTAATGCAGTAAAAATGTTTTTTATCTCTTCATTTTCAAAAACCTTATGCACCATTGCTTTTTCAACATTCAGAATTTTACCTCTTAGTGGTAAGATTGCTTGAAAATTTCTATCACGACCTGCTTTAGCTGTACCACCTGCAGAATCTCCCTCTACAAGAAATACTTCACATTTTGAAGGATCTTGTTCTGAACAATCACTTAATTTTCCAGGTAAACCACCAATACTCATTACAGTTTTGCGCTGTACCATTTCACGAGCTTTTTGAGCTGCATGGCGTGCTTGTGCTGCTAGTATTACTTTTTGAACTATAACTTTAGCGTCATCAGGATGCTCTTCTAGGTAATCGGTTAACATTTCAGAAACTGCTTGACTTACTGAAGCAGATACTTCTCTGTTTCCTAATTTGGTTTTTGTTTGACCTTCAAATTGAGGCTCTTGTACTTTTACAGAAATAATAGCTGTTAATCCTTCACGGAAATCATCTCCTGCAATATCAAATTTTAACTTGTCTAACATTCCTGACTCATCAGCATATTTTTTAAGAGTCATTGTTAATCCTCTTCTAAAACCAGCTAAATGTGTTCCTCCTTCATGTGTATTAATATTATTTACATATGAATGTAAATTTTCAGCATATGATGTATTATAAATCATAGCCACCTCAACTGGCACACCATTTTTTTCACCCTCAAAAGCAATAACACTTTGCATTAAAGGCTCTCTGTTTCCATCTAAAAACTTGATAAATTCTTTAAGCCCTTCTTCAGAGTGGAATGTTTCACCTTCAAAAGAACCATCATCTTTTTTATGTCTTTTATCTACCAGATGAATAGTAATTCCTTTATTTAAATACGCTAATTCTCGCATTCTACTAGCAAGAGTATCATAACTATATTCTAATGTTTGAGTAAAAATTGTAGAATCTGGTTTAAAAGTAACTGTTGTACCACGTTTATCCGTATCGCCAATTGCTTTTACAGGATACATAGCTTTACCACGTTGGTACTCTTGTTCCCAAATTTTACCATCTCTATATACTGTAGCTCTTAAGTGTTCTGATAATGCGTTAACACAACTTACACCAACACCATGAAGTCCTCCAGATACTTTGTAAGAATCTTTATCAAACTTACCACCTGCTCCAATTTTTGTCATTACAACTTCTAAAGCAGAAACACCTTCTTTTTTGTGTAAATCTACTGGAATACCACGACCATCATCTTCGGTAGTTATAGAGTTATCTTCATTAATGATTACTGTGATATTATTACAATGACCTGCTAGTGCCTCATCAATAGAGTTATCTACAACTTCATATACTAAATGGTGTAATCCACGAGTACCAACATCACCAATATACATTGATGGACGCATACGAACATGCTCCATACCTTCTAATGCCTGAATACTGTCTGCCGAGTAATTGTGCTTATTAAATTCTTCTTTCATAAATATTATATATTTCTATTATTTATATCTGTTTTTTTTGAAATGTAATTGCATAAAAAAAATGACACGTTTTGTATCATTTTTTGGATACTTACAAAGATAAGAAACAACAGAGCATTTTGAAAGTTTTTTATCGATTTTGATTCAAAATTATCAACATTTGTTAATTACTCAAAACGCTCTTAAATCGCTTAAAAATGGTCTTAAAATTGATTTTAGTGTTTTTTTTATTGTTCATAAAAAACAAAAAACCTCAAAATCGTTTAGAAGTGAAATTTTGAGGTTTTTAAAATAATTTATTAAGCAAGTTTACGCCTTCACATAAGCATCTGAATGCACTTTAGCTACAGCTCTACCAGAAGGGTCGTTCATGTTTTTAAAGCTTTCATCCCATTCTAATGCTATTTTGGTACTACAAGCTACCGAAGCCTCTTGTGGCACACATAAAGCTGCGGCATCACTTGGGAAATGTTCAGCAAAAATAGAACGATAGTAAAACTCTTCTTTGCTTGTTGGAGTTTGTAATGGGAATTTATACTTAGCGTTTGCTAATTGTTCGTCTGTAACTTCTGTTGCAACAACTTCTTTTAAAGTATCGATCCAACTGTAACCTACACCATCACTAAATTGTTCTTTTTGCCTCCAAGCAACACTTTCTGGAAGCATATCTTCAAATGCTTTACGAACAACCCATTTTTCCATTCGCTCACCATTAATCATTTTATCTTGTGGATTGATTCGCATTGCAACATCCATAAATTCTTTATCTAAAAAAGGTACTCGCCCTTCAATCCCCCAAGCTGCTAAACTTTTATTAGCTCTTAAACAATCGTACATGTGAAGTTTACTTAATTTACGAACCGTTTCTTCATGAAATTCTTTTGCATTTGGCGCTTTATGAAAGTACAAATAACCTCCAAATAACTCATCTGCTCCTTCTCCAGATAATACCATTTTTATTCCCATAGATTTAATAACCCTAGCCATTAAGTACATTGGAGTACTTGCTCTAATAGTAGTAATATCATACGTTTCGAGGTTATATATTACATCTCTAATCGCATCTAATCCTTCTTGAATTGTGAATTTTATTTCGTGATGAACTGTACCAATATGATTAGCAACCTTACGAGCAGCAGCCAAATCTGGAGAGCCTTCCAAACCTACAGAAAAACTATGCAATTGAGGCCACCAAGCAGCTTGTGTGTCATCAGATTCGATACGCTTTTCAGCATATTTTTTTGCAATAGCAGAAGTCACTGAAGAATCTAAACCACCAGACAACAAAACGCCATAAGGAACATCGCTCATTAACTGTCTATGCACAGCAGCTTCTAATGCTTCTTTTATGGCTTTAATACTTGTTTCATTATCCTTTACAGCTTCATATTCTGTCCAATCACGTTTATACCATTTTACAAACTTTCCATCTTTACTAGACATATAATGCCCTGGAGGAAATAATTCAATTTTTGTACAATAACCTTCTAAAGCTTTTAATTCTGAAGCCACATAAAAAGTTCCGTTTTGATCCCAACCAATGTATAAAGGAATAATTCCCATGTGATCTCTAGCAATAAAATATTCGTCCTTTTCAACATCGTAAATTGCAAACCCGAAAATTCCGTTCATTTCATCAACAAAATCAACACCTTTTTCTTTGTAAAGTGCTAAAATAACTTCACAATCACTTTCAGTTTGAAAGTTATAATCTGGAAATTGTTTGCGTAACGCTCTATGGTTATAAATTTCGCCATTAGCTGCCAAAATCAATTTTTTATCTTCACTCAATAATGGTTGTTTACCAGAAGCTGGATCTACAATTGCTAAACGCTCATGAGCCATAATAGCTTTATCATCATTATAAATTCCACTCCAATCTGGTCCTCTATGGCGAATAATTTTAGCCATTTCTAATATTTGAGGTCTTAAATCTTCAGCTTTTTGTTTTAAATCAAAGGCACATACAATTCCACACATTTTATATATTTTTTACTTTATTATTTAATTTATTGAAGCAAATATGGTATTATGATTCTAATTATAAAACTTAAAGCAATTAAATGCTTTCATTTTATAACTATTTATTAATTATTTGTATAATAATGAAATTATTGGCTTTAATAATTTATTATAAAATGCAAATTTGTAAACTTTAACACACATATAAGACCACTTTAAGGTAAATAAATATTAATTTTATAATTCATAAAAAAAATAACATGAAAAAAAGAACCTTATTACCTACACTATTGTTTGTATTTGTGATGCTAATCACTTTTAATGTAAATGCTCAAGACTTTCCAGATTTAGACAAAAGCTCTATGGATGCTGCTACTTATCCTGGTAGTTATAAAATATCTAACAAACAGATTAAAGTAATTTATAGTAGACCATTACTTAAAGGAAGAACTGTTTCTAAATTAGCTCCTAATGATGAAGTTTGGAGAACTGGAGCAAATGAAGCTGCTGAAATTACACTTTACAAAAGCTTTAAAATTGGAGACAAAAAAGTTAAAGCAGGCACTTACTCTTTATTTACTATTCCTGGTGAAAAGGAATGGACCGTTATTTTAAACTCTGACATTAATGTTTGGGGAGCTTATACTTATAATCCGAAAAATGATGTTGCAAGAATTAAAGTCCCTGTTAAATCTGCAAAGTTACCTTTAGAAGCTTTTTCAATTGTTTTTGAAGAATCTAAGACTGGTGCGATTATGCATTTAGGATGGGGAGAAGTTGTTATTTCTGTACCATTTGAAAATAATTAAAAATCTAAACTCAATAAAAAAGCCTTGAAAAATTCAAGGCTTTTTTATTTATGGTATGTTTAAATATTTATGTGTTTGTAATGACACCTTCCATTTTGGATTTGCCATAACATAATCTACGATTTCTGGTACAACCTTATCTTTTTTACTCCATTCTGGCTGTAAATACAAAATACAATTTTTACTCACTTTTGCAGCTTGCTCTTCTGCAAATCTAAAATCGTCTTTATTATATACAATTACTTTTAATTCATTTGCCTTTTTGTACACTTCGTCAGTTGGTAATTTCAGCTTTTTTGGTGACAAGCAAATCCAATCCCAATTACCAGATAATGGGTAAGCTCCAGAAGTTTCAATATGCACTTGAAGTCCTTTTGCTTTTAATTGAGAAGTCAATTCATCCATATTCCATGTTAAAGGCTCTCCACCTGTAACTACTATTGTATTACTGTATTTTGCAGCATTTTCAACAATTTTGCTTGTTTCAGTTGGAGGATGTAATTCTGCCAACCAGCTTTCTTTTACATCACACCAATGACAACCAACATCACAACCACCAACTCTTATAAAGTAAGCAGCAGTTCCTTTATGAAATCCTTCACCTTGAATAGTGTAAAATTCCTCCATCAAAGGCAACAATAAGCCTTTATCTAATAATTCTTGTCGTTCACTTCTTGTCATAGCTTGCAAAGATAGGAAACAGTCTTCAGTTGACAGTATACAGTCTTAAAATTTTAAAAGTTATTATGGCTAAAAATATGTTTAACCTCAAACGTCATAAAATCTCACTTTTTTGTTAAAACATTTCAGTTGCTTTCAGTATAGATTAGTATTTTTATACAAAATTTAGAGAATGAGTAGAAAAGATGACTTTTTTAACCATATAACAGAAGGAAATAAAAGCAAAGGAGACTATATTACTCTTGGCTCTGCTATGTTAGATGGCGAAACTATTACTAATGCATTTGTAAATGTTCCATTAAAAACCTTAAACAGACATGGTTTGATTGCTGGAGCTACTGGTACTGGAAAAACCAAAACATTACAAGTATTGGCTGAAAATTTATCTGACAAAGGCATTCCTGTTTTACTAATGGATATTAAAGGAGATTTGAGCGGATTAGCTCAACCGAGTCCTGGCCATGCAAAAATAGATGAACGTCATGCTAAAATTGGCTTACCATTTGAAGCTAAAAGTTTTCCTGTAGAAGTACTAACCTTATCAGAACAAGATGGAGTAAGATTAAGAGCTACAGTAAGTGAGTTTGGACCTGTACTTCTATCTCGAATTTTAGATTTATCTGACGCTCAATCTGGTGTTGTTTCAGTAATTTTTAAATACTGTGATGACAATAAAATGCCGCTTTTAGACCTAAAAGATTTTAAAAAAATATTACAATTTTCTACTCAAGAAGGGAAAGATGAATTTGAAGCTGAATATGGAAGAATTTCTACAGCCTCAACAGGAGCTATTTTACGTAAAGTAGTAGAACTAGAACAACAAGGCGCTGAATTGTTTTTTGGCGAAACGTCTTTTGAAGTAGATGATTTATTACGAATAGATGAAAATGGAAGAGGTTATATTAATATAATTAGGCTTACAGATATTCAAGATAGACCAAAACTATTCTCTACGTTTATGTTGAGTTTATTAGCCGAAATATATTCTACTTTTCCTGAGCAAGGTGACAGTGGTCAACCTGAATTAGTATTATTTATTGATGAAGCTCATTTAATATTCAATGAAGCATCAAAAGCATTATTAAATCAAATTGAAAGTATTGTAAAACTTATTCGTAGTAAAGGTGTTGGTATTTATTTTGTAACTCAAAACCCAACAGATGTTCCTGAAGCTGTATTAAGTCAGTTAGGATTAAAAGTACAACATGCCTTAAGAGCATTTACAGCTAACGACAGAAAAGCTATTAAACTAACTGCTCAAAATTATCCAGATACTGATTATTATGATACTGCAGATGTATTAACTTCGTTAGGAATTGGTGAAGCATTAGTTTCTGCTTTAGATGAAAAAGGACGTCCTACACCATTAGCAGCAACAATGATGAGAGCTCCTATGAGTAGAATGGATGTTTTAACCGATTCTGAGTTAAGTACTTTATTAGGTAAATCTAAATTAATAAAAAAGTATAACGAGACTATTGATAGAGAAAGTGCTTACGAGCTTTTAAACAAAAAAATAGATCAGGCACAAGCAACTGAAGCAAAAGAAAAAGCTCGTAAAGAGCATGAAGAATTAAAAAAAGCTGAAACAAAGCAAAAGCAAAGTTCTGCAAGACGCAGATCTGTAATAAACCCAGTAGTTAAAGTATTAACCAGTGCTACTTTTATAAGAAGTGTATTTGGTATTTTAACCAAACTAATGAAAAAATAAAAATATTTATGAAAAAGACATTCGCAAGCATTATAATAATAGCACTTGTATTAGTAAGTTGTAAAAAAGAACAAAACCCATTTTTAATAAGTAAAAATGCTATTGGTTTTTTAACTGATACAACACAAGTAAAAGATTTAGAATTAGTTTTTCCAAATGATTCAATTGCTACTTACGAAGGGAATGAAACTTTTAATTTGCCTGTAAATATGGTAGAAATTTTCGACACTAATAAAAACAAACTACTAATATTAACACCACGCGAAATATCAGATTCAACATCAACTATTGGAAATGTTCGAATTGTAGATTCGCGATATAAAACTGAAAAAGGAATATCAACCTTAAGTACATTTAAAGACATTCAAAAAGCATATAAAATATCTAAAATTGATAATCTTATCAATTCTGTACTAATATCGGTTAATGAAATTAATGCTTCTTTTAGTATCGATAAAACAGAGCTACCAGCTAATTTACGTTATGACACAAGTGCAACAATAGAAGCAATTCAGATTCCTGAAAACGCAAAAATTAAATTCTTTTTTTTGTATTGGGATTAATTAAATAAACTTATAAGTTATGAATCCTTTTATCTCAAAATTACTAGTAGTTATCGCTCGAAAGAGATTGGAGGCTAAGTATAATACAACTTCAATTAGCAAAAAGCAAGTAGTCCCATTAGTAAGAATTTTACAAGTAGAACTATCTCATGCTATCAAGGAATACATTTTTATAATTATTGGTGTTTTTTCTGCTGGCTTTGGATTAAAAGGATTTTTATTACCTAATAATTTTATTGATGGAGGAGCGACAGGTATTTCGTTATTACTTGAAAACATCACACACATTAACTTAAGTTATCTATTAATTATAGTAAATCTCCCTTTTATACTATTAGCCTCAAGAACTTTTAGTGTAAAATTCGCAATTAGAAGTATCGTTGCAATTGCCTTTTTAGCTTTTGTTGTACATTTTATTGATTATCCAACCATTACTGAAGACAAATTATTAATAGCTGTTTTTGGTGGATTCTTTTTAGGATTAGGTATTGGTATGTCAATGAGAGGAGGTAGTGTAATTGATGGCACTGAGGTATTAGCCATCTTTTTAAGTCGAAAACTATCAATAACCATAGGTGATGTATTATTACTAATAAATATTATAATCTTTTCTTTTGGAGCTTATGTGTTATCTGTTGAAACAGCTTTATATGCCATATTAACTTACTTAGCCGCAGCAAAAACCGTAGATTTTGTTGTTGATGGTGTTGAAGAATATGTAGGTGTAACCATCATATCAGAAAAACATGAAGACTTAAGAATAATGATAATTGAAAAACTTAACAGAGCATGTACAATTTTTGCAGGCAGAGGTGGTTATGGTATAAATGGAAAAAGCTATGATAAAGACATAATTTATACAGTAGTAACACGTTTAGAGTTATCTAAATTACAGACTGAAATTGATAAAATAGATAGAAACGCTTTTATTATTATGGGAATTGTAAAAGACTTAAAAGGCGGAATGATTAAGAAAAAACCATTAAAATAAACATGAAGAAATACACTATACAAAACTCCCCTTTTGTTGTGCCTACAACAGATGGAAAAGTAATTAAAGAACACTTCGGTAATGCTACAGATGGTAATACAAAAATAAGTATTGCACATATGATTGCTCCTGCTGGCTGGAGTGAGCCTTTTCAAACTCCTGAGTTTGAAGAATACACATTTATCTTTAAAGGGAAAAAACAATTTATTATTGATGGTGAAACTATAGTTTTAGAAGCTGGGCAATCAATAAAAATTGAAAAAAATGTAAGAGTTCAATACTCTAACCCTTTTACAGAGCCTTGTGAATATCTAGCTATTTGTTTACCTGCTTTTTCTATGGATAAAGTGAACCGAGAATAATGATAAAGACACTTTTAATAAAAAGCATTGGCACCTATTTAAACACCTTAAGTTTTGTATCAAAACCTTATGCTGCAAACAAGGCATTGGCACTATTTATAAAGCCCAGAGCTGGAAAAATTAATGAGAGTCAATCTGAGTTTTTAGCAACTTCACAACAAGAAATACTAAAATACAACGAACACTCCATAATGACCTACTATTGGCCAGGAACAAAAAAGACTATACTTCTTGCTCATGGCTGGGAAAGCAATTCTGCGCGATGGAAAAACTTAATTAATTTACTAAAACAGAAAGACTATAGTATTGTTGCTTTGGATGCTCCTGCTCATGGAAATTCTGGAAGTAAAACTTTTAATGCACTCCTATATTCTGAATTTATAAATACAGCAGTAAAACATTTCTGTCCAGAAATAATAATTGGTCATTCTGTTGGTGGTATGGCTTCTGTTTTCTTTCAAAATAAATATCAATTCAATGGTATTGAAAAAATGATTTTGCTTGGTGCTCCATCAGAGTTTAAAGATGTTTTAAAACGCTATAAAGATATGATGGGTTATAACCAACGTGTATCTGAACAAATAGATTGTACTATTGTAGAACGGTTTGGATCTAGACCAGAAAATTATTCTACAGCTAAATTTGTTGAAACAATTAATGCTTCAGGTTTAATTATTCATGATGAATTGGATAAAATTATTCCGTATAACGATGCCTTAATGATAAAAAACAATTTTAAAAACAGCAAATTAGTTACAACTCAAGGTTTAGGGCACTCGCTTAATAATGAAGTTGTTTCTAATTATATTTTCGAGTTTATTGAAGACTAAGTTGCTACCTTTGCACAATGGAAGATAATCTAAAACGTATCAATAAATATTTAAGCGAAGTTGGGTATTGCTCACGTCGTGAAGCTGACAAACTCATAGAGGCTGGACGTGTTACTATTAATGGAAAAGCACCAGAAATGGGAACCAAAATAGCGCCAGACGACGTTGTTCATGTTGATGGAAAACCAGTTATATATGCAAAAGAATCTTTTGTGTATCTAGCTTTTAATAAACCTATTGGGATTGTTTGTACTACAGATACTAGAGTTGAAAAAGACAATATTATAGATTTTATAAACTACCCTAAACGCATTTTCCCAATTGGTCGATTAGATAAACCTAGTGAAGGTCTTATTTTACTGACTGATGATGGTGATATTGTCAATAAAATTTTAAGAGCAAGTAATAACCACGAAAAAGAATATATTGTAACTGTAGACAAGCCTATTTCGCAAACATTTGTAGAAAGGATGGCTAATGGAATACCAATATTAGATAGAGTTACAAAAAAGTGTGAAGTAGAAAAATTAAGCACTTACGAATTTAGAATTGTTTTAACTCAAGGATTAAACCGACAAATACGTCGTATGTGTGAATATCTTAATTATGAAGTTCAGACTTTAAAACGTGTTAGAATAATGAATATTAAGCTAGATATGCCTCTTGGTGAGTATAGAGAATTAACTAAAGATGAGTTTAAAGAATTAAACAGATTACTAGAAGATTCTAAAAAAGTATATCAGAAACAAAATAGTTTTAAAAAGCCAACCAAAAAAAAATAATTATGTCAACAATTTCGCCTTTTCATATTGCCATTCCTGTTCATAATCTAAATGAATGTAGAGCATTCTACAGAGATATCTTAAATTGCGAAGAAGGTAGAAGTAGCGACCATTGGGTTGATTTTAATTTGTTTGGTCATCAATTAGTTATTCACTACAAGCCAAAATCTGAAGAGCAATTACACATAAACCCTGTTGATGGTAAAGATGTTCCTGTACCTCATTATGGAGTAGTCTTACCTTGGGATGAGTTTCAAAATTTTGCAAAGAAACTAACCTCTAAAAATGTTCAGTTCATTATTGAACCTTATATTCGTTTTGAAGGTCAGGTTGGCGAACAAGCAACTATGTTTTTTAAAGATCCAGCAGGCAATGCTTTAGAGTTTAAAGCTTTTAAAGATATAAGTCAGTTATTTGCTAAATAGACTGTTTCTTTCGCCTTTTTTCAATATAAAAAGGGAGATAGATCACTAAAAAATAAGGCACTAAAATAAGTTGAGTTACTATAATGTAATAGGGCCAATCACCAAAATAATCTAATACTGAAGCTGATTTAGGTTTTTCATTTAAGTAAAAATAATTAGCATCTAAAAGTGCATTTATAGCTACCATCATTACTACATAAACTTGCAACGCTAATACTGATTTAAAAATACTTTTAAAAGTTGGTCGCATTCCAAATACAAAAGTTGCATAAAAAATAATGATTAATAATCCCAAATGTACAGTCCAATATCTAAAATAATCGAATGTAGGAAACCCTTCAGCTATATCTGGTGTAATGACTCCTTGTAAAGTTCCTGCAACAATCCAAAACAGTAAAACTTCATACATCCAATGTTTTCTATAGAATGTAAAAATTGGAATAAGTAATGCTATAAAACTACACAGATATAAAGGTAAATCTGTCTTAAAATTATAATTTCCTAAACTAAAATAATACGCATGGAAAATTATAATTGTTAATGACACAAAAACTGCAAAAAAGTGAAGTGCTTTTTGTTGTTTATTTGCAGACCATTTTATTGAAAATCTTATAAAAAAGAATGCAAAAACGAATGCAAAAAATATAGGAATAATATGCTCAAAACTGCCTATTGCAACTCTACCAATTGAAGAAATAAAAACAGCTAATTGAAATATCATCCTGCAATATAACAAAATGACATATTACATTTGACGTTCTCTTGCCAATAAGGTGTTTTTAAGCAACATTGCAATTGTCATAGGACCAACTCCACCAGGAACTGGCGTAATATAACTTGCTTTTTTACTTACGTTTTCAAAATCAACATCACCAGTAATAATGTATCCTTTTTCTGAAGTTTCATCAGGAACACGTGTAATACCTACATCAATAATAACTGCATCATCTTTGACCATTTCTGCCTTTAAAAAGTTTGGAACTCCTAGAGCAGAAATAATGATATCGGCTTGTGATGTAATTTGAGTGATGTTTTTAGTATGACTATGAGTCAAAGTTACTGTAGAATTTCCAGGAAATCCTTTACGGCCCATTAAGATACTCATTGGTCGTCCAACTATATGACTACGTCCAATAACTACTGTATGCTTTCCTTGGGTATCAACACCATATCTGTCTAATAGCTCTAAAATACCAAACGGAGTAGCTGGAATAAATGTAGACATATCTAATGCCATTTTTCCAAAGTTTGTAGGATGAAACCCATCTACATCTTTATCTGGATTTACAGCTAATAATACCTTCTGAGTATTAATTTGTTTTGGTAAAGGCAATTGAATAATAAATCCGTCGATATCTGGATTTTCATTTAGTTCTTCAATTTTATCTAACAGTTCAATTTCACTTGTTGTGTTAGGCATTCTTACCATTGTAGAGTCGAAACCAACACGCTCACATGCTTTTACTTTACTGGCAACATAAGTTAAACTTGCTCCATCATTCCCTACAATTATAGCAGCAAGATGAGGCACTTTTTCACCTTTAGCTTTCATTTTTTTAACTTGTTCGGTAATTTCATTTTTAATGTCATTACTTACTTTTTTACCATCTAAAATAACCATTGTATTAAAAGTTTTCAGTTGCAGTCACAGTTTTCAGTTTTATGATAAAAAATCATTCTGAAATAACTCCGAATTTATCTGGATTATTAATCATATAATTTATAAGTTTTCCAATTTCCACTGATTTAATATTTAAATCTTGAAATGTAGAATCATCAATATATTCACAAGCAAATGCAAATTCTAACCAGGTAAATGTTTCTGAATTTTCTGCATCTGCATCAGTAAGCTTACTTTTAAAGTGTTTTGGATACAACCTTTTTCTATAAGCCTCAGAAATGTTAGCTGATATTGAACGTGAGCTCCTTCTTATTTGATCAGTTAATGAATATGTTTCTTCTTTTGGAAAATTTTTAGAAATTTCAAATATACTCATAGCTAAATTAAACGACTTCTGATAAGCTATTAATTTTTTGAAATCCATATAATTTATTAATTACTAGTTTTAACTGTGACTGAAAACTGCGACTGAAATTTACCTCATGTTTTTCATTGCTTGCATCATAGCTTTTCCTTTTCCACCTTGCATCATTTTCATCATCTTACTCATTTGATTAAATTGCTTTAGTAGTTGGTTTACTTGTTGTACCGAAGTACCAGATCCTTTTCCAATACGTTGCTTTCTACTCGCGTTTATGATTGATGGATTTGTTCTTTCATCTGGTGTCATTGAATGAATAATGGCTTCTATTCCTTTAAATGCATCATCATCTATATCAACACCTTTCATCATTTTTCCTGCTCCAGGAATCATTCCAATAAGGTCTTTCATATTCCCCATTTTCTTGATTTGCTGAATTTGATTTAAGAAATCATCAAATCCAAACTGGTTTTTAGCAATTTTCTTTTGAAGTTTTCGTGCTTCTTCTTCATCATACTGCTCTTGAGCTCTCTCAACAAGCGACACAACGTCTCCCATACCAAGAATACGATCTGCCATACGTGAAGGATAGAACACATCGATAGCTTCCATTTTTTCACCTGTACCAATAAATTTAATTGGTTTATTTACTACAGATTTAATAGAAATTGCTGCTCCTCCTCTAGTATCACCATCTAATTTAGTTAGAATAACACCATCAAAGTTTAAAACATCATTAAAGGCTTTTGCTGTATTTACAGCATCTTGACCTGTCATAGAATCGACAACAAATAATGTTTCTTGTGGCTGAATAGCACTGTGAATATTTGAAATTTCTTTCATCATCACTTCATCAACAGCTAAACGACCAGCAGTATCTATAATAACAACATTAAATCCGTTGGCTTTAGCATGAGCAATACCTGCTTTTGCAATAGCTACAGGATCGTTGTTTCCTTTATCACTATAAACTTCAATTCCAATTTGATCACCAACAACATGTAGCTGATCAATCGCAGCTGGACGATAAACATCGCAGGCTACTAATAAAGGTTTTTTGTTTTTTTTGTTTTTAAGATAATTGGCAAGTTTACCAGAAAAGGTTGTTTTACCAGAACCTTGTAAACCTGACATTAATATTACACTAGGATTTCCTGAAAGGTTAACTCCTTCAGCATCTCCACCCATTAATTCGGTTAACTCGTCTTTAACGATTTTAACCATTAACTGACCTGGCTGTAAGGTTGTTAATACATTTTGCCCAAGTGCTTTTTCTTTTACAGTAGTAGTAAAATCTTTTGCAATTTTAAAGTTAACATCGGCATCTAGTAATGCTCTTCTAACCTCTTTTAAAGTTTCAGCAACATTAACTTCAGTAATACTTCCATGTCCTTTAAGAACATGAAACGCTTTATCTAATTTTTCACTTAAATTATTAAACATAGTCTATCTTCAAATTTACAAGTGGCAAATTTAAGGATTTGAAGTCTATAAATAAAGTTTACAATTATAAAATAATCTAATAAAAAAAAGGGCTACCCATAACAGCAGCCCTTTCTCAACTAAAAAAACTAAAAAACTAATATAATTGTCACTCAAGAGCTAATTACATGTACGTTCCATAACCATTATATCATTTGCTCTTACAAACTCTAATCGGTTATTTTGGCATTCTACAACTGTCCAGTTACCAGTAATGGCCTGAATATTTGGACCAGCTACATTTGAAAACTCTACAACAACTCCGTTTGCAGACATTGATGTTGACCACATTGCTGTTATTGTCATTCCTTCTCCTGTAATAATAACTGTTCCATCTGTATTGAAATTAAAATCGTAATTTATCAAATGGTCATCTCCATTATAGTTTACTATATTCCAAATACATTCTACTAAAAAGCCATCAACTTCTTCTTCTGTACAATTATTAGTACAATTTTCTACAACCAAGCCTATTTCAAAAACAGCAAAATTCCCTTCATTTGTTTCTACTCTTACATAAATTGTTTGAGGATTAGACAAGTTTGTATAAGCCGACGGATTTGGTATTGCATTTGTATTTGATTCAGCATCAGCATGAGAGATATGATAAGTTACATTATGTACTGCTGGCTGAATACAATTTGCATAAGCATTTGTTAAGTTAAAAGTTGCAAATCCTTCTGTACTCTCAGCACATTCAACCATTTCGGCCTCAAAACTTTCAAAACATTCAAATGAATTGTTTGAATTACAGTTTTGGGTAAGCAATAAAGTATCGTTTCCTCTATGTAATACTAATCCATTATCCGAACACTCAACAACTTTCCATTCTCCATTATAGTCTTCAAGTCCTGAAAAATTAATATATACATAAACATATCCTTGAGTAGTTGTTATATCCCAAGTACCATTAAAAAGTAAATCGCCTTCATATAAGGTTGATAAGTTATTATCATTTAAAAAATTAAAAGTTGTAAATGATGGTGTATAACCATTTAATGTAGGAACCTGTCCGCACTCCATTAAATAATCACTTACGTCTCCTTGATTACAATTATTTGTATTAGTATCACAAACTTGTTCTAAAATAATATAAGTATTTGCACCTGTTGCAGATCCTCTAACTAATTTAAGTCTGTCATCATCACATTCAACAACATACCAACCTCCACCTAAATCTTGGCTAAAGTTTGTTAACTCACTAAATGTTACAAGTACACCTTCACTATTAACAAGTGTGCTCCAATTTCCTGTTGCAGCAACTGTACCAGTTCCAGCTATTGTTAAACCTCCATTTTCAGAAAAATACAACTGATAATCAATAAAATTATTATCACCATTATAAGACACTATTTTCCAATAGCATTCTTGTAAATACATGCTCACTTCTTCTTGAGAACAATCGTCTTCGTTTTCATCATCACAATCATCTCCAGCAGCATTAATTGCAGCTTCTAATTCTTGATTACTGTTCACTTCAATAGTTTCACCATTTGCATATACCATAGTTACTGGAAAGTTTAGGCTTGCTAAAACTGCTCCATTGTTTGTGTTCTCCAAATTTTGTAGAAACAAGTATAATTGTTGATCATTTTCTATAACAACCGTTTCAATAATTTGAAAATTTGGGTTGTATAAAGAAAAAGAAATCGGATATTGAAAATCGATACATTCAATAACATCATCAACTTCAGAACATTCTTCAATAAATGCTTCTAACTCATCTTGATTATTAATTACATATTCATTGTAATCATTCAGAGTTATTGTAATTGGAAATAAAAATTCATGCAAAACTTCATCGCTTCCATACTCTTCATATAAATCTTCAAGAAGCTCTAAATCATCTAAAGTATTAATAGTTATTTGCAATCCATTAACCGAAATTGTAACTGGTAAATTAACCGATAAACAATTAGCATTATCCAAAATATCGTCTAGTGATCCATTATTTGCAGAAGTACTTTGCATTAAGTTTACTAGTACAGAGTTAGGTTCAAAAATGCTTTCACTATTTGGATTTAAATCAATAACTTCATTTTCACATGAAGTAAATGTCATGAGGGCAAAAAAGGCTAGGATTAATAATGATTTGGGTTTAAAAAACATAGTATTTTTTTTTAGAGTTCATTAATAAAACAGATTAGATTAAAAAACTCCTACCTTTAATTTTAAAATTTTATAATTTAGGCAACGTAGAAAATTAATTATGAGCAAACAATTACATGAACATATATGTGAAGAACGTCTGTTCTCGTCATTGTTTGAAAAACACTCAAAAAACCTTCATGATTTTTTATTCTATAAGTTTGGTAGCTATCTAAATCCGAGAGATAAAGTTCAGGAAGCCTTTATAAAACTTTGGGAAAATTGTGCTAATGTTACTCCAGATAAAGCCAAGAGTTTTTTATTCACCACAGCAAATAATTTAATGCTTAATGAATATGCACATCATAAAGTAGTATTAAGGCATCAACAATCAACTCCAAAATCGCACACCAATGAAAGTCCTGAATTTATAATGCAGGAAAAAGAGTATCAGAAAAAATTAGAAACAGCAATTGCAAACTTATCTAAAGCACAGCGAGTGGCTTTTTTATTAAATAGAGTTGAAGGCAAACGGTTTAAGGAAATTGCAGAGCTTTTAGATATTTCGACTAAAGCAGTTGAAAAACGAATTTATGGAGCTTTAAAAAAACTAAGAGAAGATATTGATGAGTTATAAGTGTTAAGTCGCAGTATTGAGTCGCAGTCCACTTTTTGGAACTACTGTCAAATGTGACTGTAAACTAAATACTAAAGAAGAAGGTAGGAATTATTTAATGTTAGCTGTTATATAAGTGTAATACAAATTATGAACCGAGAAGATTTAATAAAAAAATGGTTAGATAATAACCTAAATACTGATGAGCTTGAGGCTTTTAAAAAGCTTGAAGACTATGAGTCTTTGGTTAAACTATCCGATAGTGTAAAACACTTTAAAGCGCCAGAATATAATACTTCTGAAGCGTTACAAGATGTTTTGCATGCTATTAAAGCGCCTAAAAAATCTGTACGTTGGGTCCCAATATTATCTCGTATTGCTGCCATATTTGTTGTTTGTTTTGGTGTTTACTATTACACTACTACTCTAGATACTACTTTTAAAACATTAGCCTCACAAAAACAAACTATTGAATTGCCTGATGCTTCAACAGTAGCTTTAAATGCAACTACTACAGTAAGTTTTAATAAAAAACAATGGAATACAAATCGCCAAGTACAACTTAATGGAGAAGCCTATTTTAAAGTTGCTAAAGGCTCAAAATTTGAAGTTATAACTTATGCTGGAACTGTTACTGTTTTAGGAACTCAGTTTAATATAAAACAACGACACAATTATTTTGAAGTTGTATGTTACGAAGGCTTAGTTGGTGTCACCTACAATAATAATGAAACAAAATTACAACCTGGAAACCGCTTACTACTTATAGATGGGAAATTAATTGCTACCGAAAAAGAAAACCAAATTGAACCATCTTGGATTAACAACAATAGTGTTTTTAAAAGTTTACCTTACAGAGAAGTTATTGCAGAATTTGAGCGTCAGTATGATAGGACCATTAATTTGCAAAGTATTAATGACTCACAACTATTCACAGGAAGTTTTACTCACAACAATATTGATGTTGCCTTAAAATCTATAACTTTACCTTTACACCTATCGTATACAAAAACAGACGATACGATTACATTAAAACGTGAGTAAAAATCGTAAAACTTATGCCGTTCTTATAGTCTTTTTTTGCAGTATTTATAGCATTTTTGCTCAACATACTACAAAAGAAAAGCGACCTCTTATAGAGGTTTTAGCGCACTTAGAAACACGATACAACATCCACTTTAGTTATATAGATTCTGCCATAGATAACAAAAAAGCAGCATTACCAGATGAGCAATTAACACTTATTGAAGCCCTAACATTTCTTGAATCCGAAACTAATCTCGATTTTATAAATATTGACGATTCTAGTGTTGTTATATCTAACAGAACAAATCCGTTTAGTGCTTTTATAACTCAAAAGCTTGAAGAGATAGTTATTACTAACTATTTAACTAAAGGTATTTCTAAAAAGAGTGATGGTAAAATTACTTTTAATACTGAAGAGTTTGGTATCCTTCCAGGGTTAATAGAACCAGACATTCTTCAAACCATACAAGCACTTCCAGGAGTATTAAGTGTTGATGAAACGGTTTCAAACATAAATGTAAGAGGCGGAACTCACGATCAAAATCTTATTCTTTGGGATGGCATTAAAATGTATCAATCTGGACACTTTTTCGGATTGGTTTCTGCATTTAATCCGTATTTAACCAAAATAGTAAATGTCTCAAAAAACGGAACCAGTGTAAAATTTGGCGATGGTGTAAGTAGTGTTATAGATATGCAGCACTCTAATACACTTGATAAAGATTTTAAAGCTGGAGCTGGTTTTAATTTAATTAGTACAGATGCTTTTGCTAAAGTACCTCTATCTAAACAAACCGAGTTACAATTATCTGCTCGTCGCTCAATAACCGACTTTATTTTTACACCAACCTACGATCAGTATTCTAAACGTGTGTTTCAAGATTCCGATTTAACCAATAGTACTTCATCAAATAATGAGCAGTTTTATTTTTATGATGTTGCTGCAAAATTTTTATATGACATTACGGATTCTGATCAGTTACGTTTCAATTTCTTAACCATTAATAACAAATTAAGTTATGATGAGCTAAGTACCATAAACAACTCTAATGAAACTTTAGAAAGTAGTTTAAAACAAAATAATTTGGCTGCTGGTGTGGAGTACTTAAAATATTGGAATAACAGACTCACTACAACTGCTCAGATATATATGTCTAATTACGATTTGCAAAGCACTAATTACGATGTTATTAACGACCAACGTTTGTCACAAGATAATAAGGTAAGAGATATTGGATTAAAAATTAATGCGACTAATCACATAGATAGTAATCTAAAACTCCATGGAGGTTATCAGTTTAATGAGGTTATTGTGAGCAATGCAGAAGATGTAAATAATCCAGACTTTACAAGTTTTATTCAACAAGTTATAAGAACCCATTCTATATATGGTGAAGCCGAATTTACCTCAGCCAATAAAAATTCTTATGCACGAATTGGTTTAAGAACTAACTATATTGAAAAATTTTCAGAGTTTTTTACCGAACCTCGTTTAGCTTTAAGTCATAAACTAAACAATGATTTTAGAATCGAGTTTCTTGCAGAATTTAAAAGCCAGACCATATCGCAAATTATCGATTTACAAAACGATTTTTTAGGTATTGAAAAACGTCGTTGGATGCTCTCAAACAATACTACTAACCCAATTATAAAAAGTACACAAGCTTCAATTGGAGTACATTATAACAAAAACAAATTACTAATAAGTGCCGAAGGTTTTATTAAAGATGTTGATGGTATTACAACGCGAAGTCAAGGGTTTCAAAACCAATATCAGTTTGTAGATGCTGTTGGAAGTTACCAAACAAAAGGCATTGATTTTTTAATCAATAAACAGTTTAATAATTTTAGTACATGGTTAAGTTATTCTTATAGCAAAAACGATTACACGTTTGATGATCTTAATAACGGAAACTCATTCCCTAACAATCTAGATATACGTCATGCACTAACCTTTGCAGGTACTTACACAGTAAATAATTTAAAATTAGCATTAGGTGTTAACTGGCATTCTGGAAAACCTACAACACCACCTCAAGACAATCAGAGCTCAACAAATACTATAATTTATACTTCACCAAATAGTGAAAGATTAAGCGATTATTTACGTGCAGATTTTTCTACAACTTATCAGTTTCAGTTTACAAATAAAATAACTGCTAATATTGGTGCTTCAGTTTGGAATATTCTAAACAAAAAAAACAATATCAATACCTACTATAATATTGATGATAACGATAACATTAATAAGGTTGAAAACCTATCGTTAGGCATGACACCAAATGTGAGTTTTAGGGTTAATTTTTAAATTTTTATTTAGAGTTGTAATAATTTACGTTTTAAATTGTATTTTAATTCTCACAAACTAAAATCCTATACTTATGAAAAATCTTAAACTCCTATTTGCTTTTATGTTATTGTTTTTTGTATTTACTACTATTAATGCACAAGATTTTCAAGTCCCAAAAAACTATACACTTAAAGTAGCAGATGACTATAAAAAGTTGGAGAAAGATGTTGTTGATTGCGTAAATTGGCTAGAAAACACACCAATAAATAAAGATGAAAATAAACGAACAGATGCCAATGCATTTTTTATGCAATGGATAACTGGAAGCCCAGACGTTTCAGTAGCTATTTCTTCTTATGTATTAGATTTAACAGAAAAAAATCCAACGCTATTAATTACTTTTATGGGAGCATGGACAAGATATGCTATTGAAAATCCTGAAGACCAAGATTCTTTTAATGGGAATTTTGCAGGTTTAAAAAGCATAATAAAAGTATATACTAACAATAAAGATAGTGGTATAAAAAAAGACAAAAACGTTGAAAAATTACTAAAACTAGAAACTGACGACGATTTAAAAGCATGGCTGACAAAAAACTTGAAAAACTAAAATATCCTATAGGAACTTTTGAAGCTCCTAAAGTAATTGACGATGCTTTAATTTTAACATGGATTGAAGACATTGAGCATTTTCCAACAGCCATAGCAGAGCTAACAAAAAACTTAACTGTACACCAATTACATTGGCCTTACAGACCAAATGGCTGGAACATAAAGCAAGTTGTACACCATTGTGCAGATAGCCACATGAACAGTATTATTAGATTTAAATTAGCACTCACTGAAGACTCACCAACTATACGACCTTATTACGAAGACCGTTGGGCAACACTTGTAGATGGCAACGATAATAATTTAGAAAACACCTTATTGCTACTAAAAGGATTACATGCCAAATTGGGTATACTATTACGTAGTATTACCAAAGAGCAAATGGCAAGAGAGTTTATACACCCAGAACATGGACGACGTTTTCGTTTAGACGAAACCATTGGTATATATGCATGGCATAGTAACCACCATTTAGCACATATTAAACAGGCATTACATTACAAAGGTAAGTTTTAGTGTACCAAAATTTACGTAGAACTACCTATTGATTATTTCAATTTTTAAAATTAACTTCGTTTAACTATCGATATAGATAATTAAAACAATCCATATTGTCGTATTGCCACACATTTGAGAAAAATCCGATGAACATTAAATTTCTGCTAACTTTTTTTACACTTATTTCTGGACTTTCTGTCTTCGGACAATTTAGTCGTGAAAATATTTCAACAGATTCATCTGTTATTGAAATTGTCAGAAATTCGGTTTATCATATTTACGAAGAAAGCTATAAAAACAAGGATTCTGTTTGGTATAGTGTTCATTTCATAAAAGACACGACAAGATTGAACACAGAAGGTTGGAAAAGAAAAAATGGAAAACAACTTGGAATTTGGAAAGAATATAACTTTAACAAACAATTATTATTTACTCGTGATTATGACAATGCAATTTGCGAAGTGAACAGAAAATTATTTCCGCATCACGAAATACTTGAACGAATGAAAAAAAAAGCTGATAGCTTAATTATTTCTAATTATAGTAAGGAGTTTTTCGACAAACAAGTACGTTTCAATTTTAATTGTTATGCTTACGATAAAGATGGTTATGTAGGTAGTTGGACAGAACCTATGAAAAGAAAACCGACTGAATTTCTTTTACGTTATCAAGTCAGATTAAAAAACTCTGACTGGCAAAGTTCGATGATTGGAATTAGTCTGGACGAAAAAGGCAACTATATTCCGAGTCACGACAGATTCAACAATAACGGATTTGAAAAACTAAACTCTGAAAACAGAACTTTTGAAATTGATAAAACAAAAGCTATTTCAGTTGCAAAAAAACACGGATTGAAAGGAGAAAATGTTTCCGAATTTTTAAAATGGGAAAGATTTAATAAAGCAACTTTTTATAATGGACAGTTCAAATATTACATAACCGAATTAACAGACCAAATAGACGAAATAAAAAAAGAAGGTCGTTCGAGAATTACTTATAAGTTCAATGTTTATTCATTTAATCCTTGGACAGGTGAATTTTTGGAAACAAAGAAAATGAAACAAATTAAAGAATGGGGAAAAGACAGCGGATTTACTTCTGGTTTATTACCTGACGAATAAAAAAACGTGTGGCAACAACGTATATAATTTATTGCTAGTTCTAGCCTACTTACGAATATTCCTGCGGAATATTCTATTCGGTTTGTATTTACTAAATTAGTTGCTTAACCAGGCAAATAATCTAAATTTAAAAAACTGAATTAATGCTCGAAATTGGAATTTTAATCTTCGGAATTATTTTACTGATCCTAGGTGAAATCTCACTTAATAAATATGAAAGAAATCGAACTGATAAAGAAAATAATTCAGGTGTTTTTTTCCAATTGAATACTCTCTTGCTTTATAGTGGCTCTATTTTAGTAATTGTTTCATTAATATTCTTATTTAATAAAAACTAATGACAACAACGTCTATAATTAATGGTTAGTTCTCGCGGATTTTCTATTCAGTTTTATTTACTATTTTAGTTAATTAGCCAAGTAATTATAAACCCATAAAAGGCAAAGATTTACATTGAGTTGTAATGTAAAAATGCGTAGAACTACGTATTGATTATGTTGTTTTTTAAACCTAACTTCGTTTAACTATTGATATAGATAATTAAAACAATCTATATTGTCGCATTGGCAAACATATGAGAAAAATCAATCTATTAATATTAGTATTTGGCCTTTTTGCTTCTTTACAAAGTTGTTCTCAAGAATATCCTGAAGAGTTGAGAATTGGAGTTTTTAAAACAATTACAGAATCGAATACAGTTAAATATATGTATCGCAATGCAAACTATAGATACATATACTCAGACGCTCATCCTGATGGAAACAAATTAGCAAAAATCACTTGGAAAAGTTCCGGTTATGAATTGAAAACTATTAATCAATCTAGTGATTTTGATGCATTGATTCAAACCGTAGTTTTGGACGAAGTAAATGGAGAAAACTCCTTTACAGAAACCACTCATACTGAAGGAATAGGATTAAAATTCACTTCGGAGTGGATAAGGATTGATGGTTTACCAGACGAAAAATTAAACGAAATACTAATTGAAAACGGAATAAAAACAAATTGAAATAAATACGTTAGCCACCAACGGCTATAGTTCATTACGGCTTGAAATTACTAATTGGAATTTCAAGCCTTTTTGCTAAATTTATGGTTACCACGGAATGATAGCCAAAACCGTTAAACGAAACTTCAAAAAAATCCTATTTAGGATATGCCTTTTTTATGTTATGTATTAGCTCTTCAAGTCCGTTAACTTTAAGCTCGTAAACGGTTTGTAGCATCTCACCTAGTTTACCTTTTGGAAACCCTTTAGTATGATACCAAACCACATAATATTCTGGCAAATCGATAAGGTATTTACCTTGATATTTACCATAAGGCATTTTGGTATGAGCAAGCTTTATAAGAAACTGTTTATCTGGTTGTAGTAGCAATTGTTTAGTCTTTAGATTTGTAGTACTCTAATGCTTTTAGTTCTTTTTTCACAAACAGCTGCCACTTAGCTTGTGCTTCTTTATTAATAGAGTTATCACTTTCGGTATCGTACAGGTTTTGCATAATTGCCAAATCTGTATTTATTTTTTCATGCAAACGTCGCAACTCATTTTTTAAACGTGGAGATACTTTTAGTTGAGCTACTTCTTTCCTGAATTTTCTAACATGCAATTCGGTGATATCAAAATGAAGCTGCTCATGTGCTAAAATATGGTTATCTGCTCGTTCTTTTATATACCACGATTTGTTAGGATAAAAATGCGCTTTAATGGTTGTCGTAAAACTAACAATTTTGCTTTGTGATTCTTTTACTGAATACTCAAACGTTATTCCAGATGCTGTCACAGCAACTGCATTAGAGCTAGGCTTTGGGTCGCCTTTAAAGTTTTTCCATGATAGTTTTATATTGTCACGCCAAGTTATAACCTCATCGCTTAGAGGTGTAAACGTAAACATAAAATAAAAAAAAACCAGTACTAATTTATAACACATTATTTCCAGTTAAACGTGATATCTTTTTCGATATCAGGATGTAAACTGTAATGTACAGGACATGTATTAGCAGTACGCTCTAAAATGATTCTAGATTTTTCATCTACTTCAACAGGAATATCTAACGTAACCTCAATTTTATAAATTCGCCTTGGGTCGCTCGCCATAATTTTATTTACAGAAGCCGTTGTGCCTTTTAGGTCAATGCCCATATCTCTGGCTTTTATTCCCATTACTGTCATCATACAACTTGCTAATCCTGTAGCAACAGTATCTGTAGGAGAGAACGCTTCTCCTTTTCCATTATTGTCTGTTGGCGCATCTGTAATAAAGGTATTTCCAGATTTTGTATGAGTACACGCAGTACGCAAATCGCCAAGATAAGTTACTTTAGAGGTCATTGTTTTACTTCTTCTATAGTTAAATCTTTATACTGAAGCATATATACTGCTTCGTTAAAATAGCCTCCAAATAGTTTTTTAGAGTATCTAAATTTATTTTCAATATACTCTGTTTCTAAACCACCAACCGAAGCTTTATACAAATCGTCTTCAGACGCTAAACGTAACAATATATCTAAAGTTAAATCAAAACCACGTACTGCATATTTATTTGGCTCAACACCATATTTACTTTTGTATTGCTTCACAAAATTGTTTGGCAAATCGCTACTTGCTACTCTAAAAATTGAAGGATAATGAAATTTTAAATTCGATAGATGAACATTAGAAACATGCTCGTACTCAAAAGCATCTGTCTTGTTTGTAGTGATTAAAATAATTTCTTTATCTCTGCTTGTATTTAAACTATTTAGTGAGTTAGTTACATTCATTACAAAACCGGCATTAGCTGTTTCTAAAAACACATAGTTTTTTCCACTTTTTAAAGCATCACTTATATCTGCAGAACTTATATAATAAGCATCCTTACCTTCTTTGTTCTTTTTTGAATAAATCTGCCTTGCAGTTACAAACTCGGCTTTGAGTTTGGTACTCGTTTTAGTATTAGCTTCATCTGCAATAATAACCACATTAGTTTTAGAAGCATCATTTTTTACTAAATCGATAGCGCATTTTACCAAGTTTTCTTCATTCGGAATGGTTTGAAACACATTATCATAAAGATTTTCTGGTTTTGTTAATGGTGAAATTAATGGAATATGATCTTGTTTAAGTTGTGCTGCTACACGTTCAAAATTTGCTGGTAACATTGGTCCTATTACAGCATCATACGCTGAAAAATCATTATTATCTAATATTTTAGAAACTTCTGACAATTGATTTCTAGTATCAAACACTTTTAAATTAGTAGAAATTCCTAAATACTTAGCCGAATCTAAAGCCATAAGTACTCCTGAATGAAAATCTAAAGACACTGATAATAACCTATCTGTTTTAATAAGCTCTTTGGCTTCTGGGATAGAGTCAACATCTACTCTATTTAACCTAAAAGGTAACATTACAGCAAGACGCTTGGTTTTTAAATTCTTAAGCTCAGTTGTAAGGTTTACAATTTGTGCATCTTCATTAAGTGTTCCTACAGTAATGTTTTCTGGCACTTTTAAAACCATACCTTCTACCAAGCCTGTTTCTTTAAGATTAGGGTTTAACGTTTCTAGCTGCTCTTGGGTTAAACCAAGTTTTACTTTTAAACGATAAAAACCTTCAGCTTTTAATACTGTATAGTAATTATAGTTATCTTCAATAGGCTTTTCTTCTTCAACATTTATATTTGGCACATTTACTTCATCACCTGGTTGAAGCACTGCACTCATATTTGGGTTAAGCGTTTCTAGCTCATCAACTGTAATACCAAATTTATAGGCAACTCTCCATTTTCCTTCTTTTGGCAATACTTTGTATTTTTTTATTGAGTTATCTAATTCAACTTTAGTTATGATGGTTTTGTACTTTGGTATTCTAATTTTATCTCCTTTTTGAAGATTTTCAGAATACAATTGCTTGTTATGTTTTTTAATCTCATCAATCTCAATGTTATACTCTTTAGATAAACTGTAAAGTGTCTCTTTTCGCTTTACTTTATGAGTATCGTAACCTACAAGCTCTTTAGTTTCGGTAGTAAGACTTTCGCCTTTAAATTTTGAATTAGGTATAATTAAAACATTATCTGTTTCTAACTTCTTTTTAGAATCAGGATTTAATGCATAAATATCAGAAGGTGTTACCATGTACTGTTTTGCAATACTCTCAATAGTTTCGCCTTGCTTTACTTTATGAGTTTTAAATTTTTGCGCATGAGCAGTTACGCTACATGTAACAGCAATGATGATGATTAAAAGAAGTTTTTTCATTGTTTTTTATGTTATTCCCATTCTATAGTAGCAGGTGGTTTTGAGCTAATGTCGTACACTACTCTATTAACGCCTTTTACTTTATTTATTATCTCGTTTGATGTCTTTTGTAAAAACTCATAAGGTAAATTTACCCAATCTGCTGTCATTCCATCTGTACTTTCTACAGCTCTTAGCGCTACACATTTTTCGTATGTACGCTCGTCTCCCATTACTCCTACACTATTTACTGGCAACAAAATCGCTCCTGCTTGCCACACTTTATCGTATAAATTCCAAGATTTTAGATTGTCTATAAAAATAGCATCGACCTCTTGTAATATACGAATTTTCTCGCGTGTTAGATCTCCAAGAATTCTAATTGCCAATCCTGGTCCTGGAAAAGGATGACGTCCTAAAAGGTCTTTATCCATATCCATTGAAGCACCAACACGACGAACCTCATCTTTAAACAGCATGCGCAAAGGCTCAACAATTTTTAGTTTCATAAAATCTGGTAAACCTCCAACATTATGATGACTTTTTATCGTTGCACTTGGTCCTCCTGTTGCTGAAACACTTTCAATCACATCTGGATAAATTGTGCCTTGTGCTAACCATTTTACATCTTCTATACGATGCGCTTCGTCATCAAAAACTTCAATAAAAGCATTACCTATTGCCTTACGTTTTTCCTCTGGATCACTCAATCCTTTAAGAGCATCCAAAAAGCGTGCCGAAGCATCTACACCTTTTACATTGAGTCCCATACCTTCGTATTGTTTTAATACGTTTTCGAACTCATTTTTACGTAGTAATCCGTTATTTACAAAAATGCAATATAGGTTTTTGCCTATTGCCTTATGTAACAAAATAGCTGCTACTGATGAATCTACTCCACCTGATAAACCTAATACTACTTTATCGTTACCAAGTTTCTCTTTTAATCCATCAACAGTTTCTTCAACAAACGATTGTGGTGTCCAATCTTGGTTAACTTTTGCTATATGAACTAAAAAGTTTTCTAATAGTTGTTTTCCGTCTATTGAGTGATATACTTCTGGATGAAACTGGATAGCGTATGTTTGCTCACCTTCAATTTTAAATGCTGCATTTTCAACATCGTGAGTACTTGCTAATAATACACCATTGGTTGGTAAATGTTTAATGGTATCACTATGGCTCATCCATACTTGACTTCCTCTTGAAATACCTGCAAAAAATGCTTCGTTTTCTTTTACAAAATCAAGATTTGCTCTTCCATACTCTCTAGTATTAGAAGGCGCTACTTCACCACCTGAAAAATGTGCTAAATATTGTGCGCCATAGCAAACTGCCAATAATGGCTTTTTCCCTCGTATTTGTGATAAATCTGGATGTGGTGCATCGTCTCCTCGTACAGAAAATGGACTTCCAGAAAGTATAACAGCTTTGTATTCTTCAATACTTGTTGGAATTTTGTTGTATGGGTGAATTTCACAATAAATGTTGAGTTCTCTAACTCTTCGCGCAATAAGTTGTGTGTATTGCGAACCGAAATCTAAAATAAGTACCTTGTTGTGTTGCATGTGCAAAAATAACAAGGATTTTAGAATTACGATTTAGTTTTCCGATTTTTTATTCAAATTTCTAAAACTAAAAATTCGCCTTTTAAAGGTTGAAGATTTTCAATGAGTTTTTGCGTAAACTGATTACCATGTTCTAAATAAAATTCAGAAAAATTAGCATTTCGCTCTTGCAGACTTTGCCTTGGGAATAATTCATCTTGTATTAGTCTAATACGCTCTAAAACATCTTCTAATTTTCGCTTTTGTGCTTTTAGTAATCGCTTTTCTAAATTTTCTAAGCCTTGTGTTTGCTTTTTCTCTTGTGCTGCAACTGCACCTTTAAACGATTTGTCGGTTTGTTCTGCTAGTTTATATAAATCTTCAAATTGCTTTTTAAGATGCTCTTTTTGTGGCGCAAAATCGATATCTATTTTTGAAAGCTCTTTAGTTACTTTAGTCATTAAATCGTGCTGATTTAAAAACAAATCTTTTACTGATATATTCAGTTTATTTAGCTTCTCCTTTTGCTTACTTGTAATTAGCAATACTGAATTACGTAGTAAAAGCATTGGAAAAACCACTTTTTGAGCCTCAAAATTAGATTTTAGTTGTAACCAATAAGCTAATTCGCCTCCACCTCCAATATAACAGAGGTTTGGCAACACTACTTCTTGATATAAAGGACGCATAATCACATTTGGACTGAATCGCTCTGCAAAGTCATTAACTTCTTTTAGTAGCTCACTCTTACTCCAAGTAATATTTGTGTTTAGCACCTTAAACGTATCATTATCAAAAACAATACGCTCTCTCAATCCATCATGTATATAAAACAAATTGATTTCGCGTGGTGTGACTTGAATTTTATAATCTTGATTTGATGCTTGGTTGATTTGATAATTCGTCGCTGATACTTTTTTGAAAGATTCTTGTTCGATTAATTCATTCTCAATATATGGAATAAACTGTTGTTTTAACGCTTTATCATTTCCATCGAGAATTACCAATCCGTAATCTGAAAACAAAGCATTTACCAAAAAACGCATGGCTTCAGTTAATGTATGATGCTCTAAATAAGCCGATTTAAAAAGGTCTTTTAATTCTTCTGCATTTTTGCTTTTATCTAATTGTAAAGCAAATACTTCATATACATGATCAAGCTCATCTAAATTCAATTCGCCAACTGCTCCTGAGGCATTTCTATTCCACTGTACTTTTTTGCCTTTAAAATTAAAATAGTTGATTTCTTCAAAATCATGATCTTCAGTTGCCATCCAATATATAGGCACGAAGTTTTGTTGTGGATAAGCCTTTTTTAATTCTTTACAAAGATTTATGGTCGATATAATTTTATAGAAAAAATATAAAGGTCCTGTAAAAATATTAAGCTGATGTCCTGTAGTAATTGTAAATGTGTTGTCTTGCTTTAAAGACTCAATATGTTTTGAAGTTAAATCTGAAATATCAAAACCTTTGTATTGGTTTTTCAAACTTTCTACCAAAACAGTTCTCGACTGCACTCTAACAGACGAGCCTTTTTCTTCTATTTGAGCTTTAAAATTTTCAAGTTTTGGAAACCTGTTATAAAAGGGTTGCAGATGTTGTTTTTCATCTAAATAATCACAAATTAATGATGAAAAATAATGGGTTTCTCTAAACGGAATACAGTCTGTTGGCATAGTTGATATTCAATTCTGATGTAAATATAATGCTCTTAACTATTTTATCTCCTAAATTTTAGTTAATTCGTTTCTCATTTATATCTTTACTTTTACATTCACAAGAAAAAATACAACCATGCAAAAATTTTATATTGCTCTGTTCCTTACACTTAATGCAATCACATTCTCTATTGCTCAAAATTTACAATCGCCAAAAGATTTTTTAGGTTATGAATTAGGCACTCAATTTTCGAGACACCATCAGGTAGTTGATTATTTTAAACACGTAGCATTACAAATACCTAGTCAAGTTCAACTGGAAAAGTATGGCGAAACCAATGAGCGCAGACCTTTGTATGTTGCTTATGTTTCATCTGAAGAAAACATTAAAAATCTTGAAACTATAAGACAAAACAACCTCAAAAATGCAGGTGTTTTAGATGGTAATTCATCATCAAACGATATTGCAATTGTTTGGCTGAGTTATAATGTGCATGGTAATGAAGCATCAAGCACAGAAGCTTCGATGAATACTTTATATAAGCTACTAACAGAAAAGCAAGATTGGTTAAAAAATACAGTTGTAATTATTGATCCTTGTATTAATCCTGACGGAAGAGATCGTTATGCTAATTGGTTTAATGAAACTTCGAGCCAACCTTACGATGTCGACCAACAAGCTAGCGAACATAACGAGCCTTGGCCTGGAGGACGACCAAATCATTATTTATTTGATTTAAACAGAGATTGGGCTTGGGCAACTCAAGTTGAATCGGCTTCACGATTAAAAGTTTACAACAAATGGCTACCTCAAATTCATGTCGATTTTCATGAACAAGGCATTAATGAACCTTATTATTTTGCTCCAGCAGCAGAACCTTTTCACGAAATAATAACCGATTGGCAACGCGATTTTCAAACGCAAATAGGTAAAAATCACGCAAAATATTTCGATGCTAATGGTTGGCTATATTTTACTCGCGAGCGTTTCGATTTATTTTACCCAAGTTATGGAGATACTTATCCAACATATATGGGAGCAATTGGTATGACTTACGAGCAAGCTGGACATGGAATGGCTGGATTAGGCATAATGAATGATGAAGGTATTGAGCTGACTTTAATTGACAGAATAGCGCATCATACAACAACAGGATTATCGACTGTTGAAATTGCTTCAAAAAATGCTCAAAAACTAAATACTGAATTTAAAAAATTCTTCGATAATAATGCTTTAAAATACAAGAGCTACGTTTTACAAGGTAATGCTGATAAAATAAAATCATTAACAGCCTTATTAGACAAACACGATATAAAGTATGGCAATGCAAATTCTGGTAAGGTATCTGGTTATTTATATGCTATAAGTAAAGAAGGTAGTATGACAACTACAGCCAACGATTTGGTGGTGAGCACAAACCAACCAAAAGGTAAAATGATAAAAGTATTATTTGAGCCTAATGCAAAATTAAGCGACTCTATAACTTATGATATTACTGCTTGGAGTATTCCTTATGCTTATGGTTTAAATGCAGTTGCAAGTACATCTTTAGTGCCTTCAAAACCATATAATGCAAACAAAAATGAAACTTCAGTGCAATCTGATGCTGTAGGTTATATTACACATTGGAATAGTTTAAATAATGCAAAATTTCTTGCTGCTTTATTAAAACAAGGCTTTAAAGTTCGTTTTACCGAAAAACCATTCGAAAACAATGGTGAAAATTTTGACAGAGGCTCTCTTATTATTACAAAAGGCTACAATAAAAACATGAATACTTTTGATGCGACTTTAGGAGAAATTGCATCTTCATTTAATGTTAAATTAACGAGTGCAACTACTGGATTTGCTAAAAGAGGTCCTGATTTTGGTTCGCCAGATATAAAACTGGTTAACAAACAAAAAATTGCCATATTATCTGGCAACTATACATCGTCATTAAGTTACGGCGAATTGTGGCACTTTTTTGAGCAACAATTACATTATCCTGTAACATCAATTAATACAGATGATTTTGGACAGGTAAATTTAGATAAATACACTGTTTTAATAATCCCTAATGGTTATTATGGTCGCTTATTAAATGATGCTAATATTGAGAAATTACAAAACTGGATTAGTAAAGGCGGAAAATTAATTGCTATCGATGGTGCTTTAAACAGTTTTGCTGATAAAAAAGGCTTTGGATTAAAACGAAACAAACCTGAAGACTCTACAAAAACCGACAAAAACATTACGCCTTATGCTGAGCGCGAAAGAGAATATACTAAAAACATGATCACTGGAGCTGTGTTTAAATCTAATGTTGATAATACACATCCTATGGCTTTTGGTTATGATAATAGCTACTTTACTTTAAAATTAGGAAGCAGTTCGTATAGTTTGCTAGAAAACGGTTATAACATTGCGTATTTAGGCGACAACCCAAAAAATGTTTCTGGTTATGCTGGTAAAGAGGCTTTAAAAGGCTTGAGTAATTCGTTAGTTTTTGGCGAAGAGAGAATTGGTAATGGAAGTATTGTGTATATGGTTGATAATACTATGTTTAGAAGTTTTTGGGAAAACGGAAAACTATTTTTAGTAAACGCTATTTTCTTTGTGAATAATAATAGTTATGAATTGTAGTGTGTTAAAAACTAATATTTTAACAATAATGACGCTGTTTTTTTCTTAACTTAACGTATTGTTTTTTCACTTCAAAAAAATATAAACAGATGAAAACAAATTACAGTTATAAAAGCTCAATATATATCCTCTTTTTATTCGTTTTTTTAAGCTCATCAACGTATAGCTTTGGCTTTTATCAAGATACATATAAAGAATTTAGAGGTGTTGTTGTAGATCGTGATTCAAAAGACCGATTAGCTTTTGCAACACTTTTTGTAAACGATACTCAAATAAGTACAATTACCAATACAGAAGGTGAGTTTTTACTTAAAGTTCCGAATGAATTTCTAAACCGAAAAATAAGCATCTCCTTTTTAGGTTATCTTACTAAAGAAATTCCGTTGTCTGATTTAAATGGAGAAGACATTCAAATACTTTTAGACTTATCAGTTACTGAACTTTCTGAAGTAAGCATTGTTGCTCCAAAGGATGCACTTACATTAGTAAAAGCTGCTTTAGACAAAAAAGGCAATGAAAATTATTATAATGAAGAAAGCACAATGATTGCTTTTTACAGAGAAACTATAAAGAAACGTCGTAAAGACGCTTCGTTATCTGAAGCTGTTGTAGAAATTTACAAACAACCATATAAGTCTAATAAAATTGATGCCATTAAACTTATTAAAGCACGAAAAAGCACCAATTATAACCGATTAGACACGTTAGCCTTAAAACTGCAAGGAGGTCCTTTTACAACATTATATGCCGATTTTTTAAAGTATCCTGAATTTATTTTCACAGATACAAACCTTTCGGAATACGACTTTAGCTTTGATAAGTCTACCGAAATTAATAACAAAATGATTTATGTTGTAAGGTTTAAACAAAAACCAGACATTACCTATCCTTTGTATTATGGAAAACTTTATATTGATGCTGAAACTTTTGCTTTAACAAGTGCTATTTATAACCTAAATGTTGAAGATAAAGAACTAGCGTCACAAATGTTTGTTAGACGTAAACCAAAAAAAGCAACAGTTTACCCAACACAAGCAGCTTACAGAGTAGATTACCGAACTAAAAACGGTAAATGGTATTATGGTTATAGCAACATACAATTGGTGTTTAAAGTAGATTGGCAAGGTAGATTATTTAATAGTGTATATAGTTTAAATAGCGAAATGGCTATAACAGATTTAAGCAAAGATTTTAAAGATAAACCAAGACCAAGCGAAAGTCTACGACCAACAATTATTTTAAGCGATGAAGCTTCAGGATTTTCCGATCCAGATTTTTGGGGAGAATACAACATTATAGAACCCGAAAAATCTATAGAATCTGCAATAGAAAAGATTAATAAGCAATTAAAAAAATCGTAATACAACAACGATAACATTTTCTAAAGGCTCTAATTTTTTTAGAGCCTTTTATTTTAAACAGAATCTTATCTTTACAAAAAACACATTATGCTAGGTTTAAAATTAGAAACAGATCCACGTTGGGTAACAATAGTAGAGTCTAATATTGAAGAAATTTTAACAGACCATGCTTGGTGTGAACAAAAAGCAGCTACAAATGCCATAACTATTATTACACTCAACTCTGAGCATGAAGATTTGGTAACCGATTTATTGGCATTGGCAAAAGAAGAGCTCGAGCATTTTCAAATGGTGCACGAGATTATAAAAAAACGAGGTTACAAACTAGGTAGAGAGCGTAAAGACAGTTATGTAAACGAGCTTTATAAGTTTATGAATAAAGGCGGAACACGAGTGCAATGTATGGTAGATAGGCTTTTGTTTTCTGCAATGATAGAAGCCAGAAGTTGCGAGCGTTTTAAATTATTATCTGAACGCATAAACGATGAAGAACTCTCAAAATTTTATCGTGATTTAATGATAAGTGAAGCAGGACATTACACCACCTTTATAGGTTTTGCACGTAAATATGGACAAGATGTCGATGTTGAAAAACGCTGGAAAGAACTCATTGCTTTTGAAGGCGAACTCATTAAAAAGTATGGAAAAACAGAAACCATACATGGCTAAATGTACGTAGTTCTACGTATTTTATTTCTCGTTTTAATAAACTAACTTCGTTAAACTTAATTAAAACAATCCATATCGTTGCATTGTGAGTAATTTTGACCAACCAATGAACAAAATATTTTATAATACAAATGGAGATTCTATAAGTGTTATTAGATTTTATTCTGACAAAGAAGTAATTGGTTCTACATTTGGGAATTTTGAAGAGTTCGATGATAAATTCATTAAAATGTTTGACAAAAATGGTTTAATGAGTTATTTGTGGAGTAAAGGAAAGTATATAATTACAAGTAATAAGATAGAATTTGACTTAACTTCTAACCACGGAACAGTTAAATATTATGGTAAATTCAATTCGGATAAAGAATTAGTATTGAGCAGTGAAAGCCTTATAAACGGACATAAGAGCACAAGAAGATATAATACTATTGATTGTTTTCCGGAAAATAATGAGCAATTAAGCATTTCAGATAACTTCTACCCAATAATATTAATACCAAACAAAATACAGACAGCAATATTAAACGAAGTTGCAGATGAAAAGATATATAAACATTTAAACATAACACTTCCAAAACTTGAAAAATTAAAAGAACCTTCTTTCCCAAATTCATATAAATATGTAAAAAAAGAAAAAACTGAATACGTTGGCGATGGATGTATGGCAATTGCACACATACCTATGGTTGTGTTTTTCGCAATAATGTTTTTTTATTCTCTTGGTAAAACAAACATTATTCTAACATTAATTTTTTTAGGTGGTGCAATTTTACTCGGAGCTAATTTAGGTAAGTTTAAAACCAAAACAATTGATGAAAGAATTGATTTATCAAATGAAGAGTTCGAAAAATTAAAAGCAAAATATAGAGAAGATTTAAAAAAAATTAGAGATAAAAATATAGAGCTTGAAAAAGAATATAATTTAAATAAAGAAAATATTGAATTAAGGATAAAAAACACAAAACAGGATATAGCTCTAAAAGAATATTATCAATCACTCAAACCAACTTCGGAGGTTATTCGACATAAGGAAAATATTAAAAGAGGCAAAACAGAGTTAATGTTTTTAGACAGACTTTTTAAAAAATTTGGTAGCCAAATAAAAGTTGATATTGCACCTGACATTAATTCACAATTTTACTTTCCAGATTTTGCATTTATATGCAACAAAACTGGACTTCATATTGATATAGAAATCGATGAACCATATTCGTTTATAGAAAAATTACCTATTCATCATACAGAGTCAAATGACAATGAAAGGAATAAGTTTTTTTTAGAAAAAAATTGGTTGGTAATCCGATTTTCAGAAAAACAAATTATTCAAGAAACAGAGAATTGTATTAAGGTTATTGAAAACACAATAACTGCTTTACAAAATAAATCTGATATAATCGATACAGACTTGACAAAAGAGAAAAAATGGAGTTACGAAGAAGCATTGGTTATGTCGTACAATAATACCAGAAATGAATACTAAAAAACTACTCACAACAATGCCTATAAGTAATTGATAGTTCTAGCCTACTTCTGAAAATCCTCACGGATTTTCTATTTGGTTTTTATTACCAAATTAGGCACTTATACTATGCAAACCATACTTGGTTAACTATACGTAGTTCTACGTATTTTATTTCTCGTTTAAAAAAACTAACTTCGTTTAACTATCGATTAATTTTGTTTATCAAACAAGTAATATCTTTTTCGCTGTATTAGTAAATATTTGAAAAAAAATATGAAAAAATCATTATCAATAATCTCATTATTTCTAATAATTAGTTGTTCAACTTCTCAAAAAGTAGTTAAAAAAGAAAAATGTCCAAAAATCTACAAGAATAATTATACAGAAATATTAAATGAAAAATATGAGACTATCTATAATAAAAACACCATTACATTTAATGAAATAAGATTTGAATGTGTATATTCTGCATTTTACACACATAAAGTTATGTTTGATAAATTCGGAAAATGGGACGAAGCAATTTATCCAAGTAATAAAAAACATCCTATTTTAGTTTGGAAAAAAGTTGACTTATTCTCAAATGGTAAAAAATATAATGTATATACCAATGGGATTGAAGAATGGAAACATATTTATGCGTCTGTCATGGTATTTGACGAAAATGACAAAGATTTACTTTTAATTGAATCTTCAGAAAAAGAAAGTCTTACAAACTATTTTGCAGAATTAATAAAGAAACATAATTTGGAAAATAAAGATTTTTATGAAGTTTATTGGAAAATGGTCGACCCTGAACACTGGAAAAACATTAAAGGATAAAAATACCAATAATAAACTTTACAAGTTAATTGTTATTGTAAACCCTACTTCACAACTTCACCATACAAATCAACCCTTCGACTACGCTCAGGATGACACGACTTCTCCATATAGGTCGAAGTCTGCAGCTTCAGTAATTTTTACCGTTGTAAATTCGCCTGTTTTTAAATAGCATTTTGTAGCATCAATAAGTACTTCGTTATCCACATCTGGTGAGTCAAACTCTGTACGTCCAACAAAATAATTACCTTCTTTTCGGTCTATAACCACTTTAAATTCTTGGCCTATTTTAGTTTGGTTAAGCTCCCAAGAAATTTGAGATTGTATTTCCATAATCTCATTGGCACGTTCTTGTTTTACATCTTCTGGCACATCATCTTCTAAATTGTAAGCATGTGTGTTTTCTTCATGGCTATAGGTAAAGCAACCTAAACGCTCAAAACGCATTTCTTTAACCCATTCTTTAAGGGTTTGGTAATCTTGTTCAGTTTCTCCAGGGTAACCAACAATAAGCGTGGTACGAATAGTCATATTTGGTACTGCTTTTCTAAACTCTTTAAGCAGTTTTGTGGTTTTCTCTTTGGTAGTACCACGACGCATGCTTTTAAGAATACTATCAGAAATATGTTGTAACGGAATATCTAAATAATTACAGATTTTTGGTTCTCTGTTCATCACATCTAACACATCCATTGGGAAACCTGTTGGGAATGCATAATGTAAACGTATCCACTCAATACCATCAACTTTTACAAGCGCTTCAAGTAATTCGGCTAGATTGCGTTTTTTGTATAAATCAAGACCATAATAGGTTAAATCTTGAGCAATTAAAATCAACTCTTTTACACCTTTAGCAACTAATTTTTCAGCTTCAATAACAATCTCTTCAATAGGTGTCGATTTGTGTTTTCCGCGCATTAAAGGAATAGCACAAAAACTACAAGGCCTGTCGCAACCTTCAGCAATTTTAAGATATGCGTAATTTTTTGGTGTTGTTGTTAAACGTTCACCTATTAATTCGTGTTTATAATCTGCTCCTAAAGCTTTTAATAATAAAGGCAACTCTGTAGTACCAAAATACTCATCAACATTAGGAATTTCTTTCTGTAAATCTGGTTTGTAACGTTCACTTAAACATCCTGTTACAAAAACTTTATCAACTTCACCATCTTCCTTTTTTTGCATAAACTCTAAAATGGTATTCACACTCTCTTCTTTGGCATTATTTATAAAACCACAGGTGTTAATTACCACAATATTTCCTTCTTCCTCATGCACAACATCTTTGCCACTGGCTTTAAGTTGTCCCATAAGTACTTCACTATCATACACATTTTTGCTACATCCTAATGTAACAACATTAATTTTATTCTTTTTTAGAGATTTTGTTCTCATTTCAAAAATTTTAGTGTGCAAAGATACAACATCTTTAAACCTTTTATATATTTAACAGTCTTAAATAAAAACTACTCATGAAAACTTCATACCTACTTTATGCTGTTTTACTTATTTTTTTGACGAGTTGCTCCTCTTCAGACACACCAACTGATACTGACCCAACTCCTGAAGCGACTTACTTTCCGCCTCTTAATTCTGAAACTTGGGAAACCGTTTCTCCTTCTGATTTAGGATGGAATCAAAGCCAATTACAGCCACTTTTAGATTATTTAGCGCTTAAAAACACTAAAGGATTTATCATATTACACAACGGAAAAATTGTTGTTGAAAGCTATATGAATGGTCACTCGTCAACATCACCTTGGTATTGGGCAAGTGCAGGAAAAACATTAACAACAGCTGTATCTGGAATAGCACAAGATGAAGGATTGATTAATATTAACAGTAAAGTTTCTGACTATTTAGGAACTGGTTGGACAAGTGCTCCTTTAACAAAAGAGAATTTAATTACTTGCAAAAACTTACTCTCGATGAATTCTGGGTTAGATGATACTTTAGGTGACGATGTATCGCCTGCTAACCTACAATATGTAGCTGATGCAGGAACGCGTTGGGCTTACCATAATGTATATGTAAAAATGCAAGATGTCGTTGCACAAACTAGCAATCAAACTTGGAGTACGTATTTTAATACCAAGTTAAGAGATAGAATTGGTATGAGTGGCAGTTGGATTCCTGTAGGAGATTTAAGTGTGTATTGGAGTAATACTCGTAGTATGGCTCGTTTTGGATTGATGATTTATGCCAAAGGGAAATGGGAAAACACTCAAATAGTTCCTGAAGCGTTTTTAAATGAGGCAACAAATACTTCACAGAGTATTAATCTTGCTTATGGTTATTTGTGGTGGTTAAATGGGAAATCGACTTTTCATTTACCACAAACACAATTTGAATTTAGTGGAAGTCTTATTCCTAATGCACCAAATGATATGTATGCTGCTTTAGGTAAAAACGACCAAAAAATTTATGTGGTTCCTAGTAAGAAATTAGTTGTTATACGAATGGGTGAAGTAGCTAACCCAGAAAACCCAACATTTGGATTATCTGGATTTGATGATGAATTATGGCAAAAAATTAATGCCTTAACTAATTAGTTATAGTTTTTTGGTGCAACTCTCTTTTTTGTAGCTTGCTCATAATCATAAGCCCAACCTAACAATTCCATTTCAGAGAGAGGCTCACTTATAAACGTTAATCCTCTTGGAGCGCCTTTTTCATTATAACCCATTGGTACAGTAATAGCAGGATATTCTGCCACTGCAGCAAAGCCTGCGTGATAATTATTTATAGATAAGAAACCATCTAAATTGTGTGCTTTTGTTGGTGTATCAAAAAACAGTTTTCCGTTAGTTTTTAAGGTGTTTTTTATAGCGTCAAACTCTTCATCTGTAGCATTATCAGCTACAATACCTTCAAAAAGTTTTTGTCCATAAGGCATTGTGTTTATTGAATCTTTTTTGTTAAACTCAATCACATCTTGCACAGATTTTACCATTAAAGATTTATCGGCTGAAGCAGATAAATACACTGGCAAATCATTTTTCATATCTAAATTAAGTAGTCTTAAAAAATCAGGAAGCTCTACTTTTTCTTCTTCAATTTCAACAATAATTGCGCCTTTTAATTTTAAGTCTTCAATTGCTCTAACATATAGAGAATCTTCCATTAAACGTTTGAAAGTTCCAAAGCGCTTGCCTTTAACACTAAAATCTTTAAACCCTTCATCATAAGTCCCGCTTCTTTTAAACTCTTTAGATTTAAAATCGTTTGCATCATAACCAAACATAGCTTCTAACATAATTGCATTGTCAGTTACATTTTTAGTCATTGGTCCTGGAGTATCTAAAGTTGAAGAAATTGGCACAATACCACTTCTACTTAACAAACCAATAGTTGGTTTTAGCCCTACAATTGAGTTTTGGCTGGAAGGCGATAAAATAGAACCAGACGTTTCACTACCAACAGCAGCAACACAAAAGTTGGATGATACTGCGACTCCACTACCAGAACTCGAACCTCCTGTATCAATAATTTTACGTCCATAAGGATTTAAGGTTTGGCCACCAATGGCACTATAACCACTTGGGCAATCGCCACAGAAAAAATATGCCCATTCACTTAAATTAGCTTTCCCTAAAATGAGTGCTCCTCTATCTTTTAAGCGTTGAACAATAAACGCATCGTCCGTTTTGTTATCCTTTAATGCAACAGCTCCTGCAGTAGTTGACATTGCTGACGTATTGATGTTATCTTTTAGTAAAATTGGCATTCCGAAGATGTGATGCTTAAGCATTTTATTTTTTAAATCGATATCTTTTTGTTTTGCCTCTTCTATAACATTAGGATTTAACGCAATAACAGAGTTTAATGATAAATCGTTTTCTCTATCAAATTTTCTGATACGATAGAGATAGAATTTAGTTAAATTCTCATACGATAATTTACCATCTCGTATATGTTTTTGAAGTGTTGGAATATCTTGTTCTAAGATAAGAGGTTTTAAATTTTCATAGGTGTTTTCAGTAAAACTTTCTAAAGCTGTATTGTAAGGCATCCATAAATCAGATGAATTGATATGTTTTGAATCTAAAACCTTAAATTCTCTGAAGTCTTTAGTAGAAATAGCACTAATATCTGTTGACGATTTTTTGTCGTCCTCTGTTTTAGATTCAGAGTTTTTACAGGAAAAAATTAGGAGAAAAGTGAAAATAAATAGAAATGACTTCATGATTAATATTTTTATTAAAAATACTAAAAATAGAACACTTAAATATAATTGTGTTAGCTTCTCAATACAATTTTTAAACACTAGAGTTTTAAAAACCACTCGAAGTGACGAAGTTTTACTTGAAGAATGAATCTACAAATTCAAATTTATTAAAAACCTGAAGGTCGTCAATACCTTCACCTACTCCAATATATTTTACAGGAATTTGAAATTGATCAGAAATACCAATCACCACACCACCTTTTGCTGTTCCGTCTAGTTTTGTTACAGCCAAAGAAGTGACTTCAGTAGCAGCTGTAAACTGTTTTGCTTGCTCAAAAGCGTTCTGACCAGTTGAACCATCTAAAACTAGTAACACATCGTGAGGCGCATCGTCTACAACTTTTTGCATAACGCGTTTTACTTTAGTTAACTCGTTCATTAAATTAACTTTATTGTGCAAACGACCAGCAGTATCAATAATAACCACATCAGCATCTTGAGTAACAGCACTTTTTAAGGTATCAAAAGCTACAGAAGCAGGATCGCTTCCCATGTCTTGTCGTACCATTGTTACATCTACTCTATCAGCCCAAACTTGTAATTGGTCTATCGCTGCAGCTCTAAAAGTATCTGCTGCACCTAAAACAACTTTTAAGCCTTGCTTTTTAAATTGTGATGCTAATTTACCAATGGTTGTTGTTTTACCAACACCATTAACACCAACAACCATTATTACGTATGGTTTTTTATCTTTTGGAATTGTAAACTCGGTAGCATTACCACTATCAATTTCTGATAATAATCCTGCTATTTCTTCGCGAAGAATTTGATTTAACTCAGATGTTCCAAGGTATTTGTCTTTAGCAACACGCTCTTCAATACGCTTAATAACTTTTAATGTTGTATTAACACCAACATCACTAGATACAAGTATTTCTTCAAGATTATCAAGAACCTCATCATCAACTTTAGACTTTCCAGCTACAGCTTTATTAAGCTTTGTAAAGAAAGTTGTTTTAGATTTTTCTAACCCTTTATCTAATGTTTCTTTTTTTTCTGAAGAAAATATTTTTTTAAAAAAACTCATGGTATTACTAATTTGTGAAGCTAAATCAACAATTAAGCCTAATTATAAAGTCTGCTAATTTGTCACTTTTCGGCTCAAATATAGCCATAAAAAAACTGCTTTCAAATGAAAGCAGTTGTAAAAAAATATATAGATTATATTTAGTTTTTCTTTAAAAACTCGTCCACAAACTCTGGTGCCATTACTGACTCAACAAACATGTAAGCGCCTGTTTTTGGAGATTTAACCATTTTTATAGCTTTGGTTAATCTTTTAGATCCTGTTTGTAACGATGCTACTGATTTCTTTGCCATGACTTAATTATTTTATCTCTTTATGAACTGTCATACGCTTAAGGATAGGATTAAATTTTTTAATCTCCATTCTGTCTGGCGTATTCTTTTTATTCTTTGTTGTAATGTAACGAGAAGTTCCTGGTTGTCCAGATTCTTTATGCTCAGTACATTCTAATATTACTTGTATTCTATTACCTTTCTTTGCCATTTTACGTGTCTTTAACGCGTTATGCTATTATTTATATAATCCTTTAGCCTTAGCTTCTTTTAACGCAGCAGTAATACCAATTTTATTGATAGTTTTTAACGTTGAAGTTGCTATTTTTAAAGTTACCCATTTATCTTCTTCAGGAATATAAAAACGTTTTTTGATTAAATTCGCATCAAATTTACGTTTTGTTTTATTCATAGCGTGAGAAACATTGTTTCCAACCATCGCTTTTTTTCCAGTAAGTTCACAAACTCTTGACATTCTTTCTAACTTTAATTTATGTTGTTTAAAACAGTTTGCAAATTTAGTAAAACTTTATAATACCAGCAAACTAAAATTATCACTTTTTTAAAATTTCTTTTTGAAGCATTTCAAAAGCCTTGTTTACTGCTTTATTTATTACTTTAATTCGATGGTTTCCAAAATTGAAAACTTCGGAATAAACTTTGGTTTTTGTAGCAATAGCAATATATACAGTTCCTACCTCAGCATCTGCATCGCCTTTTGTTGGTCCTGCATTTCCTGTTGTTGCAATAGCATAATCGACATTAAATAGTTTTAAAACTGATGTTGCCATAGCCTCTGCAACCTCGCTACTAACAACTGAAAACTTATTAATTAGTGCTTCATCGACTTTTAAAACGTCAATTTTAGCTTCGGTAGCATAACTCACTACGCTACCTTTAAAATAATGTGATGCTCCAGTATTTGCAGTAATAGACTCTGCAATTTTTCCTCCAGTACAACTTTCGGCAGTAGCAATAGTTTTATTTAATTGTATTAATTGTTTACCTATTATAGCTTCAATAGATTCGTCTTCTTCAAAACCAACAAAAATGTCTTTAATTTGTGGCAACAATAAAGCAACTTGCTTTTCGATTTCAGCTTCTATCAAACTTTTATCTGATGCTTTTGCCGTTAATCGTAATCTTACTTTACCAAGACTTGGCAAATAGGCTAACTTTATAAATGATGGTAAATTATCTTCCCATTCTTCAATTCTTGCAGCTAAGTTACTCTCGCCTAAACCATAGGTTAATATGGTTTTATGTTGTATAAATGGAAACTTGAATGCTTGTTGAAGTTTTGGAATAACTTCATTTTCTATCAATCCTTTCATCTCGTAAGGAACACCTGGTAGTGAAATAAATACTTTTCCACCTTTTTCAATCCACATTCCTGGTGCACTTCCAAAAGTATTCATAAGCACTTTTGCTTTTGAAGGCACTAAAGCTTGATCTAAATTAACTTGAGAAGGGACTTGATTGAAATTTTTCCATAGTAACTTGATGTTTTCAGTAACATCATTATTTCTAACTAATGTGTCATTGAAATATTCAGCTATGGTTTTTTTGGTAATATCATCTTTTGTTGGACCTAATCCACCTGTAACAATAATAATATCTGCATTGTCTTCTGCCTCTTTTAATGACTTGATAATATGCTCTTTATCATCTTGAACAGAAGTAATTTGATAAACAGATACACCTATTTTATTTAGTTGCTGTGCAATAAAAGCAGAGTTTGTATCTACAATTTGACCGATAAGAATTTCATCACCAATGGTAATTATTTCTGCTTGCATTAGATATCGAAATCATTTTTAATTTCTTCGGATGCATTCTCTACAGCTTTTAAAACCAATTCTAATTGTTTTGTAACATCAGTATTTTCATTGTTTTCAAATTTTCCCCAATCTTGAACGACTATTAAATCTTCCAATACACCAAGTTCAAATAAATCGATAGTTGGTTTCATTTTATGAGCTGCCTGATAAGTTGTGTAGTAATCGTTTTGAGCAACAGCATTTTTTAATCTCTCAGCATCTTCTGGTACTTCTTCTAAAAAAGCTTGAGCTAAAGCAACAACGAAATCTTCGTCGCCTCCAGCTAGTTCACGTACTCTAAATAATTTATAGTGTTTTTCCATTTATTTTATTGTTATTTTAAACACCTCTTGGTTTTCTATACTTCCAATAAGCATATCGTTAGGTTCTACTCTACCAACTCCAGATGGTGTTCCTGTAAATATAATATCTCCTATCTTTAAAGTAAAATATTTTGATATATATTCGATAAGTTCATCAATTTTCCAAAGCATCAGCTTTGAATTGCCTTGTTGAACCAAAGTATTATTTCTTTGTAATGAGAAATTAATATCGTTTAAATTTTTGAAATTTGTTTTTGGCAACCAATTACCAATTACAGCTGAACCATCAAAGGCTTTTGCTTTTTCCCAAGGTAATCCTTTGGCTTTCAGCTCACTTTGCAAATCGCGTGCCGTAAAATCTATTCCTAATCCAATTTCATCGTAATATTTGTGTGCAAATTTTTTATCGATGTATTTACCAACTTTATTGATTTTAACCAAAATCTCAACTTCATGATGTATGTCGTTAGAAAAATCTGGAATAAAGAATGGTTGCTTTTTTAGTAAAATAGCTGTGTCTGGCTTTAAAAACACAACAGGATCTGTTGGTCTCTCGTTATCGAGTTCCTTTATATGATCTGTATAATTACGTCCTATGCAAATGAGTTTCATATTTTTTAGATTATTAGATTTTAGACCGCTTCACTCATAGATGCTAGACCTTTAATTGGATAAAGTTAAGGAAATTGCTGGAACTGATTGTTTATTTTCATCTTTAAAAATTATCGGAAAATTGAACCATTTCCCATTAGAAAAATAAGCAACTTTAAACGTATTTAATTCTTCTTTAGTTGCTGAAAAAGTTGGAGCATATTTTGTCATTTTCTTTTTTCCCTTCTCACCTTGCATAGTATAAGTCATTTCAAATTCATTAAATGGAATATGGAGCCATTCTAAAACGACATAAAATCCATCTTTAGGAAAAATAATATTGTGTTTTGACATATCTACTTCTACATCTTTCTGTCTTTTTTTAGTTTCGATAAGTATTTCATCAATTATTAAATCATCTTTTGGTAAATCATCTTCGCCAATAGAGAATAGTCTTAATCTAAACTTTGAAGGATGAGATTCAGTTAAACCATATTGCTGTAGATAAATTTTAACACTGTTTAAATATTTAGTTGATTTATAGTCTTCCTTAAAAGGAAAAAATAATGCAATTTTCCATGGATTTGTGCTTGTTGAAAATCCACTTTTAATATATTTTCTTTTTATTGGATTTACAACTAAAAACTGATCTTGAAACTTTTTTGAGATAATAATTTCATCAAGTTCTTCAAATTTTGCTTGTAAATAAATATTGCTTTGTTTAAGTAATTGATTTACAGAAATTATTGAATCTCTATAACCCAATGAGGATAAATGAATCTTTTTATCTAAATTCTTATCTGTAATCTCTAAACTATAACTTCCATCTTCAAGACTAGAAGTTCCGATTTGAGATTCTAAAATGGATAAATTAACATAAGGTATAGGTAGTTTTGTAATATCATCAAAAACAATTCCTTTTACAGTTTTTGTTTGAGAAAAAGATAATAGTGTGAAACATAAAAAAAGACCAAGTAATTTCATTTAGTAATTATTAAATTATACATCATAATATTCCTCCTTTCGCAGAAATTTAGTCTAATTTATTATTAAACGCTCTTAACTTTATAGCTGTTAACACTTTTTTAGTATATAATGGAAAATCGGCATTTAGCAACCAGCCAAAGTAACCTGGCTCATCATTTAATACGTCTTCAACTCGTTTACCTTTATGTTTTCCGAATGAGAAACACTCTTCACCTTTTTTATTATAAGTAATAAAACCTGCGAAATCAGCAAATTTTTTGCGCGAACTAAACTCTGCTAAAAACTTTGTATCGTTTTCTAATTCATCATATTTTGCTAATTGTGCTTTTAAGACTTCAAAAGTAGCATTGGTGTCTGCTTCAGCACTATGTGCATCGTCTAAATTTTTATCGCAATAAAACTTATAAGCCGCTGACAGTGTGCGTTGTTCCATTTTATGAAAAATAGTTTGCACATCTATAGATACTCTATTCTTCATATCGAAATCAACTTCAGCACGAAGCATTTCTTCTGCTAATAATGGAATATCGAATCTATCAGAATTAAAACCACCTAAATCGGAATCTTTAATAAGGTTATAAATATCTTTTGCAAGCTCTTTAAATGTAGGTTTATCTGCAACATCTGCATCAGAAATACCATGAATTGCTGTAACCTCTTTAGGAATTGGAATTGTTGGATTTACTAACCATGTATTGCGTTCTTCCTTGCCATCTGGATGTACTTTTAGTATTGATATTTCAACAATTCTGTCGTTAGTGATGTTTATTCCTGTTGTTTCGAGGTCGAAAAAACAAATGGGTTTGGTGAGATTAAGATTCATTTATGCTATTTTACACAAAGGTAAATAGAATAAACAAAAAAGAACACTAGCTTTTTAAAAACCTATTGACTTTATAAAAAAAATAGTCGACCTTCGTTTAACATTTGATATAAAATATTAAAACAATTTCATATCACTATAGTTAGCAAAAAGCGAAAAACCGAAACACAGAAATGAAAATAAAATTTAAAAAGAAAAGATTGTACATAAATCTAATTCTCGGATTAGTATGGTTAGCACTCGGAATTTTAAATCTGACAGAAGATGATAAAATAAGGTGGACGGATTATGGATATTTAGTAGCTGGAATTTTATACATCGGACATTATTTATACGATTTGACAAATCAATATCTGACTATTGAAAGCGGAACTATTCGAAAGAATGGACTTTATGGATTTGGAAAACGGATAAATTTGAATGAAATAAATTGGATTAAAAAATTTGCGGGAGATTATACTCTAAAAACAGAGGAAAGGGAATTGAAAATCAATACGGAATTAATTGACAAAGATTCGCTGACTGAACTGAATAAAATATTAGGAGAGCTGAATTTACCGCCTGAAAAAACGCCATTTGCTAACAACGTACAAAATTAATTGCTTGGTAAGAGCCTACTTACGAAAGTCCTCACGGACTTTCTTTGCTCGGGAATTATTTACTAAATTTATAGCTTAAACACGCAACTACTCATAGCCTAGACCGTTAAACGAATCTTCAAAATATTATATAAAAAAAGCACAATTTTAAAATTGTGCTTCCTGTTTTATTAGATTCCTGTCTACGCAGGAAGGGCAGCTATATCTCTCTGTTACTATCCCAAGCTTCTAAGTAATCTTTTACAGCTTTAACAAATTGTCCTCCAAGTGCACCATTTACTACTCTATGGTCGTAAGAATGCGATAAGAACATTCTGTAACGTATACCAATAAAATCGCCTTCTGGAGTTTCAACAACTGCTGGCACTTTTCTAATTGTGCCAAGAGCTAAAATACCAACTTGTGGCTGATTAATAATTGGAGTTCCCATAATACTACCAAAAGTACCAACATTAGTTACTGTATATGTTCCACCTTGAATATCATCAGGTTTTAATTGGTTTAAACGCGCTCTGTTAGCAAGATCGTTTACTTTTTTAGTCATACCAACTAAGTTTAATTGGTCAGCATCTTTAATTACTGGAACAATTAAATTTCCATCTGCAAGAGCAGCTGCCATTCCTAAATTGATATGTTTCTTCTTAATTATTGAATCGCCTTGAACTGAAATATTCATCATAGGAAACTGCTTGATTGCTTTTGCAACCGCTTCCATAAATATTGGTGTAAACGTTAAGTTTTCTCCTTCGCGTTTTAAGAATTCATCTTTAACTTTATTTCTCCAATTCCATATTTTAGTAACATCTGCTTCAATAAAACTTTGAACATGTGCCGAAGTTTGAACAGACTCTACCATGTGATGAGCAATTAATTTACCCATTCTAGACATTTCAATAATTTCGTCATCACCACTTGCAACAACTGGAGCTGCTTTAGTTTGCTCGGCTCCATTAGATTGTACTGTTGCTACTTTTGGAGCTTCAGTTTTTGGAGCTGCTACTTGTTGTTGAGCAGGTTTTGAGCTTCTATTATCTATATAAGCAAGAATATCATTTTTAGTAACACGTCCTTCTTTTCCTGTTCCTAGAAGTGTATCTAATTCTGCTTGAGTAATTCCTTCTTGCTTAGCAATATTTCTTACTAATGGTGAGTAAAATCGGTCTTCTGATGATACTACAGCAGCAACTGATGTTTTTGCAGCTTCAACCGTTTGAGCAACTTGAGCTACTGAAGCGCTTTCTGCAACAGCTTCTTGTTTTACTGCTTCAGCTTTTGGAGCAGATGTATCTACTGATGCTTTTGCATCGGTCTCTATAATTGCAATTGTTTGTCCAACTTGAACAACATCATCTACATTAAAAAGCATTTCAACTAAAACACCTTCTACTTCACTTGGCACTTCACTATCTACCTTATCTGTTGCGATTTCTAACACTGCTTCATCAGCTTCAATAGTGTCTCCAACATTTTTTAACCATGATGTAATTGTTGCTTCTGCTACACTTTCTCCCATTTTAGGAAGTTTCAGTTCAAACTTTGCCATATTCTTATTGTAATGCTAAATTTTGTATTTGCTGTTGCAAAATTAGTGAAAAATGATGTAATACATTATAAAATGCTCACAATTTAAAAGTCTAAAAAAATCTTTTTTGAAGTTAATTTATTTAAACCCTTAAGGTTTCAAACTCAATAGAATTGCTAATAAGTTGTGATTCTAATTCTTTATTTGAGTTAATAATTATGTTCTTGTTAGATATTTTCATTAACGGTAAATCATCAATATGGTCAGTAATAAAAGTATCTATTTCAGTACAATTATTACGTTTTAAAATGTGCATAACATTTATCTTCTTTGTTTCTCTAATGTTTTCAGAAAAATTGTGAAAATCTGCTTTTGGAAAGTCTGTTGCCGAACAAAAATGAAAATTATTTTCTTTTGAAATTATTTCAGCGTAACACAAAGGAGCTGCTGTGGCTAGGATTTTGGTATCGTAATTACTGTTGCTAACCTCAGGAATTGTGTTTTTATATTTTGATATTTTATGAGCAAATTCTGAATAGTCAATATTTTGCTTGTCTTTGATATAACTTAGGATATAATATTTCATTTTAGAATGAGATATTAATCTGGCAATACGGAATTTAATAATCGTAACAATTTTTACCAGTAGAAATAATTCAAAATTTTTAATACAATGAATCAATAAAAACTTTAAAAAATGATGGAATGTATTTATTGAATATAAAGTACCATCTAAATCAACTACTAAAACTTTATGCTTCAAAATATTAATTTTTAAAATCTAGCGACCAAGGAAATCTCACTAGTATGTTTTTATAAAGATAGAAATCTGGTTTAATAATCGATTCGTTTAATGTCCAAGAAATAACTGCTATTTTAATTTTAGCCTTTGGAAATCGCCTTTTAATGTTTTCATTTACCACAAACATTGTTTTGCCAGAGTCAATTGCATCATCAATAATTAATATGGATTTAACTTCTTCTAATTGAGGAAAATTTAAATCTATATCTTGTTTTGCTAAATTATTAAAATCTAAAGATTGGATTGATTTTTTAACTTTATTAGATTCGATATGCCTTAGTTTATTCAGAATTGAATATGGCAACATTTTTAGAAGTGGAACAAAAAGCCTTTTATTTTTTTTTGATGTATTAGCCTTTTTAAGTTTAACAAATCCAAAAACATTTGCTTCAGTTTTTTTAGATGCTTTAATAGAGTCTAGCATAATCCCTCCACCTTGAAGAATTCCAATAACCATATCAGGATTAAAGTCAATTTTTTCGATTAACTCTATACATTTTTTATTAAAATGCTCCTCATTTAAAGTTATTACCTCCATTAAATAAAAACTATTTTTATGATTTTAAAGAAGACTCAAATGGTATTCTGTTCATAATACTTCTACCAAGTGTTACCTCATCTGTATATTCTAATTCATTGCCAACAGAAATACCTCTTGCGATAGTTGATGTTACTATATCGCAATCTTGTATTTGTTTGAAGATATAAAAATTTGTTGTATCTCCTTCCATTGTTGAACTTAACGCGAATATAAGTTCCTTTATTTCGCCTTGTTTAACTTTATCTACTAAACTAGTTATATTTAAATCGTTAGGACCTATGCCATCCATAGGAGAAATTTTACCTCCTAAAACATGATACAAACCTCTAAATGAGCTTGTGTTTTCGATTGCCATTACATCTCTTACGTCTTCAACCACGCAAATAATGTCACTAGTCCTATGTGGATTAGCACATATTTCACAAAGCTGAGTATCACTTATATTATGGCAACTTTTACAAAACTTAATTTCGTTTCGCATATTTTGAAGAGCACTAGCTAATTGCATAGTTTGGTCGTTTGGCTGACGCAATAAATGTAACACCAAGCGTAATGCTGTGCGTTTACCAATTCCTGGTAATTGCGACATTTCGTTAACTGCTTTTTCGAGAAGCTTTGAAGAGAATTCCATATTTGCGAAATTACTATATTTTATGAACTATTAATAGAATAAAAAAAGTCCAATACTAAAATTTAAGTATTGGACTTTTAAATTAATTTTTTTTGCGTTACTCAACAATAAGCTTTTTTGTTACTACACCAGCTTCATTATTAATTTTTACAAAATATAATCCTGAAGCATACTGAGATACATCTATCTTAAACGTACTGTTTAAAGTAGCACTTTTTGAATAGTACATTAACTTACCTAAAGAGTTAAAAATCCTTATTGATACATCTTCATTTTTGCTCCAAGATATATTAACTTCTTTAGCTGCAGGGTTTGGATATAATGAAATATTATCTAGCTCAAATTCCCCAACACTTAAATTAGGATCAAATAAAGGCGATCTCCATAAGCCACGTCCATAGGTTGCAGCATAAATCTTATTTTCAACCGTATTAATTTCCAGCTCACTAATCTGAACATTTGGTAAATTATTACTAAAAGGTTTCCAACTATTACCTGTAGTGTTGTCTATATAATAAACACCATAATTCATTCCTAAATAAAGTCCATCATTCCCATTTGGAGACCAAGCTAAAGCTAATGCACTAAAGTTTGGCAAATCAAATCTGTATGATGTCCAACTTGTTCCTGCATTTGTAGAAACATATACTTTTTGTGTTCCACTAGTAGCAATAGCAATTTTATTATCATCTGTAGGATGCACTGCTATTGAGTTAATTGTCCCGATAAAACCAGTAACTTGACTCCAATTACCACCTGCTCCTCCTAAAAAAGTTCTATATAAATTACTTCCTCTTGCAGCATACATAGTAAAACTAGAAGATGGTGCGATCTTTAAATGATCTAGATTACTTCCAAAGTTTTGAGAAATTGCAGTCCATGAAGCGCCTCCATTTGTAGATTTGTAAACTTGATCATATCCAGAATAGATAACATCTTGTGTATTTGGGTCTTGCTCAAAAGGAGTTATCCAATTTCCTGATTTTCCATCAGGTTCGCTTAAACCAAAATATGAATTACCTCCATTAGTTGACTTATACAATGAACCATTTTGTGATGTTCCATAAAGAATATTATTATTGTTTTTATCAACAAACGACTCCATACCGTCAGCACCTAACCAGTCTCTCCAAGTTCCAGCAGTAGTATACACAGACGTTCCATTATCTTGAGCTCCTCCGCTCACAATAACAGGACTTGATTGGCTAATTCCAATTTTATAAAATTGTCTAATACCTAGCCCAGCGGTTAAGTCAGTATAATATGAATTATTTACAACTGTTGGATTATTAGCTACATAAATTCCACCATCACTACCTATATATAGTTTTGAACCTATATATTCCATTATATCAATATCAGCATGGCAATACCCAATGTTTCCCGATGCTGCTCCACCAGGTGTCCATTGAGAAGTTATACTAAAAGATATACCTCCATCAGTTGACCTCCAAGAGTTAATTCCAGCTATATGAACATCATTAACATTTGCAGGATTAACAGCAATATCCATATCTCTAGGAGCCTGACCTCTCCCAACATCTCCTGGATCTTCAGGGTTTGAGCTATAACCAAAATAATTTTTACCTGAATGATTAAGCATTAAAAAAGTACTACCACTATCTGACGATCTATAAAACCCTCCAAAAGCTCCACTATTAGCTTCTAAGACATAAACAACTGAAGGGTCATTATCTGACACTCCAATCATTTTTGGCCCACTATTAAATCCAGAAATGGTTGTAAAAGTAGCTCCTCCGTCTGTAGATTTATAAACCTGACTACCTGATGCATATATTGTGTTTGTATCACCTGGTTTAAACTCAACATCATAACCATTAGTTGCGCCTGAATCAATTAACGACCAAGTTGTACCACTAGTTGTAGATTTATAGATACCACCTCCTTGAACACTACAATACATTTTAGTTGTATTATTTGGATCAATAAGTATTTTATTTACAGTTCCTCCACCAGTTATAGAAATTAAACTCCAGGTTGAACCTGCATCTGTTGATCTAAAAATTGAACCATTAGTTGAACCCCAAAAATAAGTTGAAGAATTTGTTGGGTCAATTGCTAAAGCATATACGTTTAAATTAGAAAGATTATCGGTTAACACTGTCCATGTAGTACCACCATTTGTTGTTTTCCAAACTCCACCAGTATTTGCACCAACTATAATATGATTAATATTAGTTTTATCTACAGCTATTGATGTAATTCTACCAACTCCTGGATTCCAACCTGATGTAGCATTCCATGATGTAGGCCCTAATTGCTCCCAATTACCAGTATCGGCAGCTGTAGATCTAGAATTAAAACCATTTTGATTTAAATAGTTATTATAATTCTGAAGTTCGTTATAATAAAACTCAGGTGTTTTCAGCATTCCATTTTCATCCATATTTCTAAGAGCGTTATACTCCCATCTTTTATACGGATTATATCCTTTTCCTCTTTCTGTTCCAACTGTAGCAAAATAAGCTTCAGCTTCAGCTTGAATTTCTTGTACTGTATAAGTTCCAACTTCAATCATTCTTAAATACTCTTGAGACCAAGAGTTTAAAGCAAAAAAGCATAAAACTAAAGTGATGTAAAAATTTCTCATGTAAGATTACTTAATGTTATTATTGTTTATAAAGATTTCAAAAATAGTACTTTTTTAATAGATTAATTACTAAATAATTAGCTTTTAACACCTATCTAATCTATATATGCTTTATGTTTTAATAAAAAAGAATCAGTTTGCAAAAAAGTGCAATAAAGATTTTTGAATTGTTATTTTGTATATTTCGACTCTTAATAACAACATATGCAACCTATACACGTCCTACTTTTAATTGCAGTTTATTTTGGAATTTTAATTTTTATTTCATACCTCACAGGTAAAGAAGACAGTAACGATTCTTTTTTTAGAGCAAATAAATCATCTCCTTGGTTTTTAGTAGCCTTTGGGATGATTGGAGCGTCATTAAGTGGCGTCACTTTTATTTCTGTTCCTGGTGATGTGGGTAGCGGAATGTTTGGCTATATGCAAGTTGTTTTTGGCTATTTATTTGGCTATTTTGTTATTGCTTTTGTTTTAATGCCAATCTATTACAAACTTAACGTAACATCAATATATGAATATTTAGGCGATAGGTTTGGTATTGTAAGTCATAAAACAGGAGCATTATTCTTTTTTATATCTAGAGTTCTTGGCTCGGCTTTTAGGCTTTTTTTAGTTGCAAGTGTTTTACATGAATATGTTTTTAAACATTGGGACTTCCCATTTCCTTTAACTGTTATTATCTCCGTAGCATTAATTTTACTATATACATTTAGAGGTGGTGTAAAAACAGTTGTTTGGACAGATACTATTCAAACTTTATTAATGTTAGTTGCTCTAATTGTAACCATTGTACTTATATATCAACAAATGGGTTGGGGATTAGGAGATTTTATTGGTAGCGATGCTATTAAAAAGTATGACAAAATTTTCTTTTTTGATGACATTCTAGCTAAGAATCATTTCTTAAAACAATTTTTAGGAGGTATGTTTATAGCTATTTGTATGACAGGCTTAGACCAAGATATGATGCAAAAAAACTTAACTTGTAAATCTCTAAAGGATGCCCAAAAAAACATGGTCACCTTTAGCATTGTTTTAGTTTTTGTAAACTTTATATTTTTGCTATTAGGTGCATTATTATTTGTTTTTGCTGAAACAAAAGGAATTAGTGTTCCTGTTATTGATGGTGTTGTAAAAACCGACTTACTTTATCCTGAAATAGCACTTCACTCAGACTTAGGCTTGTCTGTAGCCATATTCTTTATTCTAGGTTTAATAGCAGCTGCATATTCAAGTGCAGATAGTGCTTTAACTGCATTAACAACATCATTCTGTATTGACTTTTTAAACATTGAAAAACGTCCTGAACACACTCAAAAAAGAACTCGTAAAAAGGTGCATATTGGTATGAGTGTTTTAATGATATTAGTCATAATCTGCTTTTATTATGTACTAAACCAAAGTGTAATTAGCGGAATTCTTACAGTTGCTGGTTATACTTATGGACCATTATTAGGTTTATTTGCTTTTGGTATTTTAACTAAACACAAAATTAAAGATAAACTTGTACCATATGTTGCAGTAGCTTCGGTACTAATAAGCTATATTCTGGCCAATCTGCCTTCAGAATATTTAGGTGGCTATAAATTTGGATACGAGTTATTAATCTATAATGGTATTATAACTTTTATTGGTTTAGTATTGATTCGTAGACAATAATACTAATGTACAAGATTCTTCAAACTGTATAGATTTTTCACTTAGCAATTTGTAAAATTCAGGATTTTCAGTTCCTGGATTAAAAATAACACGCTTAGGGTTTAACGACATTATATAAGCATAGTATTCTTTTTGATGCTGCGCACTTAAGTACATTGTTACTGTATTAATATTATCATATTGTTCTAATTCAGTATCAATATTTACTCCATTTACTTCTCCTTCTTTTAACCCAAAAGCTACAACTTTATGACTAGCATCTACTAGCCTTACAATTGCTAAGTTAGAATATCGTGAAGGATTTAATGAGGCTCCCATTACCAAAGTTTTCTTCATGTGTTAAAATGTTGTTAAGGTATGTTAAAAAGAGTAACACATTCCAAAATTAAGCGTCTATGAAATAACATCCTAATTAATTAGGTTTTAAAATCAATCAATCAAAAAACAATCAAAAATGAAAAAACTCATGTTCATTTGTGTGCTTTTACTATCTGTAATTGTAAGTGCACAACCAGCTAAAGAATTAAGAGATGGAACTGTCTCAGGGCGAGTAATCGACGCTTCACTAAACCAACCACTCCCTTATGTTAATGTAATTATTAAAACAACCGCAAACCAAACTATTACGGGAGGAATAACAAAAGACGATGGTACTTTTGAAATTAAAAGTATTCCCGAAGGCGATGTTGTTGTAAGTATTCAATATATCGGATTTAAAACTATTGCTAAAACTGTTTCTGTTGGAAAAAACGGTTATGATATAGCTCTAGGAGATATAATGCTTGAAGAAGATGTTGCTAGTTTAGACGAAGTTACTGTTGTTGCAGAGGTAACAACCATTCAACAAAAAGTTGACAGAAAAGTTATAAATGTTGGAAAAGATTTAACTACTACAGGACCAACAGCTTCAGATATTATGAATAATATACCATCTGTAAACGTTGACCAACAAACTGGAAATATAAGTTTACGAGGAAACGAAAATGTACGTGTTATGGTAGATGGTAAACTATCTAATGTGCCAATTGCTCAATTATTAAAGCAGATTCCTTCTACATCAATTAAACAAATTGAATTAATCACAAACCCATCAGCAAAATATAATCCTGAAGGCATGAGTGGCATCATCAATATTATTCTTCATAAAAACACCAATATTGGATTTAACGGAAATATTAATCTTGGATTGACAAAAGAGATTTATGCAAAATTTAATAGCTCAATAGATTTAAATTATCGCAACGGAAAATTCAATCTTTATGGAAGCTATGGCAATAATATTGGCAAATCTGCGAATTATGGTAGCATTGAACGTTTAGATGATAATTCTGAACAGCTATTTGATTTTTTTAACAACAACAAATCACATTTATATAAAGTAGGATTAGATTTTTATATGAATGATAATAATACTGTTTCATTCTTTACAAACCAAAACATATATGATGGTTTTGGCGCTGGAACAACAGGAGTATTATATCCTAATCAACCTTTACAACAGCAAATTTTTGATAACGACACACAAAACTTATCGTCTCAATATAACGGTGTATTTAATCATAAGTTTAAAAAAGAAGGTGAAAAATTAGATATAGAAGCAGATTATAGTGTTTTTAGCCAAGATGAAATTGCAAACTTCAACTTTCAAAATTTCTCTTTTCCTCCAAACTATAGTGATTTTGTAAATACTGATAGAGATCAAACTACAATAAATGTAGATTATGTAAATCCTTTATCTGAAAAAGCAAAATTAGAAATTGGTGCTGAAGCAAGGTTATTTGATACTAAAATTGATTATACTTCTACAGGATTATCTGTAAATGAAAATCAAGATAACATACCTAATAATGGCGATGAATACATACCAACACCACAAACAGATTTTAGTTATAAAAGAGATATCTATTCATTATACGCTACTTATGGTAAAACATTTGAAAAGTGGAGTTATCAAGTTGGCTTAAGAGCAGAAAGTGTTATGGAAGATGCAAATGCTTTCCGTACCTTAGAAAACTCTACAGAAAACACACCGTTTGAAAACGATTACTTTCAAGTATATCCATCAGTATTTTTAACCTACAGTCCTAGTGATAAAAACTCATACCAAATGAGTTATAGTCGACGTGTAGACAGACCAGGTTTACAACAAGTAAATCCTATTAGAGAGTGGAGTACACCTTTAATTTCTTCTTTTGGAAATACAGAGTTACAACCACAATTTACAAACTCAATTGAAGCAAATTACACCAGAAAATTAGAAAACGGATCAATAACAGGTGGTGTATTTTATCGTCTGGTTGAAGATGAAATTAATAGAGCAGTTTTTATAGATAGATTAGATATTAATAAAAACATATTAACCTACGATAACTTCGATAACACTACTGCCTTTGGAATTGAGTTAAGCAGTAATTTCAGACCTACAAAATGGTGGAATTTTAATGCAAGTTTTGACTTGTACTCTAGAAAACAAAAAGGAATTGCCGAAACTTTAACTGCACCTACAAATGTTGCTACTGTTGACGATATTATTTTAGAAACTATTGAGGTAGATAATCTAGTTTGGAACTTTAGAATGTTTAATAATTTTAAAGCAACAAAAAAACTAAACCTATCAGTTTTTACTATGTATAGAGGTGAAGAAAAAGGTTTACAGTTTACCAGAAAGCCAATGTTTATGGTTAACACAGGATTACGCTATTCGTTCTTAGAGGACGACAGAGCTACATTTAGCTTTAATTATAGCGACATCTTTAACACCATGAAGTTTGAGTTTGAAGGAGACAGACCAACACCTCAAGCTGGACAGTTTAATTGGGAAAGCAATTCTTGGAACATTGGATTATCATATCGTTTTGGAGGAGGTAAATACAGAGCTTTACAACGTAAAAACAGAGATGATAATGAAAAAGATGGAAGTGGAGGATTTATATAAAAATTTTAATAGCCTACATAATAGTTGATGGTTAGTGTTAAGTCTGGCTATTAAATAGAAAACCCGAAACCTAAAGTTTCGGGTTTTTACTTTTAATAGAAATAAATTGTTAAAGTTTGATAATCAGTGTAATGAATATATAATTTATTCGTCTTTATATAAACACTAAACGAATTTTAGATTAATTTGAATTAGCCTTCTACTTAAACATGAGTTCGATTTTTTATTAAGTGTTATATAAAAGATTAATAGCATTAAAACCCAAAGCATTTTGTTTTGGGTTTTTTATTATTGTTAACTAAAGTTAAATATGTTAAAAATTGAAATAAAATTAAAATTCTAACGTCTATAAGTAAGTGATAAGTTTTAAAAGGTTAATTAGTTTAATTGGTTAGTTAAATTGGTTAATAGCTGAAAAGCCCAAACCTGATAGGTTTGGGCTTTTTTAATTTCTGCTTCCGCAGAATTTTATTTTTTACCATTTAATAATAACACTTCCCCAAGTAAATCCGCTACCAAAAGCAGCCAATACTACTGTATCGCCTTCTTTTACTTTGCCTTGCTCCCATGCTTCTGTTAATGCAATAGGAATAGATGCTGCAGTTGTGTTTCCGTATTTCTGAATATTATTAAAAACTTGGTCATCACTCAAACCAAATTTTTTCTGTATAAATTGTGCAATACGTAAATTGGCTTGATGCGGAATTAACATATCTATATCTTCTTTTTGAAGATTATTTTTCATTAACCCTTCCATAATTACTTCACTAAAACGAACTACTGCATTTTTAAATACAAACTGTCCATTCATATAAGGAAAATAACTTTCGTCATTAGGATCGTTATCTTTTATAATATCATTTACCCAACGTTTTCCCATTCCTGGTGCAATTAACACTAATTCTTCAGCATGTTCGCCTTGCGAATGTAAATGTGTCGATAAAATTCCTTTGGTTGTATCTTCCTCTCTTGTTAATACTGCTGCTCCTGCTCCATCACCAAAAATTACTGTAACACCTCTACCTCTTGTGGTTTTATCTAATCCATGTGAATGTAATTCGCTACCAATAACAAGCACGTTTTTATACATTCCAGATTTAATGTATTGGTCTGCAACTGAAATTCCATATACAAATCCAGAACACTGATTGCGTATATCTATGGCTCCAACAGTTTTAATATCTAATGCGTGTTGCACTTGAACTCCTGGTCCAGGAAAATACATATCTGGGCTTAAGGTTGCAAACACAATAAAATCGATATCATCTTTACTAATTCCTGCGCGTTCAATAGCAATTCTGGCAGCCTTTACTCCCATTGTTGCTGTTGTATCTTCAGAATTTGGTTTTACCCAACGACGCTCTTGTATTCCTGTACGTTCTTGAATCCACTCATCACTGGTTTCCATGAATTTTGACAAATCATCATTAGTAACCACATTATCAGGAACATAATGTCCTAGTCCAATTATTTTCGAATTATACATGCTCTTAAAATTTATTCAATATACTTTATTAATTATGAATCATGCAAAAGTAAGTGTCGCAATGTAAATAATAATACCATTTTCGTAAAATTTTGTTTATAAAATGTCAGTTTGTCACCTTTTCAGTCTTGGTACTTTTTTTGACTAACAATTTCAAGGAAATTAAGTTTAACAAATAACCGTTTCCACTTTTGTGGAAACAATTAATAATTTAAATATGACAAAAGGAAATATTAATGTTTCGGTAGAGAATATCTTTCCTCTCATTAAAAAATTCTTATACAGCGATCACGAAATCTTTTTACGTGAGCTAATAAGTAACGCAACAGATGCGACTTTAAAATTAAAGCACATGACTACTGTTGGCGACTCTAAAGCAGAATATGGCAACCCAATAATTGAAGTTAAAATTGATAAAGAAGGCAAAAAACTTCACATTATTGATCAAGGTTTAGGAATGACTGCCGAAGAGGTTGAGAAATACATTAATCAAGTTGCTTTTTCTGGTGCTGAAGAGTTTTTAGATAAGTACAAAGATTCTGCTAAAGATTCAGGAATTATTGGTCATTTCGGACTTGGTTTTTACTCAGCCTTTATGGTTGCAGAAAAAGTTGAGATTATTACAAAATCACACACTGGCGAACCTGCAGCACATTGGACGTGTGATGGCTCACCAGAATTTACTTTAGAACCTTCTGATAAAACAGAACGTGGTACAGAAATTATTCTTCACATTGCTGAAGATTCTACAGAGTTCTTAAAAGAATCTAGAATTAAAGAGTTACTTACAAAGTATAATAAATTTATGCCTGTTCCAATAAAGTTTGGAACCAAAGAAGTTAATGTGGCTTTACCTGAAGATGCTCCAAAAGACGCAAAACCAGAGAAAAAAACAGTTGATAATATCATCAACAACCCAAATCCTGCTTGGACAAAACAACCAACAGATTTACAAGACGAAGATTACAAATCGTTTTATAGAGAGTTGTATCCAATGCAATTTGAAGAACCTTTATTCAACATTCATTTAAATGTAGATTATCCGTTTAATTTAACTGGTATTTTATATTTTCCAAAAATGACGAACGATATGAATATGCAAAAGGATAAAATCCAATTGTATCAAAATCAAGTGTTCGTTACAGACAATGTTGAAGGTATTGTACCAGAATTTTTAACCATGCTACGTGGTGTAATCGATTCGCCAGATATTCCTTTAAACGTATCGCGTTCGTACTTACAAGCAGATGGAGCTGTAAAAAAGATTTCATCTTATATTACTCGTAAAGTTGCCGATAAATTAAAATCGTTATTCAACAATAATCGTGAAGATTTTGAAGCTAAATGGAACGATATTAAAATTGTTATCGAATACGGAATGCTATCTGAAGAAAAATTCTTCGAAAAAGCAGATGCCTTTGCATTATATCCAACAGTAGATGGTAAGTATTATACCTACGAGGAACTTTTCAATAAAATAAAAGCAAATCAAACCGATAAAGACGATAAATTAGTAATCCTTTATGCGTCTAACACAGATGCGCAACACAGCTATATTGAAGCTGCAAAAGCTAAAGGTTATGAAGTATTGTTATTAGATTCGCCTATTGTATCGCATTTAATTCAAAAGTTAGAAAGCACTAAAGAAAACATTTCTTTTGCACGTGTAGATGGTGACCATATTGATAACTTAATTAACAAGGAAGAAACTAAAATTTCTAAATTAACAGACGAGCAAAAAACAGAATTAGAAACGGTTTTAAAAGACACTATTCCTTCTGAAAAATTCATGGTTCAGTTAGAAGCTATGGATAGCAATGCATCTCCTTTTATAATCACGCAACCAGAATTTATGCGTCGTATGAAAGAAATGCAGCAAACTGGTGGAGGAGGAATGTTTGGAATGGGTAACATGCCAGAAATGTATAATTTGGTAGTAAATACAAACTCTGATTTGGTTGGCGAAATTTTAAACACCAAAACCAAAAAGAAACAAGAACGTTTAATAAACCAGAGTTTAGATTTAGCGCGTTTATCTCAAGGCTTATTAAAAGGCGAAGAGCTAACAAACTTTGTAAAGCGAAGCTACGAACTATTAAAATAATATGTCATACTGAACTTGTTTCAGTATCTCATTAATACCAAAAACCACTTTGTGAAAACAAGGTGGTTTTTTATTGATTTATAAATACGCAGAACTACGTATTTTATTTTTTCATTTTAAAAAACTAACTTCGTTTAACTATCTACACAGATAATTGAAACTTTACAAATCGAAACACTGTAAACCATTTGAGAAAGGCAATTTACATATTATTAATATTTGGAATTTTGGTTTCTTGTAAAGAGAAAACCAAACCAGAAAAAGCGAAAAATAAACCAACTGAAATTTCTGTATGGAAAGTTGACTTGGACACGATTTTAGAAAAGAATAATCCGAAAAATCTTGACCTATCCAAACATCAATTGTTTATTGATACTAGTCGAAATTCAGAAACTTATGAGAAACTGATTAACTGGAGACCAAACAGAACAGATAATGATGCGATTTCCTATCACGAAAAAGAAATTGCTAAAAAGCATAAGCAAATAAAAATCGACCTAAAAGAATTTCCAAGACATTGGATAAGTTTAGAAAAACTTAACGATGAGTTTGTGATTTACGACCCTTGTGATGGAAACACAACCGCTTTTGAAATAAATGAAAGTTCTGTGCTTTTCTTATATCAATTGGAACCTGATGCTGACTTAATATCTGAATTAAGAAAAATCACAAAAAATGAAATATCATTAGAGTTAAGTACAATTCCTCAAAAATCGAAATCTAAAAAAACTGAACTGACTATAAAACCGACAGAATTTGACAATGTCTTTTTGCTAACTTATAGTTATGGCGAATGGTATGTTACACCAAAGGAAAAGGTATCGGAATTTGATATAGTAGTTAATCATTGTCCTACAATGAAAATAGTAGAATTCAACGGATTTGATGAAAAATAAAATGAATAAAAAAAGGTACTCAACATTGGTTATAAGTAATTGCTAGAAATCATAGCAGAGACCTTTAAACAAAACCGAAAAACCACTTTGTGAAAACAAGGTGGTTTTTTATTGATTAATAAATACGCAGAACTACGTATTTTATTTTTCGTTTTAAAAAACTAAATTTGTTTAGACAGCTGATGTAGGTATATGAAAAATATACTTATAAAACATTAAGTAGTTTATGATTTAAAAAATCCATTTTATAATTCAAAGTGCAATAACTCTAGAAAGAAACTAAATTTATTATGATATGAAAAAACTAATCTTATTATTCACGCTTTTCTGTATTTTTTCTTTAAAAGGCTTTTCTCAAGACGCTATGATTGGAGAAATAAAATTATTTGCAGGCAATTTTGCTCCACGTGGTTGGGCTTTCTGTGAAGGACAGTTATTACAAATTTCTGTACATTCAGCGTTATTCTCAATTTTAGGAACTCAATATGGAGGAGATGGGAGAACCACATTTGCTTTACCTGATTTAAGAGATGCCGTTCCTATTAGTGCAAGTAATACAAGAAAACAAGGCAGTGTAGTAAATGGTGCTAATTTTAAAATTGATAATACACAAAGTAGCGCTACTGTTAAAACTGTTTCATTGAGATATATAATTGCTTTAAATGGGTTTTATCCAAGTCGTAATTAAAGCATCTTAACCAGAATTAAAAAGATAATACTTTGTTGTGTAAAAAACATTTATGGTGTTTTTCGTTAAACAAAACAAAAACCACTTTGTGAAAACAAGGTGGTTTTTTTGTAACCAATTGATACTTTTATCGTCACATAAAAAAATCGTAAATTCAATCAATCAAAAATCAATCACAATGAAACTATCACAATCAACAAAAATTTTATGCTTTGTATGTCTTACACTTTTCTGCTTTTCGACTGCAATTGCACAAACCTTAGAGCAACAAATAGATGAGTATTTAAAAGCCGAATACAAAGCCAACGAGCCAGGTGTTTCCTTTTTAATTGCAAAAGATGGGAAACCTATTTACCAAAAAGCCTTTGGAATGGCAAATTTAGAGCTTAACGTTCCAATGGCTACAACAAATGTTTTTGAAATTGGCTCTATAACCAAGCAGTTTACTGCTGTTGCTATATTAATGCTAGAAGAACAAGGCAAACTAAAAGTTGAAGACGACATAACCAAATACATTCCTGATTATCCAACTCAAGGAAAAAAAATTACCATTCATCAGTTACTAAATCACACTTCTGGTATTAAAAGTTATACTAGCATGGCTAGTTTTATGAAAAATGCCAGAACAGATATGTCTCCAAAAGAACTTATTGATGTTTTTAAAAATGAACCTATGGATTTTGATCCAGGTGAGCAATTTTTATACAATAACTCTGGCTATATACTATTAGGTTATATTATTGAAGTTGTTTCAGGCGAAACCTATGCCGATTTTATTCAAAAACACATTTTTGACACCTTAGGAATGACGTCTTCTTCTTACGGAAGTATGACAAACATAGTTCCAAATAGAGCTTCAGGATATTCTGAAAGTGAAAACGGATACCAAAATGCTGAATATTTAAGTCTAACCTTACCTTATGCAGCAGGATCTATTATGTCTACCACTTCCGATTTGTTAACTTGGCAAAAGGCATTAAATAACTACACTCTTATTAAAAAAGCGAGTTATGAAAAAGCTATACATGGCTCTACTTTAAACAATGGCGAACATATAACTTATGGATATGGTTTAGGAGAAGAAAATATAAATGGCTCAACTAGTATTCAACATGGAGGAGGTATTTTTGGATATACTACAATGGGAATTTATTTTCCCCAAGAAAAGATTTTTGTATCTGGATTAACCAATTGCGATTGTAAAAACATTACAGGAGTTACAACTGCAATTGCTGCCATGGCAATTGGCAAGCCTTTTCCAAATAAAAAAGATGCTATTAAACTATCTGAAACCGACGCTAAAAAATGGGTAGGAACATATCAATTTGAAGGTAATGTTGTTAGGTATGTTACTTTTGAAAACGGACAACTATTTAGCCAAAGAGAAGGAAGTACAAAATTGGAAATCTATCCAATGAGTAAAACTAATTTTATTTTTGATGGAGGCAATACATCTTACGAGTTCTCTGAAAGCAATGGTAAAAAACAAGCCAAATTTACTAATAATGGCACTTCAATAATTGGGAACGAGATTGATAAAGCACCTCCAGTAGAAAAAGAGACTGTTACTTTATCACCAGAAGTTTTATCTCAATATACTGGTAAATACGAGTTAGCTCCAGGCATGGTAATGGATGTCACAATAAAAGAAAATCAAATTTTTGTACAGTTAACAGGGCAACCACAATTTGAAATATTTGCCGAAAAAGCAGATACATTTTTCCTTAAAGTAGTTGTGGCACAACTTGTTTTTGATAGAAATACAGAAGGTAAAGTAACTGGCGTTACACTAAACCAAGGCGGACGACAAATGCCTGCTAAAAAAATAGAATAGCATTTAATAAAAAAGCATTAAAAAAACCACTTCTCAATGAGGTGGTTTTTTGTTGGTAATAGTTAAAAATTAAGTTTTGTGAAAATAATTGTTTTAGACTCAAATAAAGCTAGATGGTAAAACAAGATGATTTAATTGTGACTTTAGATTAAAACTTGTGTTATATAGTTATACACTGTTTCACAAAACAATTAATTCAATATAACTATGGCATCTAAAGTCTCAAAAAAAGACAACTCTGAAGATACTACTCCAGAACAAAAAACAAGTAAACTAAAAGTTGTTAAAGACTTTTTATTAAAACACATTGTAAAAGTAATTTTATTGCTTTTGGTTATTGTAGTATTTATTTGGAGTCGAATTCAAATAAGTAGTTTAAAAAGTGATTTTAATCAGCAAAAAACTGAAATCACTAAAAATTATGAATTAAAACTTGACAGCCTTAATATTGCAAGAATGGAGCTTACTGCAAAAACTTTTTCTTGGGCTGTTCGTAGTGAGTTACAACGCCAAAACAAAGAGCAAGTAGAATTGTTTTTTTACGACTTTATAAAATCACCACAAATAGAGAAATTACAATATATAAATTCTGATAATTCGACAATTGAATTGTCAACAAATAAAAAAGAAGAAGGATTAATAGCTACTTCCGATTTTTTTAAAACCAACGATCAGCTTACAAAAAGCGACTCTACATCTTTTAAAATTGCTACACCAATTATGGGACTCAATAAAAAATTAGGTGTTGTAGTTATAGAAGTAAAAAAACAATAATGTATTAAAAAATATATTGTTAAACCACCTTAAAAAATAAGGTGGTTTTTTATTTGACATATCAAAAAATAGTCGAAATTCGTTTACAATATTATAAACCAAATTACTACTATGACGCCTTGGATTATTTTAATATCGTATGCTCTGTTCTTGTTACTATTCGATTTTTTTGTACTCCATAAAAAAGACAAAGTAACTACAGTAAGAAAAGCTATTTTCGAAACCATTTTCTTTGTTTCTAATGCATTGCTTTTCACTTTTGCGGTGTATTGGTTTTATAACACCAATATGATAGATAATGTAAACAACTTATCTGCTTCAGATGCTGTTGTAAAATATCTAACAGGTTATATTATTGAGTTATCATTGAGCGTCGACAACCTTTTTGTTATTGCTATAATATTTACAGGATACAAAATTCCAAGTCAATACCAACATAAACTCCTTTTTTTAGGCATACTTGGCGCTATAATTTTTAGAGCTATTTTAATAAGTATTGGTTTAGTGCTTATTCATAAAATTCATGGTATGAGTATTATTTTTGGATTGTTCTTATTGTACACTGCTTTTAAAATGCTAAAAAAAGAAGCCGAACATGAAGAAGTACATGAACCTAAAGGCATTATGAAACTATTTAGGTTTAGCAACAGTATGGATGGTGGAAAATTTGTAACTAAAATTAATGGCAAGCGTGTATTTACAACTTTGTTTGCTGCTCTTGTAGCTATAGAGTTTACCGATTTGTTATTTGCTTTAGATAGTATTCCTGCAATTTTTGCCATAACCACAGACCCATTTATTGTATATAGTTCTAATATTTTTGCCATAATGGGATTGCGTTCACTTTACTTTTTCTTGGCAAACATGCTCGAAAAATTTGTGTATTTAAAGTACAGTGTATTCTCTATTTTAATTTTTGTATCGCTTAAATTAATGACAGCAGGTTTTGTAGATATACCAGAATGGTTCTCGTTACTTTTTATTGCAATGTCACTTATTATTGGTGTTTATGTGTCTTTAAATTTTAATAAAGACGCCGAAAAACATAAAAAAGAATAATATAATTTACGTAGAACTACGTATTGATTATTTCAATTTTTAAAACTAACTTCGTTTAACTTCTGATATAAATCATTAAAACAGATTCATATCATGTTTGTTGGCAACAATGTCGAAAAACCAAGAATGAGAAAAAAACTGAATTTAGGAATGATAGTTTTGATTGGAATTTTAATTCAATCTTGCGACCCGACATATCCTGTTTCAATTAAAAATGATAGCGGAACAGAAATCATTGTTGACGCAAAACTGACTAATAGATTTTACCCAGGATTGACAACGACATATATTGCGGACGAAAATAACCGACTGCAATTCAAAGTAGAATCTGGTCAAGAATTTCAATGCGGAATGACAATTGGCGGTCTAAGAGACGATTTACCATTTACGGATTTGAAAATCTATACGGGAAAAGACACAATAATTGCGAAAAATATAAATGAGGTACTGAATTTATTTGACAAAAATTGGATTGGAAATTTAAAAACACCTTATACTCTGACAGTTGAATAAAACACAGTTGCCAACAATGTATAACCGCAATTACGGCGGATTCGACTTCGTCCGAATCCACTCGGAATTGCTAACGTCAGTTCTAAACCGAAAATTAATGCATATTAACCCGTAACTGACGGTTATACGAGACCGTTAGGACACATATGAACAAGACCCAAAAAATATTGATTTCTCTTTTTGCCATAGCATTTATTTCTTGTGGACGAGATTATCAGTTGGGCAAAGAAGATTTGAATTATATTCCTTATGTTGGAAATGAAATTCTAATATTTAAATCGGACTTAAATCGTATGGACACAATTTTTTTGCAAGAACTACGAAGATTTAACGGATGCTACGACCCATTATCATTTTCATCGGATGATTGCGAAGGCTACGAAACTGTAACAAAAATAACTGACCCAAATTACGAAAGGTATCTGGAGGGTAAAGGATTAGTGAGTATTGTAAAATCAAAGGATAGAAAAACTTACATAAATTTCGACGTAGCAATGAAAGGTTCTTGGTTTTATGGCACTGAAATAAATCCTATGGACTTAAACCAATTTGATAGCATTGCGATGAAATCAATGGAAATTTATAGCACGAAATATAATGATGTTAAAATCTTAAAGTCGGACGGACGATATAGTAAAAGAGACAATTACGTGGAAAGAATTTATTGGAGTGTTTCGGAGGGATTTTTAGGACTTGATAGACGAGATGAAAAATGGAGATTGATAAAAAAATACGTGCCCTAACAAAGAACTGAGTTAAAAAACAAGCTTTTTTAAGCTAATTTAGAAACAAAGTTTTCATCATAAGGTAATCCTGATTTTGCAATAGCAAATGCTTGTTTTAATAATTTGTTTGCCACAGCTATTAA
>Ga0208032_1000089_pt1 | contig 83900 bp, 63 predicted proteins | sample MalvirAntarct_66_FD_184254 | JGI IMG/M metagenome (GOLD analysis project Ga0208032, IMG submission 184254) | Marine viral communities from the Global Malaspina Expedition - Malaspina viral metaG Antarct_66 (SPAdes) (version 2) | ecosystem: Environmental > Aquatic > Marine > Oceanic | place: West... | reverse complement strand
CTCGAGCGGAGTCGAGAGGTTATTTTACTGTAATGTATTTACAATGAGGTCTCGACTCCGCTCGACCGGACAGATGTCATATAAACAACTGATTTTAAATAAAATACATATCGAACTCACGTTAATTAATGCCGTAATGTTTTACGGTAACTATATAAAGAAGTTTTTGGTTGGTTATTTAGTTAAAGACCGTCTTGGAGTAATTGCCCAGGGCGGTTTTTTATTCATCATTTTCTCCGAACATTCCATAGGAGCAATTCCACGATCCGTTTAGCGTCCAACTAAGTTTTTTTCAATTAAATTCCTTAATTTAAGGTACTATACGCTACCTTAAAAAGTCAAGCAAATGAAATCCAAGGATACTAATTCGAAAAAGGGGAATCCCCATGCGGAGATACCGGGCAACCCATCTACCTCCACCACCAGCAAAATTACTTTAAGCGACAGAAGTAATGGAAAACCTTTACGGATACTTAGTGAGGAGGATTGGAAATTTTGGTTGCACAACGGATACATCGTTGTCAAAAATGTCACTTCTAAAGATCAAGCACAGATAACAGCCAATTTTATATGGGAATTTGAAGAAAAGGATCCCGACGATCCGGAGACATGGTATACTCTACCACGTGCAGAGATGAAAATGAAGGAATTAACGGGAACTGGAATGGTAGAAGTGTACAATCACCAGCATTTATGGAACAATAGACAGCAACCGAAGATATATGATGCCTTCGTGGATGTCTGGGGAACTGAAAAACTTTGGGTAACCATAGACAGGGCCAATCTAAATTTCCCGATTAGGCCTGGATTTCAACAAAAAGGGTTTATTCATTGGGACTACGACCCGGAAACAAGGCCCCAGAATGTGCAGGGCGTTTTAGCCTTGGTAGACCAGACCGATGAAAATATGGGAGGATTTCAATGCATCCCCTGGTTATACAGGAATTATGATACTTGGAAACTGACCCAGCCCAACGAAAGGGATCGTTTTAAGCCAGACGTAAGCGCCTTACAGGACAAAATAGTTAAGGTTAAAATGGAAGCAGGGGATCTTTTGATTTTTAATAGTACCCAACCTCATGGAATAAGGCCCAATCTTTCTAAAGACAAGGTGCGTATTGCCCAGTATATTTCTATGATGCCGGCGGAAGAAGACAACGGGCCTCTCCGGGCCTGGCGTATCAACGCTTGGAGAAATAGATTGGCTCCAGAAGGTTATGCCTTTCCCGGAGATCCCAGGAATTGGGAACAAACCAAATATAAAACTGCTGAATTAACTACTTTGGGTGAGAAATTATTAGGGCTTCAATCCTGGTAATTTGTTGTAAATGTCACATTTAGGCATATCATGGTCTATAAAACAAGAAAATCCACTACTTTTGCCCCCTCAAAAACAAAAACGTGAAGAAGTATTTAAATCTATTCGATTTTAAGCAAAAAGTAGATTATAAGACCGAGATTTTGTCTGGTTTAACCGTGGCCCTAGCTTTGGTTCCCGAGGCAATTGCTTTTGCACTGATTCCTGGGTTTTCACCGCTAACAGGGCTATATGCAGCCTTTGTTCTGGCATTGGTAACCTCTATTTTGGGTGGTAGACCGGGAATGATTTCTGGTGCAACGGGTGCCGTAGCAGTTATTTTTGTAGGATTAATTTTGGAATTGAAAAATACTTTCCCTGGGATTACTCCAGAAACTATATTGAATTATGTTTTTGCTACCGTAATCATTGCCGGGCTATTGCAAATAATGGCCGGAGTTTTAAAGTTGGGTAAATTTATACGCCTGGTGCCACATCCCGTTATGTTCGGATTTGTAAACGGACTGGCCATTATAATTTTTATGGCCCAGTTCCCTAATTTTTATGTAAAGGGAACTTCCGAATTGATGTCGGGGATGCCTTTTTGGACCATGCTTGGATTAACCCTTTTAACAATGTTGATCATTTGGGGCTTCCCAAAAATAACCAAGGCAGTTCCCTCTTCCTTGTTGGCGATCGTTGTAGTATCGGCCATTGTTTTGGGCTTTGGAATAGATACACTTACAGTAGCGGATACAATGGCGGAAGGCGAATCCATTAAAGGAGGATTTCCTCCCTTGTCCATACCCAATTTACCATTTACACTGGAAACCTTAAAAATAATCTTACCTTTTGCGGCCATTGTAGCAGGAGTTGGTTTAATTGAGAGTTTACTTACCTTAAATATAATAGACGAAATTACCGATACTCGCGGAAGTGGTAATAAAGAATGTATAGCCCAGGGAACAGCCAATATTTTTTCCGGATTCTTATCCGGGATGGGTGGTTGTGCTATGATCGGACAAAGTCTGATCAATACTTCGGCCGGCGCTAGGGCCCGATTGTCGGGAATCACCGCTGCGGTAATGTTGTTGGTGTTTATAATGTTCGGTTCCAATTTAATAGAACAATTGCCTATGGCCGCCTTGGTTGGACTAATGTTTATGGTAGCCATTGGAACTTTTGAGTGGGCAAGTTTCAAGACATTTAGAAAAATGCCTACCTCCGATGTTGTCGTAATGGTTTTGGTGACCTTGATTACTGCCATTACCCATAATTTGGCCGTTGCCGTATTGTTCGGGGTAATTATTTCCGCCTTGGCCTATTCCTGGGAAAATGCAAAACGTATTAGGGCCAGAAAATCTATAGATGAAAACGGTATAAAACATTATGAAATTTATGGACCATTGTTTTTTGGATCCACAACCGCCTTTGCCGAGAAATTTGATATACAGAACGACCCCAACGAAGTAATTATCGATTTTAAGGAAAGTAGGGTAGCAGATATGTCTGGAATTGAGGCCCTGAACAAATTAACGGAACGCTACGCCAAGGTGGGTAAAAAAGTGCATCTAAAACATCTAAGTCGCGACTGTATAAGGTTATTGGAGAATGCCAACGAAATTATAGATGTCAATGTAATAGAAGATCCTACTTACAAGGTGGTGGTGGATAAGCTATAGTTTTACCCTTATGATATTTATTACAGAATAATAATTCTATATAAAAAAAGCGTATGCAACAACTTAATTATTGATGCAAACGCTTTTTGTTTTTTATGAATCTTGTACTATAGAGTCCTTAAATACTCTGCTACTGCACGGGCATCATCTTCGGAAAGATTCTGGTTTAACATAACGGCATTGTTATATTCCTTCAGTAAGGCCTTGGCTATTGGGTCTTCCTTAAGCATACCATCTGGATTCAAGATCATGTTCATAACCCATTCTGGGCTTCTCCTTTCAAAAACACCTTTAAGTGCGGGTCCAATCAACCGCTGCTCGGCCATATGGCAGGCTACACAAATGGTACTAAATGTTTTTTGTCCTTTGGCTGCCAGCTCGGCATCTATTTCATCTGCGAATGTTACAGATTTAATAGGTCCAACACCTTTGTTGTTCATGTCTACAGGTACTCCCTCACTTACAGGTTCCGCTTTGACTTCTTTTTTGGTACGGTTCATTTCAAAACCTTCCTTCTTTTCTTCTTTTTTTTCGCCACAGCTAAGGATTAATCCAGCTAAGGCCAAAGGGATAAATAATTTTCTCATCGTTTAGGTATATTATTTCACGAAGATAATAAATAGATTATTTTATTATAATTCTTCAACGAATTTTAATGCCCTTTTTTCAGTATAGGTGATATTTTTTTCGCCATAAAAGCCAACATGGCCTCCGTATTGGGGGAGTTCAAAATGTACACTATTATTTTGTTCAGCTTCCTTGTAAGGATAACATTGGTCCCCTAAAAAGGAATCATTTTGTGCATTTATAATAAGTGTGGGGATTCTAATGGCATGTATAAATTGAAGTGAACTGGATTTTTGATAATAATCAATGGCATCCTTAAATCCATGTGCCCGACTGGTATAGACGTCGTCAAAATCCTTTAGGTTGTTTATATTGGCGATATCCGGATCGCTTATTTTATCTGGAAAAAGCAGCTGTTTTGCACGCAGTTTTTCTATAAGATGTTTCTTAAAACGTTTGGCATACACTACGTTTTTTGGTTTCAATAGCTCCAATAATGAACTATGCAGGTTGCAGGGAACAGAGATTGCGACCGCCCCTTTTATTTCTTTAGGTACGGACCTTCCTTCCCCCAAATACTTTAGGGTTAGATTACCACCTAGGCTAAACCCCTTTAAGTAAATATTAGCGTATTTTTTTTCTTTAAGTATGTGGTTTATTACGGCTTCCAAATCTTCCGTGGCACCGGAATGATAAGATTGGAAAAGCCTATTGGTTTCACCACTGCAACCTCTATAGTTAACGGCACAGGCATCTATGCGAATAGCATTGAACTGTTTAGCGCTACCGATAATATAGGGTCTTTGTGCATTGCCTTCCAGACCGTGCAGAAGTATTACCACTCCTTTTGAGGGCCTTTGGGCGTAGCTCCAATCCAAATCCAAAAAATCCCCATCGCTCAGCTCTAAGCGTTCCCTTATTTGGGCAAGTCCATTGACCTTTCTGATCAATCCGGAATAGATTGTGGAGAAATGGCCACTTTTAAAAAGCAATGGAGGGTTATATTTAGATGTGATTATTGGCATTAATGGAATTCTGAATGAATTTGGGGTATTATTTAATGGATTGGTTGACAAGATAAGTTAATCCCATAATTTATCAAAGATCGGTTGACTGTATAAACAAGGTTGTCATTTTAGGGGCCTATATTTTTGGAATATGAAATTAATTGGATGTTTATTTTACTAAATTCATTCTTATTATAAATTATATGTATGAATTTGTGAATTATAATATTGTTGTTTCAACATATTTTTATATTTTCGTTAACGTTAACGAAAATAATACTTAAATGTTATGGCTAATAGGAAACTGACCAAGATAGTCTTGGTAGCAATGCTTCACTTTGCTTTTTTCAATGCTTTTGCCCAAGATGGGTGGGAAACACTTTTTAATGGGAAGGATTTCTCCAATTTTGAACAATTGAACGGGAACGCAAAGTATAAAATTGAAAATGGGGAAATGATTGGGACCTCCAGGTTGAATACCCCCAATAGTTTTATGGCCACCAAAAAGGCCTATGGTGATTTTGTTTTGGAGTTTGATGTGTTTGTGGAAAACGGACTCAATTCCGGAGTTCAATTTAGAAGTTTGAGCCTTCCCGAATATATGGATGGGAGGGTACATGGATACCAATGTGAAATTGAAACCAGCGATAGAAAATGGGCTGGGGGAATTTATGACGAGGCAAGACGCGGGTGGTTATATCCATTATCCAGGAACGTTAAGGGGCAAAATGCTTTTAAACCTGGGGAATGGAATCATTATAGAATTGAAGCCATCGGTAACAATATAAGGACTTGGATAAACGGAATACAGTGTGCAAATCTTGTAGATGATGTTACCGCAAGTGGATTCATTGCTTTTCAGGTACATTCCATTCATGATGCCAGTTTGGAAGGCAAAATAGTGAAATGGAAGAATATTAGGATCAAAACTTCCGATCTGGAAGAGGAGCGTAATAATGTGGCCCTATATGCCCCGGAAATAAGCTATTTGCAAAATGAGCTAACCCCAAATGAAGTTAGAAAGGGATGGCGATTGTTATGGGATGGAAAAACTTCGGAAGGATGGCGAGGTGCCAAACTGAATTCATTTCCAGAGAAAGGTTGGGTAATGGAAGACGGTACTTTAAGTGTTCTTTCATCTGGAGGTGCAGAGTCGCGTAATGGAGGGGATATTGTAACAACGGCGGCTTTTAGCAATTTTGAGTTAAGTGTGGATTTTAAATTGACCAAAGGTGCCAACAGCGGAATTAAATATTTTGTAGATCCTGAGCTTAATAAGGGCGAAGGTTCGGCCATTGGTCTGGAATTTCAAGTATTGGACGATAAGGAGCATCCTGATGCAAAAATGGGAAAAAATGGTAATAGGACCGTGGGATCTTTATATGATCTTATCCGTGCAGAGAATTTGGAAAACTCTAGGGGCAAGAACTTTAATGGGGTAGATAAATGGAACAATGCGCGAATTGTTGTTAAGGACGGCCATGTTGAGCATTGGCTAAATAATGTGAAGGTTGTGGAATTTGACAGGTTTAGTCAAATGTTTAAGGCATTGGTGGAAAAAAGTAAATACGAGAAATGGGAAAATTTTGGGGTTATCCCAGAAGGTTTGATCCTGTTACAGGATCATGGGGACAATGTTTCTTTTAGAAGTATAAAAGTACGTGAGTTTTAAATTAGGTTCAATTGAAAATATTAGAATTATGAGTGAGGGACGTAGAAATTTTATTAAGAAAACGGCTTTGGCCTCAGGAGGCATAGCCTTAGGGGTTAATTCAATGAGTGCCAAAAGTTACAGTAAGATCATTGGCGCCAATGATAGGGTAAGGGTAGGAATTGCAGGGTTTTCCAATAGGGCCAAAGGGGCATTGATACCAGCATTCCTTGGCCATCACAAAAAACAGAACTTTGAAATTGTTGGCGTTTCCGATATTTGGAACCGTAGAAGGGATGAAGGAGCTGCTTTCCTAAAGGAAAAGACCGGGGAAAAGATGAGGATTTGGAGAAACCATGACGAAATGTATGACGAAAATAAAATTGATGCCGTCATAATCTCCACTCCAGATTTCCAACACGCCTTGCACACCGTGCAAGCTGCCAATGCAAAAAAGGATGTTTATGTAGAAAAACCCTTTGCCGAAACTATGGATGATGCCAGGGTTGGTAAAAAGGCAGTCCAAGATTCGGGAATCGTATTTCAAATTGGTTCACAAAGGCGAAGCGGGAAAAATTACCACGCAGCCAACGACTATATTAAATCGGGTAAATTTGGTGATATTGTGATGGTTGAAATGAGTTGGAACGTAAATCAGCCTGACAGATGGCGATTGCCTGAATTGACCAGTCAAATCAAGGAATCGGATACCGATTGGAAGCGTTATTTAATGAACAGACCTTATGAGGCCTGGGATCCTAGAAAATATTTGGAGTATAGATTGTTTTGGCCTTTTTCTTCAGGAATTCCAGGACAATGGATGTCCCACCAGATCGATACTGTTCACTGGTTTACTGGATTAAACCATCCGCGTAGTGTTGCTGCGAATGGAGGAATCTATCTATGGAAAGACGGAAGAAAAAATTACGATACCATGACGGCGGTATTCGATTATGGCCCATTGGATGACCTTTCCAAAGGTTTCCAAGTGGTATATTCTTCCAGGTTTACCAATTCCGCAGGAGGTACCAAGGAAATATATTATTCCAATGGGGGAGAATTGAACTTGGATACCAATAAGGTGAGTCCCAATGGGGGATTAAATGCTTCCCATGCCAATAAAATGGGAATGCAAGAGAATAAATTACCAGAATTTGATCTATCGGATAGTGCTGTACAAGTGGTCACCTCTGCAGATACCGGTGCAGATAATATGACCTCTTTGCACATGTTGAATTGGATGGAATGTGTCAGGAGCAGAAAGGAAACAAATGGTCCAATAGATGCTGCCTACAATCATTCTATTGCCAACATAATGACTACCGCAGCCCTTAGGACGGGATTAAAATCCACTTTCGATGAGAAGGCTCAGGATGTTTTGGCCGGTGATAATGTCTTCAAATATTAATCTTAAAACATCAATAGCATGAATAAAATCAATATAGGTTGTATACTCATTTTAATGGTAATTTCTTCCTGTAAGGATAAGGTAGAAAAGGGGAATGTTGAGGAACCTTCACCAAAGATGGATCAAGTCACTTTTACTACAGATAAAAACAACCAAAAGGTAAACGTACTAATAGATGGAAATTTATTTACAAGCTACGTATACGATGGAAAAACTCCTAAACCCGTTCTGTATCCGGTAATTACCAAAAGCGGTAAAAAAATAACCAGGGGATTCCCGATAGAGCCTGTAGAGGGGGAAAGGGTGGACCATCCGCACCATGTTGGGATATGGTTTAATTACGGAGATGTAAACGGATTGGATTTTTGGAACAATTCCTATGCCATAAAAGAAGAGGATAAACATAAATATGGAACCATCAACCATCGGCAGATCGTGGAAACGGATGCAGAAAAGGGTATCCTAGTCACCAAGGCTAGCTGGGATACTTCCGATAATAAAAATCTATTGGAAGAAACAACGGAATTTGCCTTTAGTCAAAACGGGGATACCAGGAAGATTATTAGGACCACTACCCTGAAAGCCTTGGAAGATGTATCCTTTAAGGACAATAAAGAGGGAATGATTGCCATCAGGGTAACCAGAGGGCTGGAGCTTCCTTCCGATCGACCTGATATATTTATGGATGCCAACGGGATACCGACAGAAGTAAAGGTTTTGAACAACGAAGGTGTTAATGGCAATTATTTAACCAGCGAAGGAAAGACGGGAGAAGAGGCCTGGGGAACTAGGGCCAAATGGACGACTTTATACGGAAAGATTGCGGATGAGCCTGTTTCGGTAACCATAATGGATCATCCCGGTAATGTGGGGTATCCTACCTATTGGCATGCTCGAGGATACGGACTTTTTGCGGCCAATCCCTTGGGACAAGAGGTGTTTTCGGAAGGTAAGGAAAAATTGAATTTCACCTTGGAAAAAGGGGAATCCGTTACTTTTAGATACACCATTTTGGTGCACAACGGCGAGCAATTGACAGAAGATTCACTGAACGGATATTTTTCTGATTTTAGTAAAAGCTAATAATTCTACTGTGAAATATCTTGTGATTTTATTGCTTTTTCTAACTTTTGGCAACATTGGAATGGCCCAGGATTCTGAAGGGACAACCATGTATAGCTTGTTTAACGGCAAGACATTGGAATCTTGGAAAATTCCGGATGGAGGGGAATGGACCGTCAAGAACGGAAAGATAATAGCCAAGAATAATCCGGAAAAAAAGGGTTCCATACTTTGGACCAATGAGAGTTATAATGACTTTGTAGTACAATTGGATTTTAAAATGATAAGTGGGAACATTGATTCCGGCATATTTATGCGGGGCGAGGATAAAAATAACCCACAGATACAAATTGGCACATCTGGCTCTCTAAAAAGGGATATGACCGGGTCGCCATATGTACCAGGTGCCAGTTATCCCGTGGAAGCTAAGAATGTAAATAAGTTGCTCCGTTTAAAGGGCTGGAATACTATCAAGGCACGTGCAGTGAACAATAAGTACACCGTATGGTTAAATGGAGAGGAAGTTATGAATTATATTATGGATAATGCCAATCTGAAAGGCCCGGTTGGGTTGCAATTGCACCCAGGAAGAGAAATGGAAATACACTTTAAAAAAATAGTTTTGGGCAGGCTGTAAATAAATACAAATTGTAATTTAGCCCTCATTTTGTTGCAATGATGCACCTGTAAATTAAAGATATCCCCGTTTATGGACAATCTTACCGGAATTAAACAAATTGCAAAACTTGCCAATGTCTCCATTGGTACTGTAGATAGGGTGTTACATGATAGGCCCGGGGTATCCAAGGCAACACGCGAAAAAATAAAGGCCATTATAAAGGAAACCGGATATAAAAAGAATACGGTGGCCAGTCGCCTTAATTTGGCAGGCCGTAAAAAACTAAAAATTGCGGTGCTTATACCAGAGGTCTCCAGTAATTGGAGTTATTGGGAACTTCCTAAAAAAGGCATTGAAAAGGCAGTGGAGGAATTAAGTGAGATGGGTATTCTTGTTTCATATTACTATTTTACCGATCCTTTCTCCTTTATAAAAATGGGCGATGCCATTATAAATAAAAAATATGACGCCCTGGTGACGGTTCCATTTTTTATGGTGGAATGCAACAATCTTTTAAGTAAGGCCAAGGCCGAAAAGATTCCCATAGTCTTTATGGACACGGAGATAAAACTGGACTATCCTTCCTACTTTATTCGGCAGAATTCACATAAGGCCGGAATGGTGGGGGCTAGGCTTTTACATGGGCTGGTTGGGACCGAGGGACTCTATTTTGTAATCAATATTGTAACGGATAGGGGATTGCACGCCAATAATCAACAAAGGGAAAATGGCTTTAGGGAATTCTTTGCAACGAATTTCAAGGGAAAGCCAATTTCTATTATGACCATAAATCATCCTATAGATCGCCCTTTCGAAATTAATCCTGAAATAGAGAACTGGTTCAAGGATCCGAGGCGGAAAGGCATTTTTGTGACCAATTCAAGATCTTATTTAATACCGGATATTCTTAAGACCTATAATGTTTCCAATGTTTCTGTGGTGGGCTTTGACCTACATCAGGATAATCTGGAATGTCTCAGAAAGAAGGAGATTGATTTTTTGATCAATCAAAAGCCGGATGTTCAAGGGTATACTGCTATTAAGGGAATGTTTAAATTCCTTACGGAACAGGACCCTACAGATTTAAATATGGATGTCCCTGTAGAAATAATTGTGCAGGAGAATAGTGATTTGAATTAGGAAACCATCTCACCCCAACACTTAAGTTTTGTTCAAATATCAACAAAAATAATAGGCCTCCAAATATTTGGAGGCCTATTTCAGTACTAACTCAAAGGCTACTTATAATTATTGTGGATATCCGGGATTTTGTGGATAACCTCCCAAGGTCCTGTCTATTTGTTCCTGTGGAATAGGTCTTACAACATGATAATCCTGTATGTTGGGAGCAGCGCCTGGATTGTGCATCCTAGTGCGTTCCACTAATTTTCCGGTACGGGCCAGGTCCCACCATCTCCAGCCTTCGCCAGTTAACTCTCGTGCTCTTTCGTCCAAGAGAAAGTCCAGGTCTACATCACTTGCGGTTATCTGACTTGCCACTTCTTGTCCAGGTACGGCAGCCCGCATTCTTACTACATTAATGTCTTGTGCAGCACCGGAAGGATCACTTTGTTTTAGTCTTGCTTCTGCACGCAGCAGATAGGCATCACCCAATCTCATCAAGATAAAATCTCGTTGCCCATTTACTTTCTGACGATCAGGTCGGGTGGGGTCTATCCATTTGTTCATGGAAGGAAATAACCTTTCGGAATATTCGTCGTTGGTAATAACTATATATGGCTTTGTGTCCTGCAATGATTGTGGCCAATCCATGTCCTTTCCAGGACCTGGAATATAAATGGCCGTATCACCAATAGATAAGGCAGCCCTTGCTGGTTCACTTCCACTGGCTTCGGTAGCTGGTTCATTCTTATTGGCGTACCATACATGTTTAAACGAAGCGTCATAGCGCGTATCTATGTCTCTATCCCATAGGGTAAGCATAAAATCCGTAGGGCGGTGTCTTTTCCATGGTCTGCCATTTTCAGTATCTCTGGTCATTCCACGCCTAACATCATATTCCATTAGGAAATACAAGTGCCCGCGATGACCATAAGGGTCAATATCGCTGTCAACTTGCGCCTTGGAATTAGGAATAACAAAAACCATTTCACTATTTCCTTCATTTGTAATATCCCATAGATCGGCATAGTTGTCCAATAGGGAAAAGCCATAATTGTTGATGACGTTACTGAAAAGTGTTTCCGCTCTAGATGCGTCATTACCATCTGCAAATGAGGTGTAGCTGCGTGTCAATAATGCTTTCCCTAAAAGGAATTCTGCGGCAGCCTTTGTAGCTCGTCCGTAGTCCGACTGTGAGTTGGGTAGGTTGCCAATGGCAAATTCCAGATCAGGTACAATGGCTTGGCTATAAATTTCTGCTTGGGCAGTTTTATTGGCCTCGACTTGTACGCCTTCTGTTTCCTCCAAGCTAAGATGGGTATCACCAAATGTAGTCACTACTTGAAAATAATACAATGCCCTTAAAAAACGGACCTCCGCTATTCGTAGGTTTTTCTGCGTTTCATCCATGTCTACATCTGCAGAACGATTGATAACACCATTGGCTTGATTTATTCCCCTGTACCAAGTGGCCCAAGAATCCTGCACATAACTCTCGGCACTGTTAAGCCCAGTATCGTAAAAGTTGAAAACTTTATGGCCGCCATCTGCACCGTTTGTCCAGATGTCTGTTCCAAAAGTAGTCATCGCAAAGCCCATCTCTTGTCCATAAAAGGGTTTTAAGAAGGAGTAAGTTGCTTTAACGGCATCTTCGAGTCCTTTTTCCGTAGTATAGTAGGATGCTGCCGAGACGTCGGTTACCAATTCCTCATCGAGTGAATCGGAGCAGGAATGGGTCAAGAGCCCTAGGGCCAAAAACCATATATAATATATTTTTCTTTTCATGATATTTTAAATTTATATTTTTTTAACCGTGTTTATGCTAGACATTAAAACTTGGCGCTTAAGGATAAGGAATACATTTTGTTGCTAGGTACTATCCCGCTACCTGCCGAAACAGCATCTTCGGAAACTTCTGGATCAAAGGTTTCGTAATCTGTTATGATCAAAAGATTCTGGCCCGAAAGTGTTAATTTTAGTTCTTGCATCCCTAGTTTCTCCGTAATTGAATTTGGGAGGTTGTACCCTAATGACACGTTACGAAGTTTGATAAAACTAGAATCGAAATACCTAAGGGTAGACCCGTTTCTTGGGCTTTCCTGATTCTCGTTGGGTCTTGGATTGGCATTGGTAGGATTGTCTATTGTCCAATAATCCACATCCAAATTGTTATAACGGGCAAACAAGGAATTGTTGCTGGCATGAAAGTCCGATCGTATTGTTTGACCTTGACGGAAATAGAAGAAAACGCCCAGTTCCAATCCTTTATAAGAGAACTTATTGTTAAAACCTCCGTAAAAATCAGGGGTATCTGTGCCTAAAATTTTACGATCATCAGGGGTGATAAGTCCATCACCATCTAAATCATTAAGTCGGATTTCCCCAGGTACTTTTTGCTCTTGGGAATTGGCCAAAGCCTCTTCGTCCGCTTGATAAATGCCTATTTTCTCATAGTCGTACCAAACTCTGATCGGCTGCCCTATAAACCAATTGTTCCCAATGTCATCTACCGGATTTCCATTTTCATCCTTTAAGGCCAATTCAACAATTTCTTCTTTATAACCAGCAACGTTAAAATCCATTTTCCAGGAGAATCCATTTGGATTGTCCAAGATACCAGCACTTACCGCAAATTCCAAACCTTGGGTACGTGTGGCACCAATGTTCTGTAAAATACTGTTGTAACCTGAGGTAAATGGTAGACTTCTGTCTAAAAGGATGTCCACTGTGTTTGTTCTAAACCAATCTATTGCACCATTGATACGTCCATTAAAGAGGCCGTAATCAACACCTATATCTAAGGTTTTGGATACTTCCCAGCCCAAAGCTGCATTGGGTATTTCCGAAAGTGCAAAACCAAGGGCGGATTCCTCTCCAAAGGCATAGGCGGTTCCTTGCAGTCTTCCGGCAGTTTGATAGGGAGCAACGGAAGTGTTACCCACCTCCCCATAAGAAGCTCTAAGTTTTAACTCGGAGATGGCCGATTCTGCCATAAAGTCCTCTTGTGATATTCTCCAACCAGCGGAAACGCCAGGGAAGTAGTTCCATTTGTTACCTTCCGCCAGTCTTGAGGAGCCATCCGCCCTTAAAGAGGCTTGGAACAGGTACTTGCCAGCAATATCGTAATTTATTCTACCCATAAATGAATTCAACGTCCATTCCGATAAGGAAGAATCTACAATACTGTTATCTGCAGATCCTAAATTATAAAAAGCTTGTGATTCATAGGGTATGCCTGTCACGGATGCAATGGAAAATTCAGATCGCGAATTTTGCGTACTCTGTAACAAGGTTACTTTTAAATTTTGATTGTCTGTAATGGCCTTATCGAAGGTCAATAAATTCTCCAAGGTATATCCAAAAGTATCAAAATGCGTAATTGAAGCATCTCCTGGGCCACCTCTGTTGTCATTGGTTAAACTACCCCTAAATTGTCCTCGTCTTCCTAGACGAATATCAGGACCAAAGGTGGTGGTCCAATTTAATCCCTCGGCAATATTTATATCCAAGAAGATGGGCGCAAAAATACGTGTAAACTTTCTTTCATCTATGTAGGCACCATCTACCAGTTCATTCAATGGGTTGGTTCGTATCCCATCATTGGTGGGCAAGAATAATAGATTGCCCTCATCATCATAGGGTACCCCCAGAGGATTTATGGCCAAGGCTTCACCCATAGTGGCGTTGGAACCCCAATTCTGTATAGAATTCGAAATTAGAAAGGATGCCCCAACTTTAAATATATCATTGATTCTGTGATCGATGTTGATCCTTCCGGTAAATCGCTCATAATCTTGGTTACTTATAATACCTTGTTCTTTAAAATAACCAATTGAAGAATTGAAAGTGGTATTCTCTGATCCTCCGCTCACACCCAATTGGTGATTGGTCTGATATCCGTTCCCTACTACCAAATCAATCCAATCAGTTGATCTTCCTTCTTCAATGGACTTTAATTCCACTGGATCAAAAAACACGTCAACATCTGCAGGGATGGTTCCGTTCCAAGATGAACGTCTAGCTTCCCTTTTCATTTCCGCGTACTCTTGTCCGTTCATCATGTCTACCAATCGCGCAGCAGAGGTAAGTCCAATCTGGCTACTGTAACGAACTTGGGTCTTACCAACTTTTCCACGGTTGGTAGATACTAGGATAACTCCGTTTGCCCCTCTAGATCCATAAACAGCTGTAGCGGCCGCATCCTTTAGAATTTGCATAGATGCAATATCTTGGGGGTTAATATCGGACATTGATTCCGAACCGTCAATTAATGGAATTCCATCCACTACGTATAGCGGGTCATTGGAGGCGGTTATAGATCTTCTACCCCTAATCCGCACAGTTGAGGTTTGTCCAGGTCTTCCTCCAGAAGCCTGAATGTCTACCCCGGAAATTTGCCCTTTAACGGCATCAATACTACTAGAGGTTTGGACAATACCCAATTGTTCGGCATCTACTGAGGCAATTGCCGCTGTAACCTCGCCCTTCTTTTGGGTACCATATCCCACCACTACCACTTCATCCAATAAGCTGGAATCAACTTCCAAGGATGCGTTGAGGGTGGTTTTGCCGTTAACGGCAATTTCTTTGGGCTGAAAGCCTACATAGCTAAATACCAATACGCCATTGGAGGCAACATTAATGGTATATTTACCATCAAAATCGGCCACTGTACCAACAGTTGTTCCTTTAACTACAATACTTGCACCAGGCAGAGGTATGCCTGCATCATCTGTTACGGTACCGCTAACCTGCTGTTGAATGGACAGGTCTGGGTCCGTAATTGCATAAGAGGTGCTGTGCACTCCTAAAAACGCCAGTAAGGATAGCTGCAGAAAGATTTTCTTCCAAACAGGAACACCCCGTCGCGCATGAATTGCTTCATTCATTTGTTTTTTCATAATTTGAGTTTTGAAGAGTTAGTTAAACATTAAACGTTAACTTTTGCTCGTTAACGTTAACGAATATAGTGATATATTTTTACAAGAAAAGTTTTTTGATAAAAATTCAATGTTAAATTTCTATAATGTATAAATTATATCACATTTTATTGATGAATTGGTATTTTTTAACATAAATTAACTTAATGTTTTGCATAGGGGGGGTGAGGCCGTTTTTTGTTATAATCCACTGTGTTTATTGTATTTTTGTAGGAAATAGTGAATTGGTAAGCTGAGAGTTTTAAGACAAGATCATTTTGCCAATTGGTAGATCGGCAAAATTTTGTCCTAAATCCAAATTCGCCCAAAGAAAAAGAATCGTTGTAGAGGGGTCAGTTGAATTAGGAATATTTAATGGATAGGTGACTCAAGTTAAGGAACAGATTTTTAATAGAAATAGGTTTTGGATTTATTTAGGATAAGTTTCCAGAATTTTTATGTGATCTTCAATGGCCGATTTGAATTCGGATTTAAGGTTGGCCACCAGTTCTGATACGGATTCTACGTTGTTAATAGTGGTGACTCCCTGTCCGGCAGACCAAATGGTTTTCCAGGCTTTGGCTTCGGTATTCAGCTCTTTCCCAAAATCTATCTTTCTATCTTTTTTTAAATCTTCTTCCGTAATTCCTGCAGCCTTTAAGCTGGCTCCCAAAAAGTTGGCGTGTACCCCTGATATTGCAGCAGTATAGACCACATCACTGGCCCCGGCGTTTATGATCATTTGTCTATATTCCTCCGAGGCCTTACTTTCTTTAGTGTTTATAAACCTAGTGCCCATATAGGCCAAATCCGCTCCCATTTGTAGGGCCGAGGCAATATCCCTTCCGGTACTGATACAGCCAGAGAGTAAAATGGTTTTGTCGTAAAACTTCTTTATTTCTGCAACCAAGGACATGGGGTTTATGGTGCCTGCATGGCCTCCAGCTCCAGCGGAGACCAATATTAATCCGTCTGCCCCAGCTTCGGCAGCTTTTTCGGCATGTCTTTTTTTAATGATATCATGAAATACCAGACCACCATAACTATGTATGGCGTTGACTAACTGGGACACTGCTCCTAAGGAGGTAATTATTAATGGGACTTTATGTTTTATACAAACTTTTAAATCCGCTTCCAATCTTGGATTTGTAGGGTGTACAATTAGATTCACGCCATAGGGGGCGGCTTTCTTTCCAGTTTCCTCTTCATATTTCTTTAATTCGGTTTTAATTTCTACCAACCAATCCTCAAAACCTTCCGTACTTCGCTGATTGAGAGCGGGAAAAGTACCTACTATTCCATTTTTACAGCATTCAATGACCAATTGCGGGCCAGATATAAGAAACATGGGTGCTGCTACCACGGGTAACGCTAGTTCTTTTATAAAAGCGGCTTTTTTGCTCATTTGGATTATGGTTTTAAAGAATTGGATATACTTGGATAACCTAAAAGTTAGTGACTATTATATTTAAATTTTTGTAAAAAACAGTACATTTGAATTATTATGCATGCATAATAATTCAAATGTACTAAATAAAAAGGATGTATTTAAAAGAATTCGAAATTCGATGGAGCGATGTAGATGCCAATCGCCATATGGCCAATTCGGCCTATTTAAATTTTATGAGCCATACAAGGATGTCTTTCTTGTTGGAAATAGGCTTTAACCAAAAGACAATGTCGCAGAACAATATGGGTCCCGTGGTATTCCATGAGCATGTCTATTATTTTAAGGAAGCATTTTTAGGAAAGCCGGTAAAGGTTTCCTTGGAGTTGGTGGGACTTAGTGAGGACGGTATGTTCTTTGAATTTCATCATAATTTTTACGATGGCCATGGAAAGAACTTTGCCCATTGTCAGATTATGGGCGCTTGGATAGATTTAAAAACAAGAACCCTTACCGGTTTGGGTCATGAGTTTCTTGGGGCTTTTAACAAGGTGCCAAAGGGAGACGGATTTAAAGTACTTACCAAAGAGGATACCCGTAAGTTTTCGGTGCGTCCTAAGGACCTGGTCTAACTTTTTTGCTTACAAGATATACACCGATCAATACCAAGACTATTGCCAAAAACTTAACCAAAGTAAGATGGTCCTTGCCGGCCATAATTGCAAATATAATTCCTATCAAGGGTTGCAGGTACATAAAAACACCAACTGTTGAGGCCTTTAGTTGTGTAAGTGCAAATACATTGAACAAATAGGTCAAAAAAGTAGTTCCAATGATTACAAAAGCAATGGCACCAAGGGCCTCCACAGGAAGATGGCTCCATTGTATCTCCTTAAATTCTGTGTATGTTATGGGAAGTGTAATGATAAATCCAATTCCAAACATCCATTTCATAAGGGTGAACGGGTGGTATTTTTCCAGTAATTTCTTTACTAGAATAAGGTACAGCCCGTAGGAAGTGGCATTAACAATAAAAAGCATGTTGCCCAAAGGTATATTAGTGGCATCCTGTCTAATTTCAGCACCAAATAAAATTAATGCCAAGGCTCCTATTAAGCCCAAGAAAACACCAGTGCCCCGCTGAAGGGTAATTTTTTCCTTGATAAATAGTGCAGATAATATCACAACAAGTATTGGCGTAATGGTAATGAGTACAGCACTATTGATTGGGGTGGAAAGATCCAATCCCTTAAAGAAAGAAAGCATATTAATGCCCATTCCAAAAAAGGCACAAACGAGTAATCTGCCCCAGTCCCTCCGTTCCAGTTTTTCTTTTGGACCGAAAAAAGAAATTCCCCAGAATAACAGGGTTGCTCCGAAAAGTCGCAGGAAAATAAATCCAAATGGCTTTACATAGGTAGGCATCACCCCCTTGGCAATGGTGTGGTTTATGCCATAAATGGTGGTCGCCCCCAAGGCGGCCAAGATAGCAAGGGTTCGTCTACTCACGAATTAATTTTTGCTTTGGCTGCAGCCACAACAGCCTTGCTATTTCCCACAAAAATATCGTTGTCAATAATGACAACCGGGCGTTTTAAAAAGGTATAGTGCTCAAGTATAAGGTCTTTATAGTCTTCTTCGGATAATTTTTGTTCTTTTAAATTTCGCTCCTTATAAAGTCGCGCCCGCTTACTGAACAAGCTTTCGTAGCTCCCTGACAATTGGGCCATGCTTTTCAGTTGGTCCGGTGTAATAGTCTCGTTTTTTATATCTTGAAGTACAAAATTGCTGGGTGGTTCCAACTCTTTTAAAATCCTTTGGCAGGTATCACAAGTACTCAGGTGAAATATCTTTTTCATGTGTATTTTTTATTGTATTTAGAGGTCACATGTAGCCGTTTATGATTAAAATAACTATTGAATGCCATGGGAAAGGATTATTTTAATCATGTCGGTTTCATCCTGTAAATCTGTTCCTCCATATATTTTCGCCCTGCAAAGAAACCCAATTACATTGAATTGTACTATTTTTAGCGGCAATTGTAAAAAAATTATAACCAAAAAATATGTCAACTTTGGAAAACGCATTTGAAGTAACACTTCAAAACAGAAAAAGGCTATATAAATTTTTAAAGGAGACTCCAAAGGAGGTTCTTCTACAAATTCCCAAAGGCTTCCGCAACAATATTTGGTGGAATATTGCCCATGTGGTAGTTACCCATCAACTATTGGTCTATAAATTCAGTGGACAACCCATGAGGGTCAATGATGCCTTGGTGGATAAATTTAAGAAGGGCACTTTGCCGGATGGTACTGCTACAGAGGAGGAGATTAATGAAGTTTCAGATTTGTTATTGGCCACTGTTGAATGGATGCAAGAAGACTATGGGAAAGGATTATTTAAGGGTTATACGGAATATACTACCAGTGCCAATGTTACCTTAAGCTCAGTGGATGATGCCATTATTTTCAATGTGTATCACGAAGGACTTCATCTTGGGGCTATTTTATCCTTGATGAAGCTTGTATCTTAAGGCCGCTACTATAATTCCTTTTTAAATTTTATGTACGGCTCAATTTCTTGGTATTTCAGGGTTAAAATAATTGGGCCGTCCGCATAGGAGGCAATTTCATATTGTTCGTAGAACAACTGTAGGCCTTCTTGGGTAAACCCAATATTTTCCGGAAGGTAAAACATGTCGTCCTCAAACATAAACCCAGTGGCGTTTATTGAGCCTGTATCTGGAATTTTTTCTTGTTTCCTAAATTTGGCCTCGGCAAAACTTTGAAATTCCAAGGGATCCTTAAATAATTCCATGGTTTCCATTTCCAAGCCTTTTACTTTATCAAAATTTAAAAATCGGGTGGAGGAAAAACCGTGTGCCCCACCGGTAAAGGAATAGGAATTGAACTGAATGGTCAGTATATTTTTATCCTCAAAGGTTACTTTGCCTTCAATATCGGCTTCCCAGCCAACCGGCTCATCGGGATACATTTTTTTTAATTCCAAATATCCGTTCTTAAAGGATTGGATAGCCTCCTCTATATTGGTAGCTTCTATTTCATCATCATAAATGAGCAAAGATATTACCTCTTCTTGTACAGAACTGTTTATAATGTTGCTTATAGGCTTGTCGTCCAGAGCTCTCGGAATGCGGATGGTTACCTTTGGACAACTGTTACAATTTTCGGTTATAAAATCGACGGGTTCAAAAGTGAGCCGATCATCCTTTTCACAATTCCATAAAAATAAAACGAGCAATAAACAGGCGAATCTAATCTTCATTAAAGCGATTGTTTTAGAAAGGTACAAAGCTACAATATCATTGTATTCCCAAAAAGATAAAGGTACATTTGTGTATAGAAATTTAGTTATGGGTAAAAGACAATTAAAATTCAATAGCAGGACAATTCATGGAGGTCAGGCTCCCGATGAGGCCTATGGTGCGGTTATGCCTCCCATCTATCAGACATCTACCTACGCCCAAAGTACACCTGGCGGCCATAAGGGATATGAATACTCCAGAAGTGCCAATCCAACTAGGACGGCACTGGAGAATTCCTTGGCCAGTATTGAAAACGGGAATTATGGTTTGGCTTTCGGCAGTGGATTGGCGGCTATTGATGCGGTTATTAAATTATTGAGACCTGGGGATGAGGTTATTTCCACCAGTGACCTTTATGGGGGCAGCTATAGGATTTTTAAAAAAATATTTGAAAAGTTTGGCATCGTTTTCCATTTTGTTGGGATGCAGGATACGGAGGAGATAGCCAAACACATTAGTGCTAAAACCAAGCTTATTTGGTTGGAGACCCCCACTAATCCAATGATGAATATTATTGATATTATGTCGGTTTCCCTATTGGCAAGAAAACATAAAATTCTACTGGCGGTCGACAATACTTTTGCGACGCCTTATCTGCAACTGCCCTTGGATCTGGGGGCCGACATTGTAATGCACTCGGCAACAAAATATCTTGGGGGACATAGCGACGTTGTCCTGGGAGCTCTGGTGGTCAAAGACAAGGAACTCGCGGAACAATTGTATTTTATTCAGAATGCAAGCGGTGCCGTGTGCGGGCCAATGGACAGCTTTTTGGTACTTAGGGGAATAAAAACCTTGCACGTAAGGATGCAGCGACATTGCGAAAACGGAAGAGCGGTGGCGGAATATTTAGCAAATCATCCAAAAATTGAAAAAGTCTTTTGGCCTGGGTTTATTGATCACCCCAATCATGAAGTGGCAAAAAGCCAAATGAAGGATTTTGGGGGAATGATATCCTTTGTTCCAAAAGGGGGCAATTTTCAAGATGCCATTAAAATTGTTGAAAAACTAGAGCTGTTTACCCTTGCGGAATCCTTGGGCGGGGTGGAAAGTTTGGCCGGGCATCCGGCCAGCATGACCCATGCCAGCATTCCGAAGGAGGAAAGGGAAAAAAGTGGAGTGGTAGATGCTTTAATTAGACTTAGTGTGGGTATAGAGGATAAGGAAGATTTAATTGAGGATTTGCGTGAGGCTATAGGATAAATATTTTGCCAAATTTTGAAAAAAATAGGGTTTACATTATAGAAATACTATAATTTTACCTTCAAACTCAATATTTATCAACATTTAGCAATTAATCAGATTTTATGGAAGACAAAATAAATGCTTTTATGGATGAGGTAAAAGGCCGTAATAGCCATGAGCCGGAATTCATACAAGCCGTGCAAGAAGTTGCAGAAACAGTTATTCCCTACATTAGTAATCATGAAATTTACAATGGCAAGAATATTTTATTAAGAATGGTGGAGCCGGAAAGGTTAATTTCCTTTAGGGTTTCATGGGTGGATGACGATGGTAAAATACATGTAAATAGAGGATATAGGATTCAAATGAATTCTGCCATTGGTCCTTATAAAGGGGGGCTTAGGTTTCATCCAACTGTAAATGCAAGTGTTCTAAAATTCCTGGCTTTTGAACAGGTTTTCAAAAATAGCCTAACCACCTTGCCGATGGGGGGTGGAAAAGGAGGGTCCGATTTTGATCCGAAAGGAAAATCGGATGATGAAGTAATGCGCTTTTGTCACGCCTTTATGACGGAACTTTGTAGGCACATTGGACCCAATACGGACGTTCCGGCAGGCGATATAGGTGTCGGTGCAAGGGAAATTGGGTTCCTGTTTGGGATGTATAAAAAGATCAGAAATGAGTTTACCGGGGTTTTGACCGGGAAGGGTCTTTCTTGGGGGGGGTCCAAAATACGACCTGAAGCAACAGGATATGGTACCGTTTATTTTGCCCAGAGTATGTTGCAATCCAAGAAGGATGATGTTAAAGGGAAGAACGTGGTTATTTCCGGCTCTGGAAACGTAGCCCAATATGCCGCTGAAAAAGTAATCCAATTGGGAGGTAAGGTAGTTACCCTTTCGGATTCTGGCGGTTATATTTACGACAAGGATGGTATTGATGAGGAAAAACTGGCCTTCGTTATGGAAATCAAAAACAAAAATAGAGGAAGAATATCCGATTATCTGGATAAGTATACCTCTGCAGAATTCCATAAAGGAAAGACGCCTTGGGAAGTGCCATGCGCTATAGCCTTGCCGTGTGCAACCCAAAATGAGTTGGACGGGAATGATGCCAAGACTTTACTAAAGAATGGATGTATCTGTGTGGCCGAAGGAGCAAATATGCCATCGACCCCTGAAGCAATACATGCCTTTCATGAAGCTAGAATACTATTTGCTCCGGGAAAGGCATCCAATGCAGGTGGGGTGGCCACTTCAGGTTTGGAAATGTCGCAGAACTCATTGCGTATTAGTTGGACCCGTGAAGAGGTAGATGAACGTCTTCAAAAAATAATGAAGGATATTCATGATTCCTGCATAGATTATGGAATGGAAGAAGATGGCTATTGCAATTATGTAAAAGGAGCAAATATTGCCGGGTTCGTAAAAGTTGCCGACGCCATGTTGGCGCAGGGAGTAATTTAAGGTTCTATAAGTCTACAAAGTATCACGGCATTGGCCAGTATTTGAAATTGAAATCCAATTGATTTCCAAGACCCTTAAGGTTTTCATGACCTTAAGGGTCTCTTTGTATTATCTTTGTTCCAAGATATATTTGTAATGCAGGTTGCTACCAAAGGAATTGTTTTAACATCTATTAAATATGGGGATACCAGTTTAATTGTCCGGATATTTACTTTTTCTGATGGAATAAAATCCTATCTATTGAGAGGGATTCTTGCTTCAAAAAAAGGGAAGTTGAAAACTGCTTACTTTCAGCCTTTGCTTCAACTGGATCTGATTGCGTCCCATAAGAACAAGGGAACCTTGGAAAGGATTACCGAAGCCAAGGTTAGTTATCATTATCAGTCCCTGCATACGGATATTGCCAAGAATGCCCTAACATTTTTTTTGGCAGAAATGTTGGGCAACAGTATTCATGAGGAAGAGGCCAATGAAGGTCTGTTCAATTTTATTGAAGCGGCATTGCAGTGGTTGGATGCCCATGATGAATTTGCCAATTTTCACCTCTATTTTTTACTGTCATTGACCAAGTATTTTGGTTTTTACCCGGACACCAATAATATGGACTATATGTACTTTGACCTTTTGGAAGGAGAGTTTATAAAAGCGCCATCATTAAACCCAATCGTGGAAGGGGAGAATTTAAAACACTTTAAAGAGCTTTTGGGCATAAATTTTGATGCAATACATACTATTAAACTTAACAAAAAGAACCGTCAGGAGCTCTTGAAAAATCTTGTCCTTTATTTTGAATTACATTTGCAGGGATTTAGAAAACCGAAGTCATTGGCCGTGTTAAATGAAGTTTTTAGCTGATATGCAAAAAATAGTTTTCATAGTTGTCCTCCTAATATTTACAGGTGCATTGGGGCAGGAAATTGTTATTTTGGACGAGGAAGACCATCAGCCGATTCCCAACGTTATTGTTTATAATTGGGATAAATCCAGAACGGTCCTTTCCGATTTTGACGGCAAATGTGACCTTTCTAAATTTGATCTGGGCGAACGGATCACCTTCACGCATATTGGCTACCAAAACTATAGAAGCACCAAGTCCCACGCAGTCAGAAAGGGAAAGCTCTACCTGGCTTTGATTGCGGAGCAGTTGGATGAGGTGGTGATGTCTATATCTAAATGGGAGCAGCAGAAAAAGGACATTCCTCAAAAAATATCGCTGATGAATGCCAAAACCATAGAGTTTACGGCTTCCCAAACTTCGGCAGATCTCCTTCAAAATAGCGGCAAAGTCTTTGTCCAGAAAAGTCAGCTGGGGGGCGGTAGTCCTATGATAAGGGGTTTTGCCACCAATAGATTGTTGCTTTCCGTAGACGGAGTCCGCATGAACAATGCCATATTCAGGGGGGGTAATATTCAAAATGTGATTTCAATAGATCCCTTTACCATTAAGAGTACTGAAGTGATTTTTGGTCCTGGATCTGTAATTTACGGTTCTGATGCCATTGGAGGGGTCATGAATTTTTACACCAACAATCCTCAATTTTCCAAGACCGATAGTTTAGAGGTCTTCGGAAAATCAAATTACAGGTATTCTTCCGCGAATAACGAAAATACGGTTCATGTAGATTTCAATTTGGGCAAAAGGGAATGGGCGTTCTTGAGCAGCCTTACCTATAACAACTTTGGAGATCTTAAAATGGGTTCCCATGGGCCAAATTCCTACTTAAGGAACAATTACGTGGTTACGGAAAATGGGCAGGACAGGTTGCAGGAAAATGATAACGCCAAAAAGCAGGTACCCACCGGGTATGATCAAATCAATGTAATGCAAAAAGTGCTCTTTAGGCCCAATAGCAATTGGAATATAAATCTAAGTGCATATTATTCAGAAACTTCCGATTATTCCAGATATGACAGGCTTATTAGACCGTTCAAGGATGGACTTGGCCTACGTTCGGCGGAATGGTCCTATGGTCCTCAGAAATGGTTTATGGGGAACCTGCAATTTTATAAAAACGGCAAGGGGAAGTTCTATGATGGATTAAAAATAACCACTGCCTATCAAAATTTTGTGGAAAGTAGGAACGATAGGGGTTTTGGGGATGATATAAGGTATGGAAGCAAGGAGAATGTGGATGCTATTTCTGCTAACGTCGATTTTGAAAATAAGCGTATTGGAAATCTTAGGCTTTACTATGGGGGGGAATACGTATTTAATAAAATTGGATCTGCAGGAAATGAGTTTAATTTAGAGACCATGGTTACCTCACCTAGTGCATCCAGGTACCCCGACAATTCTACCTGGCAAACCCTTGCGGGCTACATTAGTGGTGAACTAAGGGCCAAGCCCAACTTTACCTTTCTTTCCGGGCTTAGATATAGCCATGTTTGGATCGATGCAATTTTTGACCAAACCTTTTATTCTTTTCCTTTTAATGATGCCGATCTTAGTACGGGGGCTTTAACAGGAAGCTTGGGATTTAGTTGGTTTCCAAAAGCGGATTTGCAGTTGACCTTCAATGGTTCTACAGGATTTAGGGCCCCGAACATAGATGATGTTGGTAAGATATTTGATTCGGAACCTGGGTCCGTGGTAGTTCCCAATCCAGATTTGGAGCCGGAGTATGCCTATAACTTGGAGGTAGGAATCCAGAAGAATTTTAATGATAGACTTATGTTAAAAGGAGCCTCCTTCTATACTTATTTGGTAGATGCCCTTGTACGTCGGGACTTTCAATTTAATGGGAACAGTGAAATTATGTACAATGGGGAATTACATAATGTCCAGGCAATACAGAATGCGGCAAAGGCCTATGTATATGGTTTCGAATTTGGATTGGACGCTTTTTTAACCGAAAACCTGTCTGTGAACGCCAACCTTACCTTTACAGAAGGGATAGAGGAAGAGCAGGACGGTACGGATACACCGGGTAGACATGTGGCTCCAACTTTTGGCGATTTCCATATTGTTTGGAAGAACCAAAAACTGAAAACCGATCTCTTTGCCAACTTTAACGGAGAAATTAGTTTTGGGGATTTGGCCATGTCCGAAAAAACAAAGGACTATATATATGCAGTTGATGCGGACGGAAATCCTTATTCCCCATCCTGGTATACCTTAAATTTTAGATCACAGTATCAACTCTCCCACGCCTTAAAATTTACCGTAAATTTGGAAAATTTTACGGATCAAAGATATCGTTCCTATTCCTCCGGAATCGTGGCGCCGGGAATCAATTTAATTTTGGGTGTGGGCTATACGTTCTAAAAAAAAAGTCCGGTACATGAATACCGGACTTAAGTTTTAATGAAAATAGGAAAACTATTCCTGTATTTTCTCTTTTGCCTCTTTGGCAGCTGCCTTGGTCTTGTCCGCAGCCTTAGTAGCGGCATCTTTTACATCGTCACCTATCTCCTTGGCAGCAGCTTTGGTTTTATCTACCGCATCGGTCGCGGCACCCTTAATATCCTCACCTACTTCCTTGGCAGCATCACCTGTCTTATCCATGGCCTCTTTACCGGCCTCTTTCATATCTTCTCCCATTTCTTTGGCATCATCCATGGCTTCTGAGGCAGCACCTTTTACCTCTTCCCCGACTTTCTTCATATCCTCTCCAACTTCTTTTAAAGCTTCATTAGTTTCTTCCATGGCATCTTTGGCCTTATCCTTTGTTTCTCTACACGATACAAATGAAATGCTGAGAGCTATCATCAAAATTGAACTTAAAATTACTTTTTTCATGTTGTTAGTTTTAGAAATTAATATAAACCTGATACCGATATATACGCAAAAATTGGAGATAAAGACCATATTTATAGCTCCAAGACTAAAAAAATATGTAAGAAAATTAATCGTTTAGATTTCTGTAAATCAGGTTTCTAGGTAAGAATCAATTTTTGGAGGAGATTTTGTAGGTAGGGGAAGACAGGTCTTGATTGTTATATAGGCAAATGTTTAAAACTAAATTATTATGAAGAATTATTTAAAGATTTCAGGATTAGCTTTAATAGCTTTAGTAGGGATGATGTCATGTAGCAAAAACGACGATGCTGCCATGGAGGGGGAATCGTATAATACATCCTTTGAAGTTACCGATGCACCAATAGATAACGCCGAGGTTGAAGCGGTTTTCGTTACCATTGCCAACGTTTCCGTAGACGGAAAGTCTCTAGAGGGATTCACTGCAACAACAATAAACCTTGCCGCTTTGGTAAATGGTAAAACCGAAGCTTTAGGGAACTTGGACCTACAGGCAAAATCTTATTCCAGTATCGTTTTCGAATTGGATTTTGACAAGGATGTGAACGGGGATGCTCCAGGTTGTTACGTAGAAAAGGCAAATGGGGAAAAAGATGCCCTAATCGCCACTTCCAACAAAATTACCATTACTGATAAGTTTGAAGTTTTGGCAAATGCTACCAATGTGATCGTGATAGATTTTGACCTTAGAAAAACTATTAAGGAAGAGAAGGATGGATTGTCCAGCGATTTCAATTTTGTTACCATGGCAGAGCTTACTGCAGGAATTAGAACGGTAAATGCCGAATTGACCGGAAAAATTTCAGGGAGTGTCAATGATGCCAACAATACATCGGACAAGATTATTGTTTATGCCTATGAAAAAGGAACATTCAACGCCGATGTTGAAACACAGGGAAAAGGGGAGAGCGAAGTTACCTTTGCCAATGCCGTAACCAGTGCAGAAGTAAAAAGCTTAAGTGGGTCCTATAGTCTGGATTTCTTGGAGGAAGGGGAATACGAATTAATTTTTGCATCCTACAAGGAAGATGACAATAGCGAGTTCTACTTCAATGCTTTGTTGAATGTAGAGTCGACCACAGGTCTTAATTTAGGGGCTATAGAGGTAAACTCGGCCATCCAAATAAGCGCAAATGTTACTGTAACCGGGACAAAATAATTTTAACAAATTATAAAAATTTTAAAAAGCTCCTTTTCAAAGGGGCTTTTTGCTTTTAACAGAATCATTTTACGCTAAAAATCATTAGTTTTGCAAACTTAAAATGTAGCATTAGAAGCTGTTAATATGAAGTTTGCAGAATACAAGGGTTTAGATTTACCGAAAGTCGCTGAGGAGGTATTACACTATTGGAAGGAGAACAATGTTTTCGAGAAAAGTGTAACGAGCAGGGAAGGGAAGGATAGTTTTGTTTTCTATGAAGGACCACCTTCTGCAAATGGATTGCCTGGTATTCACCACGTAATGGCCCGGACCATCAAGGATATTTTTCCGCGTTACAAGACCATGAAGGGGTTTCAGGTAAAGCGAAAGGCCGGATGGGATACACACGGACTGCCCATTGAATTGGGTGTAGAGAAGGAATTGGGAATTACCAAGGAAGACATTGGCACCAAAATATCCGTTGAAGAATACAATGCAGCCTGCAAGAAGGCGGTAATGAGGTATACCGATGTTTGGAATGCCATGACCGAAAAGGTAGGATATTGGGTAGATATGGAGGATCCATATATCACCTACAAATCCAAATATATGGAATCTGTTTGGTGGTTGCTCAAGCAGATTTACGACAAGGGACTTATTTATAAGGGTTATACCATTCAACCCTATTCTCCCAAGGCAGGAACAGGATTAAGTTCGCATGAGTTAAATCAACCAGGTACCTATCAAGATGTTACGGACACTACCGTGGTGGCACAGTTTAAAACGGATACAGCGACCTTGCCACAGAATTTGAAGGACCTAGGAGGAGATGTGTTCTTTTTGGCATGGACCACCACGCCTTGGACCTTGCCATCCAATACGGCATTGACCGTTGGTCCTAAGATTGATTATGTTGTAGTGAAAACCTTCAATCAATATACCTTTGAACCCATGTATGTTGTCTTGGCCAAATCATTGGTAGGAAAACAATTTAGCGGTAAATTTTTTGAAGCCGAAAGTGATACGGATTTTGAAAACTTTTCATCCAAGGATAAGAAAATCCCTTACCAAGTAGTAGCTGGCGCAAAAGGGCAGGACTTGGTCGGGATAAGATACGAGCAGCTGTTGGATTATGCACAGCCCTATCAAAATCCAGAAAATGCCTTTAGGGTCATCTCAGGAGATTTTGTAACCACCGAAGACGGTACAGGGATTGTTCATACGGCGCCAACTTTTGGAGCAGATGATGCCTTGGTAGCAAAATTGGCGGAACCGGAAGTACCACCTATGTTGGTTTTGGATGAAAATAATAATCCAGTTCCTTTGGTGGATCTACAGGGTAGATTTAGACCCGAAATGGGGGAGTATGCCGGCAAGTATGTAAAAAACGAGTACTATGGCGATGGAGAGGCTCCAGAGCGGTCTGTAGATGTTGAAATAGCCATCAAACTAAAAGAGGAAAACAGGGCCTTTAAGGTGGAAAAATACGTTCACAGTTATCCCAACTGTTGGCGTACGGATAAGCCAATCCTATACTATCCTTTGGATTCATGGTTTATCAAGGTTACCGACATCAAGGATAGGATGTTCGATCTTAACCAAACCATTAATTGGAAACCCAAGGCCACGGGAGAGGGAAGATTTGGCAATTGGCTTGCCAATGCCAATGATTGGAACCTGTCCAGATCCCGTTATTGGGGAATTCCCTTGCCCATTTGGCGTACGGAAGATGGCAAGGAAGAATTGATGATTGGTTCTGTGGCCGAACTTAAGGAAGAAATGCAAAAAGCCTTAAAAGCAGGAGTTCTTGAAAAAGATATTTTTGAGGATTTTGTTGTTGGCGATATGGGGGAGGACAATTATGATAAGATAGACCTGCATAAAAATATTGTGGATCAAATTACTTTGGTTTCCAAATCGGGCAAGCCTATGAAACGCGAAAGCGACCTTATAGATGTTTGGTTCGATAGTGGTTCCATGCCATATGCCCAATGGCACTACCCTTTCGAGAATAAGGACTTGATAGATGAGGGAAAGACTTTTCCGGCCGATTTTATAGCCGAAGGGGTGGATCAGACACGTGGTTGGTTTTATACCCTGCATGCCATAGCCACCATGGTATTCGATTCTGTAGCCTATAAAAATGTTGTTTCCAATGGCTTGGTGCTGGATAAAGAAGGTAAGAAAATGTCCAAGCGCTTGGGCAATGCAGTGGATCCTTTTGAAACCATGGATGAATTTGGGGCAGATGCCACTCGCTGGTATATGATATCCAATGCAAATCCGTGGGATAATCTAAAGTTCGACGTAGAGGGTATCGCAGAGGTAAAACGTAAGTTTTTTGGCACCTTGTACAACACCTATTCTTTCTTTGCCCTATATACCAACATAGATGGTTTTGATTATTCGGAAGCGGATATTCCCTTGCATGAAAGACCAGAAATAGACCAATGGATTTTATCGGAATTGCATTCCCTGATCAAAACAGTGGATGAGGCCTATGGAGATTACGAGCCCACCAGAGCAACAAGGGCCATTTCTGACTATGTGCAGGAGAACCTGAGCAATTGGTATGTGCGTTTAAGTAGAAGGCGTTTTTGGAAGGGGGACTATCAACAAGATAAGATATCGGCTTACCAAACATTGTATACCTGTTTGACCACCGTGGCAAAGCTCTCTGCACCAGTAGCTCCATTTTACATGGATAGACTATACAAAGATTTAACAATTACGACACAGAAAGAGCCTTTTGAAAGTGTACATTTAGCCGATTTTCCTAAATATGATGCCTCATTGGTAAATAAGGAATTGGAAAGTAAAATGGCAAAGGCGCAGACTATTTCATCCTTGGTCCTGTCCATTCGTCAGAAGGAGAAGATTAAAGTACGGCAACCCTTGCAAAAGATAATGATTCCGGTATTGGATAATAAACAAAGGTTGGAAATTGAAGCTGTGGCCGGTTTAATAAAGTCCGAAGTGAACGTGAAGGAGATAGAACTCTTGGATGATGCATCCGGAATTTTGGTTAAGCAAATAAAGCCAAACTTTAAAACTTTAGGACCAAAGTTTGGTAAGGATATGAAGCTGATTGCAAGTGCTGTAGCGCTATTAAATCAAAATGATATCCAGAAAATTGAACAGGAAGGCGAAATTTTACTGCATTTTGATAATAAAAGTATTACTTTACAGTTACAAGATGTAGAAATTTCCTCCCAAGATATTGAAGGTTGGTTGGTAGCAAGTTCAGGTCCAATAACGGTGGCCTTGGATATATCTATCAATGAGGACCTTAGAAAGGAAGGTATTGCTAGGGAACTAGTCAATAGAATTCAAAACCTTAGAAAGGAATCCGGTTTTGAAGTGACAGATAAAATAGATATTAAATTATTGAAAAATGGATTTGTCCAGGACGCGGTAGAAAGTAATATGGCATATATTAAGACCGAAACCTTGGCAGCAGAACTTAATTTTGAAGAAAGCATGGACAATGGAATTGAAGTGGCTTTTGACGAAGTTAATACCAGATTGTTTATAGTAAAACATTAAGATTATGGCCGAAGAATTAAAAGTAAGGTACGCGGATAAGGATTTAAACGAGTTTAAAGTACTTATCGAGGAAAAAATTGAAAAAGCTAAAAGTCACTTGGAACTTTTAAAGAGTTCCTATATGAATGATGGCAATAACGGAACGGATGATACGTCCCCAACATTCAAGGCTTTTGAAGAAGGCTCTGAAACAATGAGCAAGGAAGCAAATACGCAATTGGCCATTCGTCAGGAGAAATTTATCAGGGATTTAAAGAACGCTTTGTTGCGTATAGAGAACAAAACCTATGGCATTTGCCGAGTTACTGGAAAGCTGATCAGCAAAGAGCGACTTAAGCTAGTGCCACATGCAACGCTGAGTATTGAAGCGAAAAATATGCAATCCTAAATAAAAACGCCTTAATAGGCGTTTTTTTATTATATGAGACTAGTTGCCGTTGTTTTCTTCCTATTGGGAAGTTGTACTTTACTGGCCCAAAAAAAGGTCGTCAAAGCCATAGAAAATCCCAATTTCTCTTTTGTTCAGATCGATGGCAGGAATTGTTTTTCCCTTGCTTTGGAAACTGTGGATAGTCCAAAAATAACGGTTGAGGCTTCAATAGATGGCGAGTATTTACAGGATTTATTGGTAAGTGTAAAACAGGAAGGAACAACCGCATTGGTCAGTACCGCTTTTCAGCCCAATTTTGTTTTTCCAAACGATAAATTAAGTGCCCACAAGGTCATTTCCATTTCCTTGAAGATATCAATCCCCAAAGACCTAGATGTTAACGTATACGGTACCAGCACCAATGTTGGTGTTACAGGGGATTATGCCAAGCTAAAAATTAGTTTGTCCGATGGCAAATGCATCTTAAATGGAAGAGGGGAAAATGTGGAAATCAATACCCAAAGTGGAAATATTGAGCTAATTACTAATAACGCCCAAATTATGGCTTCCACAAAATATGGTAAAATTAAACGGGAAGCGATTGCCTCTGGAGATGATCATTTTACCTTGAATTCGGTAACAGGAAATATCAGCATAAGGAAAACCGAATAATATGTTTATTTTTGCCGAATCTATTTTTTAAATAATGAGTTTAAAGAAATCCCTAATAATCATAATAGCAATTCTTGCTATAGACCAGATAAGCAAAGTATACATTAAGACAAACTTTGTTTTGGGCGAGTCGGTAGATGTCTTTAGTTGGTTCAAGATTTTGTTTATAGAAAACGAAGGGGCTGCTTGGGGAACCAAACTAAGCGATTTATTGCCCATATCTGATGAAGTAGGAAAACTGGTACTTACTATATTTCGATTGTTTGCTATTGTTGGGATAGGTTATTGGTTGTTCGATACCATAAAAAAGAATTCTTCCAAAACCCTAATACTGGCGGTATCCCTCATTTTTGCAGGGGCCCTCGGGAACATATTGGATTCTGTTTTTTACGGCATGATCTTTAACGATAGCTATTCCCAGGTAGCCACGGCATTTTCTTCAGAACCCTATGGTAGTATATTTCACGGCAAGGTGGTAGATATGCTCTACTTTCCTATGATAGACTCCGTGTGGCCAGATTGGGTGCCAGTGGTTGGCGGAAATAATTTTCGTTTTTTCGAACCCGTTTTTAATATTGCGGATACCGCAATTAGTACCGGTGTGGGTATACTAATTGTATTTAATAAAAAAGCTTTTGGAGAAAGTTCTGAGGAAGCTAAAACTGATAAGTCCGATCAGGAGTAACGCAAAAATTTAAAGGAATATCGTGGGGTTCTATATCCACAATTTTTTCTTCAGCCTTAAAAAACGAGAGTCCTACTTTCACAACATCGGGCCTGCACTTGTTCAGTAGCACATCATAAAATCCTTTGCCGTAACCAACTCTGTGGCCCTTTTCGTCAAAAGCCATTAACGGTAGAAAGACAACATCTATTTTTTCAGGAGGCACTTCAATTCCGTCTACCGGTTCAGGGATGTTCCAGCGATTTTTTTTTATGGGTGTACTATCGGTAAGTAAATAATTGACAAGATTTTGGCTATCCACCATTTTTGGAAGCAGTATATTTTTGTCCTTACCTTGTAAAATGGACATTATAAAACTGGTGTCGACTTCCTTTTTCTCGGTTATGGAAAGGAATAGATGATAATAGGAATAATCCCAAATGGGCAATTGAAGTAGCCGGTTAGCTATCAATAAGCTTGAATCTAATATTGTTTGTGAAGTAAGATTTTCTCGGCGTTCGGAGTAGATTAAACGCAAATCTTTTTTCAACATAGGGGGTTGGTTAAACTCGGGGCTCTTGGGGAAAGGGTTTAATTAGGAAAACTATTCCTTGGAGGCCACTGCGTAATAAATTTTGAAAAAAAGCATAAGAATTAAGTATGTGCCCAAGGTTATTATATAGTTGTCCATGCGTTAAGTAATTTTAATTTTCTAAATATAAATAAAAAAATATAAAAAGCTCCACAAAGGGTATCGTTTTATCGATGAAATGCATCATTTTTAACAAATATTTTGGATTCTGAATTATTTGTCAAAAGTATTTTACCTTCTTTTTTACGTAAAGTGCTGTTTATCAACTTGTTATAAAATAGTGTACGATAACGTTAATTTTTTGAAATGGTGTATTTAATCGATATTTATTTTTGACTTATCGAATTTTGTTGGATTGAATGTTGGATTTAGACTATAGGAAGTTTTACTTTTTGCTAGAGGAATACAATCTTAAAGTGGAAGGTTATCAAAATTTCTCCTAGGGTTCCTAGCAGTGGAGTTAAAATACCATAATCTTTGTGTCCTTTGGGAAAAACACAGTAATTTTCCTTAGTGAAGCATAAATTTATTTGAATACATGGCCCATATACCTATTGAAGTACAGTTAAGTTCGCTTCCTACCACTCCCGGGGTATATCAGTTTTATGATGTGGAGGACAAGATTTTATATGTTGGCAAGGCTAAAAATTTAAAAAAAAGGGTTAGCTCCTATTTTAATAAAACGCACGAGCAAGGAAAGACCCGTGTTCTGGTAAAGAAAATTAGAAGTATTAGGCACATAGTAGTACCTACCGAGTCCGATGCGTTATTGTTGGAAAATAATCTAATTAAAAAATACCGTCCTAGGTACAATGTTCTGCTCAAGGATGATAAGACTTTTCCATGGATTTGCATAAAAAATGAAAAGTTCCCAAGAATCTTTCCTACCAGGAAATTTATCAAGGATGGGTCCGAGTATTTTGGGCCGTATACCAGCATGAAAACCATTCATACCTTGTTGGACCTGATAAAAAGTGTTTACCCGCTGCGGACCTGCAACTATGATCTTGCCCAAGATAAGGTCGCCGCCGGGAAATATAAGGTCTGCCTGGAGTACCACTTGGGAAATTGTAAGGGACCTTGTGAAGGGTATCAATCAGAGGAGGGATATAATCGGCAAATACAGGAGATCAGGGAAATCATAAAAGGTAATTTTAAGTCATCACTCCACTATTTTAAAAGTCGCATGAGATTGCTGGCCCAGGAGATGAAGTTTGAGGAGGCACAGCTTATAAAGGATAAGATAGAGGTTCTGGAAAACTATCAGGTAAAGACGACTATTGTAAATCCCAAGATCAATAATGTGGATGTATTTACCATAATTTCCGATGAGGCTTTTGCTTATGTTAATTTTTTGCAATTGTCCCATGGTTCCATTATACGTTCCCATACCCTGGAAATCAAAAAGAAATTGGATGAAACGGATGAGGATTTGCTCCAATTGGCAATAATTGAAATAAGGCAACGCTTCAATTCCCATTCAAAGGAGATTTATGTTCCATTTGAGGTTACCTTGGAGTCGCACCTGAAGGTGGTAGTACCTAAACTGGGAGATAAAAAAAAGATCTTGGAGCTATCGGAACGCAACGCCAAATTTTTTAGACAGGATAGGTTTAAGCAAATAAAGATTATTGACCCGGACAGACATACCAATAGGATAATGGGGCAAATGAAAAAGGATTTGCGACTTTCTATGGAACCTAGGCATATAGAGTGTTTTGATAATTCCAACATCCAGGGTAGCAACCCAGTGGCGGCATGTGTTGTATTTAGGGATGGAAAACCTTCAAAAAAGGAGTACAGGCATTACAATATTAAGACGGTTGAAGGTCCGGATGACTTTGCCTCGATGGAGGAAGTTGTTTTTAGACGCTATAAGCGACTTTTGAAAGAGGAACAGTCTTTACCACAACTTATTGTTATTGATGGAGGCAAGGGACAGCTGTCATCTGCCCTTAAAAGTTTGGATGCCCTTGGATTAAGAAGGAAGATAGCGATTATAGGAATCGCCAAAAGATTGGAGGAAATTTACTTCCCGGAAGATCCTATTCCTTTATATTTGGATAAAAAGTCCGAATCCCTGAAAATAATTCAGCAGTTGCGGAATGAAGCCCATAGATTTGGGATAACCTTTCACAGGAACAAGAGAAGTAAGGCTGCCATTAATTCGGAATTGGAAAGTATAGAAGGGATAGGTAATAAAACCGTGGAAGAGTTGTTGAAAAACTATAAATCGGTAAAAAGGATAAAAGAGGCCAGTTTAGAGAATTTGGCCCAAACCATTGGAATGTCCAAAGCCAAGAAAATTTATGAAACCTTTCATTAAACCACCTTATTAACTTTATGCTAAAGTCGCTTCTTATATATTGTGTGTTGATTTTTCCGTTGCTCATCCTTTCTCAGGAACGGTTGGAAAATAAGGATGTAAAAGTTGGGCTGGTCTTGAGTGGGGGCGGTGCCAAAGGGTTGGCGCATATTGGTGCCCTAAAGGTAATTGAAGAGGCCGGGGTTAAAATAGACTATGTAACAGGAACCAGTATGGGTGCCATTGTTGGGGCGCTCTACGCTTCGGGATATTCTGCAAACCAATTGGATTCTATTTTTAAAAATACGGATTTCGAGTCATTGATCCAGGATAACGTTCCAAGAAGTGCCAAAACATTTTATGAGAAGGAAGATTCGGAAAGATATGCCCTTACACTTCCATTCAACAAGTTTAAAATATCCATTCCCCAAGGCATTTCTGGAGGTCAAAGTATATACAACGAATTTGTCAGGTTGCTTTTCCATGTTAAGGATATTGACGATTTTAGTAAACTTCCAATCCCTTTTTTATGTGTTGCCACAGATGTGGAAACTGGGGATCAGATATTGTTGGATAAGGGCTATTTGCCAGAAGCAATTTTAGCAAGTGGCACCTTTCCTTCGCTTTTTAGACCCGTAGAGATCAATGGAAGAGTGTTGATAGACGGGGGTGTGGTAAATAACTACCCCATAGGCGAATTGAAGAAGATGGGCGCCGATGTGGTAATAGGTGTGGATGTACAGCATGGCCTGTCCGATAGGGAATCCTTGTTGAGTGCTACGGAAATACTACTACAGATCAATAATTACAGAACGGTTAGGGATATGCAAAAGAAATCGGCCCAAACCGATATTTATATTACCCCGGATATCAAAGATTACTCGGTAATCGATTTTGACATGGGAAAAGTAATAATAGATAGGGGGGAGGAAGCAGCTAGATTGCAAATGGATGAATTGATGAAAATTTCCAAAGCCCCCAATATTAAGAGGCCGAAGATTATAGCTGCCGGGGTAAAGGACACGCTGTTGGTCAATGAATTGATGATTCAAGGGAATTACAATTATTCCAGGGCATATATCAAGGGTAAATTAAGATTTAACGTCGATGATAATATAACATTTGAAAAATTGCAGCAGGGGATCAATAATTTGTCCGCCACTGGTAATTTTAGATCCATAAAATATCAATTACTCGATAATGGGAACGGAGTGGGTCTGCTATTGAATGTAAAAGAAAATCCTGATAAGATGTTCATTCGCCTAGGGGTTCATTTTGATGATCTCTACAAAAGTGCGGGTATCGTAAATCTAACCAGAAAGAATGTTTTAATGGATGATGATGTGGCCTCGGTAGATTTTATCATTGGTGACAATCTTAGGTACAATTTGGAGTATTATGTGGACAAGGGCTTTTATTGGAGTTTTGGAATAAACTCTAGGTTTGATGATTTTAATAAGGAAATAAATTTTGATCTTATTAAATCCAACTTTGATGTAGATAATAGTTCCAATATCAGAAAAATAAACCTAAGTGCCTCTGATCTAACCAATCAGGTGTATTTACAGACCGTAATAGAGGAAGAGTTTGCCTTTACCATAGGGCTGGAACATAAATTACTGAAATTGAGTACTAAAACTTTAGGGCAATTGGACACCATTAGTACTTCTACCTCCACAAATAAGAGAACCTATTTTGAAAATAGTAATTATTATAGTACCTACGGACAGCTGACCTTTGATACCTATGATGATATTTATTTTCCCACCAAAGGGTTATTCTTTGACGGGGACTTTCATTTTTATATCCTTTCATCCGATTTTAACGATAATTTTAAGGAATTTTCAATTGGCAAGGCAAGGATGGGCGGAGCATTTTCATTGGCGAGAAACCTATATCTTAACCTGGAGACAGAAGGAGGGTTTAAGTGGGGCATATCTCCGATTACCTCTCTCGATTTTGTGTTGGGGGGATTTGGGAACCATTTAATAAATAATTTTGTGCCTTTTTACGGATACGATTTTTTAAGTTTGGTTGGTAACAGTTATGTAAAGGCATACGGCAGGCTGGATTTTGAGTTTGTTCCCAAGAACCATATACTGTTGGCAGCAAATGTAGCCAATGTGGGCGATGACCTTTTTAGAACGGCAGATTGGTTCAAAGCTCCTGAGTTTTCCGGTTATGCACTCGGATATGGATTCGAATCCTTTATTGGGCCAATCCAGGTGATTTATTCCTATTCTCCCCAAATTAAGGAAAACCACTTCTTTTTTAGTATTGGTTATTGGTTTTAAATATGGCTTTTGGGTGAGTTTTTTGACATCAAAGGAAGACTCTTAACACTTAAAGCCAACATTTATTCCGATATTTGTTAAACACGATTCAGATCATGCTACAATTTAGAATTGATATTACGGCCCATCTTAGGGCTATGTGGTAATTTAACACGATTTGGAAGTTGTCCAACTTTTGTTTTAGACCGTTTGGACTACCTTCTTCTACTGGCTAATTACTTAGCTAATTATGTATTAATTCCATTCAAAAATCTATTACTATGGCAACTACTGATAATACCTCTTTAAAACTAACAAAGGAAAATCTGGAAGCTCAGGATTTTCTGCCACTGCTGGGCACAGATTACGTAGAACTGTATGTGGGCAACGCAAAACAAGCCGCTTATTACTACATGGCGGCATGGGGTTTTCAGCCCCTGGCATATTCAGGATTGGAAACAGGATTAAAAGATAGGGTTTCCTACGTGGTACAACAGGACAAGATAAGACTGGTGTTAACTTCACCCTTAAAATCTGGCGGGGATATCAATAGGCATATAGATGCTCATGGTGACGGGGTAAAGGTAGTAGCATTGTGGGTAGATGATGCCCGGGAGAGTTACGTGGAAACAATGAAACGCGGGGCCGAAAGTTACTTTGAGCCCCGGGCAAAAAGGGATAAAGACGGGGAGGTGGTTACATCCGGTATCCATACTTATGGGGAAACGGTGCATGTTTTTGTGGAACGCAAGAACTATAAGGGGGCATTTATGCCGGGATTTAGGCCTTGGAAACCTTTTTATAGACCATCGGATGTTGGGTTGAAGTATATAGACCATATAGTGGGCAATGTAGGCTGGAACGAAATGAACAAGTGGTGCCAGTTCTACGCCAAAGTAATGGGGTTTGCCCAATTGGTATCTTTTGATGATAAGGATATATCAACAGAATATACCGCTCTTATGAGCAAGGTAATGAGCAATGGAAACGGAAGGATCAAATTCCCGATAAATGAGCCGGCAGACGGAAAAAAGAAATCCCAAATCGAGGAATATATAGAATTTTATAACGGTGCGGGGGTACAGCATATGGCCTTGGCGACCGACAATATTATTGAAACAGTGAGCGCTCTAAAAAATAGGGGGGTTGAGTTCCTTAACGTACCTTCCAGTTATTATGAAGATGTTTTGGATAGGGTGGGTGCCATAGACGAGGACTTGGTGCCTTTGAGTGAGCTCGGAATATTAATAGATAGGGATGATGAGGGGTATTTGCTCCAAATCTTTACTAAGCCTATTTTGGACAGGCCAACCATGTTCATTGAAATAATCCAGCGGAAAGGAGCAAAATCTTTTGGGAAGGGTAATTTTAAGGCATTGTTCGAAGCTATAGAGCGGGAACAAGAATCCCGAGGAACCTTATAAAAAGCCCCCTTTTCTTAACTTTTTGCCAATTTTGGGTATCTAATTATTAAATAGTGTTAATAGAATCGTTAAAGTAAGTTAAATCTTATTTTTAAAGCGAATCTTGTATTAAATTTGTTCTCGTAAGGGGTGGTTCCCTTACAACTTTAAGTATTGGTTTTTCATAATTTAAAGTTTGGTTGGTTATTTAGGAAAAGCCCAGTTTTACGACTGGGCTTTTTTTGTGAGCTAATTTTTGGAACAAATTTTGTTTTAGTAATATCAAATAAAAGAAAAGTAAAATCGTTTTTATTAATTTTACATGAGTAATGAGGTGTTACATAGGCTATTGCAATTTACGGCCTTAGCCATCAAAATCAAGATCGCCTATGTATTTGATAGGCAGAAAGTACATTAATGCCTACTGTAATTAGATCAATTTAAACAGATGAAAAAGATTTGTATTGTACTGGTTTTAATATTTGGATTAACTATCAATTCCCAGGTTCAACAACTGGAAAATGAAGGCGGGTTTCTTATACCTGAAAATACAGAAAATACATCGGCTTTTAAAATAGGGGAATGGCTAAAGTTTAGAATACATTATGGATTTTTAAATGCAAGTTACGCCACACTACAGGTAAAATCCCATGAATTGGACGGGGTTCCGGTCTATCATGTGGTCGGGAATGGTAAAACTACTGGTTTTGCCAGTATATTTTTTAAGGTGGATGACACCTATGAGAGCTTTTTTGATAAAAAGGATGGCAAGCCCTATAAATTTATAAGAAAAATTGATGAAGGCGGATATACCAAGGATATTGAGGTTAATTTTGACCACAACAAGGATATTGCAGTCTTAAACGATAAAAAAAAGGATAAAAAGTTTAATTTTACCATTCAAGAGGGGATTCAGGATTTGGTTTCGGCCTTTTATTTTCTCCGTAACAACTACAAGGTAGAAGATCTTATAGAAGGTGAGTCTATTGAATTGGATCTCTTGTACGATGATGACGGTGTCTTTAAGTTTAAGCTTAAATACTTGGGCAAGGAGGTCTTAAGAACAAAGTATGGGAAGGTCGAATGTTTAAAGTTTAGGCCTTATGTACAATCCGGACGGGTATTTAAGGAACAGGAAAGTTTGTCGCTTTGGGTGTCCAATGACAGTAATAGAATCCCCATAAGAATACAGGCGGATTTGAGTGTTGGGTCCATAAAGGCGGATTTGGACGGATATAACGGACTCAAACATCAATTTAAAATAATAATGGATTAAAATGAATAAAGAGCATATTGATTCCCAGATTTCCAAACTAGAAGAAAAATATAAGGATTCTGGACAGGACTTAAGCTCTTATTTGGACGGTCTATTATACCAGCGATATCTTACTTATTGGGATTATATACATTTGGATACCCTGCTCAGCATCCAAGTGCCCAGAACACATTTTCCGGACGAGGAGATTTTTATAATGTACCATCAGATTACCGAATTGTACTTTAAACTTATCCTGCATGAGCAAAAGCAAATTGTGGATGATAAGACCCAGGATGTTGACTTTTTTATTGAGAAGGCAAATCGTATCAATAGTTACTACAAGGTTTTGATATCTTCCTTTAGTGTTATGATAAAAGGTATGCAGCGGGAACAGTTTATGCAGTACAGAATGGCGCTACTTCCGGCCAGTGGGTTTCAATCTGCACAATATAGAATGATAGAGCTATATGCTACCCCTATGGAGAATCTAGTGCATTTCTCAGAACGGGATAATTTTTCCTCAAAAAATTCAATTGAGGAATTGTACGAGCATATTTATTGGAAAAAAGGAGCTACGGATGTGGTTACAGGTGAGAAAACTTTGACCTTAAAGCAATTCGAATATCGTTACACTCCCAGGTTGATACGTATAGCCAATGAGGTGAAGAACAGCACTATATATCATAAATACCAACAATTACCACAGAAAGGTAAGGATAATAAAACCTTGGTTGAAGCGTTAAAAGCTTTAGACGTTAATGCTAATATAAATTGGCCACTGATGCACATGGGGTCGGCATATCGTTATTTGACCAAGGACAACGCACAAATTGATGCCACTGGTGGAACAAATTGGAAGGAATATTTGCCTCCAAGTTTCCAGAAAGTTGTATTTTTTCCGGAATTGTATACAAAACAAGAGTTAAATAATTGGGGAAAACAATGGGTAGACCATATCTTTAACCCAGAAAAAGTATAGAATAACAATGCAAAAATATTGGGGCCTAATTTTTAGTTTAGTATTAATTTTTTCATGTAAGGACGACAAACCTGTTAATGAGGAAATAGCGGAGGTGGTAACCATAAAAAAACCAGTTGTTGTAAAAGAGTTTGGGTTTAACCTTGACGATTTTGAGGTCTTGCGGGATACCGTTAAAAATGGGGACAGCTTCGGTGAGCTAATGCTGAGGAATAGTGTTGAATATCCCAAGATAGCAAGAGTTTCAGAACACTTTCGGGATACTTTCGATGTTAGGAAAATAGTTGTTGGCAAACCTTATCTTATTTTGAAGTCCAAGGACACACTTAATAATGCACAGGTTTTTATATATCAAAATGACCCCATAAACTATACGGTGGTCGATTTTAGGGACAGCGTCCTGGCCTATAAGAAAAAGCAAAAGGTAAAATATGTGGAGCGTGAAGCCTCTGGAATTATTGAATCCTCTTTGTCCGAAGCAATATTGAAACAGGGTATTGATTACAACGTTACCAACAGTTTATCTGAAATTTACGCATGGACCATAGATTTCTTTAGACTTCAAAAAGGGGACAGGTTCAAGGTAATCTATAAGGAAAAGTATATTAACGATACTATTTATGCAGGAGCCAGCGGGATAGAGGCTGCTTATTTTGAGCACAATGGGGAGCCATTTTACGCCTTTAATTTTGTGTCCGATTCTACCAAAAACATCAATGACTATTATGACGATCAGGCCAAAAACCTTAGGCGTACATTTTTGCAGTCGCCAGTTCAGTTTAGCAGAATATCATCCAGGTATAATTTAAACAGAAGAATTGCCTATTATGGTTATAAGGTAAGGCCACATAAGGGAACGGATTATGCAGCTCCAATTGGAACACCTATCCTGGCCACGGCCAATGGTACGGTTACCGAATCTACTAGAAGAGGTGGCAATGGGAAATATGTCAAAATTCAGCACAATGGCACCTACAGTACCCAGTATCTTCATATGAAGAACCAGAAGGTGAAGAAAGGGGATTTTGTGAAGCAGGGCGATGTCATAGGTTGGATAGGAATGACTGGCAATACTGGTGGCCCGCACGTCTGCTATAGATTTTGGAAAAATGGGCGCCAGGTAGATCCGTTGAAGGAAAAATTACCGGCTGCCGAACCCATAGCGGATAGCCTAAAAACAGCTTATTTGGATTTTGTAGGGCCTAAGAAAAGTCAATTGGATTGTATTGAATATATAGAATTACCAGAAGAAGATTTGCTAACACTCAACGACTAACATGGCTTTACAGAATACCGACCCGACCAAAACAGAAGCTTGGAAAAAACTTTCACAACATTATATCGAGAATACCGATCTTTCTTTAAAGCATTTGTTTGTTAAGGATTCTGATAGGGCTAAGAAACACAGCATTCGCTGGAACGAATTTTTCGTAGACTTTTCAAAGAATAGGATTACTGAAGAAACCCTTCAACTACTTTTGCAATTGGCAAATGAAGTTGGATTGAAGGACGCTATCCAGAAACAGTTTGAAGGCGGTATTATAAACCAAACGGAAGGAAGGGCGGTTCTTCATACGGCCTTGAGGGCAAAAAAATCGGATGTCATCAAAGTAGATGGGGTTAACATTGTCCCGGAAGTGTACGAGGTGAAACAAAAGATAAAATCTTTTACGGAGTCGGTAATTTCCGGATCTAAAAAGGGATATACCGGAAAAGCCTTTACCGATGTGGTCAATATTGGTATTGGCGGATCGGATTTGGGTCCTGCCATGGTAGTGGAAGCCCTAAAATTTTACGGCAACCATTTAAAAATGCATTTTGTTAGCAATGTGGATGGTGATCATGTTTACGAAACCCTAAAGGGACTAAATCCTGAGACAACATTGTTCGTTGTGGTTTCCAAGACTTTCACTACCCAAGAAACCCTAAGCAATGCCACAACGATAAAAAAATGGTTTCTAAAACATGCTACTCAGGCAGATGTAGCCAAGCATTTTGCCGCGGTCTCAACCAATGCTGAGAAGATTTCGGAATTTGGGATTGACGCAGATAATGTGTTCCCTATGTGGGACTGGGTTGGCGGAAGGTTTTCACTTTGGAGTGCCGTTGGATTATCTATTGGTCTGGCCGTGGGATACGAAAATTTTGATGCCATGTTGGTTGGAGCCAATGAAATGGATCAGCATTTTGCAACTGCCGATTTTGAAGGGAACATACCGGTTATCCTTGCGCTCATAAGCGTTTGGTATAATAATTTTTACGGGGCTGAGACAGAAGCCATTATTCCCTATACCCAATATTTAAGTAGGTTTTCGGCCTATTTACAGCAAGGGATCATGGAGAGCAATGGGAAAAGTATGGACAGGAACGGAAATAGGGTAACTTATGAGACCGGAACCATTATATGGGGAGAGCCTGGTACCAATTCCCAGCACGCCTTTTTTCAATTGATCCATCAAGGGACTAAATTAATTCCTACCGATTTTATTGGATTCAAGGAATCCCTGCACGGAGACAAAGACCATCATAATAAATTAATGGCCAACTTCTTTGCCCAAACCGAGGCACTAATGAACGGCAAGACTGCTGAAGAGGTTAGAAAGGAATTGGAGGATAAAAAGGTTTCGGAAAAAGAGATTTCGGAAATCCTGCCATTTAAAGTTTTTGAAGGAAACAAACCTACCAATACCTTATTAATAGATAAGCTAACCCCCAAGAGTTTGGGGTCCCTAATTGCCATGTACGAACATAAAATATTTGTTCAGGGCATTGTTTGGAACATATTTAGTTACGATCAGTGGGGTGTAGAATTGGGCAAGCAATTGGCTACTGCCATATTGAACGATATTGAGGGGTCCACAATTGCGAATCATGACGCTTCTACGTTAAATCTTTTAAATTTATTTAAGAAATAATTGGCAATTTTGCCAATTCCTAATAAACGGTATTAACTTACTGTCTTTCAGGAGTTATTAAGGTTTTTAATGTTAAATTTGCACCTACTAATTTAACATTAAAGTAATGTATTGTTGTAAAAATTTACTCACTTTTGCAGCCATTATTTAAAACTAATTAACTCTTAGAAAAATGAAAAAAATGTACTTTGCTATTGCCGCATTTTTGTTAACGGCGATAGGGTTTTCCCAAGGAACCATTACTGGTTCTGTAGTAGATGGCGATTTTGGTGATCCCTTACCTGGAGCGAATATTATGGTTCAGGGAACCACCACTGGGGTTGCCGCAGACTTTGATGGTAATTTTACCATTGAGGTATCCCAGAGTTCTGGAACTTTGGTAATTTCCTATATCGGATTTATAAGTAAGAAAGTAAATTTCACAACAGTCGGCAACATCGGTACCATATCCCTAAATCCGGACGCACAGGAATTGGAAGGAGTGGTTATTGTGGGCTCTGGAATTATCGATTTGGCCGAGGACAGACAAACGCCCATAGCAGTGTCTACCATAAAGGCAAGGGAAATTAGGGAGAAAACAGGAAACTGGGATTTACCTGAGTTATTAAAGTCTACGCCTTCAGTTCAGAACGTTAAGGGAGGTGGTTTTGGAGATGGTCAAATGTTCTTAAGGGGGTTTGATCAGACCAATACGGCATTCCTGTTAAACGGACAGCCTATCAACGGGATGGAAGATGGAAAAATGTACTGGTCCAACTGGTCCGGAGTATTGGATATTGCCAATGCCGTACAGGTACAGAGGGGATTGGGATCTTCTAAATTGGCCATTTCATCTGTTGGAGGTACGGTAAACATTGTGACCAAAACCTTGGACAAACGCGAAGGAGGTTTTTTTCAATCTATGATTGCCAATGATAATTATATTAAGACCACAGGATATTACTCGACCGGGATAATGGAAAATGGCTTGTCTGTTGCTGCAATGTTGGGCCATTGGCAAGGAGATGGTTATGTGAATAATACCGGAGGTCAAGGTCAGACTTATTTCTTGTCCTTTGGTTATGTTCCCAATGAAAATAACATCTTCAACTTTTTGATAACAGGTGCTCCACAATGGCACGCTGCCGCTGGGTCCGACAATCTTAGAACTTTTTTGGATAATGGAAGAAAATACAATTCTTGGAATACTCCAAATGTCAACAGTCCTAACACCTTAAATGGAGGCGCTTACCCAGGAGGTAGAAATATTTACCACAAACCGGTAGCCAACCTAAGTTGGGACGTAACCTTTAACGATACCGCCTCTTTGTCTTCCGTATTGTATGGTTCAATAGGAAGGGGGAGTTTTGCCCAATTAATTACAGATAGAAATACAGGGGAAGCACTATATGCCAGAGGTTCCAACAACAACCATAACTGGGGAGGTTTGGTAACCAACTTCAATAAGCAAATCAATGAAAACCTTAATTTCAACATTGGGGCGGATGTTCGTTTGTACAACGGAATCCACTTTAGGGATGTAAGGGAATTTATAGGGGTTAATTCGGTATCAGCTTCCAGCAATTACAACGGAGGTGCCTACGAACTTACCAATGCCTATGGAGGTATTAATCCTTGGAATATAACCTTTAACCCCAATGATGACCACTCCCAAAGATTTGGTTATGATTATGAGGAAAGGATAAACTACGCAGGTGTTTTTGGACAATTGGAGTATTCCAAAGGTGCTTTTTCTACCTTCTTTCAAGGGTCCGCCTCTACACAATCCCATATCAGGGAGGAATTTTTGAATGCAGCCAATGAAGGGCAATCCGAAGAATCGGAAAAAGTAAACAACCCAGGATTTAACGTTAAGGCAGGTGTGGCCTATAACCTATCCGAGCAAAACGCAATATTTGCCAATGCTGGTTACTACTCGCGACAGCCATATCACAGTGATCTGTATATAGACGATAGAAATTCAAATGAATTGAATCCTTTGGCAACCGAAAATCAGAAGATTACAGGATTGGAAGGTGGATATAAGTTTATGGGCGATATTTTATCTGCCAACCTGAACGTGTATTACACTATTTGGGACAATAGGATACAATATAGTTCCGATGACACCAATAATGACAATATCGTGGACGAGTTCACTCAGACAAGTCCTTTAAAGCAGGTACATTCCGGTGTAGAATTGGAAGTGTTTGCACGGCCTGCGGACGGGTTGAATTTTCAGGGATTTGTGTCCATTGGAAATTGGGAGTATGACGGGAATGTTACCACCACCACCTCTGATGAAAACGGAAATATAATTTCTACGGGAGACCCTAGTTATATAGATGGTGTAAAAATAGGTCAGGCTGCACAGTTTACTGCAGGAATTAGTGGAGACTACGAAATATTGCCAAGACTTAAATTGGATGCCAACTGGAATCTTTATGACAATTTATACGGTTCTACACTTTTTGGGGATTCCGAATTTTCAACTGCCAACAACAGAGGTGCTATTAAATTGCCATCTTATGACACTATGGATGCCGGACTCTCTTACCGCATGTTGGTCGGAAAGGACAACAACAAATCCATTCAGTTCCGTTTAAACATTAACAATGTCTTTGATGAGGTATATTTGGAAAGTTCAAGTGATAACACACATGTTGAACCGGGAGATGATGTTTGGAACGGTGTAAATACCGATAACAGAGTTAGGTTTGGTTATGGTAGGACTTGGAACTTTAATTTGCGCTATAACTTCTAAGTATCAATAAAAGCAAAAAATGACGACCCCGCTATTAAGCGGGGTTTTTTTATTCCCAAAAATCCTTACATTTATAAATTAAAATAAAAACTATGGAAGATTACGGATTAGCACATCAATGGATACTCGCCTTACATTCTTATTTTGCCTATGTGGTATTGGCTGTTTTATTTTTAGCCGTGGCCAATGGTATTTTGGGCTGGACAGGAAATAAGGATTTCACACTGAGAAAGGATTTTAGAATTAGCCTATTTGCGCTGATTTTATCACATCTACAACTCTTGGTGGGCCTGGTACTCTATTTTGTGTCTTCCAATGGGTTGAATGCCATTAAAACATTGGGCATGGGCGGGTTAAACTCTGCATCCCGTTTATTGGCCGTAGAACATCCATTTATCAACATAATTGCAGTTGTCTTTATTACGGTTGGCTGGTCCAAACACAAGAAAGTTTTGGAAGGCAAAAGAAAATTTAAGACCATTACCATTTTTTATGGTTTGGGATTGATCCTTATCCTTAGCAGAATTCCCTGGGCACAATGGCTCAATTGATAAATTGTCCTTGGGGGTATTAAGGTTCTTTGGACAAATGACGGACTATTGGCCGTTGTAACAATCCTAACAAATTAAAAATATCAATAAATCATAAACCTAATTTATGTACCACATGAAAAATTTAGTAGTTGTTGTTCTGGCCCTTATGGCCATTCCTGCCATCTCTCAGGAAATGTCGCTGTTTAATGGCAAAGATTTATCGGGCTGGACGATCTATGGTACCGAAAAATGGTACGTGGAAGATGGACTGCTTGTTTCCGAGAGTGGACCGGACAAACAATATGGTTATTTGGCCACGGATAAATATTACGATGATTTTGAACTTACCTTGGAGTTTAAGCAGGAAGCAAATGGGAACAGTGGCGTGTTCGTGAGGTCTACTGTGGACGGCACCAAAGTTAGTGGTTGGCAGGTAGAAGTTGCACCCCCGGGCCATGATACAGGTGGTGTCTATGAGTCCTATGGCAGGGGATGGCTAATTAAACCCGATCCCGAAAAGGATAAGGTACTCAAGGAAGGGGAGTGGAATACGATGAAAATAAAGCTGTCTGGCAATAAATTAACTTCATGGCTCAATGGTACCGAAATGGTAAGCATTACCGATGATAAAATTGGTGCAGGTAAAGGTTCTATTGCCCTTCAGATCCATGACGGGGGCGGAATAAAGGTAAAGTGGAGAAATATCAATATTGTGCTTCCGCAATAATTATCTAGTCTACAGCCTTTATTAGGTGGATATATACTGGAAAATGGTCACTGTAACCACCAATATAGTTTCCTCCTGCATAGGTACGTAATGGATATCCCTTGTATTGGCCCTTTTTGTCGATTAGGTAAGACGGACTATAAACCCCTGCTTTCCAAAAACGGTATTGGTCCGGTAATTCTTGAACAATATTGGCAGTGAAATAAATTTGATCAAATAGGTTCCATCGGTCCCTATAGGCCAAGGAGCCTATTCCTTTTTTATAGAGTATTTCCATAGGATTATAAAGATCGCTATTTTCTAAGTCTGCGACCTTTCCCTTGGTTTTCAATATTTTTTTTAAACTGTCATCTATTGGGTCGTCGTTAAGATCGCCCATGCTAATGATTTTTGCTTTTGGACTCAACTCTGAAATGGAATCTATAATCCTCTTATTTAGTCGGGCAGCCTCTATTCTATTGGGCTTGCTCCTAGCTTCCCCTCCGCTTCTTGAAGGCCAGTGATTTACAATGAAATGCATTTCCTCCCCGTCCAAAAGGCCACTTACTACCAATTGATCCCTAGTGTAATCCCTATAGTCGTTTTCATTGGTGAGCAATAATCGGAGACTGACAAATGAAGTGGGCAAAAAGGCTTCTTTTTTATATAAAAGGGCCACATCTATGCCTCGCTCATCTGGGGAATCGTAATGAATTATTCCATAATCCTTCTCCCTAAGATGGGGATGGTTTATCAGGTCCTCCACTACCTGTCTATTTTCCAATTCACATAGCCCAATAATATCTGGGGAAGTTTGGGTGTCGGGATTCCCTATTTCCGACAATACCTTGGACATATTGTAAATTTTATGGTTATAGCGTTCAATGGTCCAATTATCCTTTCCATCCGGAGTGCGGTCGTCGTCAAAGGTCAATGAGTCGTTAACGGTATCAAATAAGTTCTCCAAATTGTAAAAGGCCACAGTTCTAATCTTATACGTCTTAGCCTCCTGTGCCAGGACACCGCTAAATGTAAAAAAGGTCACAAATAAGGTGTAAGTAATACTCATGGATTACATTATTTCTTGAATACTGTAAGCAATACATTAACTTTTCTTGAAATAAAATAAGAATATACTGTTAATTATTAATATCTTATAACCAAATTGTTAAAATATTTCATCGTCAGGAATGAAAAATGGTTTGGCAATATCCTTTTTATTACTGCAGGGCATCTGGGGTTATGCACAGGAAATCTACTATGTTAAGGGTTTTGTAAGGGATATGGTAACCCAAGAAACCATTGAATATGCCAAAATTGAAATTTCAGGGTCTGCTCCTGTAAAACCTGATCCCATCGATGGGAAATTTGTGCTTTCGCTAAAACAGCCCGGAGATTATATACTATCTATTACCGCCCAAGATTATCTAATTAAAAGAATGCCCATTTCTATAGGTCCTGAAGATTTGGATATGGGAATTATTTTTTTGGATCGTGATATTGTCCAGGAGAAAACAGACAACTTAATTACGTTAACGGATTCTGACTTGTTGGAAGATGAAAGTATTTCAATGACATCGGGCATGTTACAGGCGACCAAGGATATTTTTCTAAATAGGGCGGCATTCGATTTTGGTCAGGCATTTTTTCGTGTAAGGGGCTATGGATCGGAAAATGGTGTTATCCTCCTAAACGGTATTCCCATGAACAAATTAATGGACGGTCGTCCTCAATGGAATAATTGGGGAGGCCTTAACGATGTTACAAGAAATCAGGAATTTACCCATGGGTTACAGGCATCGGATTACTCCTTTGGAGGTATTTTGGGTACAACAAATATTAGTACCAGGCCATCCACTTTTAGGAAAGGGGTGCGTTTGTCTTCTTCGGCCTCCAACAGAACTTATGCGGGCCGATTTATGGCTACCTATTCCTCCGGTGTACCTCAAAAGGGCATCAATTACAGTGTCTCGGCCTCTAGAAGATGGGCAAAGGAGGGTTATATTGATGGTACCTTGTACGATGCATATTCTTTTTTTGGTGCTTTTGAATATAAATTGAATGATAAAAACAGCATCAATCTAACAGGCATTTGGGCTTCCAACCGCAGAGGAAGGTCTTCCGCTATAACCGAGGAAGTTTTTCAATTGGCAGGGAATAGATATAACCCTTATTGGGGCACTCAAAACGATAAAATCAGGAACTCCAGAGAGCGGAAAATTGTGGAGCCCATTTTTATGTTGAATCATTTTTATACCACCAAAAGATTTACTTTAAATACGGGGTTATCCTATCAATTTGGAACCAATTCCAAGGGTAGGTTGGGATACTATAATGCCCCAAATCCGGATAAGACTTATTACAGATATTTACCAAGTTATTATATCAATAGTCCTATTGGAGCCAATTTTATTGGCGCTAATATGGCCAAAGACGGATTCCTGAATAATCCACAGTTAAATTGGAATGATCTATACCAGGCAAATTCCAGTTTGTCTGTCCAGGGCAAAGCGGCTTATATTTACTATGAGGATACCAATGAGGACCAACAGTTTAATGTCTCCACGATTGGTAATTACGCCCTAAATGATCACCTAAAAATTGATTTTGGCGGGCATTATACCAATTTGGACTCGGATAACTATGCGGAAATCAGCGATTTGTTGGGGGCTGAATATCATGAGGATATAGATCCGTTTTCCAATACAAAAAATGATCTGGATGGAAGTCTAAATAAAACAACATCCAATCTATTCAACTACCATTATTATATTAAAGCTGAAGTCTATGACGCTTTTGCCCAATTTGCTATAAGGTATCCCAAATGGGACGGGTTTTTTGGGGCTAATTATACCTCAACCAATTATCAAAGGGACGGCCAATTTAGGAATGAGCGTTTTTTGAATACCTCCTTCGGAAAGGGTGAAAAAGTTGAATTTTCCAATTTTGGGGCCAAAGGGGGTTTAACCTATAAATTTAACGGTAGGCATTGGGTTGCTTTGAACGGGACGTATCTGACCAAGCCCCCGGTTTATCAAAATGTTTTTATAAATCCAAGGGAGAATAACCAGGTGGTAAATGATATTCAAAGCGAAACAATTACAACTACAGATCTCAACTATTATATAAGACTACCTAATTTAACCGGACGCGTATCCGCCTATTATACCCGATTTCAGAATATTACAGATATTAATTTTTTCTTTGTAGATGCAGGGGTGGGCAGCGATTTTGTTCAGGAAGTACTTACGGATTTGGACAAACTTCATTTAGGGACGGAAATAGGATTGGAGTATCAGCTTTCTTCAGCCGTGAAACTATCCCTAGTGGCTGCCCTAGGCAAATTTCTTTATGCCAGTGACCCTTTTGTAACCATAAATTTTGATACGGCCGGAGCGGAGGAAGATATCCTTAGCCCTGAAGGCAATATAGATTTAGGAATTGCAAAGGTGAAGGATTACAAGTTGCCCCAAGGGCCTCAAAAGGCATTTGCCCTAGGGGTGGAATACCGAGATCCCAAATATTGGTGGATAGGAGCTACCGCTAATTATTTGGGGAATAATTATGCCAGTATTTCTACGATAACAAGGACACAGAGTTTTTATTTGGATCCAGATACGGGTTCGGCATTTCCAGAGGCTACAGATGAAAATGTAGAAGGCTTATTGACCCAAAATAAATTGGACAATTTTTATTTGTTGAATCTCGTAGGGGGCAAATCTTGGTTAAAAAAAGGCAAGTATATGAGTGTTTTTGCAAGTATTAACAATGTATTTGATGCAGTTTTTAGAACTGGTGGCTACGAACAAAGCAGGAACGGCAATTTTGGACAGTTGCAACAGGACAATTTAAGCGGTAACCCCTCATTTGCACCTAAATATTGGTATGGCTATGGACGTACCTATTTTATAAATTTTGCGATTAGTTTTTAAAATTCGCTTTTGTAATCATTCTGGATAGAAATAATGGATCAATGAATTTCAGAATCAACATTAATGGATGCCTTGCTTCCCTTCTGGGTTTATACCTACTAATGGCCTGTGTTAAGGACGCAAATTTTGAGACTCCCAAAAGCGATTGTACATCTGAGCTTTCGGCCAATTTAAGCATAGGGGATTTAAAGGCGCAGTATGTGGATGAATTGATACAAATTCAGGAAGATTGGGTTATAGAAGGGTATGTAGTATCTTCAGATCTGGCAGGCAACTTTTTTGGAACATTGCACATCCAGGACAATTTAGTCAATCCCACTCAGGGCCTGCAATTGGAAATTGATATAAGGGATTCGCATTTGTTTTATGAAGTGGGCTCTAAAATTCTTATAAAAACCAAGGGGCTTTATTTGGGGATGAGTAAAGGGGTATTTAAATTGGGGGGCGTTTTTAGTGCTTTTGGCAACCCCACTGTGGGGCGTTTACCTGCGGCCATAGTTGGGGAGCATTTGTTCAGTTCCTGTGATCCATTGGGAGGGCTCCAACCAAAAAAAGTCGGTATTAATGATTTGGAGGATTCCATGATAAGCACCTTGGTCCAATTTGTCAACATGGAAATTTTGTTGGCAGAATTGGGACAAACCTTTGCGATTAAAGAGGAGGAAACCATAAGGACCTTGATCAATTGTGAGGATTTGGAACTTGAACTACTGAACAGTGGGTATTCCGATTTTCAGGCCAAGCTTTTGCCAGAAGGTAATGGAACCATAACCGGGGTTTTAATAAAGGACAATAAAGATTATCAATTGGTAATAAGGGATACTTTGGATATTGCTTTTACGGATATTCGGTGTGAGGATTTGGTGGATGAATTTACGTCAACAAAGATTTTTATCTCCGAGTTGGCGGATCCGGATAACAATGTGGGAGCAAGGTTCGTAGAGCTCTATAATTCGGATTCGGAACCTCTTGATCTAAAGGGATGGACTTTAAGAAGGTACACTAATGATAATACGGAAATAAGTTCTACCATAGATTTGTCGGGATTTGTAATTGAAGGCAATAGTACCTTTGTTATTTCTCCCAATGCCTCAGAGTTCGAAAACGTATACGGTTTCCCTCCCAGCCATAGTGTATCTATTAATAGTCCTGCAGATTCCAACGGGGATGATAATTTGGAATTGGTGGATCCTTTTGGGACTGTAATAGACATTTTTGGAGTTATTGGCGAGGATGGGTCTGGCACCAACCATGAATTTGAAGATGGCAGGGCAATACGAAATGGAGATGTCATGGAAGCTAATCCAATTTATACTCCCAGCGAATGGACAATATATAATGATACCGGAGAAGCGGGTACTATCAATGAACCTCAAAACGCTCCAGACAATTTTAATCCGGGCATTAGGTAATTTTAACTGTTACTATCATCAGACAGCAATTTAAGCAGATCTGCGGATTTTATAGGTTTCAATATGTAGTTGCTTACCAAACTATAATCCTGGACCTTAATTACATCCCTTGGATCTATAGAGGAACTGATAATATAAATAGTTACTGCTTTGGTATTGTTATTCGGAAATTTAATAAAATCATCCAGAAATTCCCATCCATCCATAATGGGCATATTCAGGTCCAATAAAATAATGGAAGGTAGCGCTATCCCTTCGGCAACCATATTGTTCAATCCGTCTATGGCATCCTGTCCATTTTTATAGACTACTATCGTGTTGCAGAAATCGATTTCCTTCATCGATTTTTTAATGCCATATATGGCAATTGGGTCATCATCTATAATACAACTACTTTCAATTTTTCCCATTGTTGATTCATTTTTATGCGGCAACCAAGGTGATTCTAAAAAGTGTTCCCTTGTCAACGGCACTTTCTACTTCAATTTTTCCGTTCATTGCCTCTATTTGATTTTTGGTGATAAATAGCCCTATTCCCTTGGAATCCTCATGTTCATGAAATGTTTTGTACATTCCGAACAGCTTTTTTCCATGTCGCTCAAGGTTGATTCCCAGTCCATTATCCCTGAAGTTTAAGGTAATGAACTTTCCGGTCTTGGTGGCCTCAATCATAATCTTTGGAATTCTATTGGGGCTGCTGTATTTTATACTGTTGGTAAAAAGATTCAGAAGAACACTGTCTAGATAGGCATGTATGCCTTTTACTTTAATTGACTGGTCTATGGAGATGTGGCATTCTACATTTTTTTGATTTAGGAGGGCACTAATATTCTTCTCAACGCTTTTAACTATGTGATTTAAATTAACATCCTTTAATTGGCCCTTTGCTTCGGTGGTAATCTGTACAACTTCATTTAGGTGCATTACCGTTTCATTTAAACTTTCCGATGCGTTCATTATCATTGCTTCAATTTCCTTCTTTTCATTTTCTCCTTGCTCCTCTAGTAAATAAGCGGACAACATGGAAAGATTGGAAGAGTGTGAGCGTAGATTGTGGGAAACGATATGGGCAAAATTTAATAAGCTATCATTTTGACTTTTAGTTAATTCCAAGAACTCTTCGGATTTCTTTTGGGCTTCAATTTTTGCTGTAATATCCACGACTTGGGAAATAAAATGGGAAATATTACCTTCTATATCCTTAACGGCAGTAACAGTGAGCACAACGTATACGATTGTTCCCTTTTTATGGAAGTATCTTTTTTCCAATTGGTAACTATTAATCTTCCCATCCAATAACCTTTGTAGTTGGGATAAATCATTCTTTAGATCTTCGGGATGTGTAATATCTTGAAAGGTAAGTTTTAACAGTTCGTTTCTAGTGTAGCCTAGACTAGTACAGAGACTGTCATTTACATCCATCCAAGTACCATCCTTTGCCACCAATGCCATTCCTACCGCAGAGGATTTAAAGGACCCCTTAAAAGACTCTTCATTCTTGTTTAATTTTAATTGAGTATTCACCAATTTGGTAATATCCCAATTGGTCCCAACCATTTTAATTATTTTTCCCTCATTGTCCTTGAAAATACCGGCATTGGCCTTAATGTGTTTTATAGTGCCATCTGGATGGACGATTCGAAACACGGTTTTAAAATCCTTGATTCCGGACACGGCCATGTCAAATTCCTGTAAGCATCGCTCTAGGTCATCTGGATGTACGGTGGCTTTCCAGGATTCGAAATTGCCCTTGAAGTCTTTGCGTTTTACTCCAAATAGAGGGAACATTTCGTCGTTCCACTCAAGCTCATCTTTATGCAAATTGTATTCCCAAATTCCTATATTGGCCACTTCTGTAGCCAAATCTAGCCTTTCCTTAATTTGGGCATTCTTGATTTCGGCTTTTTTCTTTTTGTCTATATCTTGAAATATTCCATAAAGTCTAACACATTTTCCATTGACAAACTCTGGCATTCCCTTGGCCCTTACCCACAATTCTTTGCCTCTTGCGGTGACAATCTGTAATTCGGTATCCCATTCTTCTCCGTTGGTAATGGCGTTTTGAATCAACTCGGTAATTTTTTCCCTATGTTCCCCTTCCTTATAGAAATTTATACCTGTCTCCAAACACGGTACATAATCTAAGGGCACTTCATGTATCTGCTTAGTAATTCTGGACCAATGAATGGTATTGGTAATCATATCCAAATCCCAACCTCCCATTTTGGCTACATTTTCGGCCGCGATCAATAAGTCTTTAGAGCGTTTTATCTTGGTGATGTTCGTACAGGTTATTATTAGGCCACCAATTGTACCGTCTGTATCTTTCCAAGGTTTAATACTCCATTGATACCATTTATTGCTGCCGTCTGGCATAATATGTTTTTGTTCCTCAACAATATTCTCGTCAATGGAAAAACTATTTTCTAGGATTTTTCGAAATAACGTAGGGGTACTTGGGACAACGTCAAAAAAAGATTTTCCAATAATATTTTTATCCTGGGTTGTAAATTCTTGTTGCCATGTAGTGGAACAATTTATAAAACAGAGATTGGTATCTAATGTGGCAATGGCAATAGGGGCTTCTTCTATTGTAATCGTACGCGTTAATGTGTCCAAATTATATAAGCTTTTAGGGGAATTTATTAAGAAAACGTAGGAATATGCCTATAAATTGTGAAAGGTGAAAAAATTCCTATTAGACAACGAATTTCTTGTATTGAATATGTGAAATGTTCCCTGTGGATTTAAATTATAAATGAATTGGAGTTTTTATCGAATGTTTGGCCAAGGGGCAAAAGGTTATGAACTATTAAGGAATAGGTATTATTCCTTTTCTGTATAAGGTGCTTTATAGCGTATGTTATGTGTTTTATTCGTTTTAATAGGAATTACAATTTTAAACTATAATTTCAATTCACTAAAGTGATTGTTTTTTTATACATTTAACTAATGGCATTTACATATGAACGAATTTTTCTTTAACGAAATTAGAAACGGGAACTTCGATGAGGTAAAGGCCATGTTGAAGAAGAACCCTTTACTCTTGGATAGTAAAGACCAAAGGGGGTCTACTCCCCTTATTCTTTCTACATATTACGATCAAGAGGAAATTACCGATCTTTTATTGGAAATGGGCGCTAAAATAGATGCCAAGGATGCCTCTGGCAATACGGCCTTGATGGGTGTATGCTTTAAAGGCTATACAGATACTGCCAAGAAGCTCATAGATAAAGGGGCCAGTGTTAATGAACGCAATACCATGGGGGCTACCTGTCTCATTTATGCTGCAACATTCAATAGGGAGGAGATTGCTAAAATGCTTTTGGCCAAAGGAGCAGATATGACAATCAAAGACGTAAGGGGGCTTACCGCTTTTGATCATGCCAAAATGCAAGGAATGCCATCGCTTATTGCTTTACTGGAAAAGGCCTAGAATAGATTTAAAGATTTACGGGAGCAGTTCATGCTTGATATCAGAATTTCTGTATTTGTATAAACTGGTCATTTGGAATTATCCGTAAGAATATTTTTATTAGAGCAATAGCAGATAGAAATGGAACTTAAAGTAGCACTTATACAATCCCCGTTAGCATGGGAAAATCCAACAAAGAATAGGGAACACTTTTCCAAAAAGCTCGACACCTTAAACGGGGAGGTAGACTTGGTGATACTTCCTGAAATGTTTACCACGGCCTTTACCATGACTCCTTGGAATGTCCCCAAGGAGGAAGGGGAAGAAACGGTAAAATGGATGCAAAAGGAAGCGGAGAGAAAAAATGTGGCCTTAGCCGGTAGTATAGTCTATTTTGATGACGGGCATTATTATAACCGACTTTGGTTTGTGGAGCCCGACGGAAAATCGACATTTTACGACAAGCGACACACCTTCACCCTGGCCGGTGAGGATAAGATATATAACAAAGGTGAAAAAAGGATCTTGATCAACTTCAAAGGTTTTAGAATCTGCCCGCTTATTTGTTATGATCTTCGCTTTCCTGTTTGGGCAAGGAATACGGAGAACTATGATATACTTATTTATGTTGCCAATTGGCCGCAGCCAAGAATTAATGCCTGGGATGCCCTGTTAAAAGCACGAGCCATTGAAAATATGGCATATGTAATAGGGGTAAATAGGACGGGAACGGATAATACCGGGCATAGTTATCCAGGCCACTCCACTGTAAACGATGTCTTTGGCGAACCAATAGTGTTTTCGAAGGAGGAAAAGGTACTTTATGTTTCTTTGGATAAAAAACATATTTCCGAGGCGAGGGAAAAACTAAAGTTTTTGGAAGATCGGGACCATTTTAGTTTGAAAGGGTAAAGGTTTGTTCCAATTCCCAATTGGCCCTTACCTCCAATACATTGGGGTAGTAGGTGACTTTTTCTGGCTGAATTCTTTGAAGGTAATTTCCAGTATCCCATTTTTGATTACCGTTATTATCGAATATGACCCGGATAAGATATTTTGCCGGTTTAATATTGGTGAATTCAAAGACCTTTTCTTCATTGGCGAACAATTCCTTTACGGTAGCCCCTTTTTCGTCTGTTAATTGTACTATCAAAGGGTAGTTGACAGCCCCGTCCAAGGTAAGTCTTAAATTCCCGAAATCTGCATAACTTTTGGTAGACAGTTTAATGGATATGGTGTCATTTTCGGTTTCAAAAAAATCGACTACTGCTCCTGGGAGTAGTTCCAGGTCGTAATTTTCGTTGGGCTCCACTTCAAAATCAAAATCAATTTTATTGCCCACAGTATCCAAGGCCGTCATGAATTTTACCTGGGTCGAATCCTTGCGTGACAAACTGATTTTTGAACTGTCTATACGGGAAATTGGAGTATTGGCCCCTATAAAAAAAGGTGTTCCAAACTCCAGGCTCCCTCTTTGGCTGGGCTGTACAACAAGGGTATCCAAACCAACTTTTTTAGTTTTAACGGTAAAGGTATCAATTAGGCTTTCTTTCTCATTGGCAACTGTAAAAACCAAGGAATCTGCTGCGAAGGGAGTAAACCAAAAGTTTAAGGTGTCCTTTTCCCGCTCTTTGGTGATTTTGGTCTTTACAGTATCCGGAATGTTGCTCAGGGCTCTAATCGATATATCTTTTGCATTGCCCTGATACCCAAAAATGATCTTGTTTTTAGCTGCAAAATTGGGAACAGAAATACTATAGTCGGGCAATTCCTTAAACATGGTCAGTAAATAAACGGAATCTGTTGGAAGGTTTATGGTGTCCTTTATAAAGGCAATTTTATCGACTTTTTGATCGAATATGTTGTTTTTGGCCTCATCTTTTACCCCAAACATGGCATATTTTCCCTCCTTGAGATTTTTTAAATGAAAAATGGGAGTACTGTCCAAGGTGTTGGTAATATAATTAGGTGGTTGCCGATAGATGGTAGAATCGGTGTAAACACTATCTATTTCATATAGCATTATACTAATAAATGTGTCGGCGTTCTTGTTAAATGCATCCTTGACCACGCCAGATACTGTTAGGGAATCTATATAGTCCCCTGTTGAAAACACATAAGTAAAATAGCTAAGGGGGTTCCCCTCGTTATTGTCAATTATACTTTGGCCGAAATTTAAGGTATAGGTGGTATTTGCTTTTAGGGTATCCTTTATGATAACCTCCACATATCTGTTGGCCGATCCTTGTGGGGATATTAAGGGAGTGTACTTTAAAGGCGGGGAAACGATAAGTTGCTTTTCAATATCCTTGAGCTTAACGTATTCGTCAAAATATAATCGGATTTTTTTTGAATCAAAGTTTATGGACATGTTCTTGGGCTCTGCCTTTACCAATTTTGGCGGCGTAATATCCTTATCACCTCCACTGGGTGCACCTCTACGAGCACACTGTACAAGGGCAGATACAGTTAAAAGAAGAAATAAAAACCCTAAAATGCGTTGGATCATAGCAGTAATGAAAATGTTCAACAAAGAAACAACTAATTTGGAGAATTGTAAAATTAAGGTACTATGGCCATGGAGCCAACATATATATTAATTCCCTTTGTTGCAGATAAGGCTGTGGCACAGGCCTCCATGGTGGCCCCTGTGGTAATTACATCGTCCAGTAATAGCACATTTTTATCCTTGAATATATCGTGGTCTGTTAAAACATAAAGAGCCTGTTTGTTCTGCCACCTTAGTATTCTGGATTTTTTGGTTTGGGTCCTCGTGTTGGCCGTTTTAATTAGTACGCCTTCAAGGTATTGGGCGCCAATGTGTTCCGCTATAGATTTGGCAAACAGGGAAACTTGGTTGTAACCTCTTTTTTTTAGTTTTTTTTGGTGCAGCGGAACGGGCACTACGTAATCAATGTTGTTAAGAAAGTTGTTTTGCTTCAATATATGACCATACCAATTCCCTAAAAATTCACCTATTTGCTCTTGGTTTTTGTATTTTAGGTAGTGAATTATACTTTTTACAATTCCCTTTTCAGTAAAAAACAGAAAAGAACTGGCCTTAACAATGTTAATTCTTCCATAAAATATACGGTCAACAGGGTTTACAGCGTTAAAAGTATACTCGGTGAGTGGTAATTGATTTCGACAAACGGTACACACATGTTCTTCTCCTCTATATAATAGAGCATTACATCCAAAACATAGCCTAGGTAGAAGGACCGTGTTGATATCGTTTAGTATATTTGAAATCTTGGAATACACAAATCTATATTACTATTAACCTACTTAATACGCATGCTTTTAGATGGATACTGAAGATAATAAATTTAATTATAAGATAATACTTGCCGCTTTGGCAGCTATTATACTGGGTATTCTTATTGCCTTCTATTATAGTTATGCCCAATCCAAAAGTCGCATTAGTTTTTTGGAGCAAGAGAAGGAATTGCTTGTTAAGGACCTTACTTTGATGAAATCTGATGTAGATAGGCTCTCCGCACTTAATGAAGTAAATGAAATAGAATTACAGGATTCAAAATATAGGGTGCAACAGTTGTTGGATTCCGTGGGACGTTTAAATTTTACGGTCGAAAAATTAAAGGAATACAAAACCGAACTTAGAAAGCTCGAGGCTAAAAATGATAGCCTTAAATTAAAAAATAATTTCCTTAAGTATAACAATATGCTCCTTGGGGACAAATATGAGGAAACTAGGAAGATGATCGAGGAACTCAGGGGAAAGAGCAGTTCATTGGCGGAGGCCGAAGCTGCACTTAGGAGAAAGAATAAAGAACTTAGTCAGGAGCTTAAGACCAAAAGCTATCTAAAATTGGAAAACTCGGAGGGTAGTGGTTTTAGGTTTCGATCTGGCAAACATATAAAGACAAATAAGGCGAATATCATATCCAAACTAAGGGGCTGTGTTACCGTTATGGGAAATCCCAATTCCAAAAATGAGGAACGGGTAATATACTTTCAATTCTTAAGCCCTAATATGGGAGTTATAGAGGATAATGCCAATACCATTTCCGTAAACGGAAATATCTATAGCAAACGCGTAGAACTGGTCTTTATGGGGCAGGAATTTAGCGTATGCGATGCTATTTCCGTACCGGAAGGATCTTTGGCGGAAGGAACCTATACCCTAAATGTTTTCGAGAATGAAAAATTATTGGCGACTTCTGAATTTCAATTGAAATAAATCTCCTCATTTTCCACTAATATTATATTTTTGCCAAATGGTGAAACAAGAAGACGATTTTAAAAAAGTAATCTCGCATGCAAAGGAATATGGATACGTTTTCCAATCCAGCGAAATTTACGACGGACTAAGTGCCGTATACGACTATGCCCAAAATGGGGCCGAGTTAAAAAAGAATATCCGCGAATATTGGTGGAAAGCCATGGTTCAGATGAACGATAATATTGTGGGGCTCGATTCCGCAATATTTATGCACCCAACTGTTTGGAAGGCATCCGGGCACGTAGATGCATTTAACGACCCATTAATAGATAACAAAGATTCCAAGAAAAGATATCGCGCAGATGTTTTGGTAGAGGATTATACCGCTAAAATTGAAGCTAAAATAGATAAGGAAGTAGCCAAGGCGGAAAAACGCTTTGGGGATGCCTTTGATAAAAAACAATTTTTGGAAACCAATCCAAGAGTGGTCGGTTACCAAGAACAGATCAATACCATCTTGAAGCGTTTGGGAAAATCCTTGGAGAACGAGGATTTGGCAGATGTGAAAAATCTAATTGAGGAACTGGAAATTGCATGTCCCTTGTCCGGATCAAGGAATTGGACGGACGTAAAGCAATTTAATCTAATGTTCGGTACCAAACTGGGGGCTTCCGCCGATAGTGCCATGGATCTGTACCTTAGACCAGAAACAGCTCAAGGTATTTTTGTAAACTTCCTAAATGTTCAAAAAACAGGAAGAATGAAGATTCCTTTCGGGATTGCCCAAGTAGGCAAGGCCTTCAGAAACGAGATCGTTGCAAGACAGTTTATCTTTCGTCAAAGGGAGTTTGAACAAATGGAAATGCAATTTTTTATTCGTCCCGGATCTCAAAAGGAATGGTACGAAACCTGGAAGGAAAAAAGGATGGCCTGGCATTTGTCCTTGGGCATGGGGCCCGAGAACTATAGATTTCACGATCACGAGAAATTGGCGCATTACGCAGATGCCGCGGCCGATATAGAATTTAAATTTCCTTTTGGATTTAAGGAATTGGAAGGGATTCATTCCAGAACCGATTTTGACTTGGGAAGCCACGAAAAATACTCTGGTAAAAAATTACAGTATTTCGATCCTGAACTTAATGAAAGTTATGTTCCTTACGTGGTTGAAACTTCCATTGGTCTGGATCGTATGTTCTTGGCCGTTTTTTCAAATTCCTTAGTAGAAGAGGAGTTGGATAACAACACTACTAGAACAGTACTTAAATTACCGGCTGTTTTGGCACCTATGAAGGCTGCAGTATTGCCTTTGGTAAAAAAAGACGGTTTGCCCGAATTGGCCCAGGAAATCATAGATGACCTTAAATGGGACTTTAATGTGGTATACGACGAAAAAGATGCCGTAGGCCGTCGTTACAGAAGACAGGACGCCAATGGTACGCCTTTTTGTATCACCGTAGACCACCAGTCTCTAGAAGATAAAACAGTGACCATACGCCATAGGGACACCATGGAACAACAACGTGTGGCCATTGCGGATGTCAAGGCAATTATCCATAAGGAAGTGGATATGAAAAGTTGGCTACAGCGAATGGCTTAATTTCAGAAGATAGGATATTTAAGGTCTATTAAGTTGACTTGTTGGTTTAACCCAATTTTTTTCAACTTTTTAGACCTTTTCTTTTACAAGCTATACCCCAACCTTAGGCTTCCATAGTAATTCCTATCGTTTCCGGGATAGTAGTACCTAGGCTCGGCCCCGCCAAATCCCGTTGTGTTGATAAGTACGGATTGGGCATAGTTGACATCGAAGATATTGTTGATCCCAAAGGCTATGTCCATCGATAGCTTTTTACCCAACTGATTTTTATACCCCACTTTACTGTTCACTACATTAAAGGCTTCACTGTAGAGACTATTGGCATCCGTCATAGGAATTTCCCCTACATATTGATGGGTGGAATACCAATAAAATTTATTATTAAGTTGGGCTTGTAGACCAGAGTTCAACCTGTTTTTGGGTACCCCTGTCAATGGATTTCCAGAATAATTGTTGTCCTCGTCTACAAAGGTCACAAAACTATGATCGTTGTAAGTATAACTAATAAAAGGGGTTACCCTTAGCTTGGAGGTAATATCCCAATTATATTCCATATCCAACTCCAGACCCTGATGTTGCGTCTTGCCCGCATTCTTACCAATATATTGATCCTCGCCTACCCGTTGAGCCACCAATAAATTTTTGATATCCATCCTGTAAATGGCCATATTTAGATTTAATCTTCGATCTAGAAGGCGAAATCGAGTGCCTATTTCATAGTTCATACCCGTTTCTTGGGCTATATCAGGGTTAATAACGCCCTCTGGTGTTAGTGTTTCCTCCACTGTGGGATTGGAAAAACCTCTACTTATATTGGCATAAATTGAATTTACTGCTGAAAAACTATAGTTGAGGTTTAGGCTGGGTAGCACAATGGCGTCAAAATCCCTTTCGGCACTCTTATTGTCCGCCCCTTGATTAAATTCGTCCCTGAAATCGTAATAGGTTTTGTTCACATTTAACCCAATTTGGGTAGAAAAAGCCTTCCCAAAAGGGATAAGTAGATTCCCAAAAGCATTGAACTGTCGCCTAAACTCCTTGTTATCGGCAAATTGATCGCCCTGTAAACTTCCTTGTCCGTTGTTATCTTGATATAGATTTTCAAATTCGCTCCATTGGTATTCATCCTTGTATAATTCTGCACCAAAATTGTAGTCGATCTTGGATTCATTGGTAGTCCAAGCACCGGCGAACTTTGTCCGGAAACCATAACCGTTGGTGTATTCTTCCAGAATTCCAAATGGTCTGGGCTCGTAATGATCCAAATAGGAATAGAAAATACTGCTGGTGTTTTTCAATTTATCTGAAAAGGCATGATTTAAGGTCAGGCCTGCCAGACTATATTTGTTATCCTCGTATCCTTTGGCAGATTTCCATGTAAATGCGGCCTTGGTGGGGTTTTCCTTAAAATCGGTCTCTCCCAAGGAACTAGGTATCTGGGCGTTGTAATCAACATGGTTGAAGAGAAGGCCAATGTTGGTTTTGGGATTTATTTGATAATTTAAATCCAGGAGTAGACCTTCACGTTTAAATTTGTTGTTTTCCCTATAGCCGTCGGTCTCCAAATAGCCATAATGTAGGTTTAGAGCGATCTTGTTCTCTTTAAGGCTAAACTGGAGATTGTTCTTAACTAGGTTGTAGGAGCCTAGGGTGAAGTTGTTTCTAAAATAGGTGGACTCGTTGGTGGGCTGTTTGGAATTCAGCAAAATTGCCCCTCCTAAATTGGCGCCATAGTTAGTCGCTTTTGGCCCCTTTATTACCTCCACCGAACTTAGATTTTCCAAATCGAAAGATTCAATGGTTGAGAAACCCGAACCGTTTGTAATTGGGATATCATTATAGTAAAGTCTTAATTTATCGGTTCCGAACAATGTTCTTGCGCCTACCCCCCTTATGGTAATCCTATTGGTGTTCAATGCCCCGGACAATATATAAACTCCGGATATTTGATTTATTGCCGAAACCATATCTACGGGACTATAGTTCTGAAATACCTTGGGGCCAACAATTTTAGTAGCTATAATACCATTATCTGTGGCCGATTGAAGGGAATCCAAAAGGATTACTTCGTCCAATTCAGTGATGCTATCTCTTTGTATGGGTTCCTGTGCATTTGATACAAATAGAAAAATTATGGCAAATAGAAATTGTAGGGAGGATTTCATGTATTAAATTTAAGTTTCAAACTTAAGGAATATTATCTGATTTTTTTCTACTGAAACTAAAAGGGATCATGGATTGAATACTCTAAAATAAGTTTAAACATCAACTATTTTACTCTGCCTTTTCGGTTACAAAAAACATTGGCTATTTTTAGCCCAATTATGGTTAGGTACGCATTGAATTAAATACAGGCGCATGGGCTTTGCTTGGAATTGAAACAGGGTAGGTGCCGGATAAATATATTTAAATGAAAATTGTTTCTTATAACGTAAATGGAATCAGGGCTGCGGTGAACAAAGGATTTTTGGATTGGCTAAAAACAGTAAATCCGGATGTGGTCTGTTTGCAAGAAATCAAGGCCAATCGGGATCAATTGGACCTGGCAGTTTTTGAGGCCTTGGGTTACCACTATCATTACTGGTACAGTGCCCAAAAGAAAGGATATAGTGGTGTGGCAATTCTTGCCAAAATACAACCGGACCATGTAGAGTACGGAACGGGAATAGACTATATGGATTTTGAAGGGCGAAATCTTAGGGCCGATTTTAATGGGGTTTCTGTCATGAGCCTTTATTTGCCCTCAGGAACCAATATAGCCCGATTGGATCATAAACTGCAGTATATGGCCGATTTTCAAGACTATGTAGATCATTTAAAAAAGGACAAACCTAATCTTGTTATTTGCGGGGATTATAATATATGTCATGAGGCAATAGATATTCATGATCCGGTTAGGAACAAAAATGTTTCGGGGTTTTTACCCGTGGAAAGGGAGTGGATCGGCAATTTTATGGATAGTGGGTTTATAGATAGCTTCAGGCATTTTAACAAGGAACCCGATAATTATACCTGGTGGAGCTATAGGGCAAACTCCCGTGCCAATAATAAGGGATGGAGATTGGATTATGGATTGGTAAGCAGGCCATTGGAGAGCCGCCTAAAACGTTCCGTTATTTTGTCGCAGGCCGTTCATAGTGACCATTGTCCTATTCTCGTGGAGTTGGAGTAGGAATAAGGGCTTGGAACATAGATTTTGTAGTCATTCAATTGTGAAGTGATTGCTTTATTAAAGTATATTGGAACGGGGTGTATATTAGAATTAAATTATAATTTTAGGCCTAATCTTCCATCCTTGGTACTCTGATCGGCAAGGGAATATTGCTAATTTAATTTGACTAAAAAGAGCGGGCATGAAAATGTTTAGTGTTACTCGATTGATTTATGCGCTATGCCTATCGTTAGTTTGTTTAGCAATTTTTTTTCAAGGTGAAAGCATATTCCCTGTACGGAATCAAAAACCCAAATTTAAGTCATCGGGCAAGGAATTGGCGGTACGGTATTGTCAAATGTGCCATACATTTCCGGAGCCAGGTTTATTGGATAGGAATACTTGGGAGAAGAGTGTTCTGCCCAATATGGGTATGCGCCTGGGTATTAGGACCAATGGAGCCGATCCTTTTGAAGATCTTGATCCCATAGATGAAAGTATTGTAAGGAATCTAAATATATATCCCGATGCTACATTAATTCTAAAGGAAGACTGGGACAGGATTGTAGATTATTATGTTCAAAATGCCCCGATTAAACTGGAGTCGCAACATTTAACCGTTGGTCGTACCAAAGAAAAGGCCCCTTTTAAATCACAATTTATAACCATCGGGGACAACAAGCTTCCAAAAGTGTCATTGCTCAACTTTAATGAAGCATCGTCGGAACTATATATTGGCGACAACAATAATCTTTACGCCCTTAAAAATACGGGTGAAATAAGTAATAGTTGGTTATTGAATAGTCCTGCCTCGCACATTGAATTTAACGAAAATTCAGATCCCTTGCTCTTGACCATAGGGCAATTTAGACCTTCCGATCAGGAGTTGGGAAGGTTGGCCAATTTAAAAATAAGGGAGAATAACCAAAGCGCTACTATAGCTATTTCAAAACTAAGAAGACCGGTTCACTTTGCTTCGGCCGATCTAAACGGAGATAATAAAAGGGATGTAGTGGTTTGTAGCTTTGGGAATTACGGCGGAAAATTATCATGGTTCGATAATTTTGAACCCTCTAAGGAACATGTATTAAGTAATTTGCCTGGGGCCCGAATGGTAGCAATCAAAGATCTAAATGGGGATCAAAAACCTGATATCGTTGTCTTGATGGCCCAAGCCTATGAACAAATTTCCATTTATTACAACAAGGGACAGGGAGAATTTGAGGAAAAGAAGGTATTGGAATTCTCCCCAGTGCATGGGGTAAGTTATTTTGAATTGGCCGATTTTAATAATGACGGATTTCAAGATATTTTGCTTACCAATGGAGACAACTGGGATTATTCCAATGTGGATAAACCCTACCAAGGACTTAGAATATATTTGAACGACGGACATGACAATTTTAAAGAGACATTCTTTTATCCCATGTACGGGTGCAGTAAGGCCGTGGCTAGGGATTTTGATAATGATGGGGATTTGGACATAGTGGGCGTATCGTTTTATGCCGATCTTAAAGACCCAAGAGAAAGCTTCGTCTATTTATTAAACAACGGAGATATGAAATATACCGCATCTTTTCATCCGGACGCCTTATATGGTAAATGGTTAACTATGGAAGTAGCGGATTTTAATGGGGATAGGAGGCCAGATGTAATGCTGGGGTCCTTTATGTTTAATTTCAATGAAATGGCCAAGGTGGTGGCTTCTACTGGTATATCTTCATTTCCGCAGGTATTATTGTTGACCCAAATTGAGTGATATAACAAGAGTTGGGACATTTATTTGCTTTAGTTATTATTAATTATTTTTTTTACACTCAAAAATCACCTGAATGAAGTATACCAATCTCCCCCATACCGATATTGAAGTAAGTAATATATGTCTTGGCACTATGACCTGGGGCCGACAGAATACAGAAGAAGAAGGTCACGAGCAGATGGACTATGCCCTGGAGCAGGGAATTAATTTTTTTGACACGGCAGAATTATATCCCATTCCAGCCACAATGGAGCGATATGCGGACACCGAAAGAATTATAGGAAATTGGTTTAAAAAGAAAAAGAACCGCGATAAGATAATTTTGGCATCCAAGATTGCAGGAAAAGCCGAAATGACCAAGTTCATCAGAACCACGGGGATTAATCGCGACACTATTAAATTGGCCGTTGAGGGAAGCCTCTCCCGTTTGCAAACAGACTATCTGGATCTTTATCAGCTGCACTGGCCAGATCGGACAACCAATTATTTTGGAAAAAGAGGATATAAGCACAGTATCAATGACCATTGGGAGGACAATATCCATCAGATATTGGAAGCCTTAAGAGACCTTGTAAGAGAGGGAAAAATTAGACATGTGGGTATTTCCAATGAAACCCCATGGGGAGCTATGCGGTACTTGGAAGAAAGTAAGGTACATGCCAGTTTGCCTAGAATGATTACCATACAGAATCCATATAGTCTTTTAAATAGGCTTTTTGAAGTTGGATTGGCAGAAATATCGCATCGTGAGAATTTAGGCTTGTTGGCCTATTCGCCATTGGGCTTTGGAACTTTGAGCGGCAAGTACCTCGGAGGAAGAAAGCCCGAGAATGCCCGTGTAACCCTTTTTCCAAATTACAATAGATATAGTAGTGAACCGGCCGTCCGGGCTACCGAAAAATATTATGACCTGGCTCAGGAAAACGGCTTGTCATTGGCACAAATGGCATTGGCCTTTGTAAATTCGAGACCATTTTTGACTTCCAATATAATTGGTGCTACCACAATGGATCAGCTTAAGGAAAATATAGGGAGTATAGAGGTGCAATTAAGCGAGGAAGTACTTAAGGGCATTGAGGCCATACATAATGAAATTCCAAACCCAGCTCCCTGAGGATATGATAGCGATAAATTTTTTAAAAGTAGGTTTCTGGCAACTAGGCTTAATTGTTGTGGTTGTGGTTCTGATGATGGTTTTGGCAAGAATGTTCAATTCAAAAAAATAGCGAATACATAAGCGGGCACTAGGAGAATAGACTATTGGCTACATCTTCGATCTTGGAGGCCAATTGTATTCTAATTTGGGTGTTTTTTAAGGTGATTTTATTGTTTTTGGAAACATAGATAGTGCTGAAACCCAATTTTTCCGCTTCCAAAATACGCTGATCTATACGTTGTACCGGCCTTATTTCACCGGCAAGACCTACCTCGGCAGCAAAACACACGCCTTTTTCTATGGGAATGTCCTCGTTACTGGAGAGGATGGCCGCAATAACGGCAAGATCAATGGCGGGGTCGTCCACAGAAATTCCTCCGGTGATGTTGAGAAAAACGTCCTTCGCCGCCAACTTAAATCCGGCCCTTTTTTCCAGAACGGCCAAAAGCATGTTTAATCGCTTGGCATTGTAACCTGTGGTAGAACGCTGTGGCGTGCCATACACGGCGGTGCTTACCAAGGCTTGTATTTCTATCATCAGTGGGCGCATGCCCTCTACGGTAGATGCAATGGATGTACCGCTTAATCCTTCATCGTTCTTGGAAATTAGGATTTCGGACGGATTGTTGACCTCCCTCAAACCACTTCCCTGCATCTCATATATTCCCAATTCCGAAGTAGATCCAAAGCGGTTTTTTAAAGATCTTAGGATACGGTATACGTAATTTCTATCGCCCTCAAATTGCAATACGGTATCTACCATATGTTCCAATATTTTGGGTCCGGCAATGGTGCCATCTTTTGTGATATGGCCAATGAGGATAACGGGGGTATTGGTTTCCTTGGCAAATTTGATGAGTTCTGCGGTGCATTCGCGTATTTGGGAAATACTGCCTGCAGTAGACTCAATATAATCTGTATGAAGGGTCTGTATGGAATCTATGACCACAATATCGGGCTCAGTAGCTTCTATTTGTTGAAAGATATTCTGTGTTTTAGTCTCGGTAAGGATAAAACAGGTTTCACTATTGGGGTGAATGCGATCGGCACGCATTTTAATTTGTTTTTGGCTCTCCTCTCCGGAAACATATAAGGTTTTGTAAGGGAGTTTTAGGGCTATCTGCAGTAATAAGGTACTTTTACCTACACCCGGTTCCCCTCCCAAAAGGGTTAGGGAGCCAGGAACCAATCCACCTCCTAGGACCCTATTGAACTCCAAATCGAAAGTGTTGAGCCTTATTTCCTTGTCGGTACTAATTTCATTGACCCTTAATGGCTTTGCAATTTTTTTTGAGGGTTGGGTAGTACTTTTCCAGGATACTTTTTCCTCTTTCTGGATTACTTCTTCCACAACGGTGTTCCATTGCTTGCATGCTCCACATTGTCCTACCCACTTGGCATATTGGGTTCCACAGTTCTGACAAAAAAAAGCGGTCTTTGTTTTGGCCATTCTTTAAATTATGGTTTGCGCTAAGGTAATAAGAAGTTTGAAAAGGAGGTAGGGTTTTGCACGCTTAGGCTAAAATGATACCAAGTGCATTTAAGTTAAATAAGTAATAGGAAGAAGTATTCCCCAACAAGAGGGATTGATGGCCATTTGGATAACAACCAATGCAGCACTGCAAGCTTTCAGGCTTGAAGTTTTTTATATTATCCAAGCCTTTGTTCAAAAGCCTTTTTAGTAACCAAAATCTGCTTTAAGGGCATCAATTTTTTCCAAAGCCATTTCTTTGGTAAGAAAATCTATTTCTTCCATGCCAAAAGCCTTTTCAAAAGTCCTAAGGGCCTTTTTAGGTTCGCCCAATTGCTCGTAATATTCAGCTTCAAAGTAAAAGCCCAACATGGTATTGGGATACTCTTTTTTACAGAGGTCTGATAAGGGCTTCAGGGATTCAAAATCCTCCTTTTTTCTGGAGGCGGCATAAATGGCCATAATGTCGTTTAGACTGGTTGTTTTTCTAAAGCCAAATAGATTTTCTATAGAAGCCTGTTTGTCCGCCAAATAATCAAATACAGGTCCAACCTGGGTTAAGATCTTTTCTTTGTATTCTTTTGGACTTATGGGCTTGAACATGCCAAAGATATTGTCGAAGGCTTTTCCAATACCGTAGGTGGCTACCGAAATATGGTCGGCATTCTCATACTGATCAAAGAAATAACGGAGATTATCAGATTCCATACCTTTTAATGTTTGGTTAAGCGCCAATACTCTATTGCTATTTTCACTTTTTTCGCCCTCCAAGATCAATTGGTAGAATATTTTCTTTTTCATCACAGATAGTCTAGAAGGCACCCTTGTTTCCATTTCTGGGGCCAAATATGGTGAAATACTTATATAGGCGTTAAAAAGGGAATCGTCCTTAAAGAGATAAAAATTACCAAAATTAGCAGTGATATCGTATCCCACGAACATTTTAAAGGGAGCCGTACTAAATTTGGTTTCCAAATAGGGAATAAGTTCCATTCCCAAAAATTCGAAGAACAGTTTGCCTTTTTCGGTTGGCAGGCCACTATCGGGCTCAAAACCACAATCCTGATTTCTTAGGTTATTTTTGGATTGATTTACGCCTACTACAATAGCTTCGGGCATGCCATGGAAATTACTGTAAAATTTTGCGTTGGCCACCACCTGATCAAATAGGTATTCCCCATCCAAAACAACAATGATAGGATATTTTTTTTCTGCGGTGTAGGTTTCTGGGAAGTAGTATTGTACATCCCTGCGCTCCTGTAACTTAAAGGATTCGAATATTTCTTGGGTTACCTGTGCATTGCTGCCAAAGTAGACGAATAAGGCCAATAGAGTAAAAAAACGTTGCATAGAACAGTATTTGGGCAATAGAAGACTATTTGTTTCTGTTCCATAACGGTAAAATCAGAAAAGATATTGCGCCAAAAACTACTATCATTAAAGTTTGTGAAATCCACATAATCCATCCAAAGGCATCCCCTGAAACCTTACTAATACCAAAAATTGCCAGGGCGCTACTAACGGCAATAGGATAAATGCCTATACCGCCATTGGTAGCGGACATGGCAAAAGCACCTGCCACAAAGGCAACCAGTAGCTGACTTACGCTTAGGTCCACGGTTTCCAGAACCGTATATTTTATTACCCAAAACATAGCTATATAGGCTAGCCAAATGAATAAGGTGTGTAAAACAAAACTCCATTTATTCTTCATTCTAAAAATACTGAGGATACCCTCCAAAAGGCCTCGCAAAAATGTTTTTAGTTTTAGGGCAAATTTTGAATTTGATTTTTTTACCACGTACATCCCCAGGGATAGGGCCAATAGCCCTGAACCAATTAGTGCTAGCAAGTATATTAGATTAAAACCTTTTTGTTGAAGAAAACCCCAAATAATATCGGTTTGAAGGAAGAGCGCAATGGCCACAATCAGGAATAGCATTACCAAATCGATGACCCTTTCTGTGACTATGGTTCCAAATCCTTTTTGGAATGGAACATGCTCGTAGGTGGCCAAGGCCGTGGCCCTCAATATTTCACCGGACCTTGGGATCCCCAGGTTTGTAAAATAGGCCGTTAATATGATCAATATATTGTTGAATAGTTTTGGCTTATAGCCTAATGGCTGCAACAGATAATTCCATCTTACAGCTCTGGAAAGGTGTGTAAGGATCCCTAAAAAAACGGATACCCCTACCCAAAAAAGATCTGCATTTTTTATGTAATGTATTATTTCCGACCTATCCTCTTCAGAGGTGGAATAATAAGAATACCATACTAAAAAAACTCCCAGCAGGATTGGGAGAATTGTTTTTAATGTATTCTTGATGGAAGACTTCAAAATTAGGTCAATAGATTGGTTTCCTCATTGGGGAAAACCAAGGATGGATTGAATTTTTTGGCCAATTCAATATCCATGGTAGCGTAAGTTATTAGAATTAAAACATCGCCAACAGCCACCTTTCTGGCGGCAGCGCCATTCAAGGTTACCTCGCCACTCCCTCTGGTTCCGGGAATAGCATAGGTCTCCAGCCTTTCTCCGTTGTCGTTATTGACAATTTGTACCTTTTCGCCTCTAATAATATTGGCCGCATCCATTAGATCTTCATCAATGGTAATACTGCCTATATAGTTAAGGTCAGCACCCGTTACTTTCACGCGGTGTATTTTAGATTTTACTACTTCTATTTGCATGGGACAAAGTTAATCATTTATGCCAATTGGATTTCCAATTTAATTATGGTCGGCATTATGGAATTGGTTTTCAACTTTAAAGGGCAATGTTATCTATAAGCCTAACATCTCCCGCATAAACGGCGATAAAGGCTCTATATTTCACATTTCTGTTTTTTCTTTTAACAGGTTTCAATTGGTCTACATCTGCAATTTTAACATATTCCAAGTTTAGTTTTGGATGGGCATTAAATTGCTTTTTTACCCAATCCACTGTAAAATTAGCACTTTTCGTGCCAAATTTTTGTTTGGCAGCTTTTAGGGTTTTGTATATAAAACCGGCCTCTTGCCTCAATTCTGTATCCAATCGCTCGTTTCTGGAACTCATGGCCAGTCCGTTGGCTTCCCTTACTATAGGGCAGCCTATAATTTCTATGTGTAAATTTGTGATTTCTACCAGTTTTTTGATGATTTGCAATTGTTGAAAATCCTTTTCCCCAAAATATGCCCTGGTGGGTGATATTATGCGCAATAGCTTTTCAACTATAGTTCCTACACCGTCAAAATGTCCTTTTCTAAATTCACCTTCCATAACATTCTCCAAACCCTCAAAATCGTAAGTTTTAGAGGTGATTTCTCCAGAATAAATTTCGGAGGCCGAAGGGGCAAAAACCGTCATCCTATCGGAAACTCCTTTTAATAGGGCCATATCGGCCTCCAAAGTGCTTGGGTACTTGTCCAGATCTTCCTTGTTGTTGAATTGGGTAGGGTTAACAAAAATACTAACCAAGGTAAGGTCATTTTCTTCGACCGACCTTTTAACCAGGGCCATATGTCCCATATGCAATGCCCCCATGGTTGGGACAAAACCAATTGTTTTGGTTTTTTTATGGGAGTCCAGATAGGACTTAAGTTCCTTTTTAGTGGTAATTAGCTGCATTCGTTTTACTTAAAAGAGAGCAAACTTACTATAATTACTGCTAATCTGCATAATTTTTGTAATTTTGCACTTTCTCTTACTCTATTAATAAAATATTGCTTTTATGAATGGCAAAAAGATATTGTTTGTATCTTCAGAATTAGTACCCTATCTTCCAGAGAACGAAGTTTCCTTAATGTCTTACGAAACCCCAAGAATGGTCAATAGCAATGGTGGCCAGATAAGGATTTTTATGCCAAGGTTTGGGAATATCAATGAACGTAGACATCAATTGCACGAGGTAATTAGATTATCCGGAATGAATTTGGTGATTAATGATATGGATATGCCATTGATCATAAAAGTGGCCTCTATCCCTAGAGAACGTATTCAGGTTTATTTCATTGATAATGATGAATACTTTAAAAGAAAGGCAACTTTTACCGATGAGGATGGGAAATTATTTCCAGATAATGACGAAAGGGCTATTTTCTTTGCCAAAGGTGTGGTGGAAACGGTCAAGAAATTGAATTGGTCTCCAGATATTATTCATGTTCATGGATGGATGGCATCTTTGTTGCCGCTCTATCTGAAAAAATTCTATGCCGACGAGCCTTTGTTTTCCGAAAGCAAGATCATCATGTCCGTTTATGGGCAAGGTTTTGATGGTACATTGGATAAAGACCTCATTAAAAAGATTGCCTTCGACGGTGTTCCAGAAGAAAGTATAAAAGCGCTTGAGGAGCCCAATTATAATAATTTGTTAAAAGTTGCTGTGGATTATGCCGATGCTGTTATTTTAGCCGCAGAGAATATTCCGGCCGACTTGGAAGACTACATATCCAAGCTCGAAAAACCTGTTTTGCCATTTGTTCCTTTACAGGAGTTTGAGGAAGCTTACGTGAATTTTTATAACACCAAAGTTTTAAAATAATCTAAATGAATTTACTGAACAGATTAAAATTGCCTACAATGGTGGGTATATTGCTTGTTGTGGTCTTGGGGTCCTGTGAGGAGGACTTGACTACCGTAGGTAGTGGTGTAGTAGGTGGTGAACCATTTACGGCCGGCAAGGCAGTTTACGATGTTTTTGCCTACAATAAAAAGATAGAGGCGGTAAGGACCAATAAATTGCCGGCATATCAAATAGGGAATTATACAGACCCAATATATGGAAAGACCGAGGCCAGTATAACTACTCAGGTACAGTTGTCCTTTGCCAATCCCAGTTTTGGAAATTATTCGGCAGCGGTGGAAGAAACTGCCGATACAGATTCCAGTACCCTTACCATAAAAGAAAATGAGACGGTGGAAGAGGTTATTCTTTTCATACCTTTTTTGACAAATCCAAAGGGAGACCTTGACCTTGATGGTGTGGCCGATGCCTATGATGCCGACCCAGAGGATCCCAATAGTGATAGTGATGGAGATACCTTAACGGATATCCAGGAAAAATCGCTTGGGACGGACCCCTTAAACCAGGATACGGACGGAGATGGCATCAATGACAATTTGGACGACGATACCGCAGTGAACAGATTCCCTGTAAAATATGACTTGGATAGTATTTTTGATGCCAATGGAAATATTCCGGAATCATTTAATTTTAAAGTTGAAAGATCTACCTATTTCTTGAGGGATTTGGATCCCAACACCAATTTTCAGGAAGCTCAACAATATTATTCATCACAACAGTTTTCACCCACCTTTGTTTCCGACCTTTTGTTCGATGGTACTGTGGAGGTTAAGAATGTAGAAGAATTGATCTTTAAGGAAGACGATCCAGAAACCGAGGATGTAGATGAATCCGAGGAAGCACCGACCAGGATTGCCCCTGGAATTAGGGTAGCTTTAAATCCGGCATTTTTTCAACAAAATATATTGGATAAGGAAGGTGATTCGGAGTTATTGAGTCAGGCGAATTTTTCAGAATTTTTCAGAGGTGTCCATTTATCGGTTCCTGATGATGTTTTAGTGTTGTTGGATATAACACGGGGAAATATTACCATAAAATATAAATATGATAGTGTAACCAGTTCTGCAGATGATACTATTATTGAGAACGAGCAGGAATTTGTTCTAAATTTCATTAGGCGTGATACTAGTACTGGAGCAGTTATAGGGAATGCCGTAAATACCTTCATTAATGAGGCCTATCCCGCTGAAATTACAAGTGGACTGGACAATGGGGAAAATGCTTCTAAGATCTACCTAAAAGGTGGGGCGGGAAGCTTTGCCCAAATTAAACTTTTCGACGAAATAAATGGAGACGAGATCATCAATCAGATCAAATCCAAGAATTGGATCATAAATGAAGCAAATTTGGTGTTTTACGTAGATCGCAATACTTTGGATGCCGCCGGTAGTGTTATTGAACCTTCAAAGTTGTATTTGTTCAAGGACAATACCAATGGACCAGTCTATAATCAATTTTTGGAATCTGAAGAGGATTACAACGCTGGCAATTTTACGAACTATGATGGAGGTCTAAACAGGGTAAGCGGTAAAGGACAGACATATAAAATAAAGATTACCAATTATATCAACGACCTAATAGTGCGGGATTCTACCAATACCACACTTAATTTGACATTGACCTCGGACATAAGGATTTCAACCACAGGAAAGGCCATGCTTGCCGATAATACGGAGGGACAGGTACCTGTAATGTCCTCTATAAATCCATTTGGGACAGTCCTTTATGGTAGTGATAACTTACCCAGTGGGCAGGAGGGGAAAAAATTAAAACTCGAAATTTTCTACACGAAAGCAAATTAAAAGCCAGAAAAATACCACTTATAGTATTTTTACGTTAATTAACTAAAAGATAAAAGGTTTTATATAACAAGGTGCTAACTTTGTTATATAAAACCTTTTGTTAATTACTAACCATTAAACTTTGAAATATGTGTGGAATCGTAGGATATATTGGGCATAGGGATGCCTATCCCATTATTATTAAAGGACTTCAACGTTTAGAGTACAGAGGCTATGACAGTGCGGGTATAGCCTTGTATGACGGCAACGAAATAAACCTATCCAAGACCAAGGGGAAGGTAGAGGATCTAAATAATAAGGCCAAAAGTACCATTTCCTTAGAGGGGAAACTAGGCATAGGCCATACAAGATGGGCAACACACGGTGTCCCAAATGATGTTAATTCACATCCACATTATTCCAATTCCGGAGATTTGGTAATTATCCATAATGGGATTATAGAGAATTATGATGCTATAAAAAAGGAATTAACAAAAAGGGGCTATACTTTTTCTTCAGAAACCGATACGGAAGTGTTGGTAAACCTTATAGAGGAAGTAAAGCGCAAGGAAGGGGTTAAGCTTGGTAAGGCTGTGCAGATTGCTTTGAATGAGGTGGTCGGGGCATATGCCATTGCAGTTTTTGACAAGCAAAAACCAGATGAAATAGTAGTAGCCAAATTAGGTAGTCCGTTGGCCATAGGTGTTGGGGAGAACGAATTTTTTATTGCCTCCGATGCATCGCCTTTTATAGAATTCACCAACAATGCCATTTATTTGGAAGATGAGGAAATGGCGGTCATTAGATTGGGGAAGGAAATTAAATTGAGAAAAATAAAAAACGATGCCATTGCCTATCCTTCTATCCAAGAATTGGCACTTAATCTTGAGGAAATTGAAAAGGGCGGTTTTGATCACTTTATGTTAAAGGAGATTTACGAACAGCCTAGGGCTATTTTGGATACCTATCGTGGACGCCTGTTGGCCAAGGAAGGTATAATTAAAATGGCAGGGATAGATGATAACCTTGAAAAGTTTCTTAATGCCAACCGTATTATTATTGTGGCATGTGGTACTTCTTGGCATGCCGGATTGGTGGCAGAATATATTTTTGAAGATTTGGCCAGGATTCCTGTAGAAGTGGAATACGCTTCAGAGTTCCGCTATAGAAACCCGGTCATAACCGATAAGGATGTTCTTATTGCCATTTCCCAATCTGGGGAAACGGCAGACACACTGGCGGCCATTAAACTGGCGAAGGAAAAGGGGGCCTTTGTATTTGGAGTCTGTAATGTTGTGGGTTCTTCCATAGCTAGGGAAACCGATGCTGGTGCCTATACCCATGCCGGGCCCGAAATTGGGGTAGCCTCGACCAAGGCATTTACAACGCAAATAACTGTACTCACCCTTTTGGCATTAAAATTGGCCAAGGAAAAGGGAGTATTTGATAATAGGAGATTCCATGAGCATTTGAGCGAATTGGAAAATATTCCTTCCAAGGTTGAAAAGGCTTTGCTTTCCAATCCTTTGGTAGAAATAATATCCAATGTTTATAAAGATTCCACCAACTGCCTTTATTTGGGAAGGGGGTACAATTTTCCGGTAGCTTTGGAAGGTGCTTTAAAATTAAAGGAAATTAGTTACATACATGCCGAGGGCTATCCTGCGGCGGAAATGAAGCACGGGCCCATTGCCCTTATAGATGAACATATGCCCGTAGTGGTTATTGCAACCAATAAGGGGCATTATGAAAAGGTTGTAAGTAATATACAGGAGATTAAATCTAGAAAAGGCAAAATTATTGCTGTAGTTACAGAGGGCGACGTTCAGGTTAAGGAACTGGCGGACCATGTCATTGAAATCCCGGAAACCTTGGAGAGTTTAACGCCTCTATTGACTACTATTCCGCTTCAGTTATTATCGTATCACATTGCGGTAATGAGAGGCTGTAATGTAGATCAGCCCCGTAACTTGGCCAAGTCGGTTACGGTGGAATAGATTACTTCTTAATAAAACTATAATGACATCCATAGATGATGGCCAAAAAGGGCTGTTATATATGGATGTCATTTTTTATTGACTAATATTTTGTCAAATTTTTATTAAAAAATGTTAAATTTTGAGCAAAAAATACTATGCATGCATAATTTATTTGATTTTCTTATTGTCAAATTGAAATTTAGTGTATATTGGCTATTAGGTGATATCTTACCATTAATTGATACTAATTTAACTCAAGACTTTATGAGATCAACGCTTCTATTATTCTTTTTCATGTTTGGAATGTTGGCGCATTCACAAACAATTATTAAAGGGAATGTGGTGGATCAAAACACTGACCCAGTACCCGGAGCCAACATTGTAATTATGGGCAAAGCCATCGGAACTGTATCCGATTTTGACGGGAATTTTATATTGAACACTTCTGAGAACCCCCCGTTTACATTGAATATTACAAGTATTGGATTTGTGGCTTCTACCGCTAATATTACCCAAAACAATCAGACTATTTCGGTTGTTTTAAACGAGGAACAGACAAGTTTGGACGAGGTGGTAATTTCAGCTTCAAGGACTCCAGAGCGCGTTTTTGAATCCCCGGTTACGGTGGAAAGATTTGGGCTTAGTGAAATCCAGAATACTGCTTCGGCCGATTTCTATGATGGCCTGGAAAATTTAAAAGGTGTAGACGTAAACACTAACAGTTTAACTTTTAAATCCGTAAACACTAGGGGCTTTGCTTCATTTGCCAATACTCGATTTATGCAATTGGTTGATGGGATGGATAATTCTACTCCGGCATTAAACTTTCCTATTGGAAACTTAGTAGGGATGATTGAGACAGATGTTCTTAGTGTTGAATTACTACCCGGGGCATCCTCGGCACTTTATGGTGCCAATGCCTTTAACGGAATACTTTTTATGCGCAGTAAAAGCCCTTTTGATCATGAAGGAATTAGTGTATCAATAAAAAGAGGTGTCACCTCTCAAGAGTCGGCAGGAACTAATCCGTATACTGATTTTGGTATTCGTGCGGCTCATAAATTCTCGGACAAATTCGCTGGAAAAGTAAATTTCGGATATTTAAAAGGTACAGATTGGGCCGCAACTAGTGAGGTTGATAAATTCGATCCATCTAGGACAAGGGCCAATTATAACTATGATGGAATTAATGTATACGGAGATGAAGTTTCTACGAACATTAGGTCTGCATCTGGCTTGGGAATTATTCCAGATGTAGAGGTAAGTAGAACAGGTTACAATGAGGGTGATTTAACCAACTATAACGCAGAAAGTATCAAAGCAGATTGGGGATTATACTATCGCCCAATTGAAGACAACAGCCTTGAGCTTTCTTATGTGGGTAAAGTGGGTACTGGTACTACTATTTATCAAGGAACAAACCGCTATAATATCAATGGTTTTTTTCAAGAGCAACATAAGTTGGAAATTAAAAATGACAATTTCTTTTTACGAGGATATGTTGTAGGGGACAAAGCAGGAGACTCTTATGATATGGTGTTTACTGGGATTAACATTAACAGATCTTGGAAATCTGATGAAGATTGGTTTGGGGATTATATAGCAACTTATGCTGGAATAGAATTGTCTGGCAACCCTTCTGGTTTAACAGATGATCAAAAACATGCACAGGCGAGAGCCGTTGCAGACACGGGTCGTTACCTACCGGGAACACCGCAATTTGAAGCTGCATTTAATAAAAGTATAAATGATCCCGATTTATCAACGGGTTCTAAGTTTCAAGATGCCTCTAAATATTACCATGCTGATGGTAATTATAATTTTAGCCATTTGATTGATGTTGCTGAAATTCAAATTGGAGGATCCTATAGAAAATACAGTTTAAATTCTGGCGGTACCATATATACTGATACCGATGGTCCAATAGATTATTCGGAATATGGTATTTATACCCAAATTCAAAAAAAGATTGAACTTTCCGATATGAAAAGCATAAAATTGACAGGATCGGCACGTTATGATAAATCAGAATTTTTTGATGGCTTCATATCACCACGTATTTCTGCTGGTTTAACACTTAATAGAGATCACAACATTAGAGCCTCTGTGCAAACAGGATTTAGAAACCCGACCACACAAGATTTATTTATTGGGTTAGATGCAGGAAGAGCAATTTTAGTTGGTTCCGCACCTGAAAACTTGAACCGTTATACTGACACCTATGATGTAAGTTCAACCGGTCAATTGTCAGGCCAGCCTGCATCAGTAGTGCAAACAGGAAGAGCGGCATATGAAAATGCCTATTCAGCGCAGTCAGTGGAGACCTTTAAGATTACGGATAACGTGGCTGATTTAAAGGTTTCAAATCCGGAATTGGTAAAACCCGAACAGGTTACGTCTATTGAGGTTGGGTATAGAGGAAAGATAGATAAACTTGTAGTTGACTTTAGTGCCTATTACAATAGTTATAAAGACTTCATTTCTCAAGAGGTTGTTGATGCACCTTTTTATGGTATTGCAGGTGATGGCAATCTCTCTATAGATGCTATCCGAAACGATGATATTCAGCGCTATAGTGCCTATACCAATACTGATGCCGATGTTAACTCTTACGGAGCTTCTATTGGTTTGGACATGAAAGTACTAGGTAATTTTGATTTAGGAGGTAGTTATACTTTTACAAAGTTGGATTTTGATAGAGAAGCAAATCCAGATGTTATGTTGAATTTTAATACCCCTGAACATAAGTTTAAAGCCAATTTTGGGAATGAGGAATTATTCAAAAACTTTGGCTTTAATCTAGCATACAGATTTAGTGATGATTATTTTTGGGAAGCCACTTTTGGCAATGGTGTTGTGCCGGAATTCCATACACTTGATGCTCAAATTAGCTACACTGTTCCAAGCATCAAATCTTCCTTTAAGTTAGGTGGAACCAACATTACCGGCAAGGAGTATTTTACTGCCTTCGGAACAGGTTTTATTGGGTCTATGTACTACCTATCTTGGACAATTAATAACTAAACTAAAATCAAATCATAATTTGACATGAAAAATTTAAAATATATATTCTTAGCATCTTCACTGATTTTGTTTACAAATTGTAACGATCCAGAAGATGTAGATTTGAACGCTGTTGCGGAAGAGGAGGCAAAGCCCGCATTGACCGATGGTTCTGCCGATTTTTCCAAATATGTAGCTATAGGGAATTCATTTACGGCCGGTTTCTCTGATAATGCATTATTTATTGCATCACAGCAAAATTCTTTTCCTAATCTATTGTCGCAAAAATTTTCATTGGTTGGCGGTGGTAATTTTTCCCAACCGTTGACGAATGATAATATTGGAGGACTTTTATTAGGAGGAAATCCTGTTTTAGATCCACAATCTGGAAAGAACCTATTTGCTCCAAGACTCTATTTTTATTCTGATACCAATTCAGCATGCCCTGATAATACTGGCCCTGTTGTTCTTGGAATTGATCCTAACAATCCCAATACACAGGCAACTGGTTCTACTACAGATTTTGTATTAAATAATCCAACCGGGCCATTTAATAATATGGGTGTTCCTGGCGCAAAAAGTTTCCATTTATTGGCTCCAGGATATGGAAGTTTGGCAAATCTTTCCTTAGGCTTGGCAAATCCTTATTTTATAAGAATGGCTTCAGATCCCAGTGCTAGCGTTTTAGGTGATGTTATTGCACAATCACCGACCTTTTTTACACTTTGGGTTGGGATTAATGATGTTTTAGGTTATGCGCTTTCTGGCGGAGACGGATCTAGTGCCATCACGCCATTGGATGGAGCACCTGGAGTTGGTTTCAATCAAACTTATGCAACCTTGATCGGAGCAGTTACGGCAGGCGGCGCAAAAGGTGTTGTGGCAAATATTCCAGATGTAGCAAGTATTCCACATTTTACAACAGTACCCTATAATCCCTTAGACCCTAATGATGAATGTTTACAATCTTATACTGATCAAATACCTACGTTAAATGGTGTATTTGGTCAGTTGAATCAGGTGTTTGCTTTTTTGGAGAGTCAAGGAATTCCAAACGCAACAGACCGACAGATTGTTTTTTCAACGACTGAGGCAAGTGCGGTTGTGGTTAACGATGAATCCTTAATTAATTTATCAGCTCAAATTGCAGGAGTATTGAAGGCAAGTCCTACCTTTCCTGCGTTTGTGCAATCATTTGGTTTGCCTGTTGAAGCCGCGCCAGTGGTAGCCGATCTTTTTGGTTTAGCTTACGGACAAGCAAGGCAGGCTACAGCAGACGATTTGTTGGTGTTGCCTAGTTCATCTATTATTGGTACGGTAAACACCAGTTCAGTAGCATTTTTAATGTCCCAGGGACTATCCCAAGCATTGGCAGGGCAGTTTTCGGTAGAAGGGGTGTCCTTACCATTAGCTGATAAATGGGTTTTATTGCCAAGTGAACAAGCAGAGATAGCAGCAGCAACGACTGCATTTAATGCAACTATCGCAGCAACTGCTACTCAAGCAGGTTTGGGTTTGGTTGATGCCAATGGTTTAATGAACAAATTGGCAGATGGAGGATTTAGCAGTGGTAATTTTATATTAACGGCTGAATTGGTTACGGGTGGGGCATTTTCCCTGGATGGTGTTCATCCAACATCTAGAGGTTATGCTTTGATAGCTAATGAATTTATGAAAGCCATAGATGTTACTTATGGTTCTAATTTTGAGGCATCAGGTTCTTTGTTGGATATAGGTGACTATCCAACAAATTATTCTTCAACACTTCAATAGAATATAGTTAATTTAAACAGATATACAGCACCTTATTTAACGTGAGTTCGATATGTATTTTATTTAAAATCAGTTGTTTATATGACATCTGTCCGGTCGAGCGGAGTCGAGACCTCATTGTAAATACATTACAGTAAAATAACCTCTCGACTCCGCTCGA
>Ga0208032_1000088_pt1 | contig 84229 bp, 82 predicted proteins | sample MalvirAntarct_66_FD_184254 | JGI IMG/M metagenome (GOLD analysis project Ga0208032, IMG submission 184254) | Marine viral communities from the Global Malaspina Expedition - Malaspina viral metaG Antarct_66 (SPAdes) (version 2) | ecosystem: Environmental > Aquatic > Marine > Oceanic | place: West... | reverse complement strand
CTTTGCCTTGGGCAAAAACTTTAATCCTGCCATCTGGAACTCCAAATACCTAAAAACCTAGGACCAATTCTTTATATACTGTAATGTTTTAATTTTGAAACAATTCTATAGGAATGCCGTCCAAATTAACATTATCCAGAAATTTGGGGTCCGGTATTGGCTTTATCCTCATTAATCCTCCTTTGCCACTTCCCCCCTTTTTCCTATACCCTATCAAAATCAAATTATTCTTGGCATCATAGGAAACCATTGTGGTATCCTCTATTTCGTATTTTAGATTTCTCTCCTCCAGGCTAAGGAAATTTTCATAAATATATAGGACAGACATATTTTCCTTAAAATCATAAACCGCAGCAATATGGGGATAGGAACTTTTTGAACCCGATTCCATGGGGTAATACATTGTCCGGTCCCCAAAATATTCAGATTTGGCATACCCAAACTTTGGTTCTTTCCCCAACAGATAATTGGTGGTAATACCCAAAATCATTGTATTCCCATCAATAAGGCTATGCAAATTGGGATAACTTACCAGAATATTGCCCATGCCATCCTGTGATATCTTTAAAACATCGGCACCAAGGCCGACCTCGTGGGTAATGGCCCCGCTATCAATATTTATGGCCACAAGGGCGTATTTATTGGTGATATCGGTATCCAAACAGAGGATAAAGGCCTTATTGTTGGAAACCAAAAGTTGTATGGGTTCTTTGGCAAGGGACACATCTGTATAAGTGCTAGGGCTTTTTAACAGATCCAAAATCCTTATAAAATAATCGTTCTCTTTATTGTCTTTGGGAACAACATAGGCCAACAAAGCTTTATTTCCAGAAAAAGCAACGGATTTTACATCCCGGTCGCAATTTAAATCTTCCGCAAATACACTAGAATGTACCGCTGTACCATCGCTAAAGTCGTGGACGGTAAAGTTGGCACTGCAGTCCTCCTCGGGGATATAAAATCCCATTCTGGAGCCATCCCTGTAGAATAGTTGCGGCACGGGCAACATCTCAAAATCGCCAGCTTCAGGGGCAACGATAATTCCCTCAGAATCTGCATTTAAAAGCGCAGTTTTCATAAGCCCGTCTTTATGAAGCAAAACGGTATAGTCGGCCAGCAGGCTTGGAGATTCGTCAATTTTATCCCCAACCCCTTCTTCAGAACAGCCTATGACAAGACATGCAACAAACATGCATATGAATAGGTAGGTTTTCATAAAGTAAGAATTTGGGTCCTACAAAATTACACCGGAACGGCGTACATTTTGTTGCGCTGCTCCTTTATAGTCTTATCGGACATATAATCATCAAACGTCAAATATCTATCAATATTACCTTTAGGAGTCAATTCTATTACCCTATTCGCCACAGTTTCAGCAAATTCGTGGTCATGGGTCGTAAAGAGAACGGTTCCTTTAAAATTCTTCAGGGAATTATTGAAAGTGGTTATACTTTCCAGGTCCAAATGGTTGGTAGGCTCGTCCAACATAACCACATTGGCCCTCATCAACATCATTCTGCTCAACATACAGCGTACCTTTTCACCTCCGGATAAAACCGTACATTTTTTCAAAGCCTCTTCCCCGCTAAACAACATTTTTCCCAAAAAGCCCCGGATATTTACTTCTTCCCTTTCTTCTTCCGTTTTTGCCCATTGCCTAAGCCAATCTACCAGGTTGATATCTTCGGTAAAGAAGGAGGCATTATCTGCAGGCAAGTAGGATTGGTTGGTAGTTACCCCCCACTGAAAGGAACCACTGTCCGCCTTTCTATTGCCATTTATAATCTCGTAAAACGCCGTTGTGGCCCTAGAATCCCTAGAAATTATTGCCACTTTATCCCCCTTGGCAAGATTAATATTGACATCCTGAAACAAAACCTCACCCTCCTCTGTTGAAGCTGAAAGCTTTTCAACGTTCAATATCTGATCTCCTGCCTCCCTTTCCCTATCAAAAATGATGGCAGGGTAACGTCTGCTTGAAGGTTTTATATCCTCAATTTTTAATTTGGACAACATTTTTTTTCTGGAAGTGGCCTGTTTGCTCTTTGCCACGTTGGCGCTGAACCGCTGTATAAACTCCTGCAGTTCCTTGGCCTTTTCCTCGGATTTTTTGTTCTGCTGTGCCCTTTGTCTGGCAGCCAACTGACTACTCTCGTACCAAAAAGTATAGTTCCCGGAGTATAGGTTCATTTTTCCGAAATCTATATCGCCAATATGGGTACAAACAGAATCCAAAAAGTGTCTATCGTGCGATACTACAATCACGGTATTCTCATAATCGGCAAGGAAGTTCTCCAACCAATTAATGGTTTCATAATCCAAGTCGTTGGTAGGCTCATCCATTATCAACACATCTGGATTGCCAAACAATGCCTGTGCCAATAAAACCCTAACCTTTAGTTTGGAATCCAAGTCGCCCATTAGAGTATAATGAAATTCCTCCGTAATCCCAAGGTTTGACAATAGGGCTGCAGCATCACTATCGGCATTCCAACCGTTCATTTCCTCAAATTGCACCTGCAACTCCCCTATTCTATCTGCATTCTCATCACTATAGTCGGCATATAGGGCATCTATCTCCTTTTTTATCTTGAACAAAGGCTTATTACCCATTACCACGCTCTCCAAAACAGTATATTCGTCATAAGCATTATGGTTCTGTTCCAAGATAGACATCCTTTTCCCTGGTTCCAAATGAACATGGCCGGATGTGGGGTCTATTTGCCCCGAAAGAATTTTTAGAAATGTGGACTTCCCAGCTCCATTGGCACCAATAACACCATAACAATTACCTTGTGTAAAGGATACGTTTACTTCATCAAAAAGAACCCTTTTCCCAAATTGCACAGATAAATTTGATACTGACAGCATATGTAATGTTTTAAAATTTGTGCAAAAATAACAAAAATAAACCCGTTCAAGCAACTATATTACAACGCCTTTAGGTGTCATTTTAACTAAGAGCCAATAGATTTAACTCACAATTAACAGCCTGTATCTGTTGAGTTTATTAGATTTGTTCACTATAAAGTAGCTATTCTCATATGAATAAACCTTTACTATATTCTTTTCTTATTGCACTAGTTGGTTGCGGTTCGATAGAAAAAAAATCCCCTGGTGCATTCTTTGCTGGTGAAATCGTAAATCCCACAAGCGAATATGTTGTTCTATTTAAGGATGATATTATCATAGATTCCGCCAAGCTTGATGGTGAAAATAGATTCAGTATCCAATTGGATACTGTTGTGGAAGGTTTGTACCATTTTGACCATAGCCCGGAATTACAGTACGTATATCTGGAAAAGGGAGACAGTTTAATGATCCGCCTGAATACTGAGGATTTTGACGAATCGTTGATATTTTCAGGAAGAGGTGAAGAAATAAATAATTTCCTTGTGGAGTTCTTCTTAAGCACGGAATCTGAGCCGGCATTAGTTTATTCCTATTCGGAACTTGATCCAAAGGACTTCTCCCATAAATTGGACTCTTTAAAAGAAATAAAAGTAAATGCCCTTAACGAGATTGTAGCCGAAGTATCTCTATCCCCAAAAGCGGCGGACATGGCCAAGGCCAGTATAGATTACAATTATTACATCTATAAGGAAAAATATCCGTTTTGGAACAGAAGGAAGACAGGAAGAGATACCATACCTGCACTTCCCATCAATTTTTACGATTACAGAAAGTTGGTGGACTACAACAACGAAAACTTATCCTATCATAGGTACTACTACAATTTCATGAAGACGCATTTTAACAATCTAACCTATATGGGTTGTTATACAAAATGTAAGGACGCCCACTATGAAATAGTTAAGAACAAATTACATTTTAACCAGCACAAGTTAAAATTGATAGATAGCCTGGTTACCGAAAAGGACTTAAGGGATAATTTATTTAGAAATGTTGCCATGGACTATCTTATTAATGTTCATGATACCGACGAAAACAATAGGATTTTTATTGATGACTTTCACAGACTTTCAGGAAACAATAGGCACAGCGCCGAAATAGAAGCTATTTACCAAGGCGTAAACAATTTACAGCCCAGTAATAAAATGCCCAATATTTCAGTTATCAACACTAATGGAACTTTGGTTACCCTACAGGAAATTGCTGAAAAAGAGAAAAATGCCGTATTCTATTTTTGGTCAGGGACCCAGAGATCCAACTTTGAGAATGTACTTACGCGGGTAGCACAACTATCGGAAAACAAGCCGGAATTTACTTTTATTGGAATAAATTGTAATACGGACGCACTAAGGTGGCAATCCTTATTAAGTAGTAATCAATTGGATATGGAAAAACAGTTCCGTACCGATGATTTTGAAAATTTGAAAAATGCCCTGGTGATAGGTGGTCTCAATAAAGGTATTATTACCAAAGACGGACTTATAGTAGATGCATTTGCTGATCTTTATACAAGCTTTCAATAGGTTTTTTAGCTAGAAAAAACTTCACGTCTCGAGCTTTAAGAACATCCCGATCAATAATTCAACAATCTTTTCCCTTGTATATATCGGGTAAAGAGAATTATTATCAAAAACAACAAAGCCTCTTTTGCTCAATGAGCTTAAGAGGCTTTGTAATATTTAGAAGTATTGCAAAACTAGTTGCCTTTCTGGTAGTCTTCCAAAAACTTGGCCAGACCACTATCCGTTAAAGGGTGTTTTAAAAGACCTTCAATCGCTGACAAAGGTCCGGTCATAACATCCGCTCCAATTTTGGCGCAGTCAATCACATGCATAGTGTGCCTTACCGAAGCAGCCAATATTTGGGTTTCAAACTCATAATTATCATATATGTGCCTAATCTCAGATATCAAGTTTAGACCATCGGTTGAAATATCGTCCAATCTACCTATAAAGGGAGAAACATAAGCAGCACCAGCCTTTGCAGCCAACAAAGCCTGTCCACAGGAAAATACCAAGGTACAGTTGGTTCTTATTCCCTTATCAGTAAAATATTTTATAGCTTTTATACCGTCTTTTATCATAGGAACTTTAACTACGATTTGCTCATGCAATTCTGCCAATTCCTCACCCTCCTTGATCATACCTTTAAAATCGGTGGAAATCACCTCGGCGGATACATCACCATCTACAATATTACAGATATCCACATAGTGCTTTAAAATATTGTTTCTTCCGGTAATGCCTTCTTTGGCCATTAGGGAAGGATTTGTGGTTACCCCGTCCAATACTCCTAATTCCTGGGCTTCTTTTATCTGTGCTAAATTAGCGGTGTCAATAAAGAACTTCATGTTAATTGCTTTTTAAATTATTAATTTGAAAGATATAGCCTTTTTTGCATGCCAACCTTTTGTCTGGCAAAATTACAATTTATAATGGTTCATCAAGAGTTTCTCATATACTTTGTCCGGTAATATTTTTTTTAGAAACAATGAGAACTTTTGCATAAACTCCCCTACCTTATAATGCACTTTAGGGTTTTTTGTATTTATTATTTTAAAAACCATATGGGCCACTAATATGGGATCTTTACCACTATCCACATGCTCGTTCATCATTTTCAAGGTACTGCCATAAGATTCTTTGTAGGGCGAGTCCTCCAAAATTGGGGCGTGGTAACGGCCGGAGGCTATATTGGTGGCAAAATCTCCAGGGGCCAAATTGGTAATGTTCACTCCAAATCCTTTGACCTCCATTCTCAGGGCCTCCGTAACCAGTTCCAAGGCTCCTTTACTGGCAGAATACAATCCCCTATACGGTAAACCCATATAACCCGCAATAGATGTAATATTGATGATCAAACCCTTTTCCTGACGCCTCATGTGTGGCAAAACAGCCTTCGACATGTGTAACGGTCCGTTAAAATTGGTATCGAATGCCTTTAAAATTTCAGCGTGTGGTGTTTCCTCTATAGGACCTGTAATTCCAATACCGGCATTGTTTACCAGCACATCCAACCTACCTTCCTTTGCCATTAGCTCAGAAATAGCGTTTCCTATACTTTCCGGATTTCTTACATCCAATTCCAAAAGTTCAAAATCGGTAAAATTGGGATGATTGGCAACCTTCCTTGTTGTTCCGTAAACTTTAAAACCCTTTGATTTTAAATATATCCCGATCGATTTTCCAATTCCCGAAGAACCTCCGGTAACCAGTACAACCCTATGCTCCATTAATTAAAATTAAGGTTGCAAATTAACGAATAAAACAGGAATGGAAAGGGATATAACAATGATATCTATGCCAAATGGCTCAAAAAAGCAGGATAAACATCTCACTTTAGGGTACAAAAAATGGCAAGCTACCTACATCGCACCGCTACAACCATATACCCTTGCTGCGTTCCCACCCTGGGGGATTCTACAGGAGCTGGTCGTGTAGGACTTGCCGATGCAAATATACAATCTTTTAATTTTTTTACAATCGTTTTCAGGTCTTAATTTTATTAAATATCTTGCCTTAAAAAGTCGCCAATTTTATTTCTGGATAGCGGGTTGATTTTAAGACAACTATATTAAATTCAAGCAAAATAAATGTCCAGCTCAGGCACTTTACCCACTAAAATTATATTATAATTATACCCATATTAAAAAATGAACGCCTTTAAATTAAACCTATTCTTCATAATTCCCCTGTTCTTTTTGGCCTGTGATGGTACCACCAACCCCTCCAAGCTTTTCGAAATTCAGCTGGAAGGAAACCAAACGGAATTTCAAAAAAATCAGGTAGTGGGTATCTCTGTCAAAAATCTTAAGAATAAAGAGATTGATAAGGTTACCTATACACTGGACAATAAGGAAATTACTCTGAACAATGATAAAATCACTCTTGATCAATTGGAACTTGGGGCCAAAACCTTGACTGCGAACATCAGTTTCGAAGGCGAAACCGTTGAAGTGTCCAAAGGAATTAAATTATTGGCAGAACACGCCCCCGAGATCTATACCTACGAAATTCTAAACGTTTATCCCCATGATATGGACGCCTATACCCAAGGATTGGAATTTCATAAGGATACACTTTACGAAAGCACTGGTAAAAAGGGGAAATCCTCCTTGAGGCAAGTAGATTTTAAAACTGGGGAAATTTTAAAAAAAATAGACTTGGACAATACCTATTTTGGAGAGGGCATCACTATTTTAAACAATAAAATTTATCAACTCACTTGGCAAAGTGGAGTTGGGTTCATATACGACCTAAAAGATTTTAAGAAAGTGGATAGCTTTAAATACAACCAAAGCAAGGAAGGTTGGGGCTTGTGCAACGACGGCAACAAAATATTCAAGAGTGACGGGACCGAGAAAATATGGTATTTAAATCCTGAAACCATGGCCGAGGAGGGACATTTTGAAACGGTAACCAATACCTCCATATTCAACAAGGCCAATGAACTGGAATATGTAGATGGAAAAATATACGCCAATGTCTATCAAAAGGAAAGTATGATGATTATTGATGCCAAAAGTGGTGCCATAGAAGGCGTTATAAATTTTGGCGGCTTAAAGGAGAAAGTTACGCAACATCAGAATCTGGACGTCCTAAACGGAGTAGCCTTTCATCCAGAAAGAAAGACCTTCTTCGTTACCGGAAAAAACTGGGACAAATTATTTGAGGTAAACATCCTTAAAAAATAACTATGGGAATTTTTGAAAAAACCATAAAGGTTGTAGAAGATGACCTGGATGACCTAAATCACGTCAACAATGTACGATATGTTCAATGGATGCAAGATATTGCCAAGGAACATTGGCAGGCCAAAGCCCCTAAAGATTTGATAGACAATACGGTATGGGTAGTTTTAACGCATCATATTACCTACAAAAGTGCAGCAAAATTGGACGATGTTATTTTAATGAAAACGTATATCGATAAGACCAAAGGCCCCGTAAGCGTTAGAATTGTAGAAATGTACAATAAAGAAAATAATCAATTGCTTGTCAAATCCAAGACCGAGTGGTGTTTGTTAAACTCCGAAACCTTTAAACCAATGAGGATTTCCCCGGAAATAGAAAGTATCTTTCTTACCCAAACCTAAATATTCAATATAAAATCCGTGCACAAGACTTTTTGTATTTTTTCTGCCCTAGTTCTACTGCTAGTATTTTCCTCCTGTAGGATGGACTTCGATTATACAAAAAGTAACGGCTCTTTGAAATTCTCCAAGGATACTGTTTTCTTGGATACTATTTTCAGTAACATTGGCAGCAGTACCTATACCTTAAAAGTGTATAACCGCAGCTCCACCGATATCAGCATCCCAACAATTCAGCTTAAAAATGGGGACAACAGCAGGTATCGTTTAAATGTGGATGGAGAAGCCGGTCAAATTTTTAGCGACATACCTTTGTACGCCCAGGATAGCCTCTACATCTTTGTGGAAACCACTGCTGATATTGGCAATACCGATACCAAAGAATTTTTGAACACCGATGCCATTCAATTCGACAAGGAAAACCATTTGCAAGAAGTACAATTGGTTACCTTGGTCAAGGATGCCATATTTTTATACCCAGCACGATCTTTGAACGGTGAACGGGAGACGATTGTTCTTGACATTAAGGAATCTGGGGAAGAAATTAAAGTGGAAGGTTTCCAACTGGGGCCAGATCAACTCAATTTCACCAAAGACAGACCCTATGTTATATACGGTTACGCCGCCGTGCCAGAAGGCAAAACACTAAATATAGAAGCGGGCACAAGAGTACATTTCCACAAAGACTCAGGGATATTGGTAAAAGAAAATGCCTCCCTCTATATTAAGGGTGAATTAAGTGAAGACAGGAGTTTACTGGAAAACGAAGTTATTTTTGAAGGAGATCGACTGGAGTCCCACTATTCCGACATCCCGGGACAATGGGGATCCATCTGGATTTCCAAAGGCAGCATAAATAACAAAATAGAATACCTCACTATTAAAAATGCCACAGTGGGCATTTTAGTCCAAGGAGACAACAACCTAGAGGAAACCACTTTATCACTAAAAAATTCCCAAATCTACAATAGTGAAAATGTTAACCTATGGGCAAAGACGGCGGTTATAAGGAGTGAAAATTTAGTTTTGGGAGCTGCAGGGAACATCTCCCTATATTGCAACCAGGGAGGAGATTACAGCTTTATACATACAACCATAGCCAATTATTGGAAATACGGGTTCCGCTCCGGCGCAGCGCTACTTTTGGACAATGCTACTTTGAGCGGGGGTAGTTCAAATGACCTGAAAAGGGCAGACTTTAAAAATTGTATTATCTATGGAAGCAATCCAAACGAATTGAACCTAGTTAAAGAAGAGAATTCCGCTTTCAATTTTTACTTTGAAAACTGTCTCTTAAAATTTAAGAATAAGTCCGAAAATGAACTGTACAATTTTGAGAATACCGCCCATTATGACAATATATTACTAAATTTAGATCCTGAATTTACATCTCCCATACAGAATGATTTTATGATCAGGGAAAATTCGAGTGCTTTTGGAGCAGGAAATCTGGCCACAGCACAGTTGGTTCCCTTAGATATTTTAGGGGCGGACAGAACCAAAAACCCAAGCCTAGGTGCATATGAAGTAATTTTTACTGAATAAAGTAATAATATTCTTCATAGTCAGAAAGAAAAATCTTTCAAATAGTATATATTTAGCCAATAAAACGAAAACCCTAGTTTTTCTAAGGTTGAAATACACACCTATGCCTTTAAGTATTACTAATTTGCATTAAAATCATCTGAAATTATGGAATATACCTATACCATTTTGGACTCTGATGCCCAATCCAATTTACAGCTTCAACACTATATGGAAGAATACAGTGAATTCTATTGTTCAGGTGTAGCCACTAACAGTATAGATGGTCTAAATGGTATACTTAAAAAATCTCCAGATGTTGTTTTTATCCATTTGAACGAAAAGGCTCAAGAGTATTTTCACATGATTATGGAAATGCACCAATACTTAAAAGAAATCCCCATTTTTATAGGGATTTCCAAAAGCAAGCAATTTGCCTTTGAAGCCTTGAAATGTCATTTTTTCGACTACTGGTTATTGCCTTATAACGAATTCGACATTAGAAAGACCCTCCTAAGGTTAAAATTAAAAACACCGAAAGAGCAGGAGCCCAAAACACTTTTACTTCAATCCTATAAAGATTATCGCTACATAAATACTCAGGAAATCATGTATTTACAAGCCGATAACAATGCCACCGACTTTTTTATGAAAGACGGAAGTACTATAAGCGCTTTTAAAACGTTAAAGACTTTTGAGAACAATTTACCGACGAATTTTGTAAGGGTTCATCAGAGTTATATCATCAATATCGACTTCGTTTCTAGGATCAACTATGGGAAAGGACTATGCACTTTAAAGCATGACAAACTACAATTACCCTTTTCCAAATCCTACAAAAACAACATTGACAACTTAAAAAAGGTCTTGGCCAAAAATACCATTTCTACTCTTAACTAGACAAATTCTCACAAAAACCATACGTTCACTAATAGAACTCCCACATATACTAAAGATAATTCCTACATAAATTTTTAGTGTCCCTTCATTGTTAATTTAGCTTTAGAAATAAACCTCATTAACCCTCGAAAACCACTAAAAATGAAAAGATTACTATCTATTTTTGCCGTAGTACTTTTAAGTATCGGCTTATTTGCCATGGGAACCCAAGATGTTTTCCCAACTGTAAACAATTCCATCGCTACTGACGGAGACGTAATTCCCAGGGAAAGAAGGGATCCTCCAAAGGCAACCAACGATTTCCAGTACAATGAAAATGCCGTTGCCACAGATGGCGACGTAATTCCAAGGGAAAGAAGAGACCCTCCCAAGGCTACGATCGATTTCCAGAAAAATGACAATGCCGTTGCTACCGATGGTGATGTAATTCCTAGGGAAAGAAGAGACCCTCCTAAGGCTACAATCGATTTTCAAAAAAATGACAATGCCGTTGCTACCGATGGTGATGTAATTCCAAGGGAAAGAAGAGACCCTCCCAAGGCTACGGTCGATTTCCAGAAAAATGACAATGCAGTGGCTACTGATGGTGATGTAATACCAAGAGAAAGAAGGGATCCTCCAAAGGCAACCCTTGATTTCCAAAATGTTACCAACGTGATCGCTTAAGTAACATGAAAAAATGTAAGAACCAAAAGGTTTAAATTACATTTATAAAATATAAAGCCCTAAGCAAATTTGTTTAGGGCTTTTTTTTTATCTTTCCACCTTTATGGAGAAAAAAGTCAATTATAATTTTTTATTTTATTTCATATTTTTCCTACAAGTCATCAACAGTGGTTGTAAGGATACTACCATTGGTATAAAAGATTCACCGACGACTCCAGCAAACGATAGCATCACTTACTGGTTGTCCGAAGAAAACAGCAGTTCTGTTGAAGATTATAGCAAAAATCTTTCCAAGGCCTATGATCTGGCATTGGAAGAAAAAAACGATTCCCTTAAATCGAAACACTTCTCCAGAATATCCTATTACTATTCATTGGTAGGGGATTCCTTGCAATTTAGACGCTCCAACAACATCGCTTTATCGCTATCCGCAAAAATTAGAGATTCCAATGCCCTGGCCAATAATCATTGGGATTTAGCTTTTTTCTTGGAGGACCAATCTGTTGAAGATAGTGCCTACTATCATTATTCTCAGGCCGAAAAAATCTTTAGATCTTTGAAGGATGACTATTCCACCGCTCGAGTGCTATATAGTTTGGCCAAGGTTCAAGCTGATATAAAGGATTACACCGCCAGTGAAGTCACCACCATTGAGGCCATTGAACTACTAAAACCTTTGGACAAATATTATTATCTGTTTTTATGCTATAATAATCTGGGATCGGTAACCAATGCCCTAAATGAATATGACAAGGCTTTGGAGTATTATGATAAGGCACTTTTTTATTTGGATAAATCCAAGATAGATAGTTCAAATCGCCTGAGAAATACGGCTATCAATAACATTGGTATGGTGTATCAAGCAAAAGGTGAAATCAAAAAAGCTCTTGAGAACTTCGAGAAGGTTATTAAAGTAGATAGCATCTATTATAAAGACATTGGATTATATACACAGGCTCTTTCCAATTATGCCCAAAGTAAGAATAAGCTTGGAGATACAGTTGGAGTTTTAAACTCTTTTAAGAAAGCTCTAAAAATAAAAGACAGTGTAGGAGATAACAGGGGATTAGCACTCACCAATTATGAGATAGCAGAATATTATTTGAATATAAAGGATACCGCCAACGCCCTGACCTTCGCCCAAACTGCCAAACAGATTTCTGAACAGACCAGCAATAACAGAAGACTGTTGGAATCCTTGGAACTTATGGCAAAAGTGGACCCCCAGAACTCATCCAAATATACCCAGGAATACATAAAATTGAACGATAGTTTAATTAGGGAAGAACGCTCAACCAGAAATAAATTTACAAGGATACGATTTGAGACCGATGAGTTTATAGAACAAAATGAACTGCTGACCAGGCAGCGCCAATTATGGATCGGGATAGCCATTGCCCTTTTTGTACTTGCAGCATTTGTACTGATCACTATAGATCAACGTCGTAAAAATCAAAAATTGAGATTTGAACAGGCACAACAAAAAGCCAATCAAGAAATCTTTAATTTATTGCTGGCCCAAAACAAGAAGGTAGAGGAGGGTAAACAACTGGAGAAGAAACGGATATCAGAAGAACTTCATGACGGTATTCTGGGTCAAATGTTGGGAATACGTTTAATTCTGTCCGGACTTAACAATAAAACCGATTCCGATTCCGTTCTTAAACGCAGTGACCTGCTTAAGAAATTACAAGGTTTGGAGGAGGAAATCCGTACCATTTCACATGAATTGAGCAGGGCATCGCAAGAAAAAATTCATAACTTTATTGTATCCATTGAAGAATTGGTCAAAACAATTCAAGATTCCTCGAAAATGAAATGTCATTTTGAGTATGACCATAAAATAGATTGGGACCAGTTAAAGGGAGATATTAAAATTAACATTTATAGGATTGTGCAAGAAAGTTTGCAGAATTGTATAAAGCATGCCAAGGCCACTAAAGTGGACCTATTGTTCGAATCCGAAGGTGATCATGTGCGGATTATAGTATTGGACAACGGCGTTGGTTTTGACCAGAAGAAGGGAAAAAGAGGTATAGGACTTAAAAACATTAATTCCAGATTGGAGAAGTTGAAAGGAACTTATGACATTCAAAGTAAAATTGGACAGGGAACGAAGGTAATCGTTACCATTCCCTGTATTATGGAAGAAGAGGCAGAACCTGTACATGCCTAAAATATTATGTAATTGATAATAGAATGAGAACTTTAAGAGTCTTAACGATAGATGATCATGAAATGATCACTACTGGATATAAATATCTTTTGGAAGCTGCCGAATTTGAAGAATTTCAGATAAAAGTAGAAACAGCCAATACCTTTGAAACCGGAAAGCAGAAAATAGAGGATTCGGCCAGATCTTTTAAATATGACCTATTGTTGTTGGATGTACAATTAACGGAGACCCATTTGGAGGAACCATATTCCGGTGAGGACTTGGGAATTTTCGCAAGAAAGATTATTCCGGATACCAAAATTGTCTTTATGTCCTCATTTAGTGATAATTACAGAATAAACAGCATTCTAAAAAATGTGAACCCCGATGGTTATATGGTAAAATCGGAAGTGGACGAAAAATCGCTGATTGCCATGGTCAAAGGCGTAATCAATTCCCCCCCTTACTATAGTCAAAAAGCATTGGTGGCCATTAGAAAAAAAGTCTCCAATGACCTGTTATTGGACGATAATGACAAAAAAATACTCTATCACGTTTCAATTGGAACAAGGACAAAGGATATGGTCGATTTTATAAACCTGTCCCTAGCTGGAATAGAAAATAGAAAAAGACAGCTTAAGGTAATTTTTGGAGTAGAAAAACAGAACGATTTGGCTCTGGTCCATGAGGCTAGAAACAGAGGATTTCTTTAATCCAATCCATGCTATTTCTCACACTTTTGAGGTGCTTTCCGACTCGAATACCCATAATTCCCGAAAAATATTATCAGACACCTTTAATGCCTCCCATTTAAGACGTTCCGAATGCCTCTTTACCGTTTAACGTCTACTTTTTCGACGAATACACCCTATTTGAATGGAAACCTTAATTTTTCTAAGGTTTTTATCGAATTAAGGACAAAGCATTAGCCTAATTTTGACATAAGTTTTTTAATTAATTAGTATATAGGATGTCGAAATCGGGAAACGAATTTTTCAATAATCCAAAAATCGGAACACAGAGCACCGACCATATTGTTGGTTTAGAGGTTTTTAGAAAAGGTTTGGAAAAGCATTTTTTTGCGGAGGTTAGTATTGGTAATTATGGCTTAAAAGAAGAATCCGCCAATTTGATCATAGATATTAAGTGCAACCTTAGTCTGGACGAAGCTTTGTTTTATATCAACAAACCATCAACTTGCAGCGGTCGCCCTAAAAATTCCGGCGAGGAAAAGACAATATTATTCCTATTGGCATATTCGAAACTAAAAAAACTGAACACTACAACAATAGATATCAGCGAACTAACCATATCATTGTTAGACACCACCATACTGATCAGTAAAATTTACGATCAAAGTATTGCTGACCAACTCGAAAACATCTTTACGGAACTTATTAACCACAATATATACTATACCAAAGGTTTAAATGAGACACCTTTTGAAGTTTTTATACCTGTATTTGAGGAGGACACCTTGGAAAGCGATGTTAAATTGAAGAATATCGTTTCGGACAACAACAATACGAACGACTATTTCGGATTTTGGGGCATGTATTATGACCAAACCGAAGAAGCGGCGATATATGACCTAAATACCAAAACTATCATATTCGGTGACATTCAAATCCTTAGTGAATAGGAGGATTTGCAATAAAAAAACTGTCCACAAAGAATCAAGTCTAAATAAATTAAGACCTGATTGTACACCTTATGGACAGCTTTCTAAATGTATATTAAGCGTTGAACAACTCTCTGGAATGCATTAGGGCATTAACTTTTTCCCTTACAGCATCAATAATCTTCTCATCTTCAGGATTCATTACAACCTGATCAATAAAATCTACAATTACCTTCATTTGGTCTTCTTTTAAACCTCTTGTGGTAATTGCGGCCGTACCAAAACGTATACCACTGGTTACAAAAGGAGATTTATCATCAAAGGGAACCATATTCTTATTAGCAGTGATATCTGCTTTTACCAAGGCATTTTCAGCATCTTTTCCAGTTATATTCTTGTTTCTAAGATCAATCAACATCATATGGTTATCGGTGCCGCCAGAAATAATGTTATACCCTTTATCCATAAATGCGCTTGCCATTGCCGCAGCGTTTTTCTTAACTTGAAGCATATAGTGCAAGAATTCATCGGTCAAAGCCTCACCAAAAGCAATTGCCTTTGCAGCAATAATGTGCTCCAAAGGACCACCTTGATTACCTGGAAACACTGCCAAATCCAACAAAGCGGACATTTTTCTTAAAGAACCGTTCTTCAACTTCACCCCAAAAGGATTGTCAAAATCTTCACCCATTAAAATAAGCCCACCTCTTGGCCCACGCAAGGTTTTATGGGTCGTTGTGGTTACAATATGACAATGCGGAATTGGATCGTTAAGAATGCCTTTGGCAATAAGTCCGGCAGGATGGGATATATCGGCCAAAAGTATAGCTCCTACACTGTCTGCAATTTCCCTGAATCTTTTAAAATCCATATCTCTGGAATAGGCAGAAGCCCCTGCAATAATAAGCTTAGGCTGTTCTTTGGTGGCTATGGCCTGAATTTTATCGTAGTTGAGTACGCCAGTCTCCTCATCAACCCCATAAAACACAGGATTGTATAATCTTCCGGAAAAATTTACAGGAGAACCATGGGTCAAATGACCACCATGCGAAAGATCAAAACCAAGAATGGTATCGCCTGGCTGTAGACAGGCATGATATACAGAGGCATTGGCTTGAGACCCAGAGTGCGGCTGAACATTGGCATACGCGGCACCAAATAATTGCTTGGCCCTATCTATCGCCAATTGCTCTATTTCATCCACTACTTCACAACCGCCATAATAGCGCTTACCAGGGTAACCTTCTGCATATTTATTGGTCAATACGGATCCGGCAGCCTCCATTACTTGGGGACTGGTGAAATTTTCGGAAGCAATTAGTTCAATTCCATCTATTTGGCGTTCCTTTTCCGCCTCAATTAGTTCAAAAATTTGATTGTCGCGTTGCATAAAGTAATATTCTATTAAATAATGTGCAAAAATACGAATTGCCGACCGTTAATTCCTAGAAAATAATATATTTGATAAGATATTTATTAAACACAAGTTAACAACTCGAAAATGCCGTTAAAAACTAATCTTCCAGAAAAAAAAACATGGTTACCTGTACCAGACAATTCTGATTTCCCCATTCAGAATATTCCTTTTGGAGTTTTCCTGACCAGGGATGATATTATCACCATAGGCTCAAGAATTGGTGATTACGCAATAGATTTAGGGGCATTGCATCAATTGGGATATTTTAAGGACATCCCGTTGACCGATGATATTTTTTTACAGGACACCCTTAACGATTTTATCTCCGACGGCAAAAAGACCTGGCGTTTGGTCCGGAACAGGATCAGTGAAATATTCGACATCAACAACAACGATCTGAAGAACAACGAAGAACATAAAAATATTGTTCTTTTTACCATGGACGAAATAGAAATGCAGCTTCCGGTGCAAATTGGGGATTATACCGATTTTTATTCCAGTAAGGAGCATGCGACCAATGTAGGCAAAATGTTCAGGGATCCGGCAAATGCCCTTTTGCCCAATTGGCTGCACATACCGGTTGGGTATCACGGCAGAAGCTCCTCTATAGTACCTAGTGGCACTTCTGTTAGAAGACCCATGGGACAGACCCTTCCTGCGGGAGAGGAACAACCTGTTTTTGGTCCGTCCAAATTGGTGGATTTTGAATTGGAAATGGCGTTTATTACCACGGACGCCAATGTTTTGGGAGAACCAATTCCTGTTGAGGAAGCAGAGAATTATATATTTGGAATGGTACTTTTTAACGATTGGAGCGCTAGGGATATACAAAAATGGGAATACGTGCCTTTAGGTCCGTTTCTGGCCAAAAATTTTGCATCGTCCATTTCACCTTGGATAGTTACTTTGGATGCCTTGGAGCCTTTTAGGGTGGCAAGTCCGGAACAGACCCCTACACCCCTGCCCTATTTACAACAAACAGGAAAAAAAGGTTTCGATATAAATTTAGAAGTTTCCATAAAACCAGAAGGAGGTAAAGCAACTACTGTTACCCGATCCAATTTTAAATATATGTATTGGACAATGGCCCAACAACTAGCCCACCATACCATAAATGGCTGCAAAGTAAATAGTGGTGATATGATGGGTAGCGGGACTATTTCTGGCCCTACCCCTGATACTTACGGCTCCATGTTGGAACTTACTTGGCGTGGGGAAAAACCCCTGACCTTGGAAGACGGATCTACCAGAAAATTCATTGAGGATTACGATACAGTGACTATAACCGGGTATTGCAAAAAAGATAATGTCCGTATTGGTTTTGGGGAAGTTACTACCAAATTATTGCCCGTTTTTCAACAGAAAAAGAAATAAAGCACAAAAAAACAGCCCCATTTTGTACGATACCTAATAGTTTAACGTTCGTGTATAGGACTATTTTGGCATAGCTATTGAACTATGTCGATAATATTTTTAAACCAAACGTTATGAAACAAATATTACTCACCTCGTTGATGCTGTTCTTTTTAATCTCTTGCGGAGGGGTCAAAAAAACACAGGAAGCCCTAAATACGGGCAACTATGGCAATGCTATAAATACCGCCCTTAAAAACATTGCGGAAAACAAAACCAAGAAATCCAATCAACCTTACATTCAAATGTTGGAGGAGGCCTACAAGAAAAATACAGAACGTGAGCTTCAAGAGATCGCCTTCTTAAAGAAAGATAACAATCCGGCCAACCATGAAATAATTTTTAATGGATACCAAAACCTAAAATCCATTCAGGAGCGCATAAAACCTTTATTGCCTTTAAAACTATATGACGAAAATAGGGATGCCCGATTTTCATTTAAGGATTATGACGAGGAAATAATAAAGTCCAAACGCGAATTGTCCGACTATTTGTACAGCAATGCCACTGCCCTATTAAATACAGGTCGATACAAAGAAGATTTTAGAAAAGCTTTTGATCAATTTTCATATTTAAATGATATAAACCCCAATTACAAGGATACCCAACTTAAATTGGAGGAGGCCCACGACAAAGGTCTGGATTACGTTCAGGTGGTAATGATCAATGATTCCGAACAAATAGTCCCCAATCGTCTAGAGCAGGAATTATTAAACTTTAATACTTACGGATTAAACGACCTGTGGACCGTTTACCACACCAACGCACTGGAGAATATTAAGTATGATTATGAAATGCAGGTGGCGTTCAGGAACATTAATATTAGTCCGGAACAGGTTACCGAAAAGCAGATCTCCAAGGAAAAGCAGATCAAGGACGGCTACAAATATGCCACAAACCAAGATGGGGAAGTTCTAAAGGACAGCCTGGGCAACAAAATAAAGATTGATAAATTTAAAACCGTTAAATGTAATTTTTATCAGTTCACCCAGCTGAAGTCGGTTGAAGTAGTCGGGAACGTAAGTTTTTTGGATTTGAACAGTCAGCAGCAGATCAATTCCTACCCATTGGCCAGCCAGTTTGTCTTTAACCACGTTTACGCCAAACACAACGGTGACACCAGTGCGCTTGAAGAAGATATGGTCCCGTTATTACAACTATCTGCCGTTCCCTTCCCCAGCAATGAACAAATGGTTTATGATGCGGGAGAAGATTTAAAAGCCAAATTGAAAGGCATAGTCACCAGACATCGTTTCAATTAAACCTTAAGTAGGTCTTACTTATTTTTTTAGCCCCAATAAGAACACATTTAACTGTTAAGGAAAGTTTCCTTAACAGTTAAATGTATTTTTTTAAATCCAGTTGAGTAATTGCCCCATGGGACTCATGCGCCACTACGGTTCCGTTTTTAATTACGAGTAACTGTGGCGACTCGTGAACAACTCCAAACACATTGCTGGTTTCATTGGAAACAGAACGATATTGGTGCAGATCCAGGTAATGAAGATCCAAACTATTTTTGGATATATCATACCCCTCATTAAACCGATTCATAACCATTCTACTTATACCACAGGTGGTGGAATGTTTGAATATTACCTGAGGCCTTACATTGGACCTTTCCTTAATTACCTCCAGCTGCTCTACGGATGCCAATGGCGCCCAAGGCACAACCTTCGCTTCTTTTTTTTCCTTTTCGCTATTATTTCCTTTTCCAAAAAGCCCTTTTAGAATCCCCATTTCGTAATTTTAGTATTAAGTCTAAAAAACGTTGTCAACCTTACAAGCTGCCGAATTGTCGCTTAAAATCAAAAAATAAACGACATTTTGTCCTGTTGCAAACCGTGGTAAGGTTGTTGCTCTTAAGACTTCAAAAGTAAGCAATAACCTAAAAAAAACAACTATATGAATTTTAATAACTTCACTATAAAATCGCAGGAAGCCATACAACATGCGCAGCAAATGGCGCAAGGTTTGGGCCATCAACAAATAGAGAACGAACATATTTTTAAGGCAATTTCCGAGGTTGAGGAAAATGTACTTCCCTTTATCCTTAAGAAACTGAACGTTAACACCACCTTATTGAACCAAATTTTGGAAAAAGAACTGGAAAGTTTCCCCAAAGTATCGGGCGGAGAAATTATGCTTTCCAGGGAGGCCAATAAGACATTGACCGAAGCTAGTATTATTGCAAAAAAAATGGAAGATGAATATGTCTCCATTGAACATTTGCTATTGGCAATTTTCAAATCTAAGAGCAAAATAGCACAAATACTAAAGGATCAAGGGGTTTCGGAAAAAGATTTTAAGACAGCCATAAATGAATTGAGAAAGGGTGGCAAGGTTACTTCCCAGAGTGCGGAGGACACCTATAATTCCTTGAACAAGTATGCCAGAAACCTCAATGAGTTGGCAGACAGTGGAAAATTGGACCCTGTAATAGGAAGGGATGAGGAAATTAGAAGGGTTTTACAGATCTTGTCGCGTAGAACGAAAAACAACCCAATGCTGGTAGGAGAGCCTGGTGTAGGTAAAACCGCTATTGCAGAAGGCTTGGCCCATAGAATTGTACAGGGCGACATTCCTGAAAACCTAAAGGATAAAACAATCTATTCATTGGACATGGGCGCCCTTATTGCAGGTGCCAAATACAAAGGGGAATTTGAGGAGCGTTTAAAAGCGGTTATCAAGGAAGTAACCTCTTCGGACGGTAACATTGTTCTCTTTATTGATGAAATCCACACTCTTGTTGGTGCCGGAGGGGGACAGGGCGCAATGGATGCAGCCAACATACTTAAACCTGCACTGGCCCGTGGGGAACTGCGAGCCATTGGTGCAACCACCCTGGATGAATATCAAAAATATTTTGAAAAGGACAAAGCCTTGGAACGAAGGTTTCAGAAAGTAATTGTGGATGAACCCGATACCGAAAGCGCAATATCCATTCTGAGGGGAATAAAAGAAAAGTATGAGGCACACCACAAGGTTAGAATAAAGGATGAGGCCGTAATTGCAGCCGTTGAATTATCGCAACGTTACATTACCAATAGATTTTTGCCGGACAAGGCAATCGATCTAATGGATGAAGCCGCTTCCAAACTTAGGATGGAAATAAATTCCAAACCAGAGGAACTCGATGTTTTGGATCGAAAAATAATGCAGCTGGAGATAGAAATTGAAGCCATTAAGCGAGAGAACGACACTTCAAAACTCAAGGCCTTGAATGTGGACCTTGCCAATTTGAAGGAGGATAGAAATGAAATATTTGCCAAATGGGAGAGCGAAAAAACTGTTGTGGACGATATCCAAAAAACAAAGAACGATATCGAAAACTTTAAGTTGGAAGCTGAAAGGGCCGAACGTAATGGGGATTACGGAAAAGTGGCCGAAATAAGGTACGGCAAAATCAAGGAAGCCCAAGAGCGATTGGAAAAACTGGAAAGCGAACTGGAAGAACAGCAACTTGGGGAAACTTTGATCAAGGAAGAGGTCACCAATGAGGATATAGCTGAAGTGGTAGCCAAATGGACAGGCATCCCCGTTACCAAAATGCTTCAAAGCGAAAGGGAAAAGCTCTTAAAATTGGAAGATGTGCTCCACAAAAGAGTGGTGGGTCAGGAAGAAGCTATTCAGGCTGTTTCCGATGCCATTCGAAGGAGTAGGGCCGGATTGCAGGACAGCAAAAGACCAATTGGCTCCTTCCTGTTCCTGGGAACTACGGGGGTTGGTAAGACAGAATTGGCAAAAACCCTGGCAGCTTATCTATTTGATGACGAAAATGCCATGACCAGAATTGATATGAGCGAATATCAAGAGCGTCATTCGGTAAGTAGATTGGTAGGTGCACCTCCGGGATACGTTGGCTATGATGAAGGTGGCCAATTAACCGAGGCTGTACGTAGAAGACCCTATTCCGTGGTATTACTGGATGAGATTGAAAAAGCGCATCCGGACACCTTTAATGTTCTTTTACAAGTATTGGATGAAGGTAGGCTTACGGACAACAAAGGTCGTGTAGCAGATTTTAAAAATACCATTATCATAATGACCAGTAATATGGGAAGCCATATTATTCAGGAAAAGTTTGAGGACAACAAAGACATCTATAGCGCCACAGAGGCCGCAAGGGTGGAAGTATTGGGTCTGTTGCGAAAAACCATAAGACCGGAGTTCCTAAACCGTATAGACGACATTATCATGTTTACTCCATTAAGCAAAGTGGACATTAAAAAGATAGTGGTACTACAACTGGATCAGTTGAAAAAATTGGTTGCCAAACAACAAATTACTATAGACGCAACCGAAGAGGCAATAGATTACTTGGCCAACAAAGGCTACGATCCGCAATATGGCGCTAGACCCATTAAAAGGGTAATTCAGAAAGAAGTATTGAACAATATTTCCAAAGAACTGTTAAGTGGTAAAATTCACCCAGGTGGAATTATCCTTATAGACTCGTTTGACGATCAGCTCGTATTCCGAAATGAGAGTGAACTGGCGAAATAAATGACCGTTTTTAATAGAAGGGCATCCGATCATAAATTGGGTGCCCTTTTTTATTAACAATATATACCATGCAGTATAAGATTTTTTATATTAGCATAAAACTGTAAGGACATGTCTACAAAAGCCGAGAGAACAACCGCCTATATCATTGAAACCGTTGCGCCAATTTTCAATAAGCTTGGATATGTTGGAACTAGCATGAGCGACCTTACAGAAGCTACAGGCTTGACCAAAGGTGCCATATACGGTAATTTCGAAAACAAGGATTCCTTGGCACTGGCGGCTTTTGAATACAATAGCAAAAAACTACTGTCTGAAATAGATGATAAATTAAATTCGAGCGGGACTTCCCTAGAGAAGCTTTTTGTGCTTACCAATTTCTATCGGCACTACGATACTTTTATAGAGGAATTGGGAGGTTGCCCAATTTTAAACATTGGGATAGATGCCAATCACAATAATTCCCAACTGCTGGCAGCAACCAGGGAAACCATAAAAACTATAGAGGGGAAAATTGCCTTGTGTTTGGAAAATGGACTTAACAACAATGAACTTAGACTACCCGTAACACCACTTCAGTTTTCTAAACAACTATTTACAATGATCCAAGGAGCAGTGGCCATGGCCACTATAACAGGCGATAGAAAGTACTTACTGAATACGGTGACTTACTTGGACCAATTAATTGTCCGTGAAATAAAAAAGTAATCCGACACTAATCCCCTATTATCCTAAATATCCAAGTTTTTTCGGCATATTTACCATTAAATTTATTATCCCTTGCCGCTTCAGCTTCACTCAGGGTATCAAATCTTTCCAAATATACATAGTCCCACTTGGTCTTTTCCAAATAGAAGTACTTAGCGTCAATACCTTTCTTCTTAAGGCTTTCTACAAAAATATCACGATATCTAGAAGTACCATAAACATTGCCTATAAGATAAAATCCGGCCTTCTGGCCTTGCAGTTTTTCCACTTCCTCGTAATGGCCCTGTGTTACAGCCTTGCCGGCCTTCTTCCTGGCGGCAATCATATCTAGGTCATCCTGGATTTTCTTAGCCAATGCCAATTCTATAGCTTTTATGGAATCCAATCTTTTTTGCTCCTTCATCTGGATAGCCTTGGCCAAGGCCGCGGCTTCCTGTTCTTCTTTCAACCTTTTTGCCTCAGCCAATTCTTGTGCCACTCTCAATTCTTCTGCAAGCGCTTTCTTTTTCCTGCCTCTTACACGCTTCTGTTTTTTCTCTTTTTTAAGTGCATTTTTCTGGGCCAAAGCCTCTGCCTTGCTAAGTTCTTTTTGCATTTTCTCTTCCTCTGCAATACGATCCCCATCTTCCAATGGAATAACATCCTCAGTTTTCTCAAGTTCCACAGGCACCTCATCCTCCTCAAAACCTACTACCTTTTTGCGTGCATCAGGACTACTTAGCGTATAAGCCGCAATTATCTCAAATGAGGGATCCTGATCTTTGATTTCGGCATCCAAACCATATTCTATAAGGGCTCCCAATGATAAATGCTTAAAAAATCTACCGCCCAATCCACCCGATATACCGTAAAAACTATTGTAGCCACCTTGCAACCAAAATTTATTGGATGACAATAATGCATTAAGTCCTACTTGGGTATCCCCATAGGGCACAGATTTTACATAGAGCATAGGAAGCAGATAGGCATTATCCGCCCCACTGAGAAGGGTTAGGGGCAATCGATAGTCGATCATACCCATATAAATCTTTTCATCGGATGCCGAAGCACTCTTATTAGTGGAAAAATTATAATCGAACAAATTTTCTGCAGTAAAACCAACACTGAATCCATCGACAGAAAATCTAACTCCAGGTGCAAATTGCATAATAAATGCATTTTTGGATAATTCCAATTGGGGCAGTAAAATTTCAGGATTTGGATTATACCTATCGTCAGCAATTTCACTATTATAACCAAAAACGTTCAAACCAACCGATAGTTGCATATTACTTCCAAAATCGAAGGCGTATGCATAGTTTAGCACTCCACCGGTATTTAAAAACACCCCTGTATTATTCTGCACAAAACCGACGCCTATAGAGGACTGAGTATTTATTTTTCTGGAATAATTTAAGAAAATGGAAGTAGGGTCGCCATCTATGGTCTGCCATTGATATCTGGACCACCAGGCAATAGACTCCGGATTGTTCCTGTCCAGTGAAAAAACCGGATTGAACAAACTGGCATTGAATTCGGTTAAATTATGCTGCCTTAAGTCGGTTGGAAGTGCAACTTCTTGGGCATGCGAAAACAATACCGCAAACAAAATAGCATAAATAGCGTACTTTTTATCCATATACAAAAGAACAAAAAACTACGGGCACTACATACTATTTTACTGTAATTTTAGTTACTTTACCAGTAGAAGCTAATACCAAAAATAGAATTGACCATGAAACATATAAATCTGCTATTGATTCTTTCCTTAACCATCGGTGTTATGTCCTGTAAGGAAGATCCGAAGTTACCCATGGAAAATGCAGAAGATTCTATTTCCACTTATTATTTCATAAGACATGCAGAAAAGGATCGCAGCGATCCTGAAAACATAGATCCTGAATTAAATCAGGACGGGTTGGGAAGAGCCATACGTTGGGCCGAAGTTTTTGATCCCGTTGCCCTTGATGCCATTTACATCACAGATTTCGAAAGAACTGCGATGACCGCAGCTCCTACGTCGGTAAAAAAAGAAATTACCCCCCAATATTACGACCCTAAGGCAATTATTATCGAAGAATTCAAAAGATTAAATCTAGGTAAAAACGTTCTTATTGTCGGCCATAGCAATACCACTCCGGAATTTGTCAATCTCATGTTGGGAGAAGAAAAATATGAACATATGGACGATTATGACAATAGTAGCCTATTTATTGTACGGATCATAAATGGAAAAGCCACCGATATTAGATTAAAAATGGACTAGTTGGAAGGCTTCACCGAAATATCTTCCAACTCTATTTTTGACAATAATTTCAATTTGTTTCTTTCATAAAAAACATCCACATCATAGAATTCGCTATCCCTTAGAGTGGCCTCATAATTTTCATAATCAACAAAACGGATACCTCCAAGGTAACGCTCATTGTATACTACCCTAAAGCGTATCCCTCCCCCATCCACATAAAACTTGTACGCTAGGTAATCGGGCTTAAAGGTCTCCTTATTAAACCAGTACAGATAAATATCCTCAAAATCCTTTCCTCCGCCTTTCTGATCAAAAGTTACCTTCACTTTATAATATTCCTTATCCCTTACCGTAACTTCCCCCAATAACTCCTTATTGACTGCAGGATCGTTCAACCCGTATGGCAAATGGGCAAAGTAATGTACGGAGTTCACAGAATTTGCGTACAAATTGGCAATGGAATCCCGTAAAGGCACCACACTATCGTTAACAAATCGTTTGAAACCCTGGCTAGCTTTTACATCTACCACCTTAGTGGAGTCGGTCAATCTAATCCTTTTTAAAATTCTTTTTTCGTCTTTCCATTCAGATGCATATTCGTAATCCCTGAATTTAAAGAATACATCATTGGTTCTATATTGTTCCCCTCCACTGACAGAAATGGCCTTATCCACTATTTCTTGGGCAGAAAGACGGGTGGGTGCTTTCTCCTTGCACGAAACTATCAGAAAAACAAGAGTTAAAAGGTATACTACTTTCATTCAATAACTTTTCACATTAATCGCAATGTTTACACATACATTACAAAAAAAACATATTTATATCCAAAAAAATTAATTCGATCTAAACTTATACCCTAATTGCCAATCGGATAATTGTTTCTATTTTTGTCAAACATATGCAGAAAAAAGTAAATATAAAGAACAAAAGGGCACGATTCGATTACGAGTTATTGGATACCTATACGGCCGGTATAGTTCTGTCTGGAACCGAGATTAAATCTATTCGGGAAAGCAAGGCTTCCATCTCGGAGAGCTTTTGTGAATTTAATGATCTTGGAGAGTTGTTTGTTATTAATATGCAGGTAGATGAGTATTCCCATGGAACTCATTACAATCACAAACCCAAAGCAGAGCGAAAACTTCTGCTCAACCGTGGTGAACTGAAAAAACTGGAAAAAGAGGTAAAAAATTCAGGTCTAACCATAATACCCTTAAATCTTTTTTTGAACGATAGGGGCTTGGCCAAGATAAACATCGCATTGGCCAGGGGTAAAAAGTTATATGATAAGCGCGAGACTATCAAGGATCGAGACAACAAGAAAAACCTGGATAGGATCAAGAAAAGCTTCAACAATTAGGACGCCCCTTAATTTTTATCCTCCAATAAAGGCACAAATCTAAAGGACCCCAATTCCTTCTTCTCAAATTCTTTGGCAGATTTACGTACAAAAAGTGTCATGACTTGCTCATCTGTCCCTACCGGTATTACCAATCTCCCCCCCACCTTGAGTTGGGCCAGTAAAGGATTTGGCACAAAAGGCGCCCCAGCGGTTACTATAATACTGTCAAATGGAGCCTCTTCCGGCAACCCTTTATATCCATCTCCAAATATGACTTTTTTGGGTCTATACCCCATTTTTTTAAAAAAGAGATTGGTCTTTTTAAATAGTTCCAACTGACGCTCAATAGTATATACCCTTGCCTTTAATTTTAATAATACCGCGGTTTGATACCCACTTCCCGTTCCTATTTCCAAGATCTTGTGGTTGGGCACTACCTGCAAAAGCTCGGACTGAAAGGCCACTGTGTAAGGTTGGGAAATGGTTTGGTCCGCACCAATAGGAAAAGCCTTGTCCTGGTATGCGTGATCCTCAAAACTACTATCCAGAAACAAGTGTCTTGGAACGGCCCGGATAGCCTCTAGAACGGAATTGTCCACAATCCCTTTCTCAGAAAGAATGTCCGCCAACTTGTTGCGCATTCCCCTATGTTTTAATGTATCTTTCAATTGTTTGGTTTTGGTGGGTAAAGTTAAAAAACGAAAAACTTAAAATGAAGAAATCCGAAAATTTACCTGTGCAATCTAATCTATTCTTTAATCCGCAGGTAAATTTAACTTAGATTTCTTTAATTATAAAAACCCTAGTTTAATTATCTACCCTATTATTTTTGTCTTATTCTTTGACATTGAATTGTTGAGAAAAAAGATGGAGCATAATACTTAACTTTTGTTTTTTAAGCCCTTAAACTTGCAAACTATCCTTATTTTTGAGGAAAATAAATACATATGCTTAATGTTGGCGTCCTAGGAGCAGGACATTTAGGGAAAATTCACCTTAGATTACTGAATGAGTCCCAAAAATATAATTTGGTCGGATTTTACGATCCCGATGTCATCAACGGTAAAAAGGTAGCGGCAGAATTCGGCTATACTTTTTTCGACAATATAAACAAACTAATAGATGCCGTAGATGTGGTGGATATAGTTACCCCTACGCTTTCCCATTTTGATTGTGCCAAAAAGGCAATGGAAAAAGGAAAACATGTTTTCATTGAAAAACCCATTACCAATACCCTTCAAGAAGCCGAAGAATTGTTGCTATTGGAAAAAAAGCACCAGGTAAAGGGACAGGTAGGCCATGTGGAAAGATTTAATCCCGCATTTATGGCAGTTAAGGAAAACATTAATAACCCCATGTTCATTGAGACCCATAGGCTGGCAGAATTTAACCCAAGGGGAACCGATGTACCCGTTGTTTTGGATTTGATGATCCATGATATTGATGCCATCCTTAGCGTAGTAAAGTCGGAGGTCAAACAAATCAATGCCAGTGGGGTTTCGGTTATAAGCAACTCACCAGATATTGCCAATGCCAGAATAGAGTTTGAAAACGGCTGCGTGGCCAACCTGACGGCAAGTAGAATTTCCCTAAAAAACATGCGCAAGTCGCGCTTTTTCCAAAAAGATGCCTATATCGCGGTGGATTTTTTAGAGAAAAAAGTGGAAGTGGTTAAAATGAAGGATGCTCCGGAAAAACCTGGGGATTTTGATATGATCCTACAAAATGCCGAAGGCGTTAAAAAACAGATCTATTTTGAAAATCCCGATATAGCCTCAAATAATGCTATTCTGGACGAGTTGGAGACTTTTGCAGATGCCATAAACAACAATACCATCCCCGTGGTCTCCTTGGAACAAGGAACCCGGGCTTTAAGGGTTGCGCTAGAAGTAATTGCATCATTCCAAAAGAAATAGATGTATATTTTATGTTTATGTGATAAACAAAGGCATGATATTTAATAGAATAAAATTCCAAGTAAAACGCTACAAATGAAAAACATCGCAGTCATAGGAGCCGGAACAATGGGTAATGGCATTGCCCATGTAATTGCTCAAAATGGATATAAAACCAATCTTGTAGATATTTCACAGGAAGCCCTGGACAAGGGTCTGTTAACAATAGCTAAAAATCTTGACAGAATGGTGGCCAAGGAACTTATCACAGAAAATGATAAGAAATCTACTTTGGGAAACATAACTCCCTTCACCAAACTTGCGGACGGGGTTAAGAAGGTAGACTTGGTAATAGAGGCTGCAACCGAAAATACGGCTCTTAAATTAAAAATCTTTAAAGAATTGGATGCCATCTGCGAACCCGTTACCATTTTGGCTACCAACACATCCTCCATTTCCATTACCCAGATTGCAGCAGCCACCAAAAGAGCGGACAAGGTTATTGGAATGCACTTTATGAATCCCGTACCCATTATGCAATTGGTAGAGATAATAAGGGGCTATAGCACCTCCAATGAGGTCACAAGAACCATTATGGATCTGTCCTCGAAACTTGGAAAATCACCAACGGAAGTCAATGACTATCCTGGTTTTGTTGCCAACCGAATTTTAATGCCCATGATCAATGAGGCTATAGAGACCCTGTTCCATAAAGTTGCAGGGGTTAGGGAGATCGACACGGTTATGAAATTAGGAATGGCCCACCCAATGGGTCCGTTACAGCTTGCGGATTTTATTGGCCTTGATGTTTGTTTGTCCATTTTAAATGTAATGTATGACGGCTTCAAAAACCCAAAATATGCCCCCTGCCCCTTATTGGTAAACATGGTAACCGCCGGAAAATTAGGTGTTAAATCGGGAGAAGGTTTTTATGATTATTCGGAATCCCGTAAGGCCGAAAAAGTTTCCAAACAATTTAATTAATAGTCCTTTGCACCCGTTTACTTTAATAATCAATTTAGCGGCGTTCTAGAGCCTAGTTTAGATTAATACCAAAAAACAATTGAATGTCCATTAAAGATAATTTAAAAACAATCAAGGATTCGCTTCCTTCACATGTTCAACTCGTTGCGGTTTCCAAGACCAAGCCGATAGCCGATATCGAAGAAGCCTACGCTGCCGGACAAAGGGTTTTTGGTGAAAATAAAATCCAGGAAATGACAGAGAAGCAGCAAGTGCTTCCCAAGGATATTGAGTGGCACATGATAGGCCATATACAACGCAACAAGGTAAAGTATATGGCAGAATATGTGGCCCTGATCCATGGAGTGGACAGCCTAAAACTATTGCGGGAAATAAATAAACAAGCCAAGAAACATAACAGGGTTATTCCCTGTCTTCTGCAAATCCACATTGCCGAGGAGGACACCAAGTTTGGTTTTGACGAGAATGACCTTAGCGAATTGATCGCTTCAAATGAAATTAAACAACTTGCTAACATAAAGATAGTTGGACTAATGGGAATGGCCACATTTACGGATAACACCCAGCAAATAAGGAAGGAATTTAAGCATCTCAAAACCTTGTTTGAAAAAACCAAAGCAACGTTCCCCGATCTTTCGCAATTATCCATGGGCATGAGCGGCGATTATAATATTGCCATAGAGGAAGGCAGTACCATGATACGAGTGGGCAGTAGCATTTTTGGATCCAGAAATTAGCGCGCAACCTAGCTGTTTCTTTGGCCAGAGAATACGTATCTTTGTTTAGTAATCTGAATTAGAAATTTTGCATGTACGTCATATTAGATATTGAAACCACAGGAGGAAAATACAATGAAGAGGGGGTTACGGAAATTGCTATCCATAAGTTTGACGGGCATAAAGTAGTGGACCAGTTCATAAGCCTGGTAAACCCAGAAAAAGAAATCCAACCCTTTGTGGTTAATCTTACCGGCATTAACAATAACATGCTTCGCACTGCTCCAAAATTCTATGAAGTGGCCAAACGCATTGTGGAAATTACGGAAGATGCGGTAATTGTTGCCCATAATGCCCAGTTCGACTATCGGATTTTAAGAACCGAATTTAGGCGGTTGGGCTTTAATTTTGAACGCAAGACCCTCTGTACCGTTGAACTGGCCAAGCAATTATTGCCGGATGCCGAATCGTATAGTCTGGGTAAATTGGTGCGATCCTTGGGAATCCCCGTAAGCGATCGTCATAGAGCCAATGGAGATGCCCTTGCCACATTGCAGCTATTTAAACTATTACTTTCCAAAGATCTGGACAAAACCATTTTTAAAAGCGTACTAAGAACCGAGACCCAAGGGGAATTATCGCCAAGACAGTTGGATATGGTAGATGAACTACCTTCGGAAACAGGGGTCTACTACATGCACAATAAGGACGGTGATATTATTTTGTTGGGCAAAAGCAGTAATATTAAAAAAAGGGTCAATCAGCATTTCACCAATAATAGTCCAAAGGCCAGAAGAATTCAGAAAGAAACCAAAAGGGTTTCCTATGAAAAAACAGGCAATGAATTGGCTGCCTTACTAAAGGAGAATGCGGAATTATTGCGGAACAGACCCAAGTACAATACCCACTATAAAAAAAGGTTGTTTTCTCATGGTATTTATAAATCATATAACCAGGATGGCTATATTGCATTGACGGCGGAGGCCATAAATCCCAAAAAAAGGGCAGTAGTTACCTTTAATAGCCTTGAGGGAGCAGAGAATTTCCTTCACAGCATCAGGGAGGAGTTTCAATTGTGCAATAAAATAAATGGACTGTCACAGGCAAAGATACATTGCTCCCATTATGAGGATAATAGTTGCCTGGGCGGGTGCATAAACCAAGAACCGGTAGAGATTTATAATGCAAGGGTATTACAGGCAATTGACAAGTACAGTTTCTCAAAGAAGAGCATCTTGATCATGGACAAGGGAAGGGAAATTGGCGAGCGTTGTGGAATTGAGATCAAAGATGGTGTTTTTAAAGGTTTTGGCTATTTTAATTTAAACCATCAAATCAATAATATTCATATCTTGGAATCCATAATAACACCCATGGAAGGAAATGAAAACACGACGCACATTATCTCATCCTATCTCAGAAAAAAAAAGGTGTTGAAAATTATAGAACTAAATCAGTAGACTTTGAAAATTAAAAAAAGTTGGAAACAAAAGATCCATGAAGTAATCTACGGGACCCATACCCAGGCGGGAAGACTTTTTGATATTATACTGCTTGTTGTAATCGTCTATAGTGTAATTATTGTAATGTTGGAAAGCGTCCCTTCATTTGATGAAAAACACCATAAATTTCTAAACTATTCCGAATGGGTAGTGACCATTTTATTTTCCATCGAATACATTTTGAGGATAATTTCTATCAACCGGCCTAAAAAATATATATTTAGTTTTTTTGGCATAGTCGATTTTTTATCCACCATTCCAAAATACCTTTCACTATTATTTGTCGGTTCCCAATACCTAACAGCATTTAGAATTTTAAGATTGTTAAGGGTATTCCGAATACTAAAATTGGTACGCTTTGTTGGGGAATCCAACAATCTGGTAAGGTCCATTCACGCCAGCAGAACCAAAATATTTGTTTTTGTTTTCTTTATCCTCATAATTTCCATTTTATTGGGAACGGTAATGTACATCGTAGAAGGTCCTACACATGGTTTTACCAGTATACCACATAGTGTTTATTGGACCATAGTTACCCTTACTACAGTTGGATACGGGGATATCTCCCCTGAAACCCCCTTAGGACAGTTTATTGCCACCGTTATTATGATTATTGGTTATGGCGTAATTGCGGTACCCACCGGGATTGTTTCTGCTGAATATGCTGCTGGCATGACCAACAAAAAAAATATAGCCCCAGGGAAGACCTGTCCGGATTGTGGTACGGAAATCATGCGTATTGATGCCCATTACTGTAGGGAATGTGGACATAAATTAAGTGATGATTAATGAGTAAAAAAAATCTTATTTCCATTGTTGGGCCCACTGCGATAGGAAAGACGACCTTGGCCATAGCCCTTGCCAAACACTACAAAACAGAGATTATTTCCGCCGATTCCCGTCAGTTTTATAAAGAAATGTCCATTGGGACCGCTGTGCCGTCCCAGGAAGAATTAGCAAGTGTTCCACATCATTTTATTCAGCACAAAAGCATTTTTGAAGAATACACCGTAGGGGATTTTGAAAGGGAAGCTATAAAAAAACTTGAAATACTTTTTGAAGATAACGACATTGTTGTCATGGTAGGCGGGAGTGGTCTATACGTTGATGCCATTAAGGACGGACTGGATAGTTTTCCAACAATAGACCCTAAAATCCGGGAAACATTGAACGAAACTTTGGTAACCCAAGGCATTTTAAGCCTTCAGGAAAGACTTAAAATTCTGGACAGGGATTATTATGACCAAGTAGACCTAAGCAACCCGCACAGGCTTATTAGGGCTCTGGAGGTGTGTATTGGCTCAGGCCTCCCCTACACCTCATTCCTAAATCAAAAAAAGCCCGAACGTAATTTTAATACCATTACCATAGCCATAAATGCAGAAAGGGAGATTATCTACGACCGTATAAACCAAAGAGTGGATATAATGCTGGAGCTGGGCTTATTGGAAGAGGTTGCCTCACTAAAGGACCAACAGACCCTGAATGCCTTGCAAACGGTAGGTTATAGGGAATTATTTAGTTATTTTAAGGGCGACTACGATCTGGATACCGCTATTGCCGAAATAAAGAAAAACACCAGAAGATTTGCGAAAAGGCAATTGACATGGTTACGAAAAAAAGAGGACATCCTTTGGATGGATTATGAATACAACTTGAACGAAATTCTGGAGAAGATAGAAGAAAAACGCACTGGATAATGGCTTTATACAATAAAAACATTCTATTTGTAATTGGGGTTTCCGGCACAGGTAAATCCACAATTGCGAAGTTGTTGGCAGAAGAACTGAACCTACCATTTTTTGATGGGGACGATTTTCACTCGGAAGCCAACATAGAAAAAATGTCCAATAAAATCCCCTTGACCGACGAGGACCGCTACGAGTGGCTGGTAACCCTAAACAAATTGGCCGTGAACAACCAAGAAACAGGGGCTGTCATTGTCTGCTCCGCCTTGAAGGAATCCTACAGAAACATACTTGCAAACAAAATTGAAGAAAAAGTAGTCTGGATTTCCCTTGAAAGTTCTTTCGAATTGCTATTGGAACGCCTACGGAAGCGAAAGGGTCATTTTATGCCTGCCGAATTATTACGGTCCCAACTGGACACTTTTGAACCTCCTACCAAAGCGATAAAAATATCGATAGTTCCCAGTCCAAAGGAAATTGTGGACCAAATATTAAGGGAATACAAAACTCATTATATTAAGGGGTAAAACAATGGGGTATTTTAGTCAACCAGACCCAAGGAAAATGGTTTAAAACCAAAAACCCCGCCTTGTTGGCAGGGTTCGTTCTACTATTGTGTTTCCACAAGCCTGTGCCTTTTAATTAATCTCGACATAAAAATAATTGCAAGACATTGATTTCGTGTAAATTAAAAATGCTACTGTCCCCTAGAGCCTGCCCGCTGTAGGCAGGCTCGACCGGACAAAATCATCATAAACAACTCATTAACAATTAAATACAAATACAAACTCACGTTAAATAGAGTTTTCAAAAATAAAAAGCACCAAGAAAAAACCTGGTGCTTCAAAAATTTTAGTTGCGTGGAGATTACTCGGTTTTAACCACCAATCTAAACCCTTCACCATGGATATTTAATATCTCCACGTTTTCATCCTTTTTAAGATATTTACGCAGTTTGGCAATATAAACGTCCATACTTCGTGAAGTAAAATAGTTATCATCCCTCCAGATTTTAGTCAGGGCCAATTCACGCGGCATTAAATCGTTCTCGTGCAAGGCCAAAAGTCTAAGCAACTCATTTTCCTTGGGCGATAGTTTAATGGCATCTTCATCTTTGTATTTCAAGAACCTAAGCTTAGAATTCAATTGAAAACCACCGATAGTAAATTCAAATTGTTTACTATCAGCTAGAGAGCTGGAAGACTTTCTCTGAATTATGGCTTTAAGTTTCATCAAAAGCACTTCGGAATCAAATGGCTTGTTCAAATAATCGTCAGCACCTGCTTTATATCCTTTAAGGACATCTTCTTTCATAGTCTTGGCCGTAAGAAAAACGATGGGTACGTTTTCGTTCTTTTCACGGATTTCCTTGGCTAGGGTAAAGCCATCCTTATATGGCATCATTACATCCAAGATACAAACATCAAAATTGTCCTTCTTGAATTTTTCAAAACCTTCCATTCCGTTTTTTGCCAACGTAACGTCAAAATCGTTCATTGCCAAATAATCTTTAAGTACAATTCCAAAATTGGGATCGTCCTCTACGAGTAATATTTTCTTATCTACTGTTTCCATTATTGTTTTAAATTAAAGGTAGTTTTATATAAAAAGTGCTTCCTTTACCTTTTTCACTTTCCGCATAAACCTCACCTTGATGATCATCAACTATTTTTTTTACGTAAGCAAGCCCTAAACCGTGCCCCTTAACATTGTGTATATCTCCTGTATGCTCCCTATAGAACTTTTCAAAAACCTTTTTCAGTACCGCCTTGCTCATTCCAGCGCCCTGGTCCTGTACTTTTATTATGATATAATTCCCGACCACTTCGGTAAAAACATCTATCTTGGGCACTTCCGGCGAATATTTCACAGCATTGTCCAATATATTCACAATTACATTGGTAAAATGCATCTCATTGGCCAAAACCTCCGAGCGTTCCGCCTTTAAATGCGGCTTAATATACCCTCCCCGGTCTGCAACTATAAGCTCTACATGGGTAATGGCATCTTCTATTATGTCGTGTATATCTGCCCTATCCTTACTAATATCCAACTGATTTTTTTCCAACTTGGATATCCGTAATACATTTTCTACCTGCGCATGCATTCTCTTGTTTTCGTCCCTTATCATTTGCAAATAGCGCAGCACCTTCTCCTTGTCGTCTATAATCTTCGGATTCTTTATTGCTTCAACGGCCAAATTTATAGTAGCAATCGGAGTTTTAAACTCATGCGTCATATTATTGATAAAGTCCGATTTAATCTCTGAAATCTGCTTCTGTTTTATCAACTGATAGATGGCACTGGAATAGGCTACTACGATGACCAAGGTAAACGTCAGGGACAAAATTGCCATTCCAAGAATGGACTGTATAAGGAACCTTTTCTTTTTGGGAAAGGTCAGCAAGAGAGAAAAATTGGTGTTCCCTTCACTATCCTTAAATAAAGGAGCCTTGTAAAGTGTGGTCTCCGTGAACTTGAATTTTTTGGATTTCACTTTGGTCGGCAGGCCTTTGCTATAGACCCCGTATTCATAGTCTATATCTATGCCCCTATTTTTCAGTTCCCTCCCAAGAAAAAGTTCTATTTCCTGTTTGGATACGCGTTTATGGATGGACCTTGATTTGGCCTGTTCCCGAAATACATCATCCAATGCAGCTTTATCAATAGAGGAGAGTCCACCGATTTTCTCGAGCTTTTGTACCGGTGTCAAGGAATATTGCCTGCCGTCCAGACCAAAATCTTCTTTGTAGATCTCTGTTGTTCTGGTGCTGGTAATATTTCTAAAGGTTGTGGTGTCCAAGCCTATATCAAAGAACGTAGATGCCATATTGTAATCCTCCTCCAAAATACCATGGGTATAAAACCGTATTTCATTGGAATTGATATCACGATCAAAAAAGAAAAAATTCTTAAGATGGGTAGCCTTTGGCTTTCCAATACTATCCTTAAGCTTGTAAAACTCGTTAAGATAATCCTGTACCTCCCGCTTTTCAATATTCTCTACAACCCTACTCAAAATTTGGTTGATTGTGTTTGAAAATTGTTCTTCCTTGTCCGCGACCGACTTATTTATCCAATAACTCTGAACAAAGATGATTCCTATTAGGGAAAGGCTCATTAAGACTACCAAAAGACCAAATAACCTCTTATTCATTTATAAACAAAATTAGAAATTTAACATTTAGCGAATTGCACGTTTAACCTAACCTTAACAAAAATGTTAAAATTTCGCGCTTAAGCCCTTATTTTAAGTAATTTATGGTGAATTCGGGAAACTTCCCTTTCCGTTTCTTCCAGTCCAATGTTTTCAATTATGAAGTCTGAAAGCTTCTCTTTTTCACTATCGGGCAATTGATTATCTATACGAGACATTACCGCTTCGGCCGTGGTCCCGTCCCTATCAACAACCCTTTGTATTCTGATATCCTTTGGTGAGGTGACTAAGATTATTTTATCATAAAATTTGTTGGTCCCATTTTCGAATATAATGGCAGCTTCTTGTATTACATAGGGTGCATTCTGTCGTTTGCACCAACTTTTAAAATGACGTCTCACCGCAGGATGGACTATATTATTGAGACCATGCAATAATTTCTTGTCCTTGAACACAATTTTGGCGATATACTCCTTATTTGGTTTCCCTTCCAAATAACTCTCCTTGCCCAGTAAAGCCTCAATTTCGTTTTTAATCTTTTTTGAACTGGCCATTAGATTCTTGGCCTCAGCATCCGAATTATAAATGGGCACCCCCAATTTTTGGAACATGGATCCCACGGTGGATTTACCACTGCCAATACCCCCTGTCAAGCCTACGATTATCATTGTCTCTTGAGTATAAATTCCACTTTATTCTCCCTTAGCTGCACCACATTCACACTATCTGGCCTTTTGGTCAATTTCAGGTCCAAAACATTTTCATTTTTATCCCTTAGGTTGGAATAGTCGGCAGTAACCACAAAATCTGACTCCGCCAATTCCTTAATAGCACTTAAACGCCCCCTGCACAACACCGAAACAATTTCTGGAAAAGTTCTTATTCCCACCCCTTCAGGCACATTGACAACCTCTACCGGAACCTTAAAAACCTTTTCCGAAAATTTAAATATTTTGGCAGATAGGGTTACGTTATGATGGGAGTATTTGGTATTCTTTAGATTAGGCGGAAGATTTAATTTTAATTTCTCCGAAATATCATTGGTCGTATGTGGTAGCACCAAGGTTTGGGTAGTAATTCCTTTCAAAGTATCAATCTCCGATTTAGGCCCCATTACGGTTATGGAATCGGGCAACAAAGTATAATTGTTATCCATTAGATAATTCTGTTCCAGATCAATAGTCACTTTAGGAAGTACCGGTAACTTTTTTTTGTATAGCCTTTGAAAATTAAAAAACAATGTATCCCTATCCATGTCCTCAACCCTTATAAATTTAGAAAGTTGATTTTCTATTTGACTTCTATAGGTTGATGGGGAAACAAAATATTTGGGACCTTTTTTTTCCAATTGGGATAGGTCAACCACTACAGTTTTGTTTTTGAAACCGAACATCAAAAATTGAAAACCACTAGCCCTAAGCCTAACCTTAATGTTTCTTTTGGAAACGCTATTTAGCAATAAGCTGTCCGGGGTACTACCATAATAAATATCAAAGGTGGCATTATTGGTATATTGTTCTCCCAAATTACTAATAAACCAAGCGAGGCCTGAACATAATAGAAAGACCAGAAAAAGTTTGACCTTTCTTTTATTGAGCCCTTTTTTAATTATATCTATCAATTTATTACAGAGTTTTAAAGAAAAGCTTAGGAAATAACTCCTCCGGTTTCTTATTGCTTAACGCTATTAGAATCGAATTTTTAAAAAATCCGAAACCGTATCCTACAAACTGGATGACCACAGCTATCAATGAAAGCGCAGCCACCTTAAAATTTTTATTGACTACCAAAGAATGTACAAAAAGTAAACCAAAATATAAGGCGTAAATAGATATTGGCCATAAGATCCCTAAAAACAATAAGACAATAGCCCCAACAAATCCCAAACAGAACAAAGTTGGGAACCAATAAGTGATTTTGGCACTGTGCGGATGCCAATGATTTAAAATGGGCCTTACCATTCCAAATTTCTTGACCTGGGTATAAAATTTATTCCAATCTATTCGCCGCTTATGGTATACAAAGGCATCTTCTATCAATTTGGTTTCAAATCCCGCTTCCCATATTCTAAAGGTAAGGTCCGGATCTTCTCCTGGGTGTATATTCCCATATCCATGGGTTTTTTCAAACGCTGCTTTAGATATTCCCATATTAAAGCTCCTTGGTTGAAATTTACCTACCGCCCTTTTATTTCCCCTTATTCCTCCTGTGGTAAACATAGAGGTCATGGCATAATTAATAGCCTTCTGTACATTCGTAAAGGATGAATGTGCTGCATCGGGGCCCCCATAACAATCCACATAATGGTCTGTCAAGGATTGCTCCACCACCGATAAATATTGGCTCGGAATTATACAATCGGAATCCAGCACTATAAAGTAATTGCCGCGGGCGCGATTCATTCCATAATTTCGGGAATCACCAGGACCGGAGTTTGTCTTCTTCAAATACGTTATGGACAATTTTTCTTTGAACTTATCCACAATATCCTCCGAACTTTCGGACGAACCATCTTCTACGACAACCACCTCAAAAGATTTATCGTAGTCCTGCAATGAAAGGCTTTCCAGCAATTCGTGGATCTCATTGGGTCTGTTGTAAACAGGCACTATAAAAGAAAAGAATAAATCCATTGAGATTTGGTATATATTAAAGACTTGAAACAAACTTATGGGCCTGCCTTCAGCCTTGCTGGAACTACATTAAGCCATTTTGAATATTATGAAACATGGTATTGAGCAATTCATCGCTGGTTATCCAAAATGGCATCCTACCGATATACTTAGCGTACTATTCCGAAAATCTCTCAATTACTTCCTGACTAACACCCGTATTGGAAAAACCACCGTCGTGAAACAAATTCTGCATGGTAACCTTTTTGGTCAAATCAGAGAACAAGGTTACGGTATAGTCCGCACAATCCTGGGCAGTTGCATTTCCCAAAGGAGACATCTTATCGGCATAAGAGATAAAACTATTAAACCCTTTAACTCCCTGTCCCGCAGTTGTGGCCGTAGGGGATTGGGATATGGTATTAACCCTAACCTTCTTCTCCTTGCCAAAAAAGTATCCAAAACTACGGGCAACCGATTCCAGATAGGCCTTATTGTCGGCCATATCCTTGTAGTCAGGAAAGGTTCGCTGAGCGGCCATATACGTCAAAGCTACGATGCTGCCCCATTCGTTCATAGCATCGGCCTTATAAAGGCTCTGCATTACTTTGTGAAAAGAAAGGGCGGATACATCCCAGCCTTTGGTGGTAAAATCATATTTCTCATCCGTATAGGCCCTACCTTTACGTACGTTGACAGACATCCCTATGGCGTGCAGTACAAAATCTATCTTCCCTCCTAGAATCTCCATGGATTGCGTCACCAAATTATCCAAGTCCTCTTCGCTTGTGGCATCGGCAGGAACAATCTTGGAACCGGTCTTTTTTGCAAGTTCGTCTATCTGTCCCATGCGCATAGCTATGGGGGCATTGGTAAGAACAAAGGTTCCTCCTTCCGCATGTATGGTTTCAGCAGTTTTCCAAGCTATGGAATTAACATCGAGTGCGCCAAAAATAATTCCCTTCTTTCCTTTTAGTAAATTAAACGACATAGTCTATTTTCTTTGTGAATTTTAGATCGTCAAAGATATTAAAAATTAGTGGGTAGACCGCAGAAAGAACAAGCTAGTAAAACCGGAAATCCTATTATTGGGACATCATATTATAAGGGTTCCAGGCACCAAGGATTGATGTACTTATGGATTAAAATGTCTACAAACAACACAAATTGGAATTCTAGATTCCATATCCATTAAGCCAAAAGTTAATCCAGTAACTGCCTGGCATGCGCCAAAGCTGAATCGGACAAGGTTTTCCCTCCCAACATTTCTGCCAGCTCTACAACCCTTTCTTCCGAAGAAAGCCTTTTCATTTTGGTATTGGTCCCCATTAGTTCTTCCTCCTTGTACACCTTAAAATGATGAACCCCTTTGGCCGCCACCTGTGGTAAATGGGTGATGGAAAATATCTGCATAGTATTGCTCATATCTTTCATAATATCCCCCATTTTATTGGAAATCTCCCCGGATACTCCTGTATCTATCTCATCGAACATCATGGTAGGCAGTTGTTCGTATCTGGCCAAAATTGCCTTAATGGTCAACATGATCCTAGAGAGTTCGCCGCCCGAGGCCACCTTCTTAAGATCACCATAGGCAGACCCCTTGTTCGCAGAAAACAAAAAGCTAAGATCGTCCTTTCCAGTAGACTTAAACTCTTTGGATGGCGAAATATCGATTTTAAAGGTTGCACTTGCCATCCCTAAGTCGATCAAAGTTTCCTCCAGTTGTTCTTTAAGCTTTGGAATAACCAACTTTCTTCTCTTGCTTATATTGGAAGCTTCGGTGTTCAGCGCAGTTTCCAATTGATGTAATTCTTTCTTTTTACGGTCTATATCGGCAACAACATTCTCGGTTGCACTTACCTTCTCATCCAAGGCATTCCTTATTTCCATCAATTCCGGAATGGTTTGGACCTTATGTTTCTTTAGAAGATCATAAAGCAATTGAAGTTTGGCATTTACCTGCTCCAACAGTTGCGGATCCGCCTCTACCTTATCATTTAGAATATTGAGTTCGGTGGAAATATCATCCAACTCAATAAACACGGACTTTATACGCTCATTAATATCCGAATATTGGTGACCAAAACTGGCCAATTTATTGGATACCTGTTTCAGCTCCGTAAGTAGGTTTACCAGCCCAATCTGCTCGTCATTTAAGAGCTGCTGCCCATGGGACAATTGCTCCAGAATAATTTCCACATTGTTAAGCTGTTCGTACTGTTCCTCCAATTCTTCCAATATTCCCTCTTTTAAGGGAGCTGAAATTAATTCCTGCAACAAAAAACTGTTATACTCGTGTTCCTTGGTAGCGCTATTCTGAAAATCTACAAGTTTTTGTAGTTCCTTTTGTGTGGATTGATATAAAAGTAGTTTTGAAGAATAGGCTGATATCACCTGTCCATTATCGGCCAGGGCATCTATTACCTTCAGTTGAAAGTCATTATCTGCAAGTCGTAATGTTTGATGCTGTGAATGCACATCTATCAATTGGTCTCCCAATTGGGATAAAATATCCAAGGTAACCGGGGAGTCATTAATAAATGCCCGGGATTTACCGCTGGGCAAAATCTCCCTTCTAATAATAGTCTTTGCCTCGTAATCCAGGTCGTTTTCCAAAAAAAATGATTCCAAACCGTATTTGGAAATTTCAAATTCTGCCTCTACGATGCATTTGTCCTCCTTCTCCCTTAATGAAGAAAGGTCCGCTCTTTTACCCAATACCAAGGACAACCCACCTAATAAAATGGATTTACCGGCACCCGTTTCACCTGTTATTACCGTAAAACCATGGGTAAACTTAACGTTTAAATGGTCTATTAATGCGTAATTCTTTATGGAAAGATTTGTCAGCAAAGTTTATTATCTAAGATTGCCGTAAAGATAATTTATATTGCTTTGGAAAAAAATGTGTGGTAAAAAATTTCTATTTCAATATCCCGATGCGGGACCAAATTAAATTGTAATTGAGGAATCCGATCAAAATTTTATTTCGCTCCAAGTGGACGAATAAAGCGGGGCTATTTTGTTCAAGGTTTGTTTAAGCTGCACTATATCCACCTTGGGGCCATCGGAAAATACATTTTGTATTTCTTCAGACTTGGCATCAAAAAAAGTTTGAATCAAAAAAGCATTGGGATGCCTACCGCCCAAGGTCTCCAGTAAACGCATGGTGCCGGCAACTACTTGCTTTCCTGTGCTATTATTATCCGCCAGAACATCCAATCCTTTTCTATGGTAATTGTACATTGCAATTCTGTACTCTCTGTAGGAATTGGACAAAAGGTTGTCCACCAACTCGAACCTACTTCTCTGCCCAGATGTCTGCGTCCATCCTGAATAACCAGCACTTTGGGCCAAAGTCACGACTTGTTGCGCCTTTTTATAAAAATCGCTACCCCCTTCCAAAGAAAAAGTGTCCGCATCCAAACCAAGAATAATGTAGGTATAGTAAGATATTACCCCTACCAAATTGGAAGTTATATTGTTTTCATTTAAGATCAACGGCTGAAACTCTATATAATCAAAACTGAGCTGATTATCCTTGTAATTGAAAATAGGGCTTTCATAGGAGGTGTTAAAAACAGGCCTTGACGATTGAATCTGAATGTTCCCTTTAAATCTACTGGATTCATACTCCGTAATGGTTATGAACATCTGGGCATTCACCCTTTCATTTTCTTTGTAGACCCGATTGGACCACCTGTTTTTATTTACAAAATCATTTAAGGAGCGCTCCAGGGTCTTGAAAATTTGTTGATTGGTCTGCCCTACCTGGTCCGAATTTATAGTAACCACACAATTCAATTCCTGAGCTCCCAAGCTTATAGAAGTTATAAAACAAATTAGGGCTAAAAATAGATTACGCATGGATCCTGTTCTTGATTTCATTTAAAATATCCAAAGCCACCTCTGCCTTGGTTTTTAACTCAAACGTTTTAATATCCAAATTCTTATCTATGAACGATATTTTATTGGTCAATTTTCCAAAACCTGCACCACTATCGTTCAAAGAATTTAAGACAATGGCATCCAAGTTTTTCCGTTTTAATTTTCCTATGGCGTTTTCAACCTCATTTTCAGTTTCCAGCGCAAAACCAACCAGAAACTGCTCCTTCTTCATTTCTCCCAAGGAAAAAAGGATGTCCTTGTTCTTAACCAATGTAATGGTAAATTCCTCGGACGTTTTCTTTATTTTCTGATCTGCCACTAATTTAGGTCTGTAATCGGCTACCGCCGCGGCGCATATAACGATATCCATATCCGGGTACAAAGACACAGTTGCCTTATACATTTCATCGGCCGAAGTTACTTTAACAACTTCTATATGGGAATGTTGCACGGTTAAATGGGACGGCCCGGATACCAAATATACCTTTGCCCCGAGCTTGGCGGCATTTTTTGCCAACTCGTAGCCCATTAGGCCCGATGAGTGATTTCCGATAAACCTAACCGGATCAATGGCCTCATAGGTGGGGCCAGCCGTTATCAACACTTTCTTGCCACTGAGCGGTAGCCCTTTGCCAAGGTGATCCTTGAGAAAATCGACAATATCCTCGGGTTCGGCCATGCGTCCCTCCCCTATTAATCCGCTGGCCAACTCACCTGAAGTGGCCGGAATCATAATATTCCCAAAGGACAATAGCTTTTTAAAGGTCGCTGTAGTGGAAGGATGCTTATACATATCCAAGTCCATTGCCGGAGCAAAGTAAACAGGACATTTTGCCGACAGATAAGTGGCCATCAACAAATTATCGCAGATACCATTGGCCATTTTGGACAAGGTATTGGCCGTGGCCGGAGCAATAAGAACCATATCTGCCCAAAGTCCCAATTCTACATGATTGTTCCAGGAAACAGTACCGTCCTCCTCATCTACAAATGAAGATAGCACTGCATTCTTGGACAAGGTAGCCAAGGTTAAGGGGGTAACAAAAGAGCTGGCGCTTTCCGTTAAAACAACTTTAACGTTAGCGCCAGCTTTAATAAGTAAACGAACTAAAAAGGTGGTTTTATAAGCAGCTATACCCCCAGTAATGCCTAAAAGTATATTCTTACCGCCCAACATCCTTTAAGCGTCTTTCTCTGTATTCCTGTGATAAATTTTATCATCCAACCACTCTTTTACAGCCAATGCATGTGGCTTGGGCAATTTTTCGTAGAATTTAGAAACCTCGATCTGTTCCTTATTTTCGAAAACTTCCTCCAAACTATCACTGTAGGTGGCAAACTCTTCCAACTTCTCCAGAAGCTCCTTCTTAATTTCAGAATTAATCTGAACAGCTCTTTTGGCAGCTATAGAAATAGCCTCATAGATATTCCCTGTCTTGGCATCGAAATCATTTTTATTGATCGTCACCGTGGAAACAGGAGCCTTCGAGTTTTTTAAATCGTTCATATTCATATCAAATCGTATTTTATTTGGAATAAATTTCTAATTCTTTTTCAACTTTTTCCAAGGTCTTATTGGCATCCTTAAGATACTTGGACTCAGGAAAATATTTTTTGAAGGTCATATAAGCCGCCTTGGCATCATTCAATCGATCCTTTTTAAGATAATCGAAACTGTTGAGTGCTAAATTGGTTGACGCATCAAACTTATAATAAAGGGCATCTTCGCGATAAACGGAACCCGGGTTGTCCGAAATAAAGTTGTCAAAAGCTGTAACTGCGGGAGTTAAAAAGGTATAATCAAATTCCCCAATAGTGTTGAACTGCTTTGCTATCTCATAGGATTTGCGCTCCTTCTTTGTAGTTAATTCTCTTGCCATGATGTTGGCCTCCACCAAAAATTCGGATTCCGGATAGGTATTAATAAAGTTTTGCAACTTTATCAAGGCCTTGTCAGTATCTGTCTGATCTAAAGAATATTTTGGGGAAAGCATATAATAACTTTTAGCACCATAAAACCCCGCTTCAACAGCCTTATCACTTTTAGGATAGGATTTTAGGAACCTTTCAAACTGGTAACCAGCCATATTGTAGTCCTTGGTCTGGAAATAAGAATCCGCAAGAAAATACATAACACGTTCTCCTTGTGGCTTACCTATATACTTTGGAGCAATCTGTTCCAACAAACGGTTCGCCCTTTTAAAATCACCGGCATCATAAAATTTTTCCGCCAAATCGTATTTGGCCTTAACATCTTCATTTTTAAGCACCTTTTGGTACTCACTACAAGAGCTAAGGATGGCAACCAATAATAAAAAGGAAAATAGACGCTTCATTTTTAAAAACATTTTGCAAAATTAAGGATTCTAAACGGATATAAAAAACATTTTTATCGCGCTAAAATAGCCCGCCCCTTTACCAACTACAACATTTTTATGCAAGTTTTAACTTTGTTGGTAAAAAATCCTATAACAGCTAGTTGTATTTTTCTAAACAACCGTCTTCAGCAAAGTGTTCAAAAAGCTCTTAATGGTCTTTTTTAGGGTTGCAGTGGCTTCTACCAAAGGCAACCTTACAACTGCAGTTCCAAGGCCAACAGCTTCCAACACAGCCTTGATACCCGCAGGATTACCTTCTTTGAAAATTAAATCCATACCGTCCTGCATAGCATACTGCAATGCAAAGGCTTCTTTGACCCTACCTTCCAAACCAAAACGTATCATTTGGGAAAATTCTGAAGGAAGGCCCTGTCCCAAAACAGATATTACCCCGGAACCCCCGGCCAATACTGTGGAAAGTGCGGTAAAATCATCTCCAGAAATTACCATAAAATCAGCAGGTTTATCCTTAATAGTCCGCATTATTTGAACCATATCACCACAAGCCTCCTTAATACCTACGATATTGTTGAAATCATTGGCCAACCTCAAAACCGTTTCGGGAAGCATATTACTCCCTGTCCTACCTGGTACATTATACAATATAATAGGTTTGGGCGAGGCCAAGGATATAGCTTTAAAATGCTGATATATCCCTTCTTGTGTTGGCCTATTGTAATAAGGTGAGACCGATAAAATAGCTACGAAATCTTTTAGATCAGTTTCTTGAAGTTCTTCTACAACGGCCGCCGTGTTGTTGCTACCTACCCCCAAAACCAATGGAAGCCTCCCCGCATTGGCATCCACAATAGTATCTATAACAAGTTGTTTTTCTTTTTTGGACAACACAACGGACTCCCCGGTAGTTCCCAATACAACCAAATAATCTATTCCACCATCCACACAATAGTTTACGATTTTTGCCAAAGCTATCGTATCTATAGAAAAATCCTCCTTAAAAGGAGTCACCAGGGCAACACCCGTTCCAACTAACTGTTCCATTATTTTATCTCATTTAAAACCCTTAAATATTTCCGCAACTCCTTTTTAAAAGTTTGGAAATCCTTGATGGGAGTATTCAATATCAAATCGTTCAAATTCTTATCCACACTACCAAATCCTACTTTTAACCTGGCTTTGGTCTTTAACGTCATTAATTGTAATAACAATTTTTCATCCGTATAATAATTAACCAAAAGGTCATATTCCCTGTTTAAAAACTCCAAGGCATAGCTATTTTCAATATTCGCTTTCCAACCCAAATCCTTATCAGAAAAAACCGGGGTTGAATAAGGGGAATTTTTGTCATAATATTTCTTGTACCCAATTATTTTCACAGAATTGGGCCTTAAGGAAAATTCATCCACAAACTCATAAAATGCATTGGCATTCTCAAACTCGTCCAAATCAACAATACAACCTACAGAACTTATGCCCTTATCCCGATTAATAGTTTCAGGCGGGGTGATCAAGCCCCGTTGTAAAAACTTTTTACCGGCCCTAAATTTAATTTTTTCCTTAAGCGTTTTTAAAAACATGTATTTTTACATTTTCAAGATTGTAAATGTAAATAATATCACCTCAATAATTATACGAAGGTAAGAAGTATATGGATTTAAAAAACAAACATTTTGTTATAATTGCAACAACGTTACTTTTGCTGGGTTGCAAGGAATCCGTTCCCAAGCTAAGAAACATTGAGGGACAAAGGATTCAGATCAATTATTCTTCCAGCCCAAAAGATTCAATAGAAAACGTAATCGCCCCATATCGGAACAGGATCAACCAGGTTTTGGACAGTGTTTTGGCCTATGCCCCAACAGCTATATCCAAAACAGATGGCACACTGAATTCTACCGCAGGCAATTTAATGGCAGACATTGTAATGCAGGAAGTAAATCCTGTTTTTACCGCCAGAACTGGGCAACAAATAGATTTTGTTCTTCTTAACTTTGGGAGTATCCGATCAGTAATTTCACAAGGAAACATTACCGAACGCACGGCCTATGAAGTTATGCCCTTTGAAAATTCGGTGGTTATAGCCGAATTGGACGGCAAGGCCATTAGGGCCATGGTAACATTCCTAATAAAGTCCAGTGTTGCCCACCCAATTTCGGGGATACAAATAATAGTGGATAAAAATAAAAGTTTGCAAGCCGTAAACATTCAAGGAAAACCCTTTGATGAAAACAAGACCTATTATGTTGCCACTTCGGATTATTTGATCACTGGTGGAGATAAAATGGATTTTTTAAAAGATTATATTTCTTTGACGGATTCAGATTATCTAATAAGAAATACCCTGATAGATTATTTTAAAAAAATAGACACCCTTACGGCAGCTACGGATGACCGGTTTATGCAAATCAAATAATTATGGAACGTAGAAAATTTATATCCGGATCAGCTGCTTCTGCCGCTTTTATAAGTATGGGAGGGTTATCCATGAATTCTTGCCAAAATTCTGCAAAGAAACACATTACTATCCTGCACACCAACGATGTACACAGCCATATAGATCCCTTTCCTATCAACCATTCGGCCTACCCCAATTTGGGCGGTTTGGCAAGAAGGGCAACTTTGGTGGATCAAATCCGAAAAGAAAACCCTAATACCCTATTATTTGATGCTGGCGACATTTTTCAGGGTACGCCCTACTTCAATTTCTATGGGGGAGAATTGGAATTTAAACTAATGAGCATGTTGAAATATGATGCCGCTACCATTGGCAATCACGATTTTGACAATGGCCTAAACGGCCTTTATGCCCAACTGCCCTACGCCAGCTTCGATTTCTTATCGGCCAATTACGACTTCAGTAATACCCTTATGGATGGTCATGTGCAACCATATAAAACTTATATGGTTGATGGAATAAAGATTGGAGTTTTTGGATTGGGAATAGAGCTGGCCGGGCTGGTCACCAAAAAATTGTACCAAGAGACCGTCTATCTAGATCCCATAGAAATTGCACAAGACTTGGGCCGCACCTTAAAGGAGGAGGAGAAATGTGATCTAATTATTTGTCTTTCCCATTTAGGATATCAATATCAAAACCCTCAAAAGCCCGATGATCTAAAATTAGCGGCCAGAACGGAGAACATTGATTTGATTATTGGCGGACATACACATACATTTTTGGATAGGCCCACCATAACCAACAATAGAAAAAACGAACAAATATTAGTAAACCAGGTAGGCTGCTTCGGCATTAATTTAGGCCGAATAGACTATTATTTTGACGATGCCAAGGAAAACGTTTCCCAGGGAGTGTCCATTAAGGTATAATCGCATATTATGATTAAGGAAAAAGGGAAATCTATAGTTTCAAAAAAAATTATCAAAATTCTGGGAGATGATTTTCTGGAACACACAGACGCTATAGCGGTTGAAGAACCCTTGCAAATTAGTATCAGTGTTTTAAAAGCGGATTCCCCCATTACCAATAAAAATATCTCCATTACTATGAGAACCCCGGGTCATGATCACGACCTGGCCATTGGATTTCTGTTTACCGAGGGCATCATCCAAGCTTCCAATCAAATAAAAAAGGTCACTCATGATGAAAATAGCATCAATGTCCAATTGTTTAATTCCGAAAACATAGATCTTGGCAAACTGGAGCGGCATTTCTACACCAGCAGTAGTTGTGGTGTTTGTGGCAAAGCCAGTATTGAAGCCATAAAAACAATCTGTCGCCTACCTCCATCCGCAGCGGATTTTCAGATCGAAAAAAATCTTATTAAATCCTTTCCCGGCATTCTTAAGCAAGAGCAGAATATTTTTAACAATACCGGAGGGATACACGCAGCGGCACTATTTAGTTTTAAAGGCGAACTAATTGCCATGCGCGAGGATGTAGGGAGGCATAACGCTTTGGATAAAATAATTGGCCATTTACTAACCCAGAACCTATTGCCACTGGACTATCATTTATTGTTTCTGAGCGGTCGTGCCAGCTTTGAATTGATCCAAAAAGCGGCAATGGCAGGGATTCACTTTATTATGGCCGTGGGAGCCCCGTCCAGCTTGGCCGTAGAAATGGCCGTGGAGCACGATATTACCTTAATAGGTTTTCTAAATGAAACCCGATACAATATTTACACTGGCTCTAAACGTATTAAAATTTAGGAATCTAAACTTTGAGACTGATAGTCGAATACCTAACTTTATAGAATAAGGTTTAAAATATAATATGAATGAAAATTAGGATACAAGGAAATTCGGTTCGTTATAGACTAACCCGATCGGAGGTTGCAACATTGAAGCAAGACGGCTACTATAAGGAACAGACCGCTTTTAATGGCAAGAATTTTACCTACGCCGTGGCCGCCAAGGAGAACATCAGTAACCTTCAAGCGGAGTTTCAAGGAGATACCATTACCCTATTTTTACCTAAGAATGAAAGTATAAAATGGCCGGATAACGAGCGGGTAGGCTATGAAAACAAGATGGTTTTAAACGATGGCCAGGTACTGAATCTATTACTGGAAAAAGATTTTGTTTGTTTGGATGAGCGCACGGAGGACCAATCCGACAATTACCCAAACCCTGCGGCAACAACCAAAAAATAATGGCAAACAACCCTGAAAAATCAAATCCTAGTCCTACTGCCCCGGCGAAATTAACCGGTCTAAAAACTACAAACCCAAAAAAGGTGGCTGCGGGTATTCCTGCGGTTATCTCCTCTGCAAAACATGTATTTGGGGAAATGGGACTCGGTCGGGGATTAAAAGCACTTGCGAACCTCAACCAAAAGGGCGGAATTGATTGTCCGGGCTGTGCATGGCCAGATCCGGATGATGAGCGAAGCACAATAGCCGAATATTGCGAAAACGGTGCCAAGGCCATAGCCGAGGAGGCCACTACCAAAAAACTGGACACTACCTTTTTCCAAGAAAACAGTGTTTCCCAACTTTCCATGCTTTCAGATTACGAAATAGGAAAAAAAGGAAGGTTGGCACAGCCCATGTATTTGCCCGAAGGTTCCGATCATTATCAAGAAATAAGCTGGGAAGGGGCTTTCTCCAAAATAGCACAACACCTAAATGGATTAAAAAGCCCTGATGAGGCCATATTTTATACCTCGGGAAGAACAAGCAACGAGGCCGCTTTCCTCTATCAACTTTTTGTCAGGGAATACGGCACCAACAATATGCCTGACTGCAGTAATATGTGCCATGAAAGTAGTGGCGTTGCCCTTACAGACACCTTGGGCATTGGCAAAGGTTCTGTAAAATTGGAAGATTTTTATGAGACAGAGGTCATTCTTATCTTAGGGCAAAACCCAGGTACCAATCACCCAAGAATGCTGAGCGCCCTTAAAAAGGCCAAAGAAAATGGAGCTACTATAATCTCAATAAATCCGATTATTGAAACCGGACTATTGAATTTCAGCAATCCCCAGGAAATAAAGGGGGCCCTAGGAATAAAATCGAAATTAACGGACCTATACCTGCAGGTAAAAATAAATGGCGACATGGCCCTCCTTCAAGCACTGGTAAAACTATTGCTGCTTGAGGAGGACAAAGATCCAGGGGCAGTTTTTGATTTGGATTTTATAAAAGAAAAAACCCAAGGTTTTGAAGATTACTTAACCCACATAAGAACACTGGACCTAAACAATTTAATAGATGAATGTGGAATCCCTTTGCAGACCCTGCAGAGCGTGGCCAATATTCTCTGCAACAACAATAGGATTATTGCTTGCTGGGCCATGGGGCTTACCCAGCATAAGAATTCTGTAAATACCATAAAAGAGGTCGTAAACCTTTTATTATTAAAGGGAAGTATAGGAAAACCTGGGGCCGGCACCTGTCCCGTACGTGGTCACAGCAATGTACAGGGAGACCGAACTATGGGCATTTATGAAAAGCCCTCAGCATCATTTTTAGACCGGTTGCAAAAAGTATTCCACTTTAACCCACCACGCAAACATGGATTTGATACCGTAGAAAGCATTACAGCCATGCATTCCGGCAAGGCGCGGGTATTTTTTGCCATGGGCGGTAATTTCCTATCGGCTACTCCAGATACCCTGTTTACGGCCAAAGCGCTTCAAAAATGTGACCTGACCGTTCAGGTTTCTACAAAACTAAATCGGAGTCATCTAATCCACGGCAAAGAAGCCCTGATCCTACCGTGTTTGGGAAGAACGGACAAAGACTTAATCAAGGGCGAATTGCAGTTTGTAAGTGTTGAAAATTCCATGGGGGTCGTGCATAGCTCCAAAGGAAGTCTCAAACCCATATCATCCCAGATGCTAAGCGAACCTGCCATTGTTTGCCAATTGGCAATGGCTACCCTAAAAAATTCCAAAGTGGATTGGGAAAAATATCTGCAACATTATGACCATATCAGGGACAGCATTGAAGAGTGTATTCCTGGATTTGAGAACTACAACCAAAAGGTAAGGCAGCCTTCCGGCTTTTATTTACCCAACGGGGCAAGAGACAATTCCTATAATACCACAAGCGGTAAGGCCAATTTTAGTATATCCAATAGTGAGGCCATTGTCTTGGCCGAAGGTGAGCTCTTAATGATGACCATAAGGAGCCATGACCAGTTTAATACCACTATATATGGACTGAATGATCGCTATAGGGGCATATTTAATGAACGAAGGGTTATTCTGATGCACCCCAAGGATATTGAAAGATATCAACTCAAGGAAAGGGATTTGGTAGATCTATATAATTTTCACAGCAATACGGAAAGGGTAGCTCACAAGTTCATTGTTTTGAGTTATAATATCCCTGAAAAATGCTGTGCTACCTATTTTCCGGAGGCCAATGTTCTAGTACCTTTAAACAGTACTGCCGATAAGAGCAATACCCCTACATCCAAATCGGTGATCATTAAACTTAAAAAACACACATCCTAGAATTTGCCATTAACAATTTAGAGATATTACCACTAGTGTTTGTTTTTAAAAAAAACTATGACATTATTTTCAAAAACCCTAACTTACCAGACACTAAAAAATCTAATATTTATCTTAAAACCAATTCCAATGTACAAAGCTGCATATATTTCAGTTCTTTTATTACTATTAACTATAAACACCTATGGCCAAGCCAACCAGAGGGAATATTACCAACTAAAGACCTACCTCTTGGATAGTGAGGAACAGGAAAATACAACTGACCAATACCTTAGCAAGGCCTTGTTGCCTGCACTTAAAAAACTTAATATCAAAAATGTGGGGGTCTTTAAACCTAGAACAATCGATTCCCTAAATCCTAGAAGTATAAAAGTATTGATCCCAATGAAAGGTCTTGGCGATTTGGAAACCATAGATACCAAACTTCAAAAAGATAAAGTTTATATGGCAACGGCCAAAGACTTTTTGGACGCCCCATATAAAAACCCGCCTTATAGCAGGGTGGAATCAGTTATTTTAAAAGCCTTTGTGGATATGCCCAAGATGAAGGCGTCTCCCTTAACTGGGCCTCGAAAAGACCGTATATACGAATTAAGAAGTTATGAATCTGCAACAGAGGCCAAATACATAAACAAGGTTGAGATGTTCAACAAAGGCGGGGAAGTAAGCCTTTTTGACAATTTAGGATTTAATGCCGTATTCTATGGCGAGGTATTGTCCGGTGCAACAATGCCGAACCTCATGTACATGACCACATTTGAAAATCAGGCCAGCAGGGATGCCCATTGGAAATCCTTTTCCGACTCGCCAGTTTGGAACAAACTAAAATCGGATCCCAATTACCAAAACAACGTTTCCAAAAACGTTACCCGTTTCTTCTACCCAACTGAATATTCCGATTATTGATCGTAAGCCAGGGTCTTTTTCCTTTTTTGGCAAATAACCCTTGGAACAACGAACATTAATTGAAAAAAAAGCGGTCATGATAAATTTTCATGACCGCTTTTTTTTTGTAATTACTACCGGGCTTTAACTCCAAACAAGCAAAATTACAGATCAGGAACAATTGTTGTGTTCACGCAAAGATTGTTGTCAATCTATAAAGGAAGAATTGTTTTCTTTTTTTATTATTGGTTCTATTTATTTGGAGGAATCGAATAAAACTTAGTTTCTAATTATTCTTTCATTTTCTTTGCTTGTCCAAAGAAAACGAAACAAAAGAAAAGACCCTTCTTCACTATGTGGTCCCTAAAATCACGGGATTTTAAGGACCGATGCCATGGCCTAAATTATTTCCAAGGCTTCAATAATTCTTTACGGCCATGTCATCTCCACCACGGAAGAAGACCGACCAAACAAAAGGCTTTGAAGGCAATGTTCAACGGAACCTAATTAGGCACTATGATTTATCGGTATTATGTAGGTTGACTGAACAAAGAAACGGCCTATTTTCAATTTCGTGTTAAATCAAGTGGTTTCCACATTGGCTTGGGTTAGCCGTCCATAGAGCATTTCACCCAAGTGAAAGCGGCCTGGACGGTGCGGCCGTGGAAAGTGCGTAGATTTAAAGAAATTAAAAATCTGCCTAGCGTTTTTTGGTTCGTTTTTTGGGCGATGCAAAAAATGAACAAACACCAACTCCAGAATAGCTAATTCTATTCTTATCCAATTCACACACAACTTTTGGGATTGATCCAACATTACTGCTATTGGGTTAAAAAATACTCCACCAATTGTTGTTGTTCCTCCTCCAAATCTATAACAGGGAATTTTTTACCGGCCATTCTATACCAGTATCCGGCATTGAACTTATCTCCTTCTTTTCGGTGCAGATAGGCATGGATCCAGCTGCCATTGGTATTATGAAGGTCCTGTGCAATATCATGGGAAGATTCCCAATCCCCATTGGCATCAAACCACATGGCCCTTAAAGCTTCAGGCCAAGAAGATGGTGCCGATTGTTGGGACAGGCTTGCATTAAACTCTTCAAAACTTTTGGGAACGGACATCACTCTTAATTTATATGGACAATTAGGCTACGGTATTCGACAGGGTACCTATTGAATCGATAGTAATATTAACAACATCCCCATGATCCAAGGTAAAGGAATCCGGAGGCACCACTCCTGTTCCCGTCATTAAAAGACTTCCAAAAGGAAATGACATTTCACGATACAGATAGTGAACAAGATCAGTAAGTTTTCGTTTCATTTGGCCTACCTCTGTCTCTCCCTGGAACACTCTATTTCCTTTACGAACAATTTCAATTTTGATCTTGGCAGCCATGGAAATAGGTTCCTTGCTCAACCAAATACACGGTCCTACAGCAGCTGCCCCATCATAACTCTTGGCCTGGGGAAGATATAATGGGTTTTCCCCTTCAATATCCCTAGAACTCATGTCATTACCAATGGTATAGCCTATTATTTTTGCATTTGGGGTTATCACCAGGGTCAATTCAGGTTCCGGGACATTCCATTTGGAATCTTTTCTGATCCTGACATCCTGTTTATGCCCTACTGCCCTACTAGCCGTACTTTTAAAAAACAATTCTGGCCTTTCCGCATTATAAACACGATCGTAAAAATCGCCTCCCCCGGCATCCTTGGATTCTTCAATACGGGCCTCCCTACTCTTGTAATAGGTTACTCCGGAAGCCCAAATTTCTTGGCGTCCCACAGGTGGCATTAAACCGTCTTTCAGTATGGCCGCACTATTTTCAATAGGATCAAGCCCGGAGATCAAACTTAAGGTATTGTCGTAAATGTCATCATCGACAATAAATGAATCCCATTCCTTATCGGTAAGATAAAATTTATTGTCATTTTCGATCAAAACTCCTTGGTTGGTCTTATAAATTTTCATTATTTAAAGATTAGATGATTAAACTGATAATGGTTAATACGATCATTGCCGAAAAGCCCAAAATGGCCGTCCCCAAACTGTGTGTCTTGTATCCTTGATTTACTTTCATATCGCTTAGTTGGGTAACGACCCAAAAAAAACTATCGTTGGCATGTGATACCAGAGAGGCACCGGCGCCAATTGCAATGACCGCCAAAGCTTTGGAAACCTCGGTATCAAAACCCATTGCAGGCATTAAAGGGGCAATAATGGAAGCTGTTGTAATTATGGCTACCGTTGAGGAGCCCTGTGCCGTCTTGATACCTGCAGCAATAAGAAAGGGAAGCCATATCCCTAAATTTCCGTTGGAAACATTGTTCTCCAGTAAGGAACTAATGTCCGAAGTCTGTAGAACTTTTCCAAAGGCCCCACCGGCCCCGGTTATTAATATAATAATAGCTGCCGAAGTAAGAGCCTCCCCTATCCAACCCGAGGTGCTCAACATTTCCTTATCCAATTTCTTGGGCAAGGTAAAAGACAATACCATTCCTATCAATAGGGCCACCACTGGGTTGCCCACAAATCCTATAGCGTACTTAAAAGTACCGTCACCAAAAGGCATAGTAGGGTATTCGGCAAAAGACCTCAACACAATAAGAATAATGGGAACAACTATAGGAATAAAGGATTTAAAGACCGATGGTGCGTTTTCCAGCTGGGAATTGATCTGCTCCTCTGTTAGTTTTGGTGCTGGATCAATAAAAATTTTGGAACCTATTTTTTTTGCAAATAAAATACAGACCAAGAGGGCCGGTATACTGGTCATTAGGCCGAAGAGAATAACCTGACCCAAATCGGCACCTAAGATTCCCGCAGCAGCAATGGGTCCGGGAGTTGGGGGTACCATGGTGTGGGAAGCCATTAAACCAAGTGACAAGGCCACTGCCGTTCCTGCCAAGGACAATTTTGCTTTTTTGGTAAGTGCCCTATTTAATGGGGAGACGATAATAAAACCGCTATCGGCGAATACAGGTATGGATACAAAATAACCAATAAAACCCATCGCCATATGGACGCGCTTGGGGCCAATAATCTTTAGGACAAGGTTTGCCAAGGTATAGGCCCCGCCAGATTTTTCCAGAAAAGTCCCTATAATCAATCCTGCGATAATGATAATACCAATGCCCCCAATGGTGCTTCCAAAGCCGTCATTAATGGTTTTTATAAGCTCATCCAATGGGAGTCCCGAAAAAATGCCGAATAACAAACTGGCGGCAAGCAACGCCAAAAATGGATGGAGCTTAAAACGGGTCGAGGCCACAATTATAAATACAATGCAGAGCAGAAGCAGTAGTATGGTATACATAATTACAATTTAGTATAAATATCCTTTACCCTCATACACCCTTATTTTTTTTGCTTCCAACTCTATTCATTTTCTATTCCCGTAGACTTGACAATTATAACATATTCAAGAAATCTGTCTCCGAAATTATGGGGACGCCCAGACTTTCAGCCTTGGTCCTTTTGCTAGGCCCCATTTTGTCCCCAGCCACAAGATAAGAAGTTTTTGAAGATATACTAGAGCCTACCTTTCCGCCGTTGTCCTCAATCAATTTTTTAAGTTCATCCCTACTCAGGTTTTCAAACACCCCGGATACCACAAAAGTCTGCCCCTTTAGAAGATCGGTCTGATTCTCCAGTTTATCGGCCGAGACTTCAAATTGTACCCCGTACTGCCTTAATCTGGAAATAATTTCAAGATTGATTCCATTCCGAAAAAATGATACCACACTTTCCGCAATCCGTTGGCCAATTTCATCGACCGTCATTAATTCCTCTACAGTAGCCACCATGAGGGAATCTATATTTTTATAGGCCCTTGCCAGTTTTTTGGCCACGGTTTCCCCAACAAACCTGATTCCCAAGGCAAAAAGCACCCTTTCAAACGGTATTTTTACCGATTCGGCAACTCCTTTCACCAGATTTTCGGCCGACTTTTCAGCCATTCGTTCCAAGGGTATCAATTGCTCTTTGGTAAGTAAGTAAAGGTCCGCGTAATTCTCTATAAGACCCTCCTTAAAGAGAAGTTCAACAGTTTCCCCGCCAAGCCCCTCAATATCCATCGCCTTACGCGAAATATAATGTTGTATACGGCCTGTTATCTGGGGAGGACATCCGTACTCGTTGGGGCAATAATGCTTGGCATCTCCCTCGGTACGTTCCAAGGGGGTATTGCACTCCGGACAATGATCTATATATTGGGTAGGCTGGGAACTTATCGGTCTTTGAGTAAAATCTACCCCCACTATTTTCGGGATTATATCCCCTCCTTTTTCAACAAAGACGGTATCACCTTCCCTAATATCGAGCTTTTCTATTTGGTCGGCATTGTGTAAGGACGCCCTTTTTACGGTAGTACCCGCCAAAAGTACCGGCTCCAAATTGGCAACGGGGGTTATGGCTCCGGTACGCCCAACTTGATAAGTAATTTCATTTAACACGGTAGAGACCTGCTCTGCCTTGAATTTGTAGGCCATGGCCCAGCGTGGTGACTTGGAAGTGTATCCCAATTCCTCCTGATGTTGAATACTATTCACTTTAATGACCACCCCGTCCGTCTCATAGGGCAATTCGTGCCTATGTTTGTCCCAGTGATCTATAAACTCCAGCACCTCCTCCGTGGTTTTACATAATTTGGCCGCTTTTGGAACCTTGAACCCCCAATCCCTAGCTTTCTCCAACATTTGGGATTGGGATTCCAATTTTAAATTTACCCCAACAATACTGTACAACAGGCAATCCAATGGTCGTTCTGCGACCAGGGCACTGTCCTGCAACTTTAAACTGCCAGATGCGGTGTTTCTTGGATTCATATAGGGATCCTCTCCATTCTCTATCCTTTCTTGGTTCATTTTGGCAAAGCCTTCAAAAGGCAAAACGATTTCCCCGCGAATATCAAATTTAGGTGGGTAATCCCCTTTTAATTGAAGCGGCACCGATCTAATGGTCTTTATATTACTGGTAACATCATCCCCCTGAAATCCATCACCACGGGTCACCCCTTTTACCAACTGGCCATTTTCGTAGGTTAAACTTATGGAAGCCCCATCATATTTTAGTTCACAGGTAAATTCAACCGGGGCATCGCCCAATATTTTTTGAATTCGTTTTTCCCAATCTTCCAGATCCTCTTTCGAGTACGAATTGTCCAAGGAATACATACGATGCTCGTGGACCACCGTTTCAAAATTTTTGGTAATTGTTCCACCAACCCTTAAGGTTGGGGAACTGGCATCATAAAATTCTGGATGCTTTGCCTCAAGAGCCTGTAGCTCCTTTAGTTTCATATCAAACTCAAAGTCAGAAATAGTTGCACTGTCCAATACATAATAATTATAGTTATGCTCCCTAAGCTCTGTTCTAAGGCTTTCTATTTTTTGTTTGATTTCCATTTATAGTTGATCCTTTTTAATCCATATTGGCAATGGCAAGGGTTGGTAATTTTTCATTTTATCCAAAAGTCCGTCAATAGAATTTTCTACCAACAACATATCGTAATATTCCTGCTTTAAAAATCCTTTATTTACCATGGTACGCAGCATAGCGAGCAATTCATCATAAAACCCATTGATATTTAAAAGACCAATTGGTTTTTGATGTAGCCCAAGTTGGGCCCAGGTAATCATTTCAAACAACTCCTCCAAGGTACCATACCCCCCTGGAAGAGTAATAATGCCGTCGGAGAGTTCATGCATCCTTAATTTCCTTTGATGCATATTTTCGGTAATAATAAGTTTGGTAAGTCCGGTATGAAATACTTCCTTTAATTTTAAAAAATCGGGGATAACACCTATAACCTCGCCGTTGTGGTCCAGGGCTCCCTGCGCTACCCTGCCCATGATACCTATTTTTGCGGCACCATAGACCAATGTAATACCCTCTTTTGCAAAAACAGCCCCTAATTCATAGGCACATTCCACTATTTCTGGATCATTGCCCTCACTGCTTCCACAAAATACAACTATGCTTTCCATGTTTATCGAACTTTCCGCTTGGGAAATTAGTAATATATATCTTTTTTTTAATTCCTGCGGCCTTAAGGGACCATGGCCATGTCTGCTATTTCAACTTAATCATTTAGTGTCGAGCTGTCCTTTTAACATTCTGTCATTTCCGAACATATCTTTTCTCAGTTCAATTTCCGAAAAATTTTCCGCTTCCAGAAGTTGTTTCATTTCTTCGCCAAGATATTGATTTATCTCAAAAAACAGGACCCCACCTTTCTTTAAGTGGCTTAAAGAAAAGCGTGTTATTTTTTTGTAGAAAATCAAAGGATCCCCATCGGAAACAAAGAGAGCCAAACCGGGCTCGTGCTCCACGACATTATTTTTCATTTCCAATTTTTCCAATTCCCTGACATAGGGCGGATTGGAAACTATTACATCAAATTTATCTTTAAGGCCCTCAAGAGACAAAATATCCGCTTCCAGAAAGACTATATCCACACCATTATCCATGGCGTTCTCTCTGGCTATCTGCAATGCCTTTTTTGAAATATCCAGGGCATACACTTTGGCGTTAGGCAAGTTTTTGGCCAAAGAGATGGCAATACAACCGCTTCCTGTTCCAATATCCAGTATTTTCACTTCTTCCCGAGGATCCCCTTTTTGAACCTCATTTATTATCCAATAAACCAATTCCTCAGTTTCGGGCCTCGGTATCAAAACGTTTTCATCTACACGAAACTCCAGTTCGCAAAAATGGGCCTTCCCTAAAATGTGTTGAATGGGTCGTTCTTGTTTCAATTGGCTTAAAGCAAAAAACAAAGGATCCTCATTTTCTTTGGACACCACAAGATTGGGTTGCATGGCCAAAATAAATCTCTCCAAACCCAAATAATGATCTATTACCAAGTAAAAAAAGCTATCCACCTCTTCTTTTGGGAAAAGCGGATCCAACTCTAAATGGTAAATGTTTTTGATTTCTTTTAATAACATTCTCAATTTTTGGCAAACATTGTAAACATCATGTACTTAAAAAGGATCCATAATGATTACAACTGTATCTATAAACTTTTAAGCATCCAAACCGGACATGAGTAATGACCGGTATTGCCCATTGGCTCTTTGATATAATGAAACCCGGACTTTAAATATAATTTTTGGGCGTCTTCCATATAGGGCATGGTTTCCAAATAACAGTGTTCATAGCCATATTCGGTAGCTCTATCCAAACATCTATTTATCATTTTAATTCCCAATCCCCTTCCCCTGGCCTCTTCTAGAAAATACATTTTCTGTAATTCACATACGTTGCCCTCATAATTCTCCAACTGGGCAATTCCGGCACATCCAATAATCCTACCGTTTTCCTCGGCCACAAAATAGTCGGCCCGTGGTACGTCATAATTTTCAAACATTTGATCCAATGCTTTATCGGCATAGGCCGTACCCACTTTAGGAACGCCAAGGTCCTCCAAAACTTTTCTTATTACCCTGGCAACATTCTCATTGTCTTTGGGTTGAATTTCCCTTATGGTAGTGACTAACATATGATTACCAATAATCTACTTATATTGTTCTATTTTTACGAAGTGAAGATACACGAAAAATATATTTCAAGATGTATACAGCTCGCCAAAAATGGCCTGGGAACTACCTTTCCCAATCCCATGGTGGGCAGTGTTATTGTGCATGGAGACAAAATTATAGGAGAGGGCTACACCAGTCCCTATGGTGGCTCCCACGCCGAGGTGAATGCCATAAATTCCGTAAAGGACAAGGCGCTTTTAAGTAAAGCCACCCTATATGTTACCCTGGAACCATGTTCCCATTATGGAAAAACGCCTCCATGTGCAGACCTTATTGTTAGGCATCAAATTCCGAATGTTGTTATAGGCCTTTTGGATCCACATGTAAAAGTTGCCGGCAAAGGCATTGAAAAATTAAAAGCTGCAGGCTGCAATGTCACGGTGGGCGTACTGGAAAAAGAATGCACGGAACACCATAAACGGTTCCTAACCTCCCATACCAAAAAAAGACCTTATGTTATTTTGAAATGGGCAGAAACGGCCGATGGCTTCATAGCTCCGGCACAAGATAAAAGAAGTGACAATCCCGAACCTTACTGGATCAGCAATCCTTACTCCCAACAACTGGTCCACCAATGGCGCAGTCAGGAACAGGCAATTTTGGTTGGCACCAACACAGTATTGGTAGATAATCCCAAGTTAAACGTTCGTCATTGGAAAGGCCGGAATCCGATTAGAATTGTTTTGGACAGGGATTTGAAAATCGACAATAAACATCATGTTCTGGATGGAAGCGTAAAAACCATCATTATAACCGCCCAATGTCCCAAAATTCCACATCAGGGAATTTTATATGAGGCTATCGATTTTGAAAATAATTTGGCAACCCAAATTTGTACCATTCTACATAAGCATGAAATTATAAGTGTTATCATTGAAGGAGGGGCAAAAACACTACAAAGCTTTATAGACTCCGATTTATGGGACGAGTCTAGAATTTTTAAGGGCAAGAGTCAATTTGGGGAAGGCTTGGAATCTCCTAGGATACAAGGTGTTCTTCAAAGTGAAACGCAAATAGAATCAGACATATTAACACTCTTAAAACATGATTAAAAACATCATATTCGATTTTGGGGACATCTTCATCAACCTGGACAAACAGGTAGTTTTTAGAGCACTTCAAGATAATGGTATCCAAAAATTTTTACCTAAATACCACACTATTAATGAAGACTTCGAAGTGGGCAAAATTAGTCCTCAGGAATTTGTGGAGAGACTGCAACCTGATTTCCCACACCTTGGCCCCCAAGCGATAACCGATATTTGGAATTCCATGTTGTTGGATTTTCCAGAATATCGCCTAAACTTTTTGGAGAACTTGGCAAAGGAGAACAGTTATAGGCTTTTCCTTTTAAGCAATACCAATGCCTTGCATATTCCTCACGTAATCAAGATCATGGGCAATGAAAGTTTTGGGCGATTTAAAAGTTCGTTTGAGCAGTTTTATTTATCACATGAAATCCAATTGAGAAAACCGAACCACGAAATATTTCAATATGTTCTGGAGCAAAATAGATTGGAACCCAAGGATACACTCTTTATAGACGACACCAAGGAAAATACGGATGCAGCCAGGGAATTGGGCATAAAGACATGGAATCTAATTGTAGGCAAGGAAGATGTGGTTAATTTAAAGGAACGACTATAACATGTTGGATCTAGCCTTAAGTATACTGTTTTCCAGCTTAATTTTTGTGGTTTTCAAACTGTATGATAACTATAGGATCCAAACTCTTTATGCCATCATAATCAACTATATAGTAGCCTCCGCGGTAGGAATGTTTTTTTACGAAAAAAAAATAGAGTTGCTGGAAATACCTGCAAAACCATGGTTTCTGGGAACTTTGGTTTTGGGAATATTGTTCATAGTTGTATTTAACCTCATGGCCGCCACCTCGCAAAAAAGTGGTGTCTCGGTGGCTTCGGTCGCTACTAAAATGTCCTTAGTTATTCCGGTTATATTTGGGCTGTTTGTCTACAATGAAAAACTGGGGGCTTTGAAATCCGTAGGTATACTATTGGCCCTGGCTGCCGTATACTTTGCCTCTATCAAGGAAAAGGATGTCCCCTTAAAGAAGAATATCATTCTATTGCCCACCCTGGTTTTTATTGGTTCCGGGGTAATAGATACCAGTATTAAGTATTTGGAGGAGACCTTGGTCCCCAAGGAGGAGTTTCCTTTATTCTCTGCGGTGGTTTTTGGTTCTGCCGCAACTACAGGGCTTATTTTTATTACGATCAAAGCCTTTAAAAAATGGTTGGTTCCCAATTTAACGACCATTCTCGGCGGAATTACCTTGGGCATTCTAAATTATTTTTCGATATTTTATCTGTTGCGCGCACTACAGCACGAAAATCTAAATAGTGCCTCTGTTTTCACCATAAACAATGTGGCCATAGTTATGTTCTCTACCTTATTGGGGGTAGTTCTCTTTAAGGAACGCATCAGCATAAAAAATTGGATGGGAATTACACTAGCGATTATCAGTATTCTTCTAGTAGCTTTTTTTTAATAGAACTATATGGATTTGGACGTTTACAAAACCTTAAACACACCTTCGGAGGAAATTTTGTTCAAAGAACGGAAAAGCAAGTTTTTTGGTTACGCCTACCCGATACTGCATGAGGACGAGGTAAAACCCATTATTGAAGAGCTCAGAAAACAACATCATACCGCCAACCATGTATGCTATGCCTGGCAGTTGGGAGTTGAAGATGTTAATTACAGGGCCAATGACGATGGTGAACCCAATAATTCCGCAGGCATGCCCATATACGGCCAAATACAGTCTTTTGGAGTAACCAATGTCCTAGTTGCCGTGGCCCGTGTCTTTGGCGGTACAAAACTAGGGGTAGGAGGATTGATATCCGCTTATAGGACAGCGGCACAAATGGCACTGGATTCGGCGGAAATAATAGAAAAAACACTTCAGCAACGATATTTGCTTTGTTTTGAATATTCGGAAATGGACAAGGTTATGCGCACCTTAAAGCAGCATCAAATGGAAATTGTTAGCCAGAAAATGGAAATGGATTGCAAAATCGAGATTTCGGTTAGAAAAAACGACGCCCTTCTTACCGAAAATGTTTTTACAGCAATGTATCCCGTAAAAATTAAAAAATTAGATGTCTAGGTTATCCAGAATATAATCTGGACATTTTATGGGCTTATTGGTTTTCATATCCATAAATGCCAGAACCGTGTTGGCTTCTATTAACAATTCTTTGGCCTCATTTCGTATTTCATAGTCAAATTCTATTCTTACCATAGGCCGCTTACGGATATAGGTGGTAACTGTTAAAAGATCGTCATATACTGCCGATTTCTTAAATAAAATGCTTAAAGAAATTACAGGCAACATTATTCCGTTTTCCTCCATCTTTTTGTAGGAAATGCCCATGGACCTTAGCCACTCAACCCGTCCCATCTCCAGATATTGCGCGTAATTCCCGTGATAAACTACTCCCATTTGATCTGTTTCGCCATACCTGACCCTAAAAGAAAATTCATTAAAATCCATGTTATTCCGTGTAAAACCTTTATATTTAAAAGTGTGAAAATAATGTGGTACAACATGAGAAAAAAAAAGAGAAAATTCAACCACTTTGGATTTTTTTTTTAGAATATTTGTTCACATATTTGCCCACTTGATAGTCCCATTTAACCTGGCAGAATATCATCCGTAATTTACACTAACCAAAAAAAGAAAACATTAAAAATGAGTGTTACTGCAACGTCCGTATGGAACCATTGTTTGGACTTTATAAAAGACAATATCCAACCGCAGGCATTCAAAACTTGGTTCGAGCCAATTAAACCTGTTAAGCTTTCCGATAATGCCCTGAGCATTCAAGTTCCCAGTAAATTTTTTTATGAATGGCTGGAAGAGCACTATGTTAAACTATTAAAAGTAGCCCTTACCAAAGAATTGGGTGAGACCGCTAAATTGGTGTACATCATTAAAATGGAAAACACCTATGGCAATCGGGAACCTTTTACAGAAAAAATACCTAGTTCCAATAGATCCCATGTAGAGCCTCAGGAATTGGACGTGGCCATAAAATCCAAAAATCCGGAATTAAAAAATCCCTTTGTAATACCTGGGATCAGAAACATAAAGATTGAATCCCAATTAAACCCAAGTTATAATTTTGATAATTTCTTGGAAGGCGACTCCAACCGATTGGCTAGATCGGCAGGAATGGCAGTTGCCAACAAACCTGGGGGAACCTCTTTTAATCCATTATTAGTGTTTGGCGGTGTAGGTTTGGGAAAAACACATTTGGCCCATGCCATAGGCGTGGAAATCAAGGATAAATATCCAGAAAGGACCGTATTATATATCTCTGCTGAGAAATTTACCCAACAATATATTGAATCGGTAAAGAAAAATACTAGAAACGATTTTATTCATTTCTACCAGTTGATAGATGTGCTCATCATTGATGACGTGCAATTTTTATCTGGAAAATCCGGAACACAGGATGTGTTTTTCCATATTTTCAATCATTTGCACCAAAACGGCAAACAGGTTATCCTAACTTCGGACAAAGCCCCTGTTGATATGCAGGACATTGAACAGCGTTTGCTTTCCCGATTTAAATGGGGATTATCTGCGGAGCTCCAAACACCTGACTACGAAACAAGGATATCGATTTTAAAAAATAAATTGTATCGGGATGGAGTAGAAATGCCAGACGACATTATAGACTATGTTGCCAAGCATATAAAAACCAATATCAGGGAATTGGAAGGAGCAATTATTTCCTTGATTGCCCAATCTTCCTTCAACAAGAAAGAAGTTACTCTGGAATTGGCCCAATTGGTAGTGGAGAAATTCGTTAAAAACACCAAGAGGGAGGTATCCATTGATTATATCCAAAAGGTAGTTTCCGACTATTTCGAAATGGATGTGGCCACTCTACAGTCAAAAACAAGAAAAAGACATATTGTACAGGCCAGACAATTGGCAATGTTCTTTGCGAAAAAATTCACCAAAGCCTCATTGGCAAGTATTGGGTCACAAATTGGAAAAAGAGACCACGCTACAGTGCTACACGCCTGTAAGACCGTAGACAACCTTGCAGAGACCGACAAGCAGTTCCGAAAATACATAGACGACCTAACCAAGAAGTTTTCTTAAAACCTCCATTGCCATGAGAACCAAAGTCCTTATGGTCTGTTTGGGGAATATATGTAGGTCACCATTGGCCGAGGGTATTTTAAAAAGCAAATTGGACAAGGAAACCATCCAAGTGGATTCTGCGGGTACCGCCAGTTACCATATTGGAAAAAAACCCGATAGCAGATCCATATCAATAGCTAAAAAATATGGAATAGACATTAGCCAGCAGCGATGCAGGCAATTCACCGCCAAAGATTTTGACGAATATGATCTGATTTACGCTATGGATAGAAGTAATTACGAAAACATTGTTGCCCTGGCCGAAAATGAAAACGCGATTGCCAAAGTCAATTTATTACTTCATAGATCAAACGTTACCAGCAAAGAAGTTCCAGACCCCTATTATGGCGGGGAAGATGGATTTGAAGAAGTATTTCAATTAATTGATGCGGCATGCAACCTTATTGCACAGGACATAAATCATAAATAACCTAATCCCTATGGACCAAACAATGGGCAATATTGGAAAATTATATTTAATCCCAACCACCCTGGGCGATAACGAGCCCTTGGAAGTTCTGCCCATATCTATCAAAAGGACCATTGAACAAATTGATCATTACATAGTTGAAAATGAAAAAACGGCTAGGCACTTTATAAAAAAGATCAGTTCCAAGAAATCGCAGCCAAGTCTACATATCAATGTACTTAACAAATTTACGGAACCAGAAATTCTTCCCACTTTTTTAGACCCTTGTTTTGAAGGTTATAATGTAGGCATTATATCGGAAGCTGGTTGCCCGGGAATTGCCGATCCCGGTGCCGATATCGTAAGTATTGCCCATCAAAAAGGAGTACAGGTAGTACCGCTGGTAGGCCCCTCCTCTATTTTATTGGCCTTAATGGCCAGCGGTCTAAACGGTCAAAGTTTTGCTTTCAATGGCTATTTGCCTATTGAAGCCGGGGAAAGAAAAAAGAGCATCAAGAGATTTGAAAAACTATCCAGAGATTTTGATCAATCCCAAATATTTATTGAAACACCCTACAGAAACGATAAACTTTTGGCCGAATTAATAAAAACACTTTCTCCTCAAACCTTGGTTTGCATTGCCTGCGACATTACATTGCCCACAGAGTTCATCGCTACAAAAAAAGTGATGGATTGGCAGAGAATGTCTGTTGACCTGCACAAGAGACCCACTATTTTTATAATTCACGCATAAAAAAACCCTAACATTTTGCTAGGGTCTTTCCATTTTCATAATTACAAATTCTTTATATTCTAGGATTTTTCTTAGGGGTTACATGGGAAATATCGTATCCGGAAAATTTCTTGATATAGTAGGAAACAGATGACCCAAAGTCATCATCTACATTTAATTGACCATTAGACCTTAAATACTTTTTTACATTCCCTGCTCCTGCCAAATGTGCAGCTGCCAGTATACCCGATTCCGTAATCTCCTGACCATTAATTACCAAACCAACAAAACGTTTAATATCCCTTCTCAGAATCCATTTATTTCTGGAAAGATTGGTATGAAATACCCTCTCCTGCAATATTGGATCGTTAAGAAACAATGTAGCGTTGTAAACGCCTAGTAACTCTAGGGTACCTATACCAAATTGATATTTTCCTAGATAACCTAAGGCATTGGTGGTAAAATAATTTCCTTGAGATTCCTTAAAGGCTAAAGCCTCTTTAAACCCGTTGTAGGATGTTCCTAAAAAGGGTGGCGCAGCCATATTCGTTTGTAAAACAGTTCTGTGTTTGGGAAACAAAACTTCTGTAGGTCCGTTTACTCTAAAAGCCTCGGGAAGCACCATTTTAACTGGCCTAAACCCATAACTTACAAGAATAAAAATCATGATAACGGGGAACAAATAACTTGTCCACTTTCTCATACATTTGTTTTCTTAAGACTTATAACCAAAAAGGGTTTGCTTAAATTTCACTTTACAAAGATATGCCCGATTTTTAAAAACAGACCTATTTTAACGCAACTTTGTATAAAATGTTATGATTATTGGATAAATAACACAGAAATAAGGGTCAGTGGTTCAGCGGTTTATCTTTTGACTGTTTATCCACCGGACATACTGCTCCTTATTTCGGTTATGCTGCGTCAATGTCTTTGCAAACTTGTGATAACCAAAATCTTCCACATTCGCCACAAAATAATAATAGTCATGTTTTTCCGGATTTAAAACAGCATCTATGGCCGAAATATCGGGCATGGCAATTGGTCCTGGAGGCAAACCTGCGTATTTATAGGTATTATAGGGCGAATCCAGTTCCAGATCTTTATACAACACTCTTTTTATAATGGTATCAAAATTCCCCGTATGCAATTTAATGGCATAAATCACTGTTGGATCGGCCTGTAGCAACATCCCCGTAGCCAATCGGTTTAGATATACACCTGCCACCCTAGGCCGCTCATCTACTTTTGCCGTCTCTTTATGTACAATGGATGCCAAGGTAATGACCTGTGAGGAGTTTAGTCCCAGGGATTTCGATTTGGCTATACGTTCTTCGTTCCAAAACCTTTTGTATTCCTTCAACATCCTTTCCCTAAATCCCTCCGCAGAAGTATTCCAGAAAAACTCATAGCTGTTTGGAATATACATGGAAAGTGCCGTTTTATCATTAAACCCATTTGCTTTTAGAAAATCCAGCTCCCCAAAGGCACTCAATAAAGCTATACTATCCGCCTCGATCTGAAGCGATATCCTACCCGCCAGATCCGCCAGATTCTCCTGGTTGTTAAAAGCAACTTTTACGGGAATATTGCCACTTCTCAGCGAGTTGACAATATCGTTATTGCTCATCCCCTTTTTTATGGCATATTTTCCTGCTTTTATATTGGTGCTATAGCCTTTTTTATCCGCTGCGGATTCAAAAGTTTTCAGATCCTTCAAAAGCGGTTCCATAATAGACTTAACTTCTTGGAAGTCCGAATTTGAAGGTATAAATACATAGGCAACTTCATTGCCAAATTGCGTATTGGGCACAAAGAAGGCCCTATAAACCATAAAGGCGAATGCACCTCCCACCAACATTCCGGCAATGACGATAACCAATAAAATTCTCTTTATATACATTAGCTATTTATCTTTTGAAACAAGATTTCATTTTTATAAACTCCATTGGAGTAAATCCAATCTTTTTTAACTCCAACTTTCTCAAACCCCAGTTTTGAAAACAAATGTATGCTAGGAGCGTTTTCCTCCATTACATTCACATAAACCTGTCTCATTCCCAATACCAAAAAGGCATAATTGGTTAATATCTCTATGGCTTCAGCACCAACCCCTTTGTTTCTATCCCCCTTCCGGCTAACAATAATACCCATTCCCACTCTCAAATTCTTGGGGTCAAAATCAAATAAATCAATTAAACCCATTACAGTGCCTTCCAAATTGCAAATACACAATCGCAATTGTTTTACCTCATATATATCTTTATGGGCATTTTCCAGATAAAGTTGTAATACGTGTTTGGAATAGGGTGCAGTGGTGCCGCTTATTTCCCATATCTCGGGATTGTTCTCCAAATCATATAGGAAATCCAAATCTTTGGGCTCCAAGGCCCTTAGGTAAATCTGTTCTCCTTTAAGACTCAACATTTATCTCCCCTTTAAAAACAAGTTGTGCCGGACCTGTCAACCATATATTATCGTATCCATTTGCATTGCTTTTAAATTTCACCTGCAGATTGCCCCCAGGGGTAATGATCTTTACGGAATCCTTATTGGTCTTCCCGGAATGATGCATGGCCAACGCAACGGCAGTTACCCCGGTTCCACAGGAAAAGGTCTCATCTTCCACTCCCCGCTCATAGGTCCTTACATTAAAGGCATCCTCCGTGGCCTGATCTACAAAGTTGATATTGCTTCCTTGTTCACCGTACAAACCATAACGAAGCTTTGCACCTTCCTTGCGGACATCAAAATCCTTAAGTCCGTCTACCAACTGAACATGGTGCGGGGAACCTGTATTGAGAAATAATGAATTGGACTTTTCCTTTATTTCCTTTACATTCTGCATCTCCAAACTAACAATACCATTTGCAATAATCGCATTATGAAGTCCGTCTACCGCCATAAATGATGTATTTTGGTCCACAACCCCCAAATAATGGGCAAAGGCCACAATACACCTGCCTCCATTACCGCACATAGTACCCTGTCTGCCATCAGAATTATAATAGACCATTTTAAAATCAGTGTCCTCGTCATTTTCCAGTAAGATGAGTCCATCGGCACCAATGCCAAATCTTCTATCACATAAAAAAGAGACCAAGCCAACATTTTCCTTTGGAAAAAACTCTTTGCGGTTATCGATCATGACAAAGTCATTTCCAGTTCCTTGGTATTTAAAAAAATTCAGTTGCATATTGTAATTTATAAAGCAAAGATATAATTTTATTAAGGTTTATTTATCAGTTAAAAACTCGTTAAAGCCAAATAATTGCTATAGAATTGTGTTAATTTTACTTTAGCAAATTAAAAAAATGTTTTTATGAAGAAATTTGGAAGTTTATTATTGGTCTCTGTTTTTGCAGGTGCTATTACACTAGGTGCTTACAAACTTTTTTTAGAGAAACCAAATTATGCAGTGATACAGGAGGACAGTGGAGCAAAGATGATTTCATCCAGTTTCACCCCTACTTCCGCAAAGGGTGCGGGCATCAATGAAGTAGATTTTACTATGGCTGCCCAGAACACCGTTAACGCCGTTGTACACGTTAAAAATGTTACCGTGAGCAAGGGTCCATCCAGCATCATGGAATATTTCTACGGTTATAGCGGCAGTCAGACTCCTCAAGTCGGTACTGGTTCCGGGGTAATCATCTCACAGGATGGCTATATTGTTACCAATAACCATGTAATCTCCAATGCCGATCAACTGCAGGTTACTCTAAATAATAATAAAACCTACGATGCCGAATTGATCGGTACCGACCCTAATTCTGATATTGCCCTGATAAAAATAGATGTCGACAGGCAACTGCCTTATCTGGCTTTTGGGGACTCGGACAACACCAAGGTGGGAGAATGGGTCTTGGCCGTAGGAAACCCTTTTAATCTAACCTCCACGGTTACAGCCGGGATAGTTAGTGCCAAAGCCAGGGCCTTGGCCAGTTTGGATCAGTCGTTCATTCAGACAGATGCAGCCGTGAACCCTGGAAACAGTGGTGGAGCTCTGGTAAACACTAATGGCGACCTTATTGGTATCAATACTGCCATTACATCACAAACAGGTTCCTATGTAGGATATTCCTTTGCAGTGCCTAGCAATATTGCGAAAAAAGTAGTGGAGGATATTATGGAATATGGCAATGTTCAGAAAGGGATTTTAGGTATCAACACGGTTCCCATGAACAGTCCATATGCTGTTGAAAACGGAATAAATGAAATTGATGGGGTTTATATAGCGGGCGTTGAGGAGGATTCAGGTGCTTTTGACGCAGAATTGAAAGAAGGGGACATTATAAAAAACATAGACAATGTTGAGATTCACAAATTCGCAGATCTTATAGGTTATATATCTTCCAAAAGACCTGGAGACGAGCTTTTGGTAACCGTTTTACGTGGTGATGAGCGGATGGAAGTACCAGTAATGCTTAAGGAACGGCAAACGATCATTATTCCTGTTCTGGGCTTTGAGGTTAAAAACTTGACCGAAGATGAGAAGAAGGCCTTTAAAACCAAGAAAGGGGTAAAAATTATAGGAGTGCCCGAAACCTATAGAAATTACGGATTTGAAGGTAAAGTTTTATTATCCTTTGGAGATGAAGAAATCAACAATATTCAGGATGCGAAAACCAAGTTTGGCCGAATTTCTAGATACGACAGGGCAAGTATTACCATGTTGAATAAAAAAGGAGAAAAAGAACGATTGATAATTCAATAAAAAACAAAACATGAAAAAAGCGCTACCTTCGTAGCGCTTTTTTTTATGCTATATTCTTTTACGAAAACGTTTGAAATATATAATTTTGCCCTAAATCCAACAAATCAAGATCAACCTATGAGCGCTATTAAACTTTATGAAAAGGAATTGGCTTTTCAGGCCGACAGAAGAAAGGCTACCACCGAGTTCATTAAAATTGCAAGTGATTTATGGTACGACAAATCCATAGAAATTGTTCTTTTCAAAAATCAGGTGATAGATAAGAACGTTAGTGACATTATAAACCTACATGAGTATGCATGCGAATTTGTTCAAAAACCGATATCAATTTTTGATTCGGTCGAAATATTGCGAACAATAAACGATATACAATTACCTCCTTCAAAATTGGACATAGGTAAACTTACCTATGAATATCATTCCGATGACAATAATTACAACAATGTAAAGGCCTTTGTTTTGGATAAGCTAAAAAGTGCCAATTCCAGAAACGAGATAACCCCCAAAGACGTGGTGTTATATGGTTTTGGACGAATTGGCAGATTATTGGCCCGGGAATTAATGGCAAAAACCGGCAAAGGAAATCAGTTGAGATTAAGGGCAATAGTTACCCGAGGCACCATAACACCGGAAATTTTGGAAAAGAGAGCCAATTTATTGCGGACAGATTCCGTTCACGGGCAATTTATGGGAACAGTGGATATCGACTTTAAGAACAAAGCCATGTACATTAATGGTACAACCGTGCATATTATCGAGGCAGATAATCCGGAGGACATTGACTATACCCAATTCGGGATTGCCAACGCATTGATAATAGACAACACAGGGGCCTTCCGGGACAAAGAAGCCTTAAGCAGGCACTTAAAATCCAAAGGAAGTAGTCAGGTGCTATTGACTGCGCCCGGTAAAGAGATTCCCAATATAGTTCATGGCGTAAATCATATGGAATTTGATCCGGACACCATAAAGATATTTTCTGCTGCTTCTTGCACTACTAACGCCATAACTCCTATCCTGAAAGTGGTAGATGATTCTTTGGGAATAAAAAAAGGACATATAGAAACCATTCACGCCTATACCAATGATCAAAATTTGGTAGATAATATGCACGGAAAATATAGGCGTGGCAGGGCCGCAGCCCTAAATATGGTCATAACGGAAACGGGGGCCGGAAAAGCAGTGGCCAAAGCCCTACCGCAATTAATAGGCAAGTTGACCTCCAACGCCATTAGGGTACCGGTACCCAATGGCTCCTTAGCAATATTGAATTTGGAGATCAACAACAAAACCTCAAAAGCGGCCCTGAACACCATTATTAAGAAATATGCCCTGGAAGGCGATTTGGTAGAACAGATAAAGTATTCCTTGAGCAATGAATTGGTATCAACGGACATTGTTGGAACTTCTGCGCCTGCAATTTATGACAGTACTGCAACCATAGTATCGGACGATGGGAAGAATCTTGTACTATATATTTGGTATGATAATGAATTTGGATATTCCCATCAAGTAATCCGCCTTGCCAAATACATTGCAAAGGTTCGTAGATACACCTATTATTAAAATTTAATCAATATATAATAATATAGAAAATTGTGGGTTATTCTATTTAGCTAAGTCACTTGATGTCCTTTTTTTAATAATTGGGATTATTAAAGTATTTTAGCCCTCTCTAAATCATTATTAACAATAAGAATTACATAAATGAAAATTTCGAAATTACTCTTTATCGTAATGGCTCTATTGTCATTTAACCTACACTATGCACAGGAATCCGAGGAAGACGATAAACTTTCCTTGGACCAAGGCCCTATTAGTTCACAGTTCGAGTATATCTCCCAAAAATCAGGCAATTACAGGGCCGATGGGGTAAGATACGAAGTGGTAAAGGAGTTTAACTTGGGAAAACTGAGACAAAATGTGTTGGATTCCATAAATGCCTTCAACAAAAAGGTGAATGAGCTCAATGGCACCATTGCAGGACATGTGGAAACAATTGAATCGCTTAACAAAAAACTGGAAGAGACTACCAATAACCTTTCCGAGGTGACCGAAGAGAAGGATAGCATGTCTTTCCTAGGTATTCTGGTGGCCAAAAGCACCTACAATTTTATTCTCTGGACCATAATAGCGGTACTTTTGCTGTTTTTATTATTTTTTATCTATAAATTCAGAAATAGCAATATTCTTACCCAGGAAGCCAAATCTACGCTTGCGGAAGTGGAAACCGAGTATGAGGACCATAGAAGAAGGGCATTGGAAAGGGAACAAAAAATTAGTAGACAGCTCCAGGACGAGATCAACAAGCATAAAAAATCCAAATAATTTTAAGAAAAACTATTGGATTTTTTGCGAATACTATTTAAGAAGCTCCTTTTTAGGGGCTTTTTTTACTTCTTGGATTAATTGTGTTTGGCAAAAATAAAATAGCACAAAGGATTGCGTCTATTTTTACTACTTTTGAGCCCGCCCTGAAAAAAACATTAATCGTCATTGATTTTACCCATGCGAATAGATATAATTACCGTAGTGCCCGACATACTCAAAAGTCCCTTTGAAGCTTCCATTTTAAAACGAGCTATAGATAAAGGGATTGTGGAAGTCCACTTACATAACCTAAGGGATTACACGGACAAAAGTTACAATCAGGTGGATGATTATCAGTTTGGGGGCGGTGCAGGAATGGTCCTGATGATAGAGCCTATAGACAAGTGCATTTCAACCCTAAAAAGTCAACGGGAGTATGACGAAGTCATTTATATGACCCCTGACGGAAAGACTTTGAATCAAAAAATGGCCAATGGCCTATCCTTACTTAATAATGTAATTATTCTATGTGGCCACTACAAAGGAGTGGACCAACGCGTCCGGGACCTATTTGTTACCAAGGAAATATCTATAGGCGATTATGTCCTGTCCGGGGGAGAATTGGGAGCTGCCGTCTTATGCGATACTGTGATTAGATTAATCCCGGGAGTATTGAACAACGAAACCTCTGCGCTTACGGACACCTTTCAGGACAACTTGCTTGCCCCTCCCGTATATACCAGGCCAGCAGAATACAAAGGCCATAAGGTACCTGATATTCTGTTGAGCGGAAATTTTCCAGAGATAGAAACCTGGCGGGAAGATGAGGCTTATAAAAGAACCGAGGCGCTTCGTCCGGACCTGCTTAACGACTAGGCTTGGTGTAATTTTTTTTTGGATCCATCTATGGGAAAGTTTTAATGTTACTTCCATGTGTTGAATTCCCAAACATTTCAAATAAAGGCAAAACTTGAATTAGGATGATTTTTTTTGAAGGATATTAATGATAAAAAACACCTAATCACTTGTAAGTTATAAATATTAGATTAATTTTGCACTCCATTAAATCAACCTCTGACGATAATCGTGAAAGTTGGTTTAAGTAAATAATAATTTAAAACGATGGAAGAGTTATTAAAATTTGTAGAAAACGAATTTATTCCTAAAAAAGATTTTCCAAACTTTTCAGCTGGGGACACTATTACTGTGTACTATGAAATTAAGGAAGGTGAAAAAACAAGAACACAGTTTTTTAAGGGTGTTGTTATTCAAAGAAGAGGAACTGGAGCTACGGAAACATTTACAATCCGTAAAATGTCAGGTACTGTAGGTGTAGAGCGTATTTTTCCAATAAATATGCCTGCTTTACAAAAGATAGAAGTCAATAAAAAAGGTAAGGTTAGAAGATCACGTATTTTCTACTTCAGAGGTCTTACCGGTAAAAAAGCTAGAATTAAAGAGGTTCGCTCTTAATACGCTTTTCGAATTTATAAAAAAGCATCCTTACCGTCGTAAGGATGCTTTTTCATTTATAAACATTTGTTAAAAACAAAAGTTCATAATATGTTGATAATAAAATTGTTACAAAACTTGTTTATTAAATAAAAATTTCCTATTTTTAAATTGTGGCTGGTAATTCGTTACACGGATTAATGAATGTCACATAAAGTTTACGTTCTTTATCTCATTGTTATTTGTCCTTCTATAGTGTTTTACATTATAGATTGCATACTAGCTATTGACTTGCTTATGTAGGTTGGTAGATATGTGAATATTGTGATATTGTTAATGCAACATCTAGGTTGTGCATTAAGAATACCAAATATTTAAACATTGAGGAGAAACATCTTTGTCACTTGGTTGTATGATTGAGGATAAAATGTTTCAAACGTTGAAATAGCGACGCAAATGCAATCAATGGTTGCCGTTTTGTTAAAAAAACAGAACAACAAGTTTGTAAACTATTTCTAGAAAGCCATATCAAGGTAGTTATACAATGATATGGCTTTTATTTTTGCAATAATATCACCTTCAATTTATAGAATTTTACCTCCCCTACTTTCCTAGTGCACATTTAGTCAATTTTATACTCCCTCCCTGTTTATTTGGCATTTTTAAAATTGTATATTTGCTCCGCTTAAACTTAAAAACTTAAATTATAATGCCAAAAATTTTATATACCAAAACAGACGAAGCCCCTGCATTAGCAACACAATCATTTCTACCAATTATTAAGGCATTTACAAAAACAGCCGGAATAGATGTCCAACTTAAGGATATTTCCCTGGCAGGTAGAATTATTGCTGTATTTCCGGATTATTTAGAAAAGGAACAGCAGATTTCGGACGATTTGGTAGAATTGGGAAATTTGGCCAAAATGCCCGAGACCAACATCATTAAGCTTCCTAATGTAAGTGCATCTGCTCCTCAATTAAACGAAGCCATTGCAGAATTACAGAGCAAGGGGTATAATATTCCGAACTATCCGGACAACCCTAAAAATGATATTGAGAAAGATGTTAAATCCAGATATGACAAAATAAAGGGTAGCGCCGTGAATCCGGTTTTACGGGAAGGCAACTCGGATCGTAGAGCTCCAAGGGCGGTTAAGAATTATGCCAAGAAGCATCCTCATTCAATGGGTGCCTGGAGCGCAGATTCCAAAACGCATGTGGCTACAATGACGCAGGGCGATTTTAAGGCCAACGAAAAGTCCATTACCATAAAGTCACCTACCGCTGTGAAAATAGAACTCACACAAACAGATGGTACCAAGACTGTACTTAAGGAAAATATTAAACTTCAGGAAGGAGAAATAATAGATGCTACTGTACTGAGCAAAAATGCACTAATCAAATTCTTACAAGAGCAGGTCCAAGACGCAAAAGAGAAGGGTGTTTTGTTTTCCGTACACTTAAAAGCGACCATGATGAAAGTTTCCGACCCGGTTATTTTTGGTCATGTAGTTAAGGTATTCTTTGCCGATGTTTTTAAAAAGCACAGCGCCACATTTAAGAAAATTGATTTCAATGCCAATGATGGTCTTGAAATTTTACTTAAAAAAATAAAGAGTCTTCCCGATGCCGAAAGAAAGCAAATAGAATCGGATATCGAGAACACCATCAATCAAGGTCCTGCCTTGGCCATGGTAAATTCCGACAAGGGGATTACCAACTTACACGTACCAAGTGATATCATTATTGATGCCTCCATGCCGGCCATGATTCGTAATTCAGGCAAAATGTGGGATGCCAATGGAAAAGCCCAGGATACCAAGGCCGTAATCCCAGATAGTAGCTATGCCGGAATTTATACCGAGACTATCAACTTCTGTAAAAAACATGGTGCCTTTGACCCAACAACCATGGGGACAGTACCCAATATAGGATTAATGGCCCAAAAAGCAGAGGAATACGGATCCCATGACAAAACGTTCGAAATTAAAGCCAATGGTAAGGTTTCCGTAGTGGACACCAATTCTGGCAATGTTCTAATTGAGCACAATGTAGAGGAAGGGGATATTTGGAGAATGTGCCAGGCAAAGGATGCACCTATCCAAGACTGGGTTAAACTTGCGGTAACCAGAGCTAGGGCTACCGATATCCCCGCCATTTTTTGGTTGGATGAGAACAGGGCGCATGATATGGAATTGATCAAAAAAGTAAATACCTATTTGGCCGACCATGATACTTCTGGATTGGACATTAGGATAATGTCTCCGGAAAAAGCTACGGTATTTACCCTGCAAAGACTTAAAGAAGGAAAGGATACCATATCCGTATCCGGTAACGTACTTAGAGATTATTTAACGGATCTTTTCCCTATTTTGGAAGTTGGGACCAGTGCAAAAATGTTATCCATTGTACCCCTAATGAACGGTGGCGGACTTTTTGAAACCGGTGCTGGTGGTTCTGCCCCCAAACACGTAGAACAGTTTTTATCCGAAGGCCACTTAAGATGGGACTCATTGGGTGAATTCTTGGCCCTTGGAGTATCTTTGGAGTTTTTTGGTGAAAAGAATAACAATAGTCAGGCTATAGTCCTAGCCGATGCTTTGGACAAGGCTACCGAACAATTTTTGGAAAACGACAATTCCCCTTCAAGAAAAGTTGGCGAGCTGGACAATAGAGGAAGCCATTTTTACCTGGCACTGTATTGGGCCAACGCTTTGGCCGAACAAAATAAGGATCAGGAACTTAAAACCGTTTTCACACCAATTGCCGAAAAGCTTTCCAAAAGCAAGGATGAAATTCTGAAGCAGTTGAACGATGCTCAAGGTGCCCCGATCAATATTGGAGGTTATTATTTGCCAGACGCAGATCTGATAAGTAAAGCCATGAGACCAAGCACTACTTTCAATACCATTTTGGAATCTATATAAACGAATTTTTTCCATATTTAAAAAGACCTTTTCAACTTATGAAAAGGTCTTTTTACTTTAAGAGATTGCAAACTTTTTTTTCCTCAAGGAAAATATCGATACATTTAAGTAAAAAATGCTATAAATGGGAAAAATTACATGTTTGCCTTTTTATTTTCTGATACTATTTTCCATAAATCTATTTTCTCAGGAACGGTTTACCCTGAGCGGTACAATAACCGAAATAGCAAGTAACGAGACTCTTATAGGTGTAACAGTTGCCGTGCCATCATTAAGTACAGGTGTTGTTACCAATGAATACGGATTCTATTCCATTACGCTGCCTAAGGGGATCTATGAGCTTCAAATAAGCTCCTTGGGGTACCAAGATATTATACAAACTATTGATTTGTCCTTCGATCAAAAAATAAACTTTCAATTGCTTGAAGATGCAGAACAACTGGAGGAGGTAGTGGTTACGGAGGACATTGAAAGATTAAATATCCGAAAACCTCAGATGAGCGTTAACTCCCTATCTGTGGAAACCATAAAAAAAATACCGGTAATTCTAGGGGAGGCAGATATTATTAAATCCATACTCCTTTTACCTGGAGTTAGCAACGCTGGCGAAGGGGCATCAGGATTCAATGTACGGGGAGGTGCTGTAGACCAAAACCTTATTCTCCTGGATGAAGCTACCATTTTTAATTCCTCCCATCTTTTTGGGTTTTTCTCTGTTTTTAACCCAGATGCCATAAAGGACGTAAAATTATTCAAGGGTGGTATACCCTCCCGTTACGGAGGCAGGGTCTCCTCTGTTCTGGAAATTTTTCAAAAAGAAGGAAATAGCAAAGAATTTAAGGTTAATGGTGGTATTGGTGCCGTTGCCAGCAGGCTTTTGGCAGAGGGCCCCATCATAAAGGACAAAGCTGCTTTCCTAATTGGTGGCAGGGCGTCCTATGCACATTTGTTCCTACCGCTTTTCGACATAGACAATACAGCCTATTTCTATGATCTAAATACCAAGTTAAACTTTAAATTAAATGAAAGCAATAACATTTTTATCTCTGGTTATTTTGGAAGGGATGTTTTTTCCATAAGTGAAAGCTTTGTAAACACTTACGGCAATGCGGTTCTTAATTTCCGATGGAACCATTTGTTTTCGGACAAATTATTCTCCAATTTATCTTTGATATATTCTGACTACTATTATGGTTTAAAATTGGATTTCGTAGGCTTTAAATGGAATTCCGGAATTCAAAACTTTAATCTGAAATACGATTTTAAGCATTATTTGAGCAATAATTTTCAGGTTAACTATGGCATCAACAACATATACTATCGCTTTAACCCTGGCAAGATAGAACCCAGTGATTCGGAATCAGGAATAATTGAAAATCAGTTGATCCAAAAATACGCCAATGAATTCGCGGTTTATGTGGATATTGAACAAAACATAACGGAAAAATTAAGTTTACAATATGGGTTACGACTTAGTAATTTCATACGTTTGGGACAGGATGAATTAAATGTATATGAAAATGACCATCCGGTAAGTTTTGATCCCGATCTACAGATATACAAGGAGGCGGACCCAATAGACGTTATAAACCCTAAACGCAGCGAACAACTCGCCACCTATACAAATTTAGAGCCTCGTATTGCCTTGGCCTATTCACTTGACCCTAATAATTCCATAAAGGCAAGCTACACCAGGTTGTCTCAATATCTCCACCTACTTTCAAATACAAGCTCCCCTACTCCGCTAGACGTTTGGACCCCAAGTGGTCCCTTTGTAAAACCACAACTATTGGATCAGTATGCCTTGGGATATTTTAAAAATTTAAAGGATGGAGATTATTCCTTGGAAACCGAAGTTTTTTATAAGGATATCCAAAATAGAATAGACTATATAGACGGGGCCAATTTAATTGCCAATGATGCCATAGAGCAGGTAATTCTAAACGGAGAAGCAAGGGCTTACGGATTTGAACTGCTCTTGAGAAAAAACCGGGATAGATTTGAAGGTTGGCTGGCCTATACCCTGTCCAAATCGGAACAGAGGACCCCAGGAAGAAATGCTTCGGAAACAGGTATTAATTCTGGTAGTTGGTACAATACACCCTATGATAAGACGCACGACGTTTCTCTCTATGTAAATTATGAATTAAATGAAAAGTGGAGCTTTAACAGCAATTTTGTGTTCCAGACAGGGCAACCTACCAATTATCCCATTGGTCAATTCGAATTTCAAAATTTAGCAGTACCTTATTATGGCCTTAGAAACAAACAGCGCCTGCCAGCCTATCACAGAATTGATTTTTCGGCCACACTTACCCCCCGAAAAAATAAGGGCAGAAAACTAAAGGCAGAATGGGTATTTAGCATATATAACCTATACAACAGAAGAAATGCTGCCTCCATCGGTTTCAGCCGAAATGGGGACACTGGGGTGAATGAAGCGGTCCGAACCTCTATTTTTGGCTTGGTACCAGCCGCCACCTATAACATCAAATTCTAAAGAAATGAAGAACATTATAATTTTAATCACGTGCTTTATAACCTTTGGGTGTCAGGATGTAATTGAAGTAGACCTTCCTACAGAAGAACCTAGATTGGTTATCGATGCCTTGATCAGGTTGGAGGATATGGACAGCCCATCGGTATTGGTTCAAATACGGGCCAGTCTAACAAGTTCATTCTTTGAAGAGGTACCGCCGGCCCAACTACAGGAAATTACCATCACAAATACGGAATCCGGGGCTATTTTAAATTTGGAAGAATCCATTCCGGATACCGGTATTTATGAAAATGAATGGGATTTGCAGGAATTGACCCAAGGAGAGTTGGAACTCAATATTGAATATAGTGGCCAAACCTATTTGGCCAAAACCAAATTTGTGCCTACCGTTCCACTGGACTCCTTGGAACAGGGAACTACGACTTTGTTTGGAGATGATGAAACGGAAGTAATTCTTACCTTCACGGATAACGGGGAACGGGATGATTATTATTTGTTCGATTTTGATTTTGGGGAGTATCTGGTGAGCGAAGATGAATTTTATCAGGGAAAGCGATTCCAGTTTTCATTTTTTTACGATAGTAAATTGGAAGATGACAGATTGGTAACCATTAGTATTTTAGGTATAGATCAGGATCTTTTTAATTATATGAACCAATTGATCCAACAAAGTGGAGAGGATACCGGACCCTTTAGCACTCCTGCCACTACGGTTAAGGGAAATATTGTTAATGTTACTGGTTCCACTAATAATGATAGTATCGATCATGACAGTTTTGCTTTGGGTTATTTCGCCGTATGTCAGGCATTTTCAGATACCCTTTTGATAAAAAAATAATCTATAATATTAAGACCATCCCCAAGATTACACCTATGAGAACAAATAAAGCCCTATTGTTAAAAGGCCTAAAATATATTGCATATACTATTGCCTTAATGTTTACGGCGCCCATTGTAATATATCAGGCCTTTAAAAATGAAAGCCACCCACTATACTGGCCGGTCTTGATTATTGGCCTTATATTGGCCATTGCGGCCATTGCCATGGGCTTTTACAGTATTAAGTTGATTATGGATTCCTTGTTCAACAAGGCCAACAAACAAGATTAATTTTTAGTCCAGGTTATCTTTAGGTCGAAGTCGGCCCAATGAAGTTAGATCCCAATATTTTGCATTGAATAAAAATAAACATACTTTTCCCTAGAAAAAAAATTCAACTTCATCTTTAAGTTATCAAATTATGTTAGGAGGCGATTGAGCTGGTCTTGATTGGAAAAATGGTTATTTTCGTATTTAAAATTTAATTCAATGACCTTATTTGTAGACATGGACGAGGTGTTTGCCGATGCATATAATGCACATATAACACTGTACAATGCTGAATTTAACGAAAACCTTACGGAAATGGACTGCATGGGCCGCGAGGTTTGGCAATCTGTTCCCGAGGAGCGGCAACCTAGTGTAAGGAACCATGCTAGGACAGAGGGCTTCTTTCGCACTCTTGAACCTATTAAGGATAGTAAGGAAGTTTTAAAGGAACTATCCTCAAAGTATGATCTTTATGTAGCCTCGGCGGCTATGGAATATCCAAATTCATTGCGGGAGAAAAGCGATTGGTTGGATGAGCATTTTCCTTTTATCCATTGGAGAAATAGAATCCTCTGTGGCAGTAAGCATATTCTCTATGGCGATATTTTAATTGATGATCGCAGTTACAACCTGGAGCATTTCCAGGGAAGGAAAATATTGTTCACCTCACCTCACAATATACACACCACTGGTTACGAACGTGCCGACAATTGGTTGGAAGTCGGTAATTTATTGTTATAAGTTCTTAATGTACCAATTGTTCAATGTAGAAATGTACCAATTATTCAATATAGCAATTGGTCAATGTATCAATTGTTTAATTTGAAGATGTAGCTGCAATGTAATAATTATTCAATATAGCAATGTATCAATTGGATAATTTGAAGATGAGACAATTTGATGATTTGAAAATGTTGAATTTTTCTTAATACAGCCATGGATCAATTAAAAAATGTACCAATGGACCAATTTGGAAATGGGACAATTTGATGATTTGAAAATGTGGAAATCCCATTAATACGGCAATGTAGCGATTGTTCAATGTACCAATATAGCAATTGGTCAGTAAAGCAATTAGGCAATTAGAAGATGGGATAATTTGAAAATGACCTAATGGTCTAATGTACCAATGAATTAATGTAACAATTTCTTAATTTGGAATTTTGACAATTGATTGATTTGAAGATGGAGCTACGATGTAATAATTGTTCAATGTAGCAATGTATCAGTTGGATAATTTGAAGATGAGACAATTTGATGATTTGAAAATGTGGAAATTCCATTAATACGGAAATGTAGCAATTGTTCAATGTACCAATATAACAATTGGCCTGTTGCGAAGGGCCTACTGCGCAAAGACTCGCGGTCTTGTACGCTGCTGCGCAAAGTCTCCCGACTTTGAGCTCTCTTCCCTTGCAGGGGCGTGCCCAAAACAGGTTTTAACCAAAATATTTCCCTCATCCAATGATGAAGAGACTCCAAAAAAAGGCAGCGACCTATTAGTGACAGCCCGGTAATGCAAGCTTGGCGAAGCAGTAACGGCTGCTGGAACCAATCACGCCCAAGGCGTGCATTCAATGACCGTCCCTGAGTGCAAACGGAGTGCAGTACGAAGGGCCACGGGAACTGATCACGCCATTCGGCGTACATTTATGAAAGTTTAGTGCAAAAAAAAGTCGCTGCTGCGCAAAGTCTCCCGACTTTGAGCTCTCTTCCCTTGCAGGGGCGTGCCCAAAACGGGTTTTAACCAAATTATTTCCCTCATCCAATGATGAAGGGACTCCAAAAAAAGGCGGCTGCCTATTGGTGACAGCCCGGTAATGCAAGCTTGGCGAAGCAGTAACGGCTGCTGGAACCAATCACGCCCAAGGCGTGCATTCAATGACCGTCCCTGAGTGCAAACGGAGTTCCGTACGAAGGGCCACGGGAACTGATCACGCCAAAGGCGTGCCCATGCTGGGTTTAGGGCAAAAAAAAAGCACCTACCGTAAAACGGCAAGTGCTTTCAAAAAAAGGCGGCGGCCTATTAGTGACTGCCCGATACTGCAAGCTTGGCGAAGCAGGAACGGCTGCAGGAACCAATCACGCCATCGGCGTGCCTATTTGGATATATTGCAAAAAAAGTCCCCTCATCTTGCGATGAAGGGACTCTCAAAAAAAGGCGGCGGCCTACTCTCCCACTTGGTGTAGCAGTACCATCGGCGCAGACGGGCTTAACTTCCCTGTTCGGAATGGTAAGGGGTGGGCCCCGTCGCCATGGCCACCTAAAACTGTCAGT